>ERZ651768.3794-NODE-3794-length-9997-cov-10.705948_pt1 | contig 9997 bp, 12 predicted proteins | sample MGYA00514754_ERZ651768 | MGnify/ENA metagenome assembly ERZ651768 | reverse complement strand
AACGTTAATTTTTTTCAAAAAAATGTAATTAAAATATATCTATTGATCATGTGTTATATCACCTACAAGTATTTTTTCAGCCTTTTTACCCTTAGAAATTATCAATGCGCCGTCACTATCTATTTTTATCGCCTTTCCATTGACATTGCCCTCACTAGTTATAATGGAAACATTTCTACCTATCGTAGATGACCTTTTAGTCCATTCACTTTTGATTTTTTTTATACGCCTGGAATTAATCAATTGAAAAACATTTTCTAACTCATATAAGAATTGATGAACCAATGGTAATGCCCTCTCATTTTTTTTAACAAGTGTTGCAACACCATAAAAATTTGGAGTTTTTTTTATCGTACTTGCCAATTCATGTGGTTTGATTTTAAAATTAATCCCTATACCTAAAACCATGTTTTCAATTTCATTTGATATGATTGATGTATCAACTAATACACCAGCAACTTTTTTTCCTTTTAGCGTGACATCATTTGGCCATTTTAATTCTGGTTTAATTTTTAATATTTTTTCTATTGCCATACATAACGCAAGCGAAGTGGCAATAGGTACAAGTGTTGTATATGAGACATCAAACTTTGGATGAATTATAATTGACATCCAAATTCCACCAGTGGGCGATTTCCATTTTCGTTTCATTCTACCCCTTCCCCCAGTTTGTTTTTTTGATATGACAACTGTACCATTTTCTTTATCATTAGACGCAATTTCCATTGCAAAATTTTGCGTTGAATCTGTTGAATCAAAATAATAAACTCTTTTTCCCAAAAATTTAGTATTCAAATTTTGAGTGATTTCCCATGGTAAGAGAAGTTCTGATGAATCTACCAATCTATATCCTAGATTTTGTTTCGATTCTATTTTATAGCCCAGCAAGCGAATTTTTTTAATATCCTTCCATACAGCAACTCTGCTTATTTTTAAAATATCACTCATGTCCTGTCCAGATAAAAACTCTGATTCATGCGCCTTCAAAAAAGAAAGAATTTTTAGGAAGCTAAAGTCGTCAAACGAAGTAAGCATCATGTACAATCTAAACTAAAAATTATAAAAACTAATTTATCTCATAGAATTCATGGAGAGAGACTCTCATACTGATGAAGAAATTAAACAAATATTCGCATTAAGAAAAATTGCTGTTGTTGGAATGTCAAAACACTCTACCAAAGCTGCTCATTTTGTTCCAAAATATTTGTCCGAGCAAGGATATGATATTACACCAGTTAATCCTAATGCTGATGAAATATTAGGAAAAAAATCTTACCCTAACATATTATCTCTGAATCATTCTATTGATGTGGTAGATGTTTTTAGACCGTCAGAGCAGGTATTACCAGTAGTTCGAGATGCAATTAAAAAGAAACCAAAAGTAATTTGGCTTCAGGAGGGCATACACAATACTGAAGCCGAGGAACTTGCAAGAAGTACAGGTATTATGGTTGTGTTTAACCGATGTATGTTAGCTGAGCACCAACGTCTTTTTTTAAAATGACTAAACTATCATTTTCAGATTTTTACAAATCATTGATAGAACTTGTTAAAACATTTGAAGAAAAGGATACTATCCTCAAAGTAGAAGAAGATCTTGCACTGAATATAATACGAATATTTGGTGAAGGGATAGATTCTGTTTCTCGTGCAAAAAATGGTTTGGAGGAGGTAGTAGAGTTATCATATACTACTGCTGAACATCATCCATATTGGGCATTATTGTATAACAGTTCTCATATTTCCAAATCTATATTGGAAAAATGGAATGATGAACTAACTGAAGAAGATTTAAGCGAAATACGTTGGATGATTTCTGAGTTAGAAAATTCGTGCAATAAACTCAAAAATAAAGTGAAAAGTCAAGACAGCAGAGATAAATAATTTGGGCTTGTTTTTTACTTATGCCAATAAAAATCGGTCTAATTGGTAAGACAAACACGGGCAAAACCACCTTTTTTAATTCATCTACATTGTCATCAGATGAAATTTCAACCTATCCTTTTACCACTAAAAAATCATCAACCTCTATTGGATATGCAATTACGCTTTGTGTACATCCTGAATTTAATGTGATTGATAACCCAAACAACTCTAAATGCAAAGACGGATGGAGGTATATTCCGATTGAATTAATTGACTTACCTGGACTACTTAAGGACTCATGGAAAGGAAAGGGTTTAGGCAATCAATTTCTTTCAATTGCATCACAATCAGACGCTTTGTTACATGTTGTAGATGCATCTGGGAGTATTGATTCTAGTGGACGAATAGCTGAAGTAGGCTCTGGTGATCCTGTTTCCGACTTTGCTGACATTGAAGAGGAGTTGAACATGTGGTATCAAAAAATTTTTGAGGGTAATCGTGACAAACTCAAAAAAATTGCTGAATCTGATAATGATCAGACAAATGCATTAACCCAACTTTACCAAGGCATGGGTGTAAAAAAGAGTCATGTAAAAGAGGCATTAAGAATAACTCAACTCGAAGAAAAAATTATTGAAAACTATGATATTAAAGACAGCAAAAAATTTTCAACTGAACTTAGAAGAATCTCTAAACCAACTTTGATTGTAGCAAACAAAATAGATGTTAAGGGGGCATCTAAAAACTTTCAGCGTCTCCGTGAAAGATACAATGATATGATTGTTATTCCGGCAAGTGCAGATAGTGAGCTAAGCCTTAGACGTGCGGAGCAAAGTGAACTGATCAAATATTCACCAGGCTCGGAACAATTTGACATTTTAAGAACAAACGATCTGAACCAAAAACAAAGAGACGCTCTTGATTTTATCAAAAGCGACATTATGGGAGAATACATGCGTACTGGGGTCCAATTTGCAATCAATGTCACGGTTTTCAAATTGTTAAAGATGAATTCCATTTATCCTGTTGCTATACCAGAAAAACTTTCTGATAAAAAGGGTCGTGTACTTCCAGATCTTATATTGCTAAAAGATGGTTCTACAATTGTTGACTTGGCAAAGGAGATTCATTCAGATTTAATCAAGGGTCTTCTATATGCAAAGGATCTAAGATATAATTTGAGGGTTCCAACAAATTATCAATTACGAGATAGGGACGTTATTTCTCTTGTAAGTGCGTCAAAAAAATAATTATTCTGCTTTAATTTTTTCTTGCATAACCCACGTAGTCTTATTTTTATGATCAAAAAAAATGATATTCTTCTCTGCAATTTTAGCCCTAATACTGTCTGCCTGCTCATAGTTTTTTTGCATTCTATATTCATCGCGTTTCTTTATCATCTGATTAATTTCATTTTTTTCTGCATCTGAAACTTTAAGAATTTGTATTCCCAGAATCGCTGACATTCTCTCAAATTCTGGCAAAACAATCTCTGCAGAGGTTTGTGTGATTTTTTCTTCTGCAGCCAAAGAATTAACCTCCCTGATTAATTTGTAAAAAGCGGTTAGTGCAAGTGGCGTGTTCAAGTCATTATTTAGTGCAGAATCAAATTCTTCCCTGCATTCTTTTACCAGCTTTTCAGCAATTGTTTCCTCGTCAGTCCCCTCAGCCAGCCTTAATTCGTAATAACATGATTCTATCTGCCTTAGTTTTGTAATGTTTTCTTTTAGAAATTTTTCGGAATAATCAATTGGTTTTGAATAACTACCAGATAGACAAAACAGTCTAATGATGTTTGGTCCCCAGTTCTCTAAAACATGATTTACAGATTTCACGTTTCCAAGGGACTTTGACATTTTTTCACCATTTATGGTTATCATACCAACGTGCATCCAGATCTTTGTAAATTGATTTGACATGAAGGATTCTGATTGAGCAATCTCGTTTTCATGATGCGGGAAAATAAGATCCCGTCCACCACCATGAATTTCAAAGTTTTCACCTAGATACTTTAAACTCATTGCAGAACATTCAATGTGCCATCCGGGTCTACCTTTACCCCATGGACTATCCCACGATGGTTCAGAATTTGAAAACTTCCACAGTGCAAAATCTATTGGATTGTTTTTTTCCTCATCAACTGCTACTCGAGCCCCAGAAATCAAATCATCAGTCTTTTTCTTGGATAGTTTCCCATATTCGGTAAATTTTGAAACAGAAAAATAAACTCCATTTTTTGTTATATATGCATATTTTTTCTCAACAAGATTAGAAATCAAATTTTGCATGTCTTCAATATGCTCAGTTGCTTTAGGATACATGGTAGCCCTTTTAACATTTAATCCATCAAAATCATCAAAATAATTTTTAGTGTATTTGGCAGCAAGTTCCAGCGGTGATGTTTTTTCTTGGAGCGCTCGTTCTATTATCTTGTCATCAACATCCGTAAAGTTTTGAACAAATTCAACGAGAATTTTTTGTGATTCTAAAAACCTACGCAACACATCAAAAACAATTATTGTACGTGCATGTCCAATATGTGCGTCATCATAAACAGTGACTCCGCATAAATATATCCGAACTTTATCAGAAAATTTTAATTCAGTTTTTGTGTTGCTGAGTGTATCAAATATTTGCATCATTTTCCATCCTGCTGATCAATTTATTAATTTCATCCATATTTTGTACTACCCTCTTTGGTGGTAATCGTTTATGCCAACTATTTTCATGCATCTGGCAAATCTTTTCTACAAAGTCTTTTTTGATTTCAGTTTTTTTAACAATCTCATCAACAGATAATCTTTTTTCAAGACAATATAATATAGAATCAATTTCTTCAAATGTAATACCAAGCTCTTCCTCCGCAATGTGTTCCTTCCATAGATTTGGGCTACTTTTTTTTGTGATTATGTTGTTTGGCACTCCAAGCATTTTAGCAAATTCTCGTATCTGTGTCTTGTAAAGTTTAGATATTGGTAGCAAATCTGCACAGCCATCACCAAATTTAGTAAAATATCCTATAGAATATTCACTTTTGTCACTTGTCCCTAAAACTAAGAGATTTTTGAGATTAGCATAATAATATAGGATGTTTGCCCTTATTCTAGCTCTTAGATTTCCTAATGCTCGCTCATCTGGTTCCAAAAAATTTGAATATCTTTTATGAATTATATCAATATCGATAAGTTTGTAATCAAGCCCAAGCTCACCAACAGCTTTTAACGCGTCGCCCGTCTCGCTCGATGGTGACACCGTTGAATCAGGCATTACTAATGCTAGTGCTTTTTTTCCAAATATTTTTCCACACAAGTATCCAACAGTCACCGAATCTATTCCACCACTAAGCCCAAAGATAACACCATCAGCTTTATTCTGCGAAACCGCGTCTTTTAGAAACGCTTCAATATCTTTCTGGATCTTTGTGTAATCTTGCTTGATAATTTCCTGCAGAATTTCTTGGTTCATTGTACCATCTTTGGATTCTAGGCATAAAAATTGTTATCTAATGAATAATAGTAACTATTTTTTTCAATTAATCAATAATATTACATTTCGGATTTTTTATTGATTTTTAAAAATGATAATTCATGATTGGCAAGCTGATTATAACAGCCATAATACTAGGCGGCGGAGCTTTCTTACTGTTATCTGACAGTTTTGAAGAATATATTTCTCCGTATGCTAACGCAGCAGCCAGTGATATTGAAGATATGAAAAATGATCCAGCAGTACAAACCAAATTTCACCAGGCACTTGATGTAATCTATGAAAATATATCTAAAATAAAATTTTCATTAAATGATTTTTTTTAGGGATTAATTGTTACTATAAATCGATGTATATTCCATCGTTTCTTTCTTCAACAGTATATGTTTGGAGTTTCACACCTTTCAAATAATCTTGAAGTTCACCTGTTTTAATATTGTAATGCCAAAAATGTGATGGGCATTCCACAATGTCACCGTCAAGTTTGCCTGCAGCGATTGGGTTGTCTTGATGTACGCATATTCCGTCCAGTGCATGATATCCATCTTGATTGAAAATAGCAATTTTTTTACCATTAATATCAAATTCTTTTCCACTATTAGCGGCTATTGTATTTTTTTCAGTTACTTTTTTCCATACCATTCTGTAACATGATATCAGTTTAGGTAAAAAGTTTTTCAATATTGATAGGATTTTATATACAGAGAAAATCTAAGTTTACATTGAGTAAGGTAAAAAATCCAAAGTTAGCAAAGCAAGGAAAGATCTCTTATGAGTGGGCAAGATCTCATATGCAGATTCTAGATAATACCATAAATCGTCTAAAAAAATCAAAACCACTTAAGGGAATTACATTAGGATTTTGTTTACATATAACAAAGGAAACATCGGTTTTACTTATTGGCGCTAAAGAGTTGGGGGCTAATGTTGCATGTTGTGGTGGAAATCCGCTTACTACACAGGATGACATTGCAGCTTTTCTTGCTTCGCAGGGAATTCATACATACTGTTGGGCTGGGCAAAGTCCTAAAGAATATGATTGGTGTATACAACAAGTTCTAAACCACAAACCACAGATTTTAACGGATGATGGTTCTGACATGAACATAAAAGCACATTTTGATAAAAAATATAATTCATTGAAAATTTTTGGTGCAACAGAAGAAACTACTGCAGGTGTAAACCGAATTAGAGCTGTAGAAAAAGATGGCAAGCTCCGCTATCCTGTCATCTCAGTCAATGATGCATATACTAAACATATGTTTGATAACAAATATGGCACTGGTCAGAGTACAATAGATGGTTATCTGCGGGCCATGAACTTGTTACTTGCATCTAAACGAATTGTAGTGGCAGGCTACGGCTGGGTTGGAAAGGGTGTTGCTGCAAACTGTCGCGGAATGAATGCCAAAGTTATCGTGACGGAAGTAGATCCTGTGCGAGCGCTGGAGGCACATATGGATGGTTTTGATGTAATGCCAATGTCACAGGCTGCAAAAATTGGTGAGATCTTCATAACAACTACTGGAATGACTAGTATTATCAGAAAGGAACACATCTTAACAATGAGAGATGGTGTAGTACTTGGAAATGTTGGTCACTTTGACGTTGAAGTGGACTCTAAGTTTCTTCTGAAGCAGTCAAAATCTGTTAGACGGGTTCGTCCATATCTTGACGAATGCGTACTAAAAAATGGCAAAAAAGTCTATCTTATCGGTGAGGGTAGGATAGCTAACTTAACAGCTGCGGAAGGTCACCCGCCAGAAGTCATGGCACAATCATTCTCAAATCAATTGCTTTCAATTCTTTATATTCTGAAAAACCATAACAAGATGCCAAAAAAGGTTGTTAGTGTTCCAAAGGAGATAGACAAGCAGATAGCAATTGATGCTCTGAAAGCTATGAATGTTAAGATTGACAAGCTGACAAAGGAACAGATCAAATACATGGGTAGTTGGTAACTTCTAAAATTACTTTTATTCATAATGGGAAACGAGATGGAATCAGAAAAAAGATGGTGTGAAAACTGTATGAGTCATACTTCACATGAAATCCTTGATTCTGACAAAGTTATGGTCGGAAAGAAAACAAAATTCCTGTACAAATGTGTAAATTGTGGAAAGAAAAAACGCATGCCTGCATTTCGAGGCATGGCAGAATCTACATACTAATATTAACTATTTTGACAAGAACAAACTTCTTAACTAAACTTTATAAAATCTATATCAAATGAACTCAAAGGCAATCATCACAAGTGCATTACCATATGCAAATGGGGAAATTCATCTTGGTCATGTTGCATCCACATATCTACCAGCTGATGTTACAACTAGATTTCTAAGGCAAAAAGGAGTTGAAGTATATTACATATGTGCATCTGACGATTTTGGAACTCCAATCCTAATACAATCTGAAAAAGAAGGAAAAACACCTGAGGAATATGTAGAGTATTGGAACAAGCGTGATTTTGAAGACTTTACTGCATTTAACATAAAATTTGATTTCTTTTACAAAACAAGTTCTTTAGAAAACAGGCAGTTTGTACAGGATGTTTTCAAAAAACTTGAACAGGCTGGGCATATTTATGAAAATGAAATCATACAACTTTATTGTAATACAGACAAGAAATTTTTACCAGATAGATATGTAATTGGAACATGTCCATACTGCAAGGCGAATGATCAATATTCAGATTTATGCGAAAAATGTGGTCGTGTGCCAGAAGAGATTGAAAATCCACACTGTTCAATTTGTGGACAGATACCAGTTAAAGAAAAAACAAAGCATTATTTTTTCAAGCTGAAAAACTTTTCAGACAAACTCACTAAATATCTTGAAAGTAATCAAAATCTCCAAAAAGATGTGAAAAAGTATGTCCAAAACTGGATTAAAGAAGGGCTAACTGATTGGGATATTACCCGCGATATATCTTGGGGTGTTCCTGTTCCAGTTGATGGAGAAAAAGAAAAGGTGTTCTATGGTTGGTTTGACAACCATCTAGCATACATTTCATCCACAATAAAATTTCTGAATGATAATGGTAAAGATGGGAAAAAATTTTGGAACGAGGCGGATATCTATCACTTTATTGGAAAAGATATTGTTTATCATCACTTTCTGTTTTTGCCTGCAATGCGTTTAGGAATTGATGAAGAGTACAAACTTCCTGATTACATTCCAACAAGAGGACATCTTACGTTGGAGTCAAAGAAAATTTCAAAGAGCAGAAACTGGTATATTGGTCTTAAGGACTTTTTGAAAATTTTTCCCTCAGACTATCTAAGATTTTATCTTGTTTCAATAAATCCATATTCACAGGACGATCTTAATTTTAACTGGGATGAGTTTGCGACAAAAATTAATTCTGAGTTGATAGGAAATCTTGGAAACTTGGTTAACCGTGCGCTTGGTTTTACTGTAAAATCTTTCAATAGTATTGTTCCAGATCCAGAGAAGTTTGATGATATGGATAAAGAATCAGAAAAGATGATCCATGAACTTGCATCACAACTGAGCGTGCTAATGGAAGAAAATCATCTTGATAGAGCATTAAAAAAGATTTTGCAGTTTTCAGCTCACTTTAACCAGTACTTTCAACATAAGGAACCCTGGAAGAATGGTGCAGGCACAAACTCCTGCGTTTTTTTGGCAGTTAATGCAGTAAGAAGTTTAGCGATAGCAATTTATCCATTCTTACCAGAATCATCACAAAAAATTTGGGCCCAGCTTGGATTGAAAGGAGATGTCTCAGCGCAAATGTTTGATCAGATTTCAAGTATTACGTTGAAGCAGGGTCACAAGCTTGGGTTAGTTTCTCCATTGTTTGAAAAAGTGGAAGAATCTGTTATAGAGGAACAGAAATTAAAGCTTGGAGACAACAACTAAATTGAAAAAGATTTTTCCTCGTATAACTACTAGGGGATTTTATGATCTTTATTCTGGGAAAACAATAGAAAATGAATCATATCGTTTGTATCCAAAAAGAGATTTTGAGACATTAATAGGTTCAAAGGAGATTACCATAATGATTCATGGACTGAGAAATAATGCTTCTGGCGCACTGACAAAATTTGTAATTGCAAAAAGTAGGTTAGCAAAACTTGGTTACAAAAATCCTGTAGTAGGATACAGTTATGATTCAAACACAGTCGGTGTACAGTATATCTCGCATGCATTTCATGCATTGTATACAGCAGTGACTATAGCAAACAAAAATGGTAGGAATTTAGCTAGATTTGTCACTGACTTTAAGCATAGAAGTCCGGATACGAAGATTCGTCTGATGGGGCATTCATTAGGTGCACATGTAATTCAGAGTGCAGTAAAAAATCTTGCAAAAAATATCAAAAATAGGGGAATCCTAGAGGCAGTTTATTTTTTTGGTGGTTCAATTCCCAACGATGCATTCAGCCTAAGGAATGGTTCAGCGGCACAAAAAATTGTCACGGCAAAAATTAGGAATTATTACAGTCCATATGATGATGTACTTCGTGCAGTAGATGATTGGAATTTGGCATTTACTCCAATTGGTTATATAGGTGCATACGGAAAAACAATATCAAAATATTCTCAAACTATGGTCAAGCCGAAAAACCATCGTTTTGCAAGTTACGCTGCAGTTCTTAGGTCATTTCCATGAGATCAA
>ERZ651768.3791-NODE-3791-length-9999-cov-3.813747_pt1 | contig 9999 bp, 6 predicted proteins | sample MGYA00514754_ERZ651768 | MGnify/ENA metagenome assembly ERZ651768 | reverse complement strand
TGGGTGGGTTCAACGCCGGTCACTTCGGGACGATGGACTCCACGATGATGGGGGCATTCGACTCCGAGAGGATCGGGCACTTCGATCCGATGGCAATGATGGGATTCGGCAAGGAAAATATGGCAGCGTTCGACCCGGCGGCTATGGGTGGATTTGACATGGAGCAAGTCGGAAACTTCGCTCCGACCGCTATCGGCGGTCTCAGCATGGACCAGATGGCTGCGTTTGACCCGATGGCTATGGGTGGATTCAAAGCGAACCACATGAAGAACTTTGATCCGACAATGATGACAGCCTTCGATGCAGAACGTGTACAGCACTTCGATCCGATGGCGATGATGGGATTCGGCATGGAACACATGCAGAACTTCGACCCGTCGGCTATGGGTGGTTTTGGACCGGAGCATATGAAACATATGGATCCGACCGCTATCGGCGGTCTCAGCATGGAACACATGGCTGCGTTTGACCCGATGGCTATGGGTGGATTCAAGGCGGATCACATGTCGGAATTTGATCCGACAATGATGACAGCCTTCGATGCAGAACGTGTACAGCACTTCGATCCGATGGCAATGATGGGATTCGGCATGGAACACATGCAGAACTTCGACCCGGCGGCTATGGGTGGATTTGAGGCAGATCATGTCAATCATATGGATCCGACCGCTATCGGCGGTCTCAGCATGGACCACATGATGGCGTTCGCATCTGAAGCCATGAAGGGATTCAAGGCGGATCACTTCGAAGCGTTCGATCCGACCATGATGACCGGATTCGATACGGCGGACATACAAAATTTCGATCCGTTAGCGATGATGGGATTTGGACCAGAACATATGAAAAGCTTCGATCCTGAAGCTATGACCGGTTTCGGACCCACTCACATGATGAAATTCGATCCTGAAGCAATGAGTGGTTTCGGTGCTTAGCATATGAAGAATTTCGACCCTGAAGCCATGACAGGATTCAGAGGGGATCACATGAAGAACTTTGACCCGGAAGCTATTACAGCTCTGGGTGCTGATCACATGAAAAACTTCGACCCGACCGCTATGGACGGGTTCTCCCCGGAACACGTTGCGAACTTCGACCCTGAAGCGGTACATGGCTTCAATAGAGACCACCTGATTGGGATGGACTTAGAAGCTATGGCTGCGTTTGGACCTGAGCAAGTGATGAACTTAGAGGCCGGAGCCAAAGAAGGTTTTGGTGACAAAGTTCCAGGATTCGAAGACTTCTCAGTTGATGTGAGGAGAGAGCTCGTTGACGATTCTCAACTACTTTTGGGTGGTGTAGGTTCATTTGACGATATGGCGGCAGCGGTTCTCAATCCAGATTCGATGGATGAGGCCGAGCTCGTGGACGCCGGATGGGATGCTGCTGCAGAGTTACTGGAGCAAGTGGAACTTGAGGTCGTGGATATAGCAGACATCCCAGAATCAGTTATTTCAGGTGATGCTGCATCGTTGGCACTAGAATTCTTCGCGGAAGCCGCCATCGAACAGGCTCCTGAACCTGTCGAGCTCATTGCACCGCAATCAACGGCTTCTGAGATTCTACTGGACGTGGAAACAGCGGAAGCAGAAGCGGACGCAGCAGCAGCGGCAGAAGAAGCAACTGCAGCAGCAACGGAAGCAGAAGATACAGCAGCGACAGCAGCAGCGGCAGAAGAAGCGGCAACCGTAGCAGCAGCAGCAGCCGAAGTCCTAGGAGATGACGAAGCTAAGGCAGCAGCAGCTGAAGCAGAAGCAACTGCAGCAGCAGCGACAGCAGCAGCGGCGGCGGCAGAAGCAGCTGAAGCGGAAGCCGAAGCGGAAGCCGAAGCAGCAGCGGCGGCGGCAGAAGCAGCAATAGCGGAAGCAGAAGCAACTGCAGCAGCAGCTTAGTTAGAAAAAGTTATTGATAAGGCGATCATAGTAGACGTGACAATTTTGTAAGAAACTCGCTTAATTGTCACGTCTGCGTGTCCTTATGAAATGCCAATCTGAAAGTTGAAATGAGAAACGTACTTGTAAAAGTCTTTGTCCTGGGTACGTTTATCTTTGCGCTATCCTGTTCAGGTACAGGAGATATTCGATGGGACCTTGAAGTGACTGGAAAAGTCCCTATAGCGTCGAGCATATGCGATAGCAGAGCTATTGAATCCCCCTGTGGAGAGGTTTGGTGGCTGGACTCGTCTTTAGAAAAACACTATAAGACCTGGCCAATTGCTTCATCTTGCTACTTAAGTGCACGTATCGGCTATGACCTCTCTGACGTGTGTCGTTGATATTCAGTTCTACTCTAATACCTACCTTTAACGGGTTATTTGGTTCTCAGAATCTGTTTTTCACTATCAGACTCGCGATCTAGCTTGATCGATACCCCCAAGGGTTAAAAGCCTAGTCCTGCGTTTTCGGGTAGGCCAAGCATAAGGTTCATGTTTTGGACCGCAGCACCTGAAGCGCCTTTACCTAGGTTGTCGATTTGAATGACGATTAAGGCGTGACCTATAGCGTTTGGTATTACTGAGATGTCAACACGGTTTGTATCGTTTGTCGATCGAGGGTCGAAGGCTGGATCTGAGTAGGCCAGTGCCTTTTCTAGTGAGTAGACCTTTACGAAGCGCTCGCTGGAGTAAAACTGGTCGAGTACTTCCCAAATGTCGGTTGCTTTAGCACTGTTTTGCAACATGGTTTTGTGCAAAGGGATTTCCAGTCGCATTCCATTGATGAAAGGCCCAACTGAAGGTATGAACTGTGGTTCGTGTTTTAGGCCGGAGTATCTTGTCATTTCTGGAATGTGCTTGTGCTTTGTGTGAAGAGCGTAGGGCGATTCAAAAGGCAGGTTGTTAAGGTCGCGTTGCCCACCTTCCCATTTTGCGATCAGTTTTTTACCACCTCCTGAGTAACCTGATAGAGCATGTATTGTGATCGCAGCGTCGCTAAGCAACAGACCTTGTTCAATTAGGGGGCGGATGCTGAGAATCATGCCGGTCGGATAACACCCTGGATTGGATACATTCGATGCTTCGATGATATTTTTTCTTTGTGTGGGATTCATTTCTGGTAGTCCGAAAACCCAGTTTTCGTCCACCCGGTGTGCTGTGGACGTGTCTACTACCTTTGTCTGTCCCGCTTTAGCCCATCTCGATGCTTCAACCGCAGCCTCGTCGGGGAGGCACAAGATCGCCAGATCGGCATCAGCTATGGCATTACTTCTTTTGTCTGGGTCGCGCCTGTCGGCCTGTGGAAGAATTGACAGGTTGATATCTTGGCGGTTTGCCAGCACATCTTGAATCCTGAGCCCGGTTGTGCCCGATGAGCCATCTATAAAGACTTTTGGTGTTGCCATTGGTATTGTCGTTTTATTTTTGGAGTTGATTCCTCAGTGTAATCTACAATTACTGTCTCAATCGAGTGCTCGATTCAACAGACTTTTCAAATATTTTTCAAAAGCGCTATTTTTCTGAATTAATAAGATTGAGTTGGTCATAGATGAACCAATTTAGGTGATCTAGTTATCGGGGTCATATTTTTGGGTTGTTGTATCTAGCCGTCAATGCGTTATGACCTATATACCGGATACGTGTAATCTGAATCCTAGCAAATGAGGTTTTGTGCAGACTTTTACTTTGCGGCCAAGTTGTGTTGTTCATATAATGAGAAGTCCCATTTCATTAGACGTGGGTAGAATATTTGAACGAGGATTTCGTATTGGCGACAGCAGACACCCCAGATAGTCAGGTGGAAGCTCCAAAAATGGAGCAGCCTGTGGAACAGAATAAAGAGACCCTAGAAGTAACCGCTACCCCGGAAGCGACCGCTGCCCCGGAAGCAACCGCTGCCCCGGAAGCAACCGCTGCCCCGGAAGCAACAGTCACTGAAGAAGAAGCATCTGACGCGACAAGTGCTTCGGTTGCCGTTGCCGAAAAACCCAAAAGCGAAATGACCATGGCAGACCTCCTGGAGGAGTACCTTCCTTCCAAGATTCTCCGTAGAGGGGAGATCATAGATGGTCGAGTCATGAGCCGGAAGCCTGAGGGCATGCTTGTAGACATCGGTTATAAGTCTGAGGGATTTGTGCCCACTAAAGAAATGCGATCATTGCCCCCCGAGGTTTTAGAAGAATTAAAAGTAGGCGATGAAATAATTGCTTACGTGGTAAACCCCGAGGGAAACGAGGGCTCTTCGATCCTGTCTGTTGATCGAGCTCGTGGTGAACAGGGATGGCGTATTCTTGAGAAAGCCATGGATAACAATGAGACCTGCAAAGGCGTCATAACTGGTGCAAACCGTGGCGGCGCTGTCGTTGAATCTGAAGGTGTTCAAGGTTTCGTTCCATTATCCCAACTTATTGGTCCAGCCCGCGAACTTTATGTTCCAGGGGGTGAGCCACCTAAGGAAGGCTTTATAGGGATGGCGGTTGAGTTTAAGATTATTGAACTTAATCGACGTCGAAATAGGGCTATATTTTCAGAAAGAGCAGCTCTCCAAGCCTGGAAACAGATTCAGAAGTCCCGTTTAGTTGAAGAACTCAGCGAAGGCGAGATTCGGAAGGGTCGCGTTGCTGGCATATCTAATTTCGGGGCATTTGTAGACCTTGGTGGAGCTGATGGACTGATCCACATTTCTGAACTATCGTGGGAACCGGTAAAAAGCCCCGAAGAAATCGTCACGGTTGGTGAAGAGATAGACGTATTTGTCCTTCGCGTGGACCGGGAAAACCTCAAGATTGCGTTGAGTTTACGACGCTTACAGCCAGAACCGTGGGATGAAATTGAGTCTAAATTCGCAATTGGCCAGACAGTCACGGGAGTAGTGACTAAACTTGCCAATTTTGGAGCATTTGCGCGTATTGACCGTGGTATCGAAGGGCTTATACACATAAGTGAACTTTCTCAGCAGGTGATTAAGCACCCGAAGGATGTGGTCAATGAAGGAGATGAACTAGAGCTGAAGATCATCAGAATCGAGCCGGAACGTCGTCGTTTAGGTTTGAGTTTAAAGCAGATTCTTGATGGATCGGACGTTGAAATAACTGAAACCCCAAAAGCATCAGAGGAGACCCCTGATGCTTTTGAGGATATTTTCGAAGATAGTGAGTAGCACGTAAGTAACAGCACCAGTTATTTGGGAAGGGAGCTAAATGCCCAGTAGGTTTGAAAAGTTTTCGGAGCGCGCTCGCAGGGTTCTCTCACTTGCGCAGGAAGAAGCTCAACGGTTTAACCATAATTACATTGGTACCGAGCATATATTGCTCGGGCTTGTAAGAGAAACCGAAGGAGTTGCAGCGCGAGTACTTTTAAATCTAAACGTCGAGTTGGTGAAAGTACGTTCGGCGGTCGAATTTATAATTGGTCGTGGAGAACGCCCGACTCCAGGTGAAATTGGCCTCACGCCTCGGGCAAAAAAAGTGATCGAATTGGCAGTTGACGAAGCGCGTAGACTCAACCACCACTACATTGGTACCGAACATCTCCTGATTGGTCTAATGCGTGAAGGTGAAGGAGTTGCTGCTGGTGTTTTAGAAAGTTTGGGAGTGGGCCTAGAAAAGGTTCGCGAAGAGACGAATAGCATTATTCAGAAGCAGAGTTCTGGCCAATCAAGTGGTTCGCGTTCAAGCACGCGCACGAGTCGTACGCCAGCTTTGGATGAGTTGGGAGTTGATTTGACCAAACGTGCTGCTGAAGGTGATCTCGACCCCGTTGTAGGACGCGACAGTGAACTTCAACGCGTTATTCAAATTTTGAGCCGTAGAACCAAGAATAACCCTGTACTAATTGGTGAACCAGGTGTTGGGAAAACAGCAATTGTCGAAAAACTTGCGCATTTGGTTGTGGATGGAGATGTACCCGAAACCCTTCAGGGAAAGCGTGTCGTAACACTTGATATGGGAGCTCTAGTCGCTGGCACCAAATACCGTGGTGAATTCGAAGAACGTCTTAAAAAGGTAATCGGAGAGTTAAGGGCAGCTGGTAACTGTGTCTTGTTCATCGATGAGATGCACACTATGGTTGGCGCTGGTGCCGCCGAGGGTGCAGTGGACGCTGCCAATATTTTGAAACCATCACTGGCTCGAGGTGAATTACAAGTTGTGGGCGCTACGACCCAAGATGACTATCGTAAATATGTTGAACGAGACCCAGCCTTGGAACGTCGTTTTCAACCAATTGTGGTCGATGCGCCTGATGCGATTACCACCGTTGAAATTTTGCGTGGGGTCAAAGGTATGTACGAACAGCACCATGACTTAGAGATATTGGACGAGGCTTTAGAGACCGCTGCAACGTTGGCTGACCGGTATATTGCTGACAGGCAATTGCCTGACAAGGCTATTGATCTTATCGATGAAGCTGCTTCACGCGTGAGAATCAAGCACTCGACTGTTCCCAAGCCGCTTCGCGAAGCTCAGAAGGAACTCGACGCAGTGCGGCGCGAAAAAGACGAAGTCATTTCGGCTCAAAAATATGAAACTGCTGCCGAATTGCGCGATCGAGAGTTGAAATTGGTCACAAAGATTGAACAACTCGACGTTGCCTGGAAGAAAGAGAATCCTGGTGTTGGTGAAGCAAAAGTTACTGCTGACGACATTGCCGAAGTCGTTGCTATGTGGACACGGATTCCTGTCACGCGCCTAGATATTGAAGAGAAAGAGCGTCTTATCAACATGGAGGATGCGCTTCGCTTGAATGTTGTTGGGCAAGATGAGGCTCTATCAGTCATATCGAAAGCGGTTCGCAGATCACGCGCCGGCTTGAAAGATCCCAAACGTCCAATTGGAGCATTTCTGTTTTTGGGACCAACAGGTGTTGGCAAAACACACAGTGTGAAAAAATTGGCGGAATACCTGTTTGGTGAAGAAGATGCCATGGTTCGGCTGGATATGTCTGAGTTTATGGAGAAGCATTCGGTAGCAAGACTTGTGGGAGCTCCACCTGGATATATCGGATTCGATGAGGGCGGTCAGTTGACAGAAGCTGTTCGTCGTCGCTCGTATTCGGTCATTCTTCTTGACGAGATAGAGAAGGCTCACCCGGATGTGTTCAATGTATTGTTACAGGTATTCGAAGACGGCCACCTGACAGATTCTAAAGGTCGTAAAGTTGATTTCAAGAACACCGTTATTGTGATGACGTCGAACTTGGGCTCGAGTTTGATTCAAAGTAGTGGCGGCATTGGATTTAACTTCGGACGGCAAGATTCAGACACCTTGGATTATCAGAGGGTTAAAGATCGTATTTTGGAAGCAGTCAAGGATCCGCATAATGGCTTTAAGCCTGAATTCTTAAACCGTATCGATTCCACTGTTGTATTCCATCCGTTGGAGCGTTCTCATATCCTTGAGATCGTGGACATTATGATGAAGGAAGTGGAAGGGCGTGTTTTGGAACATGGGCTGGTGATGGAAGTTACGGATACAGCACGCGATTACCTTGCCGAGCGTGGGTTTGATCCGAAGATGGGAGCTCGCCCGCTGCGCAGGTTGATTCAAGATGAGATTGAGGATGAGCTTTCTGAGAAGCTTTTGCGAAATGAGTTCGGCGCAGGTGATACGATTGAACTTGATTTCATTGATGGTTCAATTGTGGTGCAGACTCCGAAGAAGAAACGAAAACCTCGTAGGGCAAAGTCGAGTTCTTCAGATGCTGACGATAAACAAACGGTGACTAGTAGCTGATAGTTGAGTTTAAAAAGCAGCAAAAAGGGCGGGAAAGTTTCCTGCCCTTTTTTAGTTAAAGTTTTAATTATTATTGTTAACTTATGACCGTCTAAGCACTAGTTCGAACAGTTTCAGTGCTTGTCCTGCAAACAATTGCATGTTTGCTTCTCGGTCTTGGATCCCGGATTCGAATGTTTTGGTTAAGTTTGAGGCACCAGATACTGCGATACATGTGTGCCCTGGATCATCTCCGTACCGATTGCCGGTTGGTCCAGCCGCTCCACTCTCACTGAGACCCCATGTTGTTGCCAGTATTTCTCGGCCGGCTTCCGCTAACAAAAGCGCATATGATTCAGTTGCGGAACGGATTCCGGGATGCTTGGCCAAGTCAATTTTCAGGAATGCATTTCGGGCGGATTTCGTATAAACCACTGTTCCACCAGCGAAATAAACTGAAGCTCCCGGGACTGCCAACAGCGCAGCTGATATTAGTCCACCGGTTGATGATTCTGCTACAGAAACCGTCTCACCCCGCTCAATCAGCAGGGTTCCTACTATGGCAGCAGATTTAGAGAGTTCACTCATTTAGAGATTCCTTAGGATGCTACCTGTTTTGCAGTGTCGCACCGGGTGTGTGTGTTTAAGACGTACTGACCAAGTACATGGTTAATGTGTCTATTGAATTGTTATCGCGAGTAGGATAACCGTGTCTAAATAAGAAGGCGACTGTCGTTAATTGTTGCTCGTAGGGATGTGAAAGAGGATACTCAGCAGCACGATGGCAAAAAAATCAAAGACGTTATACCAATGCAGTACTTGTGGGCATAAGACCTTTAAGTGGGTGGGAAAGTGCAGTCAATGTAAGGAATGGAACACTGTGGAGCAATACACAGTTAATTTAAATCACACAAATAGCGTCGGAAACCTTGCCGCTCGATCACCGGTTGAATCTCTGGTTGAGTTGAATGATGTTTCGACCAATCGCGCGGCGTATATGGCCACTGGAATTAAAGAATTTGACCGAGTTATAGGCGGTGGCTTCGTTGTCGGTTCAACAACTCTACTGGCAGGTGATCCTGGTATTGGAAAATCGACACTTCTCCTACAGGCAGCTGCAGCCATTGCAAAGACAGGGCAAAAAGTTTTGTACGCTACTGGCGAAGAAGGATTGGAACAGATTCGTTTACGAGGTTCGCGCTTAGGAATTTCTGGTGACCGGATATTTATGGTGGGGACGGGCAATGTGTCCGAAATTGCAGCGCATATGACTCAGTCAGATCCGACTGTCGTGATTGTGGACTCGATACAGACTACTACTCATCCTGACATTGATTCACCGGCTGGTACCGTTTCTCAGATCAGGGAATGCGCGTCATTCTTGTCTCATTGCGCTAGGGCCAATCGTGCGGCACTTGTTTTAAGCGGTCACGTGACGAAAGATGGGTCAATAGCGGGACCCAGAGTTCTTGAGCATCAGGTCGATGCGGTGTTGCAGATTAGTGGTGATACGAGCGCTCCGCTCCGGATGTTGCACGGGGTAAAAAATCGTTTTGGCCCTACCGATGAGATCGGGGTGTTCGAGATGCGCGAAGAAGGACTTTGCGGAATATCAGATCCCTCCCAAGCGTTTATGAAGCAACGAGTCAAATCTGTATCAGGATCAGCGATCGCAATAATAGTAGAGGGCACACGATCACTTGCAGTGGAAATTCAAGCTTTGGTCACTACATCGTCTATGACTTCACCTCGGCGTGTTGCTAACGGAGTTGATATATCACGACTTCACCTGATCGTTGCTGTTCTTGCCAAGCATATGAAACTACCTCTTGCAAATCATGATTTGTTGATTAATGTGACAGGTGGACTTGAGATTAAGGAGCCAGCTGCTGATCTGGCAATAGCACTAGCTATTGCGTCTTCACTGATGGATAGACCCGTTATAAGTACAGTTGCGGTGGCTGGTGAAATTGGTCTGGCTGGTGAGTTAAGGTCGATTCCTAGAGCTGATCGTCGTATTTTCGAAGCTGCCAGATTAGGATTTGACAACTGCTTGATTCCATCTTCGGCTGACGATACAGGAAGTCACAATTCCGTGAAGGTGGTTAGACCAAGTACTGTCCTTGAGGCTGTAAGATTCGCGTTGGAATCTAGTTCCGTTGGGGTTAAACCAGAGATCGAAGTGGAGATTTCTTCTAGTTGATAGATGTGACTATTGTCGATAAGACTTTGGATCGTAAGTTTGCTGACTTGAAAAAGCTTGTCAGTGGATACGGGTCGTTGATAGTAGCGTACTCGGGTGGAGTGGACTCGACTTTCCTTGCAGCTGTTGCTCATGAAGTATTAGGATCCAATACT
>ERZ651768.3789-NODE-3789-length-10002-cov-8.016524_pt1 | contig 10002 bp, 10 predicted proteins | sample MGYA00514754_ERZ651768 | MGnify/ENA metagenome assembly ERZ651768 | reverse complement strand
TTGGTGACCGCCAAAGAGACAGAATTGAAGCGACAGGCGTGGATTTTTTGGAAAAAGTGAGAAACGGTTTCCTAACACTTGCGGAACAAGAATCCGACAGGTATATTATTCTTGATAGTCAAAACCAAATAGAAGAATTGGAAAAAGAAATCTCATCTCAGGTATTGAGGATTATTTCATGAAAATCAGTCGATCAATCAAGAGAACTTTATTTATATCAGTATTACTGGTTACGGTTATTTCCATCGGCAGGTCCGATCTGTACCGGGATATATCATCAAATTGGCGGATGGTGTACGAAGTTTACAAAAGAGTGATGACCGATTACGCCGATCAGATCGATCCGAAAAAACTGGCCACCGCCGGAATTGACGGTATGCTTTCGGAACTGGATCCCTATTCGGTCTATCTTGAAGAAGAAGACCGTCACCAGCTTAATTTGTTAACCAGGGGAAACTACGGTGGTGTAGGCATTCAACTGGGTGTTCGTAATGACTCTCTCACCGTCATTGCTCCCATTGACGATTCCCCAGCTCAGAGAGCAGGCATCATTACTGGTGACAAGATCATTGCCGTGGACGGTGAATCTACTTCGGAAATGTCTCTGGATCACGCCGCAGATAATATCCGTGGTCCAAAAGATACCAAAGTGACGCTTACCATTCGACGGTGGGGAGAAGAGGATATTGACTTTGTTCTAACACGCAGTACTATCACTGTAAAAGATGTCAGTTACTCGGGAATGATAAACGACAAAACAGGTTATATTAGACTGAATCGCTTTTCGAGAAATTCATCGGGTGAAATGAGACAGGCTCTTAGAAGCCTCGACAATCAGGGGGTAGAAAGAATTATACTTGATCTGCGAGGGAATCCTGGTGGTCTTATGGATGCGGCTGTTCAGATATTGGACATGCTGGTGGAAAAAGGAATTGAGGTGGTTTCCATGTCCGGTCGATCGAATGAATCGAATCGGACATTCACTTCCCAGAATAAACCTATTGTCGATACATCTATCCGTCTGGCGGTTCTGATTGACGGCGGCAGTGCCTCTGCCAGCGAGATCGTGGCCGGGGCTATCCAGGACCTTGACAGAGGAATTGTGGTGGGGACCAACTCATTTGGCAAGGGGCTTGTCCAAACCGCTTATCAGCTAGATGAAGCGCGAACCCTGAAAATGACCACTGCAAAATATTACATTCCGTCGGGGCGCTTAATTCAAAAGCCCGGTTACCTACGAGGCGATGTGGCTGCTGATGCAGAAGGGAGTGACTCTGTATTTGCCACCGTTAACGGAAGGCGCGTTATTTCAAATGGCGGCATAACACCAGATTTTAAGGTGGAACAGGAAAGAACACCACTGCTAACGAGGGAGTGTTGGCGCAAAGGCTTATTTTTTGAATTCAGCAGCAAATATCACAAAGTTCATCAGCTTACAGGAAATATTGAAATCACCGATAATATTGTCGAGGAATTCCGGTCTTTCATCTCTTCGAAAAATCTCGACCTGAAATCTGAAGGAGAAAAGGAGCTGGCCAAGTTGGAAGAGATGCTGAAAGAAGAATCGGAGACTGATAAACGGATCGAGCATTCGCTGTCTGTTTTGCGCAAACATTATGAGCAGGACATGGATGACCTGTTTAACGAGGAATTAGATCATATCCGCGTCATGCTTGAGAGGGATATGTCTTGGGCGGTTGGAGGCATTGGAATGCGTATAGAGTCATCATTTGATGATGACCCTGTAGTATTAAAAGCAATAGAAGTTGTCGCTGATCAGTACGCTTACGGTTCCACACTGGATCCGTCCATGAATTGAAGATTTTGTCCTTCCTGTTATTGATTTTGTTTCCGAAAAGGGTCATTCTAAATTCGCCATCCCCGGGGCGATTAGCTCAGCTGGTTAGAGTGCTGCCTTGACATGGCAGAGGTCACTGGTTCAAGTCCAGTATCGCCCACGGAATGATAATTACCATGCTGAATATTTATGAGTACGAAAGAGATCACCGTAAAGGTTACGGGATACGATTCACGGACCTATCCTTCTGATACATCTGTATCTTCCATTCTCCAGGACATAGATTCTTCTCTCGCTGACAACGCCGTTGCCGCGAAGGTGAACGGCCAGTTGTGGGATTGGAACAGGAGCGTGGAATCTGATGCTGAGCTGTCGCCGGTCTATGCTGATTCTGAAGAAGGCCACTCGGTTCTACTTCATAGCGCTGCGCACCTTATGGCTCAGTCCGTGAAAGAATATTTCCCTGATGCGCAAATGACAATCGGGCCAACTATTGAGAATCGGTTCTATTACGATTTTGATGTTGAGACACCGTTCAGTGATGAAGATCTGGAGAAAATTGAGAACGGTATGAGAGAACATTCCGCTGCGAACTACAGTGTAAATAGAGCTGAGATAGGTGTCAAAGAAGCGAAAAAATTATTTAAGGGAAAGAAAGAGACTTACAAAATTGAAATGATTGATGAGTTCGATGATGACGAGGTGATCTCCACCTACACACAGGGTGATTTTGTTGATCTCTGCCGAGGTCCTCATCTGGCCTCTACGGGGATGATAAAGCATTTCAAACTTCTGAATACAGCAGGTGCTTACTGGCGTGGTGACGAAAAAAATAAAATGCTTCAGCGTATTTATGGCACGGCATTTTACAACAAAAAAGAGCTGGATACCTATGTTAAACAAATTGAAGAAGCAAAGGAACGGGACCATCGGAAACTAGGAAAGGAACTGGAATTATTCTTTTTCGATCAGCTTTCTCCAGGCAGTCCATTCTTTATGCCCAAAGGTGCGATATTATATCAAGAGCTGGAAAACTTTATCAGGGAACTGTATAAGGACTTTGGATATGATGAAGTGATTACTCCCCAGGTATATGATATTGAACTGTGGAAGCAGTCAGGCCACTGGGATCTATTCAGGGAATATCTCTACCACATGAAAATTGGTGAACGGGAATTCAGTCTTAAACCGATGAACTGTCCTGGACATACGGTAATCTACAAATCAGATTTGCATTCCTACAGAGACTTACCGCTCCGAATCGCCGACTTCGGCCGGCTTCATAGATTCGAGCGTGCCGGTGTTATATCTGGTCTCACGCGAGTCCGAAGCTTCAGTCAGGATGATGCACATATTTTTTGTACCCTGGATCAGATTGGAGATGAAATCAGCGATTTGATACGAATGGTCAATATCGTGTTTGAGACATTTGGGTTTGAATCAATCAAAGTTGAATTGAGTACACGACCTGAGAAGGCGCTGGGTGCCCAAAATTTCTGGGAAAAATCTGAAGCGATGCTGGAAGCTTCCCTAATAGAACATAAGATGGATTTCAGTTTAGTAGAAGGGGAAGGTGCTTTTTATGGGCCGAAAATCGATTTTCAGGCAAGAGATGCGCTGGGTAGATATCATCAACTAAGTACTATTCAGCTCGACTTCAATTTGCCTGAAAGATTTGAACTTGAGTATGTAGCGAAAGACGGTTCTTATGAGAGGCCCGTTATGATACACCGAGCTATCCTGGGATCAATTGAACGTTTCTTGGGAGTTTATTTGGAGCACTGTGGCGGAAATTTCCCCCTTTGGCTGGCACCCACTCAGGTAGCCATCCTTACTATTTCAGACAAATTCGAAGATTACGGCAGAGATTTGCTAAACCAGCTGAAGTCTGCAGGTATACGGGCTGAACTCGATGACAGGGCTGACAAGGTAGGTGCAAAGATTAGGAATGCCGAAATGAATAAAGTTAATGTGATGCTTATCGTTGGCGCCCGCGAGGCTGAAGCGGGTGAAGTTTCTGTCAGGCGCCGCTTTGAAGGTGATTTGGGGCAAATGAAAGTAGCTCAACTGATTGAACAACTTGACAATGAAATCAATAAAAAAAGGAGAAAAGAACAATCGCAAAAGTAGAAAAGATAAAAGTAAATGATCGAATTCGGGCGCAGGAAGTGAGACTCATCGGTGAGGCTGGTGAGCAGATGGGAATTGTCTCTATTAGTGAAGCGATGGAATCGGCAAGATCAGCCGGATTGGATCTGGTTGAGGTAGCCTCTGGCACTGAGCCTCCAGTCTGTAAAATTATGGACTATGGTAAACTGAAGTATGATCAGAAGAAAAAGGACCAGGAAAGCAAGAAAAAACAGCATGTTATTCGAGTTAAAGAGATTAGATTTCGCCCCCGAATCAGTGATCATGATTTGGAAATTAAGGTTAATCGTATAAAGAAATTTATTTCTGAAGGAAACAAAGTGAAAGTAACACTCATGTATCGTGGACGTGAGATGGCAAGGCAGGATCTTGGCGAACAATTGATTCGTCGAATTGAAGATAGCTTGAGTGATGTTGCTGAGGTAGAGAAGCGTGGCGATCTTGAAGGCAGGCGGATATCCGTTGTCATGTCGCCCAAATAGGAGAAATTGCTATGCCTAAAATGAAATCGAGAAGAGGGGCAGCAAAAAGATTCTCTCTTACAGGTAGCGGAAAGGTACGAAAAAATAAAGCCAACAAGTCTCATCTGCTTTCAAGGAAAAGCATGGACAGGAAGCGTTCCCTCCGCAAGAGTGGTGATGTAAGCGATGCTGATGCCAAGCGGGTCAAGAAGATGCTGGGGAAATAGGATATATAAATGCCCAGAGCAAAAAACGCTGTCCAGCGGAAAAAACGACACAAGAAGATCCTCAAGCAGGCAAGAGGGTATTATGGTGCTAGGAGTCGTCTTTTTCGAACAGCCAAGGAGGCTGTGGAAAGAGGCATGCTGTACAACTACAGGGATCGCCGCAGGAGGCGCGGTGAATTCAGAAGGCTCTGGATCACAAGAATTAATGCCGCTGCCAGACTGAACGGTACCTCATATTCCAAATTGATGGCTGGTCTTAAATCACACAATATTGAACTGGATAGAAAAATGCTTTCTGATCTGGCGGTCCGTGAGCCGTCAGCTTTTTCTGAAGTGGTTAAGGCTTCTGCCAATTAATATGGTATTAAGGAATAAATCGGGTCGATTTTTTACCTAAATATTTGACGGGACATTTGGCGTCTTGTCTTGCAAATCCGCTCGGGAAACCTGGCGGATTTTCTTTTATCCTGAAAATGATAAAAAGTAACTTCAGCAACTCCTAACTCAATAATGTCATTGGCATCCAAAATAGATTCTGTTCGCGATACTTTCAGTAAGTCTCTTGAAAAACTTTCTGCTGGAGATACAACAGTGATTGAGAAGCTGAGGCATGAATATCTTGGCCGCAAGGGGAAAGTTGCGGATCTCTTTTCAGAATTGGGTTCAGTTCCCGAAAGTGATCGACCGGGAATGGGGAAATTGTTGAATAAGCTCAAGTCCGAGCTGACCCGGGAAATTGAAAAAATGAAGGATGCTGGTTCCACCGGTACCGCTTCACCAGAAAAGATTGTTGATCTTTCTCTGCCCGGAGATGAGGTCACCATGGGGTCACTCCATCCCATTACGAAGACCATGCGGGAAGTGAAGCAAATATTTCAGGCCATAGGATTCTCTGTAGCATATGGACCAGAAATCGATGATGATTACCACAACTTTGAAGCGTTGAATATACCTAAGCACCATCCTGCCCGGGATATGCAGGACACATTTTACATCACTGATAATGACGTGTTGAGGACTCACACTTCCAATACACAGATCCACGTGATGGAGAACCAGGAACCGCCTGTGCGCGTGATCTGCCCCGGTAGAGTTTACCGGAACGAGGCTATCAGCATCCGGAGCTACTGCCTGTTCCATCAGGTGGAAGGACTCTACGTGGCTGAGAATGTATCTCTGGCTGAAATGAAAGGGACGTTGGAGTATTTTTGCCGTCATTTTTTTGGTGAAGAGGTTAAAGCTCGTTTCAGGCCCAGCTTCTTTCCGTTCACTGAACCGAGTGCTGAAGTGGATATCACCTGCCTCATGTGCGGCGGCGATGGGTGTTCTATGTGCAAAAAAACGGGGTGGCTAGAGATCCTAGGTTGCGGCATGGTTGATCCGGCCGTTCTGGAAATGGTCGGATATGATCCCGTAAAATGGTCTGGATATGCCTGGGGAATGGGAATAGAAAGACTTGCCATCCTTAAGCACGGCATTGATGATATTCGGCTTTATTTCAATGGCGATGTTCGTTTTCTGAGGCAATTTGCATGATTGTCTCTATGGACTGGCTCAAAGATTTCGTCAGCTTCAAACTGGCGCCCCAGGAATTAGCAGATCTTCTGACAGGTGCAGGACTGGAGTCTACCGTAGGTGAGAACGGTGATACTCTTGACATTGAACTTACACCCAATCGTCCCGACTGTATGTCCCATTTCGGCGTGGCGAGGGAGATAGCCCTATTAACAGATGCAAAGCTTAAACAAACTGATATATCCTTGTCTGAATCTGACCAGCCAATTGAAGATGCAGTAACCATAACAATCGAGGATGAGAAAGGCTCTCCCCGTTATTCTGCCCGGGTTGTAAAAGGGGTTAAAGTTGGTGCCTCGCCTGACTGGATGGTTCAAAGACTGGAGCAGTGCGGCATCCGGTCTATTAATTCTGTTGTGGATATATCCAACTATGTTCTCCTGGAGCTGGGCCATCCCCTTCATACGTTCGATCTGGGATTGGTTGAAGGAGAGACAATTATTGTCAGAAGCGCCAAGAAAAATGAAAAAATGGTAACGCTAGACGGGGAGAATAGGAAACTGAGCAGTGATCATCTATTAATATGTGACTCGAAAAAACCTGTTGGCCTCGCCGGTATTATGGGCGGCGAAAACACAGAAGTGACCCAAAAAACTACCGATGTCCTTATTGAATGCGCCTACTTTGATCCAGTCACGATCAGGAAAGGTGCGAAAAAACTGGACCTTTCCAGTGAGGCATCCAGGCGTTTTGAAAGAGGAGCCGATTACGATGATGTAACTGCTGTTCTTGACCGGACGGCACAACTGATCACCCAAATAGCAGGTGGTGAAATTTGCGCAGGGGTGGTGGACTGTTATCCAAAAGTAATAAAACCGAAAAAGGTTTTACTCAATCGAAAAAGAGCAGAATCTTCAATCGGTGTTGCATTTGATGACAAATTCATCCGTTCAACCTTGGATGGACTTGGAATAGGTCATAAAAAGAAGAATGATCAATATGAATGCGTTATTCCTTCATTCAGGCCCGATCTGGAGCGTGAAATTGATCTGTGCGAAGAGCTGGCACGTGTGTACGGTTTTGACAAAATCGAATCAAAAACGACTTATGTAGGTGATGTAACTACTATCCTACCGGATGAAGAGAGAACAGTTGACGAACTGAGAGATTATTTTTCAGGAATGGGATTTAACGAAGTGATGACAAACAGTCTGTTGAGTGAACAGGATGCTCAAACTCTTTCAGAATTAAAGCCGTTGCCTGTTGCAAATCCGCTGAGCCGGGAAATGTCCGTCATGCGGCCGTCGCTTCTTCCCGGATTGCTGGGCGCCGTTAATTACAATCTACGTCGGGGTGAAAACGATCTTTCTCTATTTGAATACGGAAATGTTTTTCAGGCCGAGGAAAAGAAGTGGGCTGAATCGCCACAATTCTCTGGTGTGGCTTGTGGTGACAGGGTATCAAAGGGGTGGCGTCAAGACCAACATAAAAATGATTTCTACCTTCTAAAGGGAGTAGTCTGCGATCTTGTACAAAGATTTGGATTTGATGGATCCTTTACTGAATTGGAGAACAGTTCTGTTTTCTCATATGGGATGCGATGGGAAACTTCATCAGGTTGGCTAGCTGACATTGGATCAGTTAATAATGAGATTCTTGGGTACTATGATATCGGTTTACCAGTTGTCTCTGTTAACCTGAATCTTGAACTGTTCAACAGCACCATAGAGGCGGTGCAGTTCAGTAAACTGCCACAGTTTCCCAGTATTGATCGCGATCTATCTCTAAGCGTTCCCTCCTCTGTCACTATTGGGGAGTTGGAATCGATAATTCAGGAAAATGGGACAGATCTTTTGTGTGCAACGAGACTTTATGATCTGTACTGGGGTGATCAGATAGAATCGGGTATGCAAGGCGTCACTTTTTCACTTTCTTTCCGTTCCGATGATAGAACACTCCAAGATGACGAAGTTGATACGATCATGGAGAAAATTATTTCAGAGACTTCATCACAAGTCAATGCTAAATTACGGTGAGATGGATACTGTCCTTCCCAATTTGACATCACTTGAACACAAGATAAAAGACGCTGTCGATGAGCTTCAACGTCTTAAGAAAACATCAGGCAGTAGCTCTGATGGTGGTGGCGTCTCATCTAAAGAAAAGAAAGCTATCCGGGATCAGATCCAGAAAATTATTAACCTCATTGAAGAAACTGAAGGTGCTGATTAGCTAGGAGGCGTTATGACTGATGATCAGGATAATTTGGCCCGTGTCTCAATTTTTGGTCACGAGTACACTGTAAAGGCACAGGCGGATGAAACTTATATCGCAGATGTAGCTCAGTATGTAGATCAGAAAATGCGTGAAATAGAAAAAGAACTGCCGTCTTCTCAATCCACCACAAGAATTGCTATTCTTGCGGCAATGAGTGTGACGGACGATTATTTTGCTGAGAAACGTCAGCGAAATCAAATCGTCAGCGAAGTTGAAGAGAAGGCTTCTTCATTGGTTGAGTTCATAGATGAATCTCTTGTTCTCAACTAGGGCTATTTCCTAATTACCGGTTTTCTCTCTTTTTTTTAATATCACCTTTCAATTAATGACATGAGGTGAAGATTGTAGTTTAAGATTATGACTGAAACAAAAATCCTCTCAGGAAAAGAAGTTGCATCAGCGGTATACGATGATTTGAGTTCCCGTATAGATCGCCTCACCAGCGAAAAGATCACACCGGGCCTTGCAGCAGTTCTGGTAGGTGATGATCCCGCTTCTCAGGTTTATGTACGAAATAAAAGGCGCAGATTCGAAAATATGGGTCTTTTGGGAGAAACTTTTAGAATGGGAGATGATTCGTCAAAAAATGACATCATGGCTCTCATTAATGATTTGAACAATGATGATCGTTTCCATGGTATTCTAATTCAGCTACCGTTACCAAAGGGAATTGATTCTGATTCCGTTTTACGATCCGTAAGGCCGGATAAGGACGTGGACGGTTTTCATCCTGAGAACATTGGACTATTAGCGGCGGGTAATCCCCGGTTTATTCCTTGCACCCCTAAAGGGATTTTACGAATACTCCAGTTTTATAATATTGAGACCAGTGGTAAACATGCTGTTATTGTTGGCAGGAGTAATATTGTCGGCCGACCAATGGCCCTCATGCTTAGTGCCAAAAATGATACGGGTAACGCAACTGTGACTGTTTGTCACTCCAGGACACCTGATATCGCTAATTATACCCGTCAGGCGGATATTGTCATTGCTGCTGTGGGCATGCCGAGCCTCATTAAGGGTGATATGATTAGCGACGGAACGGTGATCATAGATGTGGGTATCAACAGAGTGGAAGACAATTCTGAAAAGGGATACAAACTTTCAGGTGATGTGGATTACGAATCCGTTATGGATAAAGCATCAGCAATAACGCCCGTTCCCGGAGGAGTGGGCCCTATGACCATTGCCATGCTGGTTGAGAATACTGTTGAGGCAGCTGAGCGTTTAATATCCTAAGGAAGTAGTAAATTGTTTGACCATTTGCGCCCGTAGCTCAGCTGGATAGAGCGCTTGCCTCCGGAGCAAGAGGTCGTGAGTTCGAATCTCTCCGGGCGTACCAAGTAATCCTGCCTTCATAAAACCCCTTTAGCGAGGGGTTTTCTCTATAGAGTTGACATACTGTACTATATCTATGTAGCTTGTACTATTGGGAACTATTAAACACTATAATTCACAGAATGGTAATACGAAAAATGGTAATACAGGGGGGACGGTCGGGATGAAAGAAGCACCCATATCGTGATATAATTTTTTGAAATATTGAAAAAGCTACTATTAATAAGAATGTGGAAAT
>ERZ651768.3788-NODE-3788-length-10003-cov-3.386460_pt1 | contig 10003 bp, 4 predicted proteins | sample MGYA00514754_ERZ651768 | MGnify/ENA metagenome assembly ERZ651768 | reverse complement strand
TGGTGTTTTTCTATTTCTTGGTTCGACAGGGGTTGGAAAAACGGAATTGGCGAAAGTGTTAGCTGAACACATGTTCAGCCACAGAGAATCTCTCGTAAAATTAGATATGTCTGAATACGGGGAACGATTTTCTGTATCACGGCTTATTGGTGCACCGCCAGGATATGTAGGATATCAAGAAGGAGGAAAACTAACAGAACAAATTCGAAGAAATCCATTTTCGGTTATACTTTTTGATGAAATAGAAAAAGCACATCCGGATATTTTTAATTTATTATTACAATTGTTTGATGAAGGTGTATTGACAGACAGTTTAGGCAGAAAAATAGATTTTAAAAACTCGATTATTATTATGACATCCAACTTGGGAACTAAAGATTTAAAATCTAATGCATTTGGTTTTGGTAATGAAAAGAACGGGTTTAACTCTAATAAAATTAAAGAGATTGTTTTAGGAAAAATGAAAAGTACTTTCAACCCTGAATTTATCAATCGAGTAGATGAAACCATTGTATTTAATCCATTAATGAAAGAAGATGCAATGAAAATAATAGATATTTTCCTGAAAGATTTGATAAAGAATTTAAATGATATCGGAATAGAATTTTCCATTACGAAAAAAGCCAAGGTTACAATGGTAGACCACGGTTTCAGCCAGGAATATGGTGCACGGAATTTATATAGAGAGGTTCAATCCTCATTAGAAGATCCCGTATCAGAAATGCTTTTAGATAACGAACTCTTATTGGGTGATATCATTAAAGTAGATGCTCAAAAGGGGAAGATAAAATTTACCATTATACAAAAAAAGACCCTTCAAAAGGACTCAAATAAATCCCTATCATGACCGGATTTAACCCATTGAGAGAATCCTGACCATTTCTGTTCTTAATCTGCCATAAATTAACATTTATAAATATTTTCTGCCATTTAGGCATATTGGGTATTTTGGTATAGTAATTGAGTTTTACAATCCACAAAAAGTCTATCGTTAATTTATTTATTAAAATTGGAGAATAAAACTCATGGGAAAAATCATTGGAATTGATTTAGGTACTACAAATTCCTGCGTTGCTGTACTTGAGGGTGGTGAACCAACAGTTATTACAAATCCGGAAGGAGGAAGAACGACACCATCTATTGTTGCTTTTACAAAGGATGGTGAACGTTTGGTCGGTCAGGCTGCAAAACGTCAGGCTGTGACAAATCCTGAAAATACAATCTTCTCTATCAAAAGATTTATGGGACGTATGTATAATGAAGTGGATACGGAAATAGGCGAAGTTCCTTATGAGGTAGTCAAGACTTCCAGCGGAGTAGCGACTGTCAAAGCAGGTGGAAAGGAATATACTCCTCCCGAGATCAGTGCCATGGTATTACAAAAATTAAAACAGATGGCAGAAGATCACCTGGGAATAAAAATTACCGATGCTGTCGTGACGGTCCCTGCCTATTTCAATGATTCCCAGAGGCAGGCAACTAAAGATGCAGGGAAAATTGCAGGATTGAATGTCAGACGGATTATCAATGAACCAACTGCTGCAGCATTAGCTTATGGTTTGGACAGGAAAAAAGATGAGAAAATTGCTGTTTTTGATTTAGGGGGTGGAACGTTTGATATATCTATTCTGGAATTAGGAGATGGGGTTTTTGAAGTCAAATCAACTAATGGGGATACCCATTTAGGTGGTGACGACTTTGACCAAAAAATCATTGACTGGATTGCAAGTGAATTTAAAAAAAGTGACGGGATTGATTTAAAGAAGGATCCCATGGCAGTTCAGCGATTGAAGGAAGCTGCGGAGAATGCAAAAAAGGAATTATCCAGTTCGAAACAGACGGATATTAATTTACCATTTATTACTGCTGACTCTTCTGGACCAAAACATTTGAATCTCAATCTCACAAGAGCCAAGTTTGAAGATTTGGTCAGTGATCTTATCAACCGTGTAATCAAACCCTGTAAAAATGCAATTAAGGATTCAGGATTCTCAGCCTCTGAAATAGACGAAGTGATTCTGGTTGGAGGGTCATCACGGAGTCCTAAAATTCGGGAAAAAGTGAAGGAGATTTTTAATAAAGAACCGAATAAAAGTGTCAATCCTGATGAAGTTGTTGCTATTGGCGCTGCAATCCAGGGTGGTGTTTTAGCCGGCGATGTGGATGATATTCTCTTATTGGATGTTATACCACTTTCTCTCGGGATTGAAACTTTGGGAGGAGTTACAACCAAATTAATTGAACGAAATACGACTATCCCCACGAAAAAATCTCAGGTTTTCAGCACCGCTGCTGATAACCAAACTACTGTTGAAGTACATGTACTCCAGGGTGAAAGAGAAATAGCTGTGGATAATAAAACCATTGGCAGATTTCACTTGGCAGATATTCTCCCAGCACCTAGGGGTATTCCACAGATTGAAGTCACATTTGATATTGATGCTAACGGAATTTTGAACGTGAATGCAAAAGATAAGGCAACCGGAAAGGAGCAGAGTATACGTATTGAAGCGTCAAGTGGATTATCTGATGCGGAAGTTGATAAGATGGTAAAGGAAGGAAAGAAGCATGAGGAGGAGGATAAGGATAAACGTGAGTCAATCGATATAAAAAATCAAGCAGAACAACTTATTTATCAAACGGAAAAAAATATCGAGGAACATGGAGATAAACTAGGCTCTGAAAAAGAGGAATTAAACGATGCCTTGGAAAAATTAAAAAAGGCGAATGAAGGCTCTAAAGTAGATGATATAAAAGTGGCGATTGATGAGTTGAACAATGTCTGGAATAAATCAGCTTCCAAAATGTATGAAGCCTCCAAATCAGAAGAAACAGCCGAACCTGTAAAGGAGGAACCAAAGAAGAAAACAAAAACTGACAGTAAAGATGATAAAGAAATAGAAGATGCGGATTTTGAAGTTGTAGATTGATTCATTGACTAGATATTTAAAAGTTCTGGAAAGAGCACCATATTATATATGGTGCTCTTTTTGTTTTTGGAACTGTTAAGATGTAATTTCGTTGCCACTATAACATCTGAATTAGTCATGAAGCAATTTCAGCTTATCATAATTATATGGATTATTATCCTGGGCGTGTTTTGCTATACGCTCCTGCAACCCGGACTTTGGAAAAATCAAATATCTAATTATTGCAATAACTCGCTATTAAAAGGAAGTTTGTGGGAAATAAATTTCGGGGATTTAAAAGGAAATATGCTTACAAATATCACCGGAAAAGGAACGGAAATTCACCATCCGGATGGATATTCAATAGTTTTGTCTAGCTGGTCGGTTAAATTAAATATATTGAAAACACTCATCCAATTACCTACTTTTGAAGCAATTGATATAAATGATTTTACCATTCACACGTTAATTCCTGAAAAATATATTTCAGATTCATTAACATCCCCTCTCGATATCATCCCCAAAACATTTCCAGATTTTCAGATGAATCGCTTTTCAATTTCGGGATCAATAAATGTGGAGAATAAGTTTAGCTCAATAGCTATCAGTTCACGAGGTTCCATTGAAGCAATTGATAATATATTGTATATACAATTGAATAATTCCGTAATTCTTGATTCGACATATTTAGATAAACTTGAAATTGATCAATGTAATATTAATTTGAATGCGGTGGACCAAATTATCTTAATGGAGTTAGAAGCAAATTGGAAAAATACACCTATACACTATACTTTTTCTTTGGATAAAAATAGAGATCATATTATTGAAAGTAGTTTAGAGTTTAGGCATTTTGAACTGGGAGAATATTTACCCAATTTCCCCAAAATTAATCCGGATTTTAATCAATTGAGTGGACACGTTTATTCCAATACAGGGAAGGGAAATACAAAAACAAATTTTAAGTTATGGAATGATGTTGGGGATACAATCCCAGGTGAATTTGACATACATATTCAAGAAAATATTGTTACAATTAATAATGCGGGAATTGAATTTGATTCTTCTTTTCTGGAACTAAACTTTATGCTCAATCTCGAAGGTCGTTTAGCTGGAATGTGCCATGTACGCCATTTCAAATTAGAAGATTGGTTTAACACCCAATCAAAAATTATTTTAGATGGGGATTTTTATTATGACGGATATATATTGGAGGATAAAATTCGAGATTGGTCCTTTTCTTCGGATGTTTTGGAGACAGGACTTATACCCGGAGACACCCTAACTGTTTCAGTCTCAGGGTTTTATAATGGAACCATTTTTGAATTATCAGAACCTTTAATAGCCATCCTCAATGGTCAGTATGTAACGATAGATGGATTTATGGACATCTCATCAAATCAATCTCAATGGATAGTCAGTGCGACAGACATGGATTTAGCACTGCTTCCTTTAAAGATTAATGAATTTGATGTGGATGGAATATTGACAGGAAGTATTCATGTTAACGGAGACTTTAAATCACATTCAATTGAAGTAGACCTATCAATTGATGATTTCAAAGCATATTTATTTTCAAGTTCTAGATATCTACTAAAAGGGAATATTCAGGATCCAATTATATTGCATAGCGGTGAAATGAATTTGACTTTTGAAAATGGAAGATGGTCCGGATTTGATTTGGGTAAGGGAGAATTGGATATGACATTTAATAAGGGAGATATTTTTTTAAAGGATATTTCTACAATTTCTGGGGATAACTTTCTCCAGGCTTCAGGAAAAATAATCCAGAAAAAAGCATTATCACTTGACCGGTTTCAAATGGCTTACGATGCTCATTACTTAGCGATTCCTCAACCAATAGAGGCTATAGTGAGTTATAATGAAATTACAGTTAAACCCTTTATCGTTCATGTGGATGATGGGGTTGTTGAAGGTACATTAAAGGTTGACTCAAGGACGGATGGGAGAATAAAAATGTTTAATGTAGATGGAGGTTTTATCAATAATTTTTTTCCGAAGAACAAATTGGACTTGTCCGGCCTTTTGTTTGGTGAAATCGGATTTACTAAAACCGATTCCGAAAAGTCTGCTTCGTTCGATATTACCATGAAAAACGGACGAATTTATAATCAAGTTTTCAATGATTTGACCCTATCAGCTGTTTTTAAACAGGGCATTATTCATGTTGAAGATTTCACCTTAACAAATAATGAAAAAACCGGTATACAAGTTTCAGGAAACATCCCAATAAAAGAAAAATCCTTGTTAAATACACTCAACATCACTTCGCATTTTACCTATCTAAATATGGATTTTTTTACTCAATTTATTCCTGACCGGTTCCCAATAACAGGAACCGTATCGGGTGATTTTAATATTATCAGTGGAGGTTCATCTCCTCTTTATAAATTTGATTTGACCATGGAAAATGGTTTTTATGATAAAATCTATCTGGGGAATGTTTCGAGTAATGGATTTTATAAGGATAACACGTTAACATTCAATTCCTTTTCTACCATCAATACCGAAGGGAATATCACAGGTTCAGCCTCTCTTCCTATAGAATTAGATTTCAATTCTTTTAATTTCGGTGAAAAAGTGTTACAAAAACCGGTAGATGTAACCGTAAAAGGGACATTTAATCACATGGACTTTTTAACTGAATATTTATCCACAGCGGATTCTTTAAGAGGAACAGTAAATATTGAATTATCTATTACTGGAAGATGGGATCAATTGGTAAGAAATGGGAAAATATCGTTGGAGAATTGCAGATTGTATACCAGTTCTCTTGTTGATCCAATCACCAAAATAGACGGAAAAGGAACACTGAAGAATAACGTCCTGAATTTTGACCGGCTTATGTGTGTAAAATCAGGAAATAATTCAGGAAAAAATAATCTATTTGTGCATGGGAGTGTGGATTTAACACACTTTTTCAATCCTAATTACGATCTCCAGGTCTCTGGAGAGAATATATTATTTAAATCTCTTACTGATGAGATAGAGGGTAATGTAAATATGAATTTCAATATTTCCGGTGGTGACACTATCTCAATTATTGGAACCATCGCCTTGAATGATTTAATATTATTTAAAGAATTTAACACGTCTGTTTTAAGCGAGGAAGAGCCTGAAAATGAGAAGGATATTTTGCTCCATTACGACATTGATTTTCCAATTAAAGAATCCATTTCATTGGTAAACAGCCAAATTGATGCTAAACTTAACGGAGAGCTTCACTATACAAAATGGGGAAACAACACCGCTGATTATTCCGGAGAATTATTTTTTACTGAGGGTAAATTTTATTACTACAGTGAAATGTTTACCATATCAGAGGGATTTTTATTTTTTACACAAAAGGGATTTAATCCGACCCTAGATATAATCGCAAATACAAATATTGAAGATGAAGAAATCCAAGTATCTTTTACCGGACCACTTAATGAGCCCAATTTGGTATTGAGTAGTGAGAGCGGTTTTTCTCAAAGTGATATTTTAGAATTACTAACTTGGGGTAAACGATTTGAAGATGAAACAATTTCCTATATTGGGTTGGGAAATCAGGCTGCCGTAAAATTCGAGAAATGGCTTGATACCCAATTCGATCGAAAAATTATGGAAATGAGCGGATTAAACACGTTGGGAATATTAGATGAAGTTCAAATTGAGGGTGCAACAGGATTATTTGATCCTAAAAATGCTGATTCGTTTTCCATTAAAGCAGGTCTCTCCAAGAAGGTATCCTTAAAATATGCATACCACAGGTCTTTTTCCCTGACAAATCCCAGTCATACTGTTGGTATCGAATATAAAGTAAATCGCTACCTTTCACTGTTGGGCAACGTGGATGAAAACGGTCAGGTACATGCAAAATACAGACTGCGATACTCCTACTGAGACGATATAATGAAAAAGAATTTTATGTTATTTGGTTTGATAGCAACCCTATCTCCAATACTATTAGGAGAAAACAATCCTAAACCCAAAGTGAGATCGGTGACCATTAAGGGTGCATATTCCCTTAATAGTTCTGATTTGTTATCTGTCATCAGAACCAAACCGTCTTCTTTGTTTAATAAGGAATATTTTGACAGAAGACTTGCTAAATTTGATGCGATAAGCTTAAAAACATATTATGTATCACATGGATTTTTATCCTCCAGTGTTAAAGATTCTGTAGCAGTTCAGGATGAATTCGTAGATATATTTTTTAATATTAATGAGGGGAATCAGGTTATTTTAAAACAAGTAACAGTTTTGGATAATAATATACTTCCAGAGAATCAAATATTGGAAATTTTATCTATGAAAATAAATAGTCCGTATAATCCTGTAGATCTGAACAAAAATTTGCCTCAATTAAAAAATGAATACCAACGGTATGGAAAACTTTTTACTCAAATTAATGTGTATGAATCTATTGAAGATTCAGCAGAGATTATTATTGGGATAGATGAAGGGAAGGATATTTATATAGAATCTTTTTCCGTTGATGGAGTCAAAGGGATTAATCATTATTTGGCGGAAAGGGAATTGACCTTTAATAAAGGGGAAATTTATAATAAGGATGAAATTGATCATTCTCAAAGGCGTTTATTGGAGACAGGAATATTTTCCTATGCACAAATTTCTCCAACTGCTGTTGTGGGGAGCGATTCAACAGTACATCTAACAATACAAATGAAACAATTTAAACCCCATGAATGGCAATCCATAGGTGGATATTATCCCATCGAATATTATGAAGGAGCAGAACCTTTACCCGCAGCAGGTGCGGAAATTGGATGGAGAAACAGAAGCATGAATTTTACTACAACGAATTTTACTATAAATTTAGCTACATATTTAATACCTTCTCAAGATTATGTCTATCCGAAATTCAGTTTTAACACTGTTGTAGGAAACCAATGGTTTTTAAAGAGGAGAGTTCCCACACAATTTGGTTTTTTTTATGAAACATTTAAACCCTATGGACGCTTTCAGGATCCATTCATTTCACGTTACGGATTGCGAATTGTAAATCGAAGAAACGTGACGGATAGGTCTTTTATTTTATCCGAGTTGAAATGGGAAAAATTTTATGAAACGGAAGATTTGGAGCAACGGACTTATACCATAACATCATTTATTGATCAAACAGATAACCCCATTATTGCCACTTCAGGATACCGAATATTTGGTATGTTTCATATGTCGGGAGGAATTTTGGGAGGCTCAAAATCATTTTACAAGGTTGATTTCGGTATAAATCATTATACTGGTATTTATAAAAATATTGTATTTGCAGGGAGATATAAAATTGGAAGAATTTTTGAATGGGATTCAGCAAACTCAGATGATCCTCAATATGATTTATTTTATCTGGGAGGAAGTTCGAGTTTAAGAGGTTGGGATATGATGCGATTTCATATTGATTCGCTTGACAATCCATCAGGAGATATTTTCAGGTTTATTTCCAATTGGGAGATACGTTTTCCGCTTTTTTGGATACTGGGGGGTGAGATATTTATTGATGGCGGAATGTTATCGGATAAATTGAATCAGGATGAATTAAAATATTTTATGTGGAATGGTGGATTTGGTATTACAATTGCGACCCCTTTGGCTCCATTCCGATTGGATTTTGCTTTACCTTTTGATGGAACCAACACATGGAAAATTCAAATGGGAGCAAATTATATTTTCTAAAGTGAAACTTAATGGTCACTGGTTCATTGAATCATAAATAAATCTTTGGATGGTCTGAATCCTCCTTATAAATTTCACGGTTTTTCTGGATAAAATTATGAATAAATTAAATCAATACATATTATACCTGATTTTATGTTTTTTCATTATTGGTTGTGAAAAATCTCCTGAAGAGGTTTTCTCGAAAGCTGAAGGAGCGTTTAATACAGGAAATTATCGGCAGGCCCTAAAGGGATTTTCTCAAATTGTATCAAACCATGAGAATTGGGATCGGAAAATAGAGGCACAGGAATATATGAATAATTATGCTATGAAACTATATTCCCGTGCCGAAACACTGAGAAATGAGAAGGAGTACAATGCATCTGTTGACGCATTGAATTACGTCGTAAATAATTATGCAGATTTAGACATTGCACCTAAATCACAATATTTGATCGGGGATGTTTTCATGAATGATTTAAAAGATCATAATGAAGCGATCACTCGATATAAGAATGTTGTAACAAATTTTCCTGGGGCCAGAGAAGAGCCAAATGCTCAATTCATGGTGGGATATATCTATGCCAATGTAATAAATGATTCTGCCAATGCTCTCAAAGAATATAATGTGTTCCTTGAAAAATATCCTGATCATGAACTGGTTGACGACGTTCAGTTTGAAATCCAATGGTTGGGGAAAGATATAAACGATATCCCTGCTTTAAAGCATATTTCATCCTAATCAAATATAGTTTATGAAAGAGTTCAACCTCACTGAGGTCAATGAAAAGATTTCAAAGGAATCCGCATTTGTTGATGACTTAAGGAAGGCTTTCAGCCGAATCATTATCGGACAGAAAGAACTGATAAATAAAATTATAATCAGTTTACTGGCAAATGGTCATATCTTGTTAGAAGGTGTCCCGGGATTGGCAAAAACACTTATTGTAAAAACTCTTGCTCAGTTGATTGACACAAAATTTCAACGACTTCAATTTACACCGGATATGCTCCCTGCAGATTTATTGGGGACATTAATTTATAATCAGAAAACAGGAGAATTTGAAACAAGAAAAGGTCCTATTTTTGCTAATATAATTTTAGCGGATGAAATAAACAGGGCTCCCTCAAAAGTTCAAAGTGCGTTATTGGAGGCGATGCAGGAACGTCAAATTACCATCGGTGAAGAAACATTTTTACTCCCCCCTCCTTTTCTGGTTTTAGCGACTCAAAATCCAATCGAACAGGAAGGTACTTATCCTCTACCTGAAGCTCAAATTGATCGGTTTATGTTTAAATTAAAAGTAGATTACCCTGATAAGGATGAAGAAAGATTGATTTTACGTCAATCTGCGAATACATCTTTCGACCTGAATCTCAAAGCTGTGATATCTCCCAATCATATTCTCAATGCC
>ERZ651768.3787-NODE-3787-length-10003-cov-3.643965_pt1 | contig 10003 bp, 12 predicted proteins | sample MGYA00514754_ERZ651768 | MGnify/ENA metagenome assembly ERZ651768 | reverse complement strand
CGGCCCACAACAAACGGCGAGCCCCCAAGGGCTCGCCGTTTGTCGCGCGCTAAAGGAAGTCCTGACGAACCCACCGCCCGATGGGCGACTCAATGGAGCGTTACGGAACGAAGTTTGGGCGACCACGAAGAGTCGCGAGCTAACTTCTGGCTATGGCTGACTCCTGTTATGCAGAACGTGACGGTCGAATATTTACCGTCACCATCAACCGACCTGAACGAATGAACGCGCTCCACCCGCCAGGCAATGCGGAAATGGCAGAACTTTTTGACGAGTTCCAAAACGACCCGAACCTCTGGGTGGCCATCGTTACCGGCTCTGGTGACCGCGCTTTTAGCGCGGGCAATGACTTGCGCTACCAAGCTGAAGGCGGAGACCGATCCGCGATGCCTTCTAGCGGCTTTGGTGGTCTTACCTCACGCTGGGACCTTGACAAACCAGTAATCGCAGCAGTCAACGGCGTAGCGATGGGTGGAGGCTTCGAAATAGCGTTGGCCTGCGACATGATCATCGCGAGCGAAAATGCGCGCATGGCGCTTCCCGAACCCACGGTCGGGCTCGCTGCGCTAGCTGCTGGCGTGCACCGCCTTCCACGCCAAATTGGTCTCAAGCGCGCCATGGGCATGATGCTCACTGGACGCCATGTGTACGCACAAGAGGGCTATGAGTTGGGGTTCGTTACCGCGGTGACGCCTGAAGGAGAAGCTCTCAGCGAGGCACGTCGCTGGGCGGAGATGATTTTGGAATGTTCGCCAATGTCAATCCGAGCTACCAAGCAGGCTGCAATGCAGGGACTCGACCAAGCTGGCGTGCGTGCCGCGCACGAAGGCAAATATGAAGCTGTGATAGATATGACAAAAAGCGAGGACTATGTCGAAGGCCCCGTTGCGTTCGCCGAAAAGCGACCCCCACAATGGAAGGGTCGTTAAGTCGAGATCGGTGGTGACCTAACAATGAGTGGCAATGTTGAACGATCTACTGCGGTCGCTGAGGCCATGGCCGATATTCGAGCTATTGACGCAGCCGGAATCGACCGAGATGCCGTCGAACTGATCCGCTGCCGATTGTTGGAGCTAGCAGAATTAAGCGACTTGTTTCCATGGAGTGACTTTCCTGCGCACGAGTCGAGAGACGGGAGCAGTCTGTACCTCCTGTCCCAAGACGTGGACCACCGCTTCGCGCTGTACATCCAATCCGTCAAGGACACAACTGAAGCTCCTCCACACGATCACCTCACCTGGGCTTGCATCGTTGGCCTAGAGGGTGAGGAAGTTAACCGCAAATACGACCGTGTGGCTGGAGACGGCCCACCGCGGGTCTCGGAAGAATTCACTGTTCGTCGCAACACGGGGATCGCATTTCTCCCTGACGACGTTCATTCGATTCACGTAAAAGGTGGCGCCCTGAACTTTCATTGCTACGGCCACGATCTCCTCGATCTTCCTGCCCGGAACTACTGGGCTGAACCCGCGCGGGAGTGGCGAACCATGAAAGTCGAATTCCCGGTCGTTGACGCCAGATAGTGAGCTTCACTGCGACTACGACGCGCGAACTCGCCGACGCCATCGTCGACGAACATGAACTCGCCATCGTCGACGCTCGCGACCATGAGGCATACAGTCAAGGACATCTTCTGTGGGCCGCGAGTATCAGGACCGTCGACGTGCACCACGCGGCACCCATTCTGCTCCCGCGGCGTTCCACTCGTGTCGTAGTGACAGACAACGGCGGAGGCGAAGCCGAAGACCTCCGAGACGTTCTCGCGTCCAACGGGTGGACCGAGGCCTCGGTGCTCGCCGGAGGCATCGACTCGTGGGCGGAAGAAGGCCACGAGCTCTACTCGGGAGTGAATGTCCCATCAAAACTCTTCGGCGAATTAGTGGAGCGACATTACCGAACTCCGCACGTGTCGGCCCTAGAACTTCACCAATGGATTGATCAAGAACGCCCACTAACCATCCTTGACTCACGTACCGAGCGGGAATTTCAACGTATGAGCATCCCCACCGGGAGGTCATGTCCAGGCGGAGAACTGGTGCATCGAGCATTCGATCTCGCAGATCAAGACGCCACTATCGTGGTTAATTGCGCTGGGCGTACTCGGAGCATCCTCGGGACAGAGTCCTTAGTTCGTGCCGGAGTTCCAGGCCGGGTGATTGCGTTGGAAAACGGAACCATGGGGTGGGAACTCGCTGACCTCATCTTGGATCACGGAAAAACTGCGACTGCCTCCGCCCCGACGTCCATAGGCAGACGGCAAGCATCAGTTGCGGCAACGAAGGTAGCGGAACGCTTCAACGTCGAACAGATAACCCGGTCGACTATGGATTCGTGGGGAGCTGACCAGACACGCACACTTCACCTCTTCGATGTGCGCACACCCGACGAGTACAAAAAAGGTCACCTTCTCGATTTTCGCAACGCCCCAGGCGGCCAACTAGTCCAAGCCACCGATGAATACGCCATTACTCGAGGAGCCCGCTTAGTCCTGGCAGATGACGATCTCACTCGAGCAACAATGACCGCGTCATGGTTACTAGAAATGGGATGGGAAACCTATGTCTTGGATGAAGGTGTCAGCCAAGGACCGTTCGAATATGGCAACACCGAACTGCCGCTGAACAGCCCACAAGTGGTGCTTCCGTACGACCCAGGCGACGCGCACATCGCGCGACAAGCCATGCAGGAATATCTAGATTGGGAGGTCGCACTAGTCGATCAATACGACCGCGATGATCTTGCTCAATTCACTTCCGACGGATGGGCGTAAAGGCTAAAGATCAGCGTATTTGGCGATGATGTCACCGAAATGTAGAGCGGTCTCGGGCGAATCAATCAACGCGGGCATACCGGCCAGAGCCGTGACTGGGACAACAAGGCGATCCACGCCGCGGGCTTTCATCTTTGGGATGTCGTCAGGATCGGCGGGCATTGGCATTGTTATCTCGAGAGCCTCCGGATCTCTCCCGCATTCCTCAGCAGTTCTACGGGCTAGGTCGATCCTCTCTTGAGGTGTATCTCGAGCTGGGAAGTACCCGTTCCCGAGGCGACCAGCACGACGAGCTGCGTAGTCGGTGTCTCCCCCCACGATGATGGGGACGCTGCCGGTTATCGGCCTCGGGAGACAATAGGTATCTGTGAAATGAACGAATTCCCCGTGGAAGGTGGCGCAATCATGCGCCCATAACTCGCGCATGGCAGCAACGTATTCATCGGTTCGTGGCCCTCTGCGCTCGAACGGTACCCCGATGGCATCGAATTCTTCTTTAAGCCAGCCCACGCCAATACCTAGAAGAACCCGCCCACCAGACATGTAGTCCAAGGTCGCTATTTGAGCGGCACACACCACGGGCGAATGTTGCGGCAGAATCAGAATCGCGGTGCCCAACTTAATTGTGCTCGTAGCTCCGGCCATATGGGCCATCCAAATCAGCGGATCAGGTAGAACCAGGTCTTCTGCGCCTCCCGCGATTTTCCCAGATTCGCTATAGGGATAAACCGACTCATACCCCGACGGAATCACCGTGTGTTCTACAGTCCAAGCAGATTCAAATCCGGCCTGTTCACCGGCTTGAACCAACTCCACTGCTAGAGCCGTATCAATGGCGTACTTATCTGTGTTGCAATACCTAAGACCAAACTTCATGATGCCCCCTGGAACGTCCGGCCCTAATCTACGTTCCATTGGTGCGTAACGGTTCAGGAGTCCAATGTCGTATTTGCCGAATGTCTCTGACATCTTTGACCCTTCGCAATGGAGCGAACTTGACGGTTTCGACTTTCAAGACATCACCTATCACCGGGCTGTCGATCAAGGGACCGTGCGCGTAGCTTTCGACCGACCAGATGTTCGCAATGCTTTTCGACCGAACACGGTCGACGAACTGTACAAGGCTCTAGATCATGCCCGGATGAGCACAGATGTCGGGGTGGTGCTTCTCACCGGTAACGGCCCATCAACTAAAGACGGGGAGTGGTCCTTCTGCTCAGGGGGTGATCAACGAATTCGTGGGAAAGATGGCTACAAGTACGCCGATGGGGAAACAAGCGAAACCATCGACCCCACGCAAGTTGGACGACTGCACATTCTTGAGTGCCAACGTTTGATCCGAATGATGCCAAAGGTCGTGATCTGCATTGTTCCCGGGTGGGCCGCAGGCGGCGGGCACAGTCTCCACGTCACGGCGGATCTAACCATCGCGAGTCGTGAACACGCTCGGTTTAAGCAAACGGACACCGACGTAGCCAGTTTTGACGGCGGGTTCGGATCTGCGTACCTCGCTAAACAAATAGGACAAAAGAAGACACGAGAGATCTTTTTCCTCGGACGAACCTACGACGCCGAACAACGATTCTTAATGGGAGATGTCAACGCCGTTGTCGACCATGGAGACTTAGAAAGGGTGGCATTAGAATGGGCACAAGAAATTAATTCAAAGTCACCGACTGCTCAGCGAATGGCGAAGTTCGCGTTGAACCTCACCGACGACGGGCTCATCGGCCAACAGGTATTTGCCGGCGAAGCGACCCGTTTAGCTTATGGAACTGAGGAGGCCGTTGAGGGTCGCGATGCGTTCCTCGAAAAGCGGAAGCAGGACTTCACACGTTTTCCATGGCACTTCTAAAGCAACAAAAGTTGAAATCAGTTCGTTCGGGTTAGTCGCTGCATCACGGTGACGTCTAGCCATCGACCAAATTTGCGACCGACTTCCCTTTCTGTCCCCACCAACTCAAAGCCGTGTTTAACGTGGAGGGCAACAGACGCTGGATTCTCGCCCGCAATCCGGGCGAACGTTGCATGGAATCCGTGTTCGTCCGCCAGTGCGAGTAAATCATTCATCAACAAGTCACCCACACCCTTCCCCTGGTGATCGGGGTGGACATAAATCGAATTCTCGACGCTTGTTCCATACGCCGGCCGATCCCTGTACTTAGAAAGACAAGCCCATCCCACTACTACTTCGTTCTCTTGGAGTGCGACAATGCAAGGAAGAGCCCCCGACCGATCACGGAGCCAATCTCGCTGTTCCTCAAGAGACTTCGGCACCAAATCGAAGGTTGCCACCCCTGAGAGAACCTCGTAGTTGTAGATCTCCGCGATTGCCGCGGCGTCAGAAAGCTTGGCCAACCGGATCCACATGTAAACAAAGGTACTGGTCTAGGGGTTGTGGAACATTAGACATAATCCCTATGCTTTTACGTTTGTGCGGGCGCGCCCGCTCATGGTTGCCCCGTTAGCTCAGTCGGTAGAGCACAGCCATGGTAAGGCTGGTGTCGCCGGTTCGACTCCGGCACGGGGCTCGCTCGAGAGAGCATGGCGGGATAGCTCAGTTGGTCAGAGCGCACGGCTCATAATCGTGAGGTCCCGGGTTCGAACCCCGGTCCCGCTACAACCCTCGGTCAACCGGTCGAGGCTCAGCATCACGAAGGTGCTGTTAATTCCCGATCCCAGGCAATGCTGGGCTGATTACAGGAGAGAAAGCCCATGTCCAAGGAGCAGTCGGAAGTAACGTTCCCCCAAATGGCCGAGTAGCGTCAAGCTATGCCTACAGAGCAGATCCGTGCCGATGTTGATGCTGCCCGCGCTGGTGATGAAGCGGCATTTTCTCGTCTGGTAGAAGCAACATACGCCGACATATTTCTCTTAGCGGCTCGGCTCACGGGAAATCATCATGACGCTTTCGATGTGGTGCAAGATGCGTACCTGCGTGCCTATACAGGTCTGATCGATTTTCGAAGCGAAGCCCGATTTAGTACGTGGCTGCATCGCATTACGGTGAACTGCGCGCACACTCTGATCGCAAGGCGCAACCGTTACCAGTGCGACCAAATTCAAGAAGACGTTGTAGACGCCAACCGTGATCATCACCCCGAGTGTCGTCTCGCCGAGGTGGAGTTCAGCAACGAACTTCTCAATGCCCTTGAGGGACTTCCACCGAACCTTCGGTCCGTCGTCGTGCTAAGAGATATCTTTGATCTGCCGCACTCTGAAATTGGGAAACAACTGGGCATCTCTGACACCGCAGCGAAGGTACGGCTACATCGCGGCAGGAAGCGTTTACGCGCCGCAATTGAAATACACCGAACACGGGTTGACGAGTGCACCACCGACGATGCATATGAGGCGCGTTATGCAGTGTGACCGCAATAAACGGCAGATCAGGGCCATGGCACGCGGAGAAATTATTGGGTCGCTGAAGATCCGAGAACATGCCCGGAATTGTCTCCGATGCCAGGCTGAAATGTCTCGAGAGCGTCGCATGCAAAGAGAATTGCAGGCGTTGAGAAGTGATGTGCCCGTTCCAGGTGGTTTGCTGAATCGCATACTCGACGCCGTTGATACGTTGGACAGAAGACCTGCTGTCGCCCGTCGTCGACGATCCAAACTTGCCGGAACGTGTGTTGTGGTCGTCGCGTTACTTATCGGAATTGGTTCACGATCAGGCCGTCGGCGTGCCGTTCAAGCGAGCTAAGGCACCCCCCATGTCGGTGAGAAAAAGGAAACTCAGAAGCCCGCTGCTATCGTTTTTTACTGCCTCATCACTAGGAAGTTCGCTTCCGCTGAGGGCAGTAGCTCAATTTGGTAGAGCACCGGTCTCCAAAACCGAAGGTTGTGGGTTCAAGTCCCTCCTGCCCTGCTTCGCTGTTGTCCTCAATGGCGCACCTATCCCCGCCCGAATTCGGGCCCGAACACACGGCAACCACCCATGGCAATGAATCGACAGACACGAAGGCACCTGCAAAAGCAGGGAGAGATGAGTGCCGATGGTGCTCCTATAGCCAACCGTGACCGTCGAGGAGCGGCTACGGGCAATCCAAATGAGACCGAACGGGCAGGTCCGACCCAGTTCGTGCGAGAAGTAAAGGGCGAACTGCGCAAAGTGGTGTGGCCCACCAAGGACGAGATCATGAACTACTCAGTGGTGGTGTTTTTCACCATTGTTATTTTGACTGCTCTAATCGCTGGGCTCGACTACCTGACGGGCGAAGGGGTTTTACGCCTCTTCGATGTGAACTAATGACTGATACCGATTCCTCAACCCCCGATCCCATGGCCGCTGCTCGCCGCTTGTTGGGCGCCGAAACACCAGCGGCTTCCGACGCCCCAACTGAGGTTGACGGCAGCAACATCCAAATCAGCGATCCCGAATTAGAACAGCCTCTAGGTTCTGAGAACGTTGACGTTCTCAACGAAGATGAACTCCTAGAACCGGAGGAGGAGGTCTCTGCCTACGAGCGACCTGGAAAATGGTTCGTAGTGCACACCCAATCCGGCTACGAAAAAAAGGTTAAACAAAACCTTGAGGCTCGAGTTCAGTCATTTGACATGGAAGACAAAATCTACGAAGTCGTAGTCCCCATGGAAGACGTAACCGAGTTTCGTAATGGACAGCGCGTGGTGGTCCAAAAAAAGATGTTCCCCGGGTACCTCTTGATCCGTTGTCGCAGGAACGATGATGTGCACCACATGATCCGGAACACACCCGGGGTGACAGGGTTCGCTGGACCGGGCGGCAAACCGTCGCCGCTGCGACGCAAAGAAGTAGATAACTTCCTCGCGTTGAAGAAGGATGGCGACGAGCCGCAGCGAAAGATCAAGCCGCGTCTTCTTTATGAACTCAATGAGAGTGTGCGGATCAAAGAAGGGCCATTCGCCGACTTTCAAGGTCAAATCGTTGAGATCAACGAAGAGCAACTCAAAGTCAAAGTGTTGGTCAACATCTTTGGTCGCGAGACGCCTGTAGAGCTCGATTTTTCACAGGTCGCGAAAATTTGAGTCCGGGCTGGTTGTCATCTGAAGATCCAACCGGAACAATGTCATGTCTCGCTCTCGCTGATGCTTGAGCCCCACCCATACGGAGAACGCTCATGGCGAAAAAGAAAGTCGCCGCAATAGTCAAGATTCAGATCCCGGCCGGACAGGCCAGCCCGGCTCCGCCAGTTGGTACCGCGCTTGGCCCTCACGGAGTTCAGATCATGGATTTCTGCAAGGCATACAACGCTCAGACCGAAGCCCAGCGGGGGACCATTGTTCCAGTCGAGATCACCATATTCGAAGATCGCTCGTTCACTTTCATCACTAAGACCCCTCCCACATCAGTCCTTATTCGTGAAGCAGCTCGGCTCGATAAAGCAGCGAATGAACCGGGGAGAGAAACCGCCGGTTCGATCTCACAGACCCAATTAGCGGAAATTGCCAACATAAAAATGCCTGACCTCAATGCTTATGACCTTGAGGCTGCCAAGTTGCAGGTAGCTGGCACGGCCCGTTCGATGGGGATTGAAGTACAAGGCGCTTAGCCAACAAACGCCCGCTGGGAAGACCTCACCCAGTGAACGCGTACGAAGAGGTAGCTGAAAGGCGACACCAATGAGTGGAAAAAAATATTCAGACGCAGTTGGCCGCTATGACCAACAAATGCTTCATGAGCCGGCACAGGCGATTGAAATAGTTAAAGAAATGGCTGCAGCCAAATTTGATGAAGCAGTAGATATCGCTGTTGGTTTAGGGGTTGATCCCCGTAAAGCCGACCAGATGGTGCGAGGCACTGTTGCGTTGCCTTCTGGAACTGGTGGAGATGTCCGAGTCGCAGTGTTCGCCCAAGGCGACGCTGCGATTGAAGCTGCCGACGCAGGAGCCGACGTGGTTGGGGCCGAAGATCTAGCTGAGCGAATTGAAAAAGGTTTCACCGATTTCGATCTCGCGATTGCGACACCAGACATGATGCCGTTAGTGGGCAAACTTGGTCGAGTGCTTGGCCCTCGTGGATTGATGCCTAATCCCAAATCTGGGACGGTAACTACTGATGTCGGCAAAGCTGTGGGTGAATTCAAAGGTGGCAAAGTCGAGTACCGGACGGACAAATACGGCAACGTGCAACTCGCCATCGGCAAAACCAGTTTCGGAGCAGCTGACTTAGTTGCCAATTTCGCCGCCGTTATGGATGAGATAGAACGGGCGCGCCCTGCTTCCACCAAGGGCAGGTATATCAATAAAATTACGCTTTCGTCGACTATGGGTCCGGGTGTCAAAGTCGATCCGGCCAAGATTGGTGAATGAACGAATTCGAAATCTTGGGGAGTAGCCAGTTTGCTTTCTGATACTGCCCCCCTAGCCTGATCTGACAATTAAATTTCGCTCGCCGTAGACCTCTGGTGGCACATAGGCCCTAAATCAGGATGGGTTAACCATCTTGAGCCCGACGAGGCGAACCCTGTCCCCCTTGGTCGAAGTTTCGGACCTTGGGTTCGGTGTTCGCTCTGCGAGCATCGATTACCCAAGAGGGGGTGAGACATGGAACGAGAACCGCGAGCGGATAAAGCCTTAGTGGTTGAAGACGTCCGAGAGCGTTTTGACGCGGCGGAAGCCGTGCTTGTTACCGAATATCGGGGTCTCGACGTCACTCAGATGACGGAACTTCGTACCGCTCTGCGTGACGCCGAAACTATCTACAAGATTTACAAAAATACTCTTGTACGCCGAGCCCTTGAAGAAGGCTTCCCCCAGAGTCTTGTTGAGATGCTCGTCGGGCCAACAGGGTTGGCATTCGTAGACAAGGATCCTGGAGCTGCGGCTAAAGCCCTGAAACAGTTCGCGTCCACTAACGAAGCATTGATCATCAAAGGTGGGCTCCTAAATGGTGAGGTCCTTGATGAAGCTCAGGTGCTGCAACTCGCAGACCTCCCATCCCGTGACGAATTACTCACTTCTCTAGCAGTTGGCCTTGCGGCACCGCTTCAGCAGATGGCATCAATGATGAACAATCTGTTGTCGGAGATGGGACATCTGCTCCAGGCTCTATCAGATAAGGATGGTGCCTCTCTTGAAGCGGAGGTCACGGCCGAGCAATCAGCTGATGACGAGTCGGTGACCACACAAGACGCGGGCGACGAAGAGTCGACCGAACAAGCTGAAGTGGAAGCCCCGGCCGAGCAATCAGCTGATGACGAGTCGGTGACCACACAAGACGCGGGCGACGAAGAGTCGACCGAACAAGCTGAA
>ERZ651768.3783-NODE-3783-length-10021-cov-18.750704_pt1 | contig 10021 bp, 8 predicted proteins | sample MGYA00514754_ERZ651768 | MGnify/ENA metagenome assembly ERZ651768 | reverse complement strand
ACCAGGTATTCGGTGGTCGTGCCGAAGGCCTTCCGCTTCTCCTTCTTCTCCACCACCGCGGCACCGTGGTGCGGGTAAACGACCTTGTCGCCAACTTTGAACGTCAACTCAGCCTCCGGGGGTGGTGCACGGACGCCTCAGGATAGCGACCACCGACCGGTCAGAGGTCCCTGGCTCACCACGTTTCAGGTCCCGAGACGGGCCCGCGCCTCGCGGCTGCGCTCAAGGATGTACTCGGGCACCCCTAACCGGTTCTCGGCCGTCTCGCCCCCGTTGTGGCCATCGTCGCCGTCGGGGTGGTCGACCTCCTCGCTGACCTGCATGCTGGCCTCCGCCCGCTCGACCTGGAAGCGGACCCAGTCGCCGGCCCTCACAAGGTTCCCGTGGTCGACGTGGCCGAGTTCCACCCCGTTCTCGAAGTCCACCCAGTAGCGGTACCAGGCGAAGCCGTTGGCCACCCGAACCTTGCCCAGCGTGCCCTCAGGAACGCCGGGAAGATTGATGGTGGCCACCACCTTCTGGTGGCGCCTGATGGGGCTGGTGCGGTCGAGGGCGGTGGGCATTGGGTTTCCCGTCGAGGGGGCGGGGAAACGCTAGCCGGTGGCCGCCCGGGGACAACGCCTCAGGAACCGGCCCGACGTCCTGCCTCGACCCGGCCCACGAGGGTGTCGACCACCGTGCCGACCGGTTCCTCGGTCTGCGAACCGTCGGCTCGCAGACCGACCTCGACATGGCCGGCCTGGAGTCCCCGAGGGCCGACGGTGACCCTGAGGGGGAAGCCCACCAGTTCAGCGTCGGCGAACTTCACCCCCGGCCGTTCGTCACGGTCATCGAGGAGAGCGTCGACACCGGCGGCCCGCAGGCCCTCATAAATCGCCTCGGCGGCGGCCATCGACTCCTCGTCGTCCACCTTGACAACCGTGACCACCACCTCGTAGGGGGCGATGCTGATTGGCCAGATCAGGCCGGAATCGTCGTGGTGGGTCTCGGCCACCGCTGCCATGGCCCGTCCCACGCCGATGCCGTAGGAGCCCATGGTCGGTATCCGGGACTGTCCGTCGGCGTCCAGTACCGAGACACCCATGGCCTCGGCGTACTTCTGGCCCAATTTGAAGATGTGGCCGGCCTCAATACAACGGACGACCGAGAGGGGCTTCCCACAGGAGGCACAGGCCTCACCGTCGACGATTCCACGCATGTCCACCCATCGATCCACGCCGATGTCCCGGTCGACGTCCACTCCGGAGTAGTGCACGTCGTCCTCGTTGGCGCCGGTGGTCATCCCGGTCCGACCCTCCAGTGCCGGGTCGGCGTAGACAACGAGGTCATCCACCCCGACCGCACCGAGGCTCCCTGGCGAGGCGCCCAGGGCGGCCCGGATGTCGGCCTCCTCCGCGGGAGTTATCTCCGAGGCGCCGGTGGCGTCGAGGAACTTCTGCTCCTGGAAGGGGTGGTCGCCGCGCAGCAGCAGGAGGGCCAGTTCGCCGTCGACCCGGTAGACGAGGGTCTTGATCTGGTGTTCGGCCGGGTGGCCGGCCTCCGCGAGAGCGGCGATGGTCCTGATTCCAGGGGTAGGGAAGCGCTCAGGCGCCTCGGACCCTGGGCGACTTTCGACCGTAGCGAGCGTCGCCGTGGCTCGTTCCAGATTTGCCGCGTAGTCGCAACCAGAGCACACGGCCACGTCGTCCTCGCCGGCGCCTGACTCGACCATGAACTCAACCGAGTCGCTGCCCCCCATGGCCCCCGAGGAGGCCTCGACAGGAATGGCGTGTAGGTCCAGGCGGGCGAAGATCCGCTGGTAGGCCTGGTGGTGCAGGTTGAACGAGCGGTCCAGACCCTCGTCGTCCAGGTCGATCGAGTAGGAGTCCTTCATGGTGAACTCCCGGACCCGCAGGAGCCCCGACTTGGGTCGGGGCTCGTCACGGAACTTGGTCTGGATCTGGTACCACATCTGGGGCAGGTCTCGGTAGGAGGACAACTCGACACCGATAGATGCGATCACCTCTTCGTGGGTCATGCCCAGCACCTGGTCGGCGCCCTTGCGGTCGACCAGCCGGAACATGTCGTCGCCGATGGCGTCCCACCGGCCCGACCGCTGCCAGATCGCCGCCTGGTGGATCGCTGGGAGGAGCACCTCCTGGGCTCCGATGGCATCCATCTCCTGCCGGAGGATCTCCGCGATCCGTCGGTGGACCTTCCAGCCCAGGGGAAGCATCGAGTAGTGGCCGGACTGCAACTGTCTGATGAACCCACCTCGGACCAGAAGTTGGTGGCTGACTGCCTCCGCTTCGGCAGGGGCCTCGCGCAGGGTGGGGATGAACAGCGACGACCAGCGCACCGGTTAGGTCTCCTTGGAGTTCGCGGGGATAGCACCGCCACCCTAGATGACCCCCCCGAACACAGCCGTCGACCTTTCACGATGGCAGAATCGTGCCCGTGGACGAAGTAACTCCGGAAGAGATTCGGGCTGACCTTGGCGGGTGGCTAGACGACAACTGGGACCCGGAGTTGACGGTGGCCCAATGGTGGGCCCTACTCACCGCGGCCGGTTGGGCCGCCCCTTCTATGCCGGTCGAGGCCGGCGGCCGCGGGTGGGGTCGACAGCAGTCAGGCGTGGTGGCGGCCACCATGGCCGCCCACAACGTGGTCGGACCGCCTGTGGGCCTGGGCGCGATGCTGGCCGCTCCGACCATCGCCGCCCATGGCACACAGGATCAGGTCGACCGCCTCGTGCCGCCGATCCTTGACGGCACCGTTGCCTGGTGCCAGTTGTTCTCCGAGCCGGGTGCCGGTTCGGACCTGGCCGGTCTGCAGACCCGGGCGGTGCGCGACGGCGACGAGTGGGTGGTGACCGGTCAGAAGGTGTGGACCTCCGGCGGCCAGGTCGCCCAGAGGGGGATGCTGCTGGCCCGCACCGACCAGGACGCCCCCAAGCACCAGGGCATCACCTACTTCGCCTTCGACATGGACCAACCCGGTGTTGACGTCCGGCCCCTCCGGGAGATGACCGGGCGGGCCCTGTTCAACGAGGTGTTCATCGACGAGGCGCGGGTGGCCGAGGCGGACGTGGTCGGAGGGGTCGGGAACGGGTGGGCGGTGGCCAACACCACACTTATGGTGGAGCGGGCCAGCCTGGGCGGCGGTGGGCGGCGGCCTGTCTCGGTGCCCGAGGGGCCGAAGGCTGGGCGGCTCGACGCCCGTGTGGGCGACTTCGTGGAGGTGGTCGCCCACGGCCCGGAGGGCGACGGCGGACGGGGTGTGGACATCCAGTGGATCGCCGACTTGGCCCAGAAACTGGGTTGTGGAGACGACCCGGTGGTCCGCCAGGAGATCGTCAAGCTTCACGTCCTGGGTGAGGTGAATCGGTTGAACATGGCCCGAGCGAGGGCCGGAGGGAGCCGCACCGGTGCCGAGGGGAACTTGGCCAAGTTGGCTATGAGCGAGTTGGTGCGGCGCAGTCGGGAGGTCGGGAACCTGGTCATCGGGGCGGACGGGATGCTGGCCGGTTCGGCGAGCGCCACGGACGGCCGGATCCAGGAAGCCACCCTTTTCAGCCCGGCGCCCTCCATCTACGGGGGCACCGACGAGGTGCAGCGCAACATCATTGGGGAGCGGGTGCTTGGCCTCCCCAAGGAGCCTGGTCCGTCGAAGGACACGCCGTTCCGGGATCTGGTGCAGAACTGAGAATCCGGTTCTTCGGCCGGTTCGGTCAGCAGCGGGCCAGGTGATCGAAGATGGCCTTTCGCACCACGTCGGGCTCCTCGATCATGGCCATGTGGCCGGTCTCGGGCAACTCGACCACCGTCGGGTCGCTTAGGGCATCGATGAGGGACTGCGCGCCCGGTCTGGGGGTCATCCGGTCTTGGCCAGCGAGGATCAGAGTCACTGGGCAGGTGACCGCTGCCGCGGCCTCCACGGCGTCGTCGTAGTCCGCGCAGGCCGCCAGGGCCCGGCCCAAGGCTCCTGACGGGCTGCGGTCCAGGACCGCCCTGGTGCCCCCCATCATCCACAGGCCCGGGGTGGGGTTGCCTCCCAGGTGCTGGTTAGGGCTGTGGCCCCACCCAGCGATCAACTTCCCGGCCAGGTGGTCGCCGTCGTCGGCTGCACCCTGAAGGTCGGGGTGGACGGGCATGTTGGCTGCCACCCCGATGAGGACCGCCGAGGCGACGTCCTCCGGGTGGGTCGCCGCGGCGGCCAGCACTATGAGGGACCCCATCGAATGACCGACCAGGTGCGCCGGGGAGCCGAGGTGTTCGGCCACTTCGGCCACCCAGGTGCCCATCCCGTCGATGGTGGTCATGGTTGGCCCGTCAGTCTCTCCGTGCCCCGGGAGGTCCACCGCCGCGGCCCGGCAGCCGTGGTGGGCCAGGAACCGGGTTTGCTGCGACCACACCGATCGGTCCATGCCGGCGCCGTGGACGAGCAGGACCAGCGGTCGGTCGTCGTCGCCGAGCGGAACCCCACCGGTGGCCAGGTTGACGCTTCGATCGCCGACGGTGATTCGCATTGTTGGCTTAGCGCTGGGAGGCCCGCAGGGCCTGGTCCAGGTCAGCGCAGATGTCGTCCGGGTCTTCGAGGCCCACCGAGACCCGGACCAGATTCTCGGCGACGCCGGCCGCCTCCAGGTCGGCGGAGCTCATCTGTTGGTGGGTGGTCGACCCCGGGTGGATGACCAGTGTCTTGGCGTCGCCCACGTTGGCCAGATGCGAAGCCAGTCGCACCCCTTCGATGAACTTGCGGCCCGCCTCCCGTCCGCCGACCACCCCGAAGCTGAGGATCGCACCAGAACCTTTCGGGTAGAGGCGCTTGGCCAGTTCGTGGTCGGGGTGGCTGGGATGGTCGGGGTGCAGGATCCATTCCACAGCCTCGTGGCCGTCGAGGAGGTCCAACACCCGGCCGGTATTGGTCACGTGGCGGGCCATCCGGATGGGAAGCGTCTCGATCCCCTGGAGAAGGTAGAAGGCGTTCGCCGGGCTCATGCACGCCCCGAAGTCGCGTAGACCCTCGGCCCGGGCTCGCATGGATAGCGCTTGGGGTCCGAACTCCTGGGTGAAGGTGATCCCGTGGTACCCGTCGTAGGGCTCGGACAGGGTGGGGAACCGTCCGGAGGCCGCCCAGTCGAAGCGGCCGCCGTCGACGACCACCCCACCGATGGCCACCCCGTGGCCGCCGAGGAACTTGGTCACCGAGTGGGTGACGATGTCGGCTCCGTGTTCGATGGGTCGCAGCAGATACGGGGTGGCGAACGTGGAGTCGACTGCTAACGGCACTCCCGCACTGTGCGCCGCGTCGGCGATGGCCGCTATGTCAAGCACTTCGAGGCCTGGGTTGCCGAGAACCTCGCCGTAGAACAGTTTGGTTTCGGGTCGGGCCGCGTCGAGGAAGGCCTGCGGGTCGTGGGGGTCGACGAAGGTGGTGGTGATTCCGAACCGGGGCATGGTCAGGTTCATCAGGTTGTGGCTGCCGCCGTAGAGGTTCCGGCTGGACACGATGTGGTCTCCGGCGTCGAGCAGGGTGGCGACCGCCAGGTGGAGGGCGGCCTGGCCACTGGCGGTGGCCACCGCTCCCACCCCACCCTCCAGGGCGGCGATCCGCTCCTCGAGGACGGCGACCGTTGGGTTGGAGATCCGCGAATAGATGTGGCCGCTGGTTTCTAGGTTGAACAGGCCCGCCGCGTGGTCGACCGAGTCGAACACGTAGGACGTGGTCTGGTGGATGGGCACGGCACGCGACCCGGTCGTTGGGTCGGGACGCTGCCCGGCATGCAGGGCCTGGGTGTCGAAGCGGTGACCGTCGGGTTCGACCATTTTTCGAGGCTAGGGCACGCCGCGTGCGGCGCGGTCAGTCGGTGGCCAGGTCCGCCAGGGCGTCGAGACAGCGATCTGGGCCAATGGCCACGATCACGTCGCCAGTCGCGAAGGGTCGTCCGCCGAGGTCGTCGGTGTGGAAGGTCGAGGCGTCGTCGCGCACGGTGAGGATCACCGCCCCGGTCCGGTCCCGCACTTCGAGTTCGTCGAGGGTCCGTCCGGCGAACGGCGAGCCGTCCCGCACCGGGATCTCCCGGAGTTTCGCCTCGAAGGTGCCGTCGTGGACGACGACGTCGACGAAGTCGGCCACGTTGGGCTGGGTGGCCAGGCTGGCCATGCGGAAGCCGCCGATCTCGTAGGGGTTGACCACCCGGTCGGCGCCAACCTGGTGCATCTTGGCGATACTTTCCGGGTCGTCGGCCCTCGAGACGATGAACACCTCCGGGTTGAGATCGCGGGCGCTGAGGGTGACGTAGAGGTTGTCGACGGTGGTGCCCAGTGCCACCACGAGTGTGGCCGCCCGTTCGATGCCGGCCCGGCGGAGCACATCGTTGGTGGTGGCGTCGCCGATCAGGAACAGGGAGTCGTCGGCGACGATCCGCTCCTCGTCGATGTCCACCACGACGACCTCCTGGCCGACGGAACGGACGAAGGTGGCGATTGAGCGACCGACCCGCCCCATTCCGCAGAGGATGAGGTGGTCGGACAGGTCGTCGATGGTGCGCTGCATGCGGAACCTCCAGAACTGGCCGCTGATCCGGCCCTCGACGATGCTCTCGATTACCGAGGTTGCGCCGTAGAGCATCGAGCCGGCGCCCACGAGGATGAGCAGGAGAGTGAAGACCTTCCAGGCGGTGTCGGGTTGCCCGTCGGCAATCTCCCGGAAGCCCACCGTGGAGATGGTGACGATCGTCTGGTAGACGGCGTCGACGACGCCCAGGCCAAGGATCAGGTAGCCGATCGTGCCGCCGACGACGACGGTCAGGATCAGCGCAGCGGAGTTACCGATCCGTCCACGTGTTGTCCCTTGCGGTCGCCCGAACACGCTCATCAGGCTAGGCGGAGACCTGCATCTGCTCCCGCGGCGGGGAACCGGCCGGGGATAGCGTTCGCCGGACAGCGTCACCGTCGGGTTCGAGACGGGAAGTGGGAAGGAGGATGCAATGCGCGTCGGGTTCATCGGATGCGGCAACGTTGGCGGGAAACTGGCTGGCAGCCTGATCAGGAACGGGTTCGACGTCGTGGTTCGGGACCTCGACCCGGATGCCGTCCGGCCCTTTCTCGATGGAGGAGCCGGGTGGGCCAACTCGCCGAGGGAGATGGCCGAGGGTTGTGACGTCGTTGTCACCTGTCTGCCGTCGCCGGCCATCTGCTCGACAGTCATGGAGGGCGACGACGGCGTGTTGGCCGGGCTGTCCGTCGGGAAGGTGTGGATGGAGATGAGCACAACCGACGAGGCCGAGGTACGCCGTCTCGGTTCCCTGGTCGAAGCCACCGGGGCGTCGGCCGTGGACTGCCCGGTGTCGGGCGGTTGCCACCGGGCAGCCACCGGCAACATCTCCATCTTTGCCGGCGGGGAGCGTGATGCCTTCGAGGCAGTGCTGCCGGTGCTCACGGCCATGGGCCGGCAGATCCTCCACACCGGCCCGCTGGGCTCCGCGTCAGTGCTCAAGGTTCTGACCAACTACCTGGCCAGTGCCAACCTCCTATCGCTGGCCGAGGCACTGACCACCGCGACGGCGGCCGGCATGGACCTGGCCACCACCTACGAGGCCATTCGGATCTCGTCGGGCAACTCCTTCGTCCACGAGACCGAGAGCCAGGTGATCCTCAACGGAAGCCGCGACATCAACTTCACCATGGACCTGGTGGTCAAGGACACTGGCCTGTTCGACGAGCTGGCCCGTCGCCTCGACGTGCCACTAGACCTCTCCCCGTTGCTGGTCGACGTCTTCCGTGAGGGCCTGGAGCGTTACGGACCGCGGGAGTGGTCGCCGAACATCATCCGCCGCTACGAGGAGGCCACCGGGCTCGACGTGCGGGCCGCCGGCTTCCCGGCAGAGATGATCGACGACGAACCGGAAGAACCCGGCCACGAGGTCATCCCGGGTCGTTGAGCCGGTCGGGCCGGGAGGTGGGCAGTGGTTCGGCGAACCGGCCCTCGGCGGCTCGTTGGTCACATCGAACGGGGCGAGGTTCGCCCGGTGGTTGGCGGCACCTTCCCCCTGGTCGATATCTGTGCCGCCCAAGAGGCCTTCCGGGCCAAGGCCCACGTGGGTGCCCTGGTCCTCACCGTTGACTGAGCGGTGCTCAGCTCCCGTCGGCCTCGGCCACGTGCAGTGGAGCGAAGTACTCGAGGTTCGACTGGAGTAGGTCGAAGACGCTGCTGTCGGTGGATGGCAGTTCCGCGTCGCAGGTGCCGACCGGTTCGGTGCGTTCACCCCAGCGCAGCACGATTGACCCCCAGGTGACCCCACCACCGAACGCCGGGAGGACCAGGATGTCGTCCGCCGACACCCGACCAGCGTCGAGGGCATCGGTGAGCGCCATGGGGATCGACGCAGCCGCCGTGTTGCCATGGGTGGCGATGTTCACAAATACCCGGTCGGGGTCGATGCCCAGCCGGCGGGTCGCCGCGTCGATGATGCGACCGTTGGCCTGATGGGGGACCACCAGGTTGACGTCGTCGGCCCCCAGGCCAGCCCTCTCCAGCGCCCGGGACGCTGAGGCGGCCATGCCGGTCACCGCGATCTTGAACACAGCCTGCCCCTCGAAGTGCAGGCGGTCGACGGCCGGTTCGTTGACCGCCGATGGCGCGCCCTGCGTTCCCATGGCCCGGATCACCATGGTCCGGCCCTTGAAGCCGTCCGAGCCCAGATCCACCGAAAGCACACCGGCTCCCGACTCGGACGGCTCGAAGACGGCCGCGCCAGCACCGTCGGCGAACAGGATCGAGGTGGCCCGGTCTTGGTAGTCGATGACGTAGCTGAGTTTCTCGGCACCCACCAGCAGGACCCGCTCGGCGAAGCCCGACTCGATCATCCCGGTGACCACCGCGGTGGCGTAGACGAAGCCCGAGCAGGCGGCGTTCAGGTCAAAGGCGGCGGCGTTCTCGGCGCCCAGGCGCTCCTCCAGCATGGCCCCAGTGCTGGGACAGGAGATCTCAGGGGTGAGGGTGGCCACCACGATCAGGTCTAGGTCGGCTGCTGCCACCCCGGCACAGGCCAGGGCCCGCCGGGCAGCCACCTCGGCCAGGTCAGTTGTCTCTACGTGGGAGATATGGCGCGAACTGATTCCGGTGCGCTCCGTGATCCACTCGTCGGAGGTGTCACAGAGCCGCTCAAGGTCCTCGTTGGTGAGTTGTACTGGTGGGACGCACTTGCCCCAGCCCGTGATCGCTGCCCGTCGTGTCACAGGACCCCCTCATCCGACACCGCTCGGCTGTGGTCAGCGCGGCCCGCGAACCGTACCGGACGAAGACTCAAACCGCCTCTGGCCTGCCGTTCTAACCGACCTAGGCGGTGGCCTCGCTTCCGATAAGGACACTGTTCGGCTGGGGTGGCACGACACCCCGTTGGGTGAACAGACTGGTCGACATGCGCATTGCTGCGGTTCAAGCCGCTCCGATCTATCTGGATCGGGCCGCGACGGTGGATGTTGTTGTCGACCGCATTGGCGAGGCCGCGCACGGTGGCGCTGAGGTTGTTGCCTTTCCCGAGACCTTTGTGCCTGGCTATCCGATCTGGATCGACGCGACCAATAGTTCGGCGTGGGAGGACCCTGACCAACAGGCGGCGTTCGCTTGGTATCTCGACCAGGCGGTCGACATCGACGGCCCTGGGTTCGCCCCGGTCGTTGACGCGGTTCGGGACAGTGGGGTGTTCGCCTACGTGGGTGTGGCTGAGAGGTCCGCCTCCGGGGGCTCGGTGTACTGCTCGCTTGTCGCCATCGACCCAGCGTCTGGCGTGGTCGGTGTGCATCGCAAGCTCAAACCGACCTTCGGCGAGCGGTTGGTGTGGGCCGACGGAGATGGTGCTGGTCTGGTGGCTCACAACCACAACGGCGTGCGGCTGACCGGTCTGAGTTGTTGGGAGAACTGGATGCCGTTAGCCCGGACGGCCATGTACGCCACCGGCGCCATGGTCCATGTCGCGGCGTGGCCCGGATCAGTCCATCTCACAGAAGACATCACCAGGTTCATCGCCAAGGAGGGC
>ERZ651768.3782-NODE-3782-length-10022-cov-4.317345_pt1 | contig 10022 bp, 10 predicted proteins | sample MGYA00514754_ERZ651768 | MGnify/ENA metagenome assembly ERZ651768 | reverse complement strand
GCAATAACATCAGCCCAAAATACAATAGGAAGTAAATACTTAAATGATTGTGAGCTTTATATTACTCTAGAACCTTGTACAATGTGTACTGGAGCAATTCATTTATCAAAAATTTCTAAAGTAGTTTATGGTCTTGATGATAAAGAAAAAGGCTATCTAAAAAAATCTTTAAAATCCATCAATAAAAAATTGATTATAACTTCAAACATTCTTGAAAATGAATGTAAAGAATTATTAAACTCATTTTTTTTTAAATTAAGAAGTTGATTTATTAGTATATCATATAAAATTCTTAAATTGAGTTATATTTTTTAACCTTTAAACTTTTACAAAAATGGCCTTTTCTTTACCTAATCTACCCTACTCATACGATGCCTTAGAACCACATATCGATGCAAAAACGATGGAGATTCATCATACTAAGCATCATAATTTATATTTAACAAATTTAAACAATGCAATAAAAGGAAATGAATTAGAAAATAAATCATTAGAAGAACTATGTAGAAATCATACAGATAATCCTGCGATAAGAAATCATGGTGGTGGACATTACAATCACTCTTTATTCTGGAAAATCCTTTCACCCAATGGAGGTGGTAATCCTACTGGTAAAATTGCTGATGCTATAAATTCCAGTTTTGGAAATTATGATAATTTTAAAGAGAAATTTACAAATGCTGCAATGACTAGGTTTGGATCTGGTTGGGGATGGTTATGTAAAAAAGGTGATAAATTAGAAATATGTTCATCTGCAAATCAAGATAATCCATTAATGCCAGGAATATGTACTGATAAAAGTGTTCCTGTTTTAGGTATTGATGTATGGGAACATGCATATTATCTAAATTATCAAAATAGAAGACCAGACTATATAAATGCTTTTTTTAATTTAATTAATTGGGAAGAAGTAAATAGTAAAGTTTAAATAATGATTGACTCAAGAAGATCTTTTTTTATAAACTCGGCTAAAATAGGTTTAGGTGCTTCAATTTTTTCTGGAATGCCTCTATCTGCAATTTCATCTATGAGAAAATACGTTTCCCCTAATGAAAAAATAAATTTTGGTCTAATTGGATGTAAAGGAATGGGATGGGCAGATATGAAATCTATACTAAAAAATAGTGAAACAGATTGTATAGCAATATGTGATGTTGATGAAAATGTTTTAAATAATCGATCTAATAATGTTGAGAAAGTTACAGGGAAAAAACCACTACTTTATGGAGATTATAGAGAAATGTTAGAAAACAAAGATATTGATGCAGTAGTTATTGGAACACCAGATCACTGGCACTGTTTAAACCTAGTACATTCTTTAGAAGCTGAAAAACATGCTTACTGTGAAAAACCCATTTCAAATTCGATAGCTGAAGCAAATATTATGCTCAAGTCTGCAAAAAAACATAATAAATGTGTTCAAATAGGACAATGGCAAAGAAGTGGCGGTCAATACAAAGAAGCTCTAGATTATCTATGGTCTGGAAAACTAGGAGATATAAGATTAGTGAAAGTATGGGCATACCAAGGATGGTATGGCTGGGTAGATAATAAACCAGATACTAATCCACCTCATGGAGTTAATTATAACATGTGGCTTGGACCAGCTCCTATGAGAAAATTTAATCAAAATAGATTTCATTTTAATTTTAGGTGGTACTGGGATTATGCTGGTGGTCTAATGACTGATTGGGGAGTACATGAAATTGACATTGCATTGTATGGTATGAAAGCAAAAGATCCTATTTCAATAATGGCATCTGGTGGTAAATTTGGGTACCCCAATCAGGATACTGAAACGCCAGATACCCTACAAACAATATATAAATATGATAATTTTACAATGCTATGGGAACATGCAAATGGTATTGATGGAGGTAATTATGGAAAAGGTGAAGGAATTGCATTTATTGGAAATAATGGTACTTTAGTTGTCAATAGAGGAGGATGGGAAGTCATTCCAGAAAGAGATCATAGAAATGGAGGAAATTTTCACATTGAAAAAATTCCAAAACAATCAGTTGATTTTAATGCTCTAGATGCCCACACTAAGAATTTTATAGATTGCATAAAAAATAATGATCCAAATTCTTTAAACTGTGGTATTGAAAGTGGTAGTATAGCAGCTATTAATGCTCATATGGGTAATATTGCTTATAAAACTGGAAACAAAATTTATTGGAATAAAGAAAGAGGTAATTTTGGCTATGATTACAAAGCAAATAGTTTAATTACCCCTAAATATAACAACGGATGGAAATTACCTAAAATCTAATTTTGATTCTATAATTTTTTTTAATTCTATAATTTCATCTCTTAATCTTGCAGCTTCAAAAAAATCTAAATCTTTTGCAGCAGTATTCATTTGTTTTTCATTTCTTAAAATAATTTTATCGATTTCTTCTTTGCTCATACTTTTAATAACAGGATCAATTTCTAATTTAGATATAAATTGATTTTCTTCACTTAATTTTTTACCAACTGTAGTTTGAGCTATTATGTATTCTTTGGATTTAGAAATAGTTTTTGGAATAATATTATTTTTAATATTATATTCATTTTGAAGTTTTCTTCTTCTCTGAGTTTTCTTAATAGTTGAGTCCATTGATTTAGTAATTTTATCAGCATACATAATAACTAAACCATGTACATTTCTAGCTGCTCTACCTGAAGTTTGTATTAACGATTTTTCACTTCTCAAGAATCCTTCCTTATCTGCATCAAGAATTATTACTAATGAAACTTCTGGTAGATCTAATCCTTCTCTTAATAAATTAACTCCAACTAAAACATTAAAATCACCTAACCTCAATCCTCTTAAAATATTAACTCTTTCTAAAGTATCTATCTCCGAATGCATATACCTACAAGCAACACCACTATTAAGTAAATACTTAGAAAGTTCTTCAGACATTCTTTTTGTCAAAGTAGTAATTAAAATTCTCTCATCTTTATCAACTCTAAGATTAATTTCATTCAGAATATCATCAATCTGATTCTCAGATTTTCTAACTTCAATTTTGGGATCTAATAATCCAGTTGGCCTAATAATTTGTTCAACAATTGAACCTCCAGAACTAGTGAGCTCATACTCTGATGGTGTTGCACCAACAAAAATTACTTGATTTATCATAGATTCAAATTCTTGAAAATTTAAAGGCCTATTATCAAGTGCTGATGGTAACCTAAAACCATATTCAACTAAATTCATTTTCCTAGATCTATCCCCCCCCCACATTGCCCTAATTTGTGGTATTGTCACATGACTTTCATCAATAAACATCAAGAAATTATCAGGAAAATAGTCAAGTAAACAAAATGGTCTTTTTCCAGGATCTCTTCTATCAAAATATCGAGAATAATTTTCAATTCCAGAACAATAACCAATTTCATTTATCATTTCTAAATCGAATTCCGTTCTCTCTTTAATTCTTTTAGCTTCAAAAAATTTCCCTTCTTTTTCAAAAAAATTTACTTGTTTATCTAAATCTTTTTCAATTTCAGTTAAGGCAATATCTATTACATCTTTAGAAGTAACAAATAAATTTGCTGGATAAATTACAATACTTTCTTGATCTGAAATTTTTCTTCCTGAAGCTGGATCAACTTTTTGAATTGATTCTATTTCTTTACCCCAAAAAATTATTCTATAAATAAAGTCATCATAAGCAACAAAAATATCTAATGTATCTCCTTTTAACCTAAATGAACCTCTTTTAAATTCTTCTTCATAAGATCTTTCATAAAGAATATCAACAAATAAAAAAAGTAGCTCTTTTAAATTATAACTATCCCCTATTTTTAATTTTATAACATTTTTTCCAAAGTCATCAGGATTACCAATACCATATATACATGAAACCGATGCAACTACAATAACATCATTCCTTCCAGATAAAAGAGAAGATGAAGCACTTAATCTTAACTTTTCAATCACTTTATTAATAGATAAATCCTTTTCTATATATACATTAGTAGTTGGAATATAAGCTTCAGGTTGATAATAATCGTAATACGAAATAAAATATTCAACAGCATTATCTGGGAAAAATTGTTTTAACTCTCCATATAATTGAGCCGCCAAAGTTTTATTATGACACAAAATAAGAGTAGGTTTATTTTGTTCTGAAATAACATTTGCCATTGTAAATGTTTTACCCGATCCAGTGACTCCAAGTAAAACCTGAGCTTTCTCTTTATTATTTATACCATAATTTAATTTCTTTATAGCACTAAGCTGATCACCTTTTGGTTTAAAATCTGATTTTAAATTAAAATTCAATATTTAAATTATTTATTCCATAAATTCCAAGAAATATCAGCTTGTCTGTAAAGCATATCTAAGCCATTTTTAGTATGTGAACCAAACTCTTGACATTTCTTTATAAAAAAAGTTTTTTCAGGATTATAAACTAAATCATAGACATAATGAGAATCACTAAGATTGTCATAAGAAATATTTGGACAAGAATTAACATTCGGAAACATTCCTAATGGTGTTGTGTTTATAATTAATTTATTAGTTAATAATAAATTTTCATCCATCACTTGTTCATAAGTTTTGTAATGATTTGATAAAGATCTTGACACAATTGTATATGTTATGTTCATATCTTTAAGAACTTGAATTACAGCTCTTGAACTACCTCCAGATCCAAATACTAAAGCTGAAAAGTTATTATTAGGTATCCAAGATTCTAAACTTTGTTTAAAACCTAAATAATCTGAATTATAACCTATCAAAAAACCATCATTTATTTTAACAACATTAACAGCACCTATTAATTTAGCTTTAGAATCAATTTTATTTAAAAAAGGAATTATTTTTTTTTTATATGGAATTGTAACATTTAAACCTTTAATTTCTGGATTATTTTTTATTAAATCTTTAAACTCTTGGATATCATTAATTTCATAATTATCGTATGAAGCATTTTTAATATTATTATTCAAAAATTTCTTATCAAAATATTTTTTAGAAAATGAGTGTTCTAAGGGGAAACCAATCAAACCAAATTTATTCATGTTTTGTATAATTAATTATCAATGAAAATAAACCACATAATATAAAAATTATAGATGCATGATAAAAATAATCGGCATTACCAGTTAAATTATGATAATCATTCGGTGAAATATTAAAATTATTATATTTCCATGGCCATATTTTATTTAATGCACCAATCATCAATCCTGATAATACTAAAATTGTAGCATTATAATAATTACTTAGAAGTAATGATATAAATCTTGAAAAGAATAAAATTCCAGAAATAGAACCTAATAAAAAAAATATTAATATGTCAAAATTAAAATTATTTAATGCTTCTAAAACTATCTTATATTTTCCTAATAAAACCAAAATATAACTTCCAGATATTCCAGGCAAAAGCATAGCTGATGTAGCTATTAAGCCAGATAAATAAATAGACATATAAGTATCTGAAATATAAAAAGGATTTAAAATTGAAAGCGTATAACCAATCCCAAGTCCAATTAATATTAAAACTGTTTTTGATAAAATATTAGAAGGTGTTTTTTTAATTAAGTATAATGAAAAGAAAAAAATTAAACTTGAAAAAATAGAATATAAATAAATAGGGAATTCTTCTAAAAAGAAAAAAATTAAACTTGAAAAAATTAAAACTGAAAAAATAATTCCAGAAAACAAAGGAATTAAAAAAACTAAGTTTAGTTGTTTATTTAATTCCTTAAAATTAAAAGTAAATAATAATTTTATAGATTGAAGATTAATAGATTTTAATGAGTTAATAAATTTTTTATAAATACCTAAAATTAACGCTATAGTTCCACCAGATATTCCAGGAATTAAATCAGCTAATCCCATTGCTGATCCTTTAAGGAAAATTATAAATGATTTTAAATACATTAATTACTTTAAGAATTCATCAAAAGTATCTCCTCTTATACCTATTCTAGTAGTTTCTAATGCAATTACCTCATCCCCTCGTATATTACCGAGGTTAACATTTTGACCAAGTAACTTAATAAACCATACTTGCTGAACTTTATTAGGAGCCTCCCAAATAATTTTTTCTTTTGGTATTTCAGTTAAAATTTCTTCTACTAGTCCTTGTCTAACTTCTCCTGATTGTCTAAAAAGACCAACATCTCCAGATTCTCTAGCCTCTCCTATAACCTTCCAAGATCCAGCATTAAATTCTGCACGCATTTGTCTAATCCATTTGTATGGCGGAATTATCTTTTTAGCATCTTTTGAACCAACTTCTGACATGACTATAACATGTTCTGTTAGCTTTGAAATACATTCACACTTTTTTTTATGAGAAATTGTAATTGAACCATCTGATACTTCAGCATACTTTAAATTATATTTTTTTAAAACCTTTATATAGTCATCTAATTGATCTCTAATTAAAAACGCTTCAAAAAGAGTTCCTCCAAAATATACTTCAATATTAGCATCTCTAAATAGTTTAATTTTTTCTTTAAGATTTTCAGCTAAATATGATGTTGACCAACCAAATTTTAATAAATCAATATGTTTTCCACTGGATTCGATTAAATCTTCACATTGTCTAATACTTGAGCCCTTATCCATAACCATCGTAATACCATTATCCCTTGGTTTAAGTTCTCTCTCTGGAATATTTTTTAAATAATAATTCATAATTGATTATTTTTTTTAAATTGATTTATAACCCTTATTAAAGCAGACTGAGTTTCAAATTTCGGAATAAAATCAAATAAAACATCATGATTTTCAAAATTGATGGATAATGCACTCTCTAAAACATTTATTGCCTCTTTATACTTACCATCATCTAAAAGATAAACCACAAGCCTATAATAAAATAAAGATTCTCCAGGAGTTTCGGCAATTCCTTCATTAATAATTGATATTGCTTTCTTAATATCACCACTTTCATAATAAATAAAAGAAAAATCTAAACATGATTCTACATCCTCAGGATAAAGTTCCATTACTTTAGTATATGCATCAATGCTCGATACTAAATTACCAACTTTAAATTCCGCATAAGCTAACGATTTCAAAAAATCAATATTATTATTATCAAATTTTTGAGCTTTTTTAAAGTAATGAATAGCTTCAAACCATTTGTCCATAGAAGATAAACTTTTACCTAAACCATAGTATGAATCCTTATAAAACTGATCTATTTTTATTGACCTCTGATAAAAATTAATTGATATATTAAAATCTTTTAATAAATAATATACTCTTCCAAGATTATAATAAATATCAGGAGAAGGACCATCTATTTCTAGTACCTTTTCAAAACATTTCTTTGCTAAATCAAATTTTTCTAAGTTATTATAACTATCTCCAAGACTAATAAAAGCTGCTGAATATTCATCATCTATTGCAATAGCATACTCAAAAGCTTCAGCAGCCTTAGAATATTTTTTTAATTTATTATAAATATTACCAAGATTAAACCAAGCAAATTCTGAATAAGGATCTTCATCTATAAATTTTTTATAATAATGAATACTATTTTTTAATTCACCAGTAAGATTTAAACAATAAGCTAAATCATACAATGCATTTTCATGATTTATATTTATATCAATGGCTTTCTTAAAATTTTCCGTAGCATGATTAAATTTACCATTTGCCTGATATGCTAGTCCCACTTGATAAAAAATTTCATCTTTATTTTCTGAAATATCTAGAGCTTTGTTAAAAGTTTCGATAGCATCATCATAGTATCCTAATATAATTTTCACTTGACCAGTTAAAATAAAAATGTTTTCATCTTTAGGATTAAGTGAATGGGCCTTATCTAAAGATATAAGTGCTTTGCTAAATTTTTGTAGAGCAATAAGAATATTTGCTTTTTGAATTAGTAAATCCGAAGAAAATTTATGTTGAGAAAGAGCAACTTCAATAGCTTTAAGCCCTAATTTAAATTTATGATTATCAATATACCATTTTACAATTCTTTCATAATATTCAGAATCATAATAAAAATTAATATTATTTTTAACTTGTAATTCAAATTCTAAAACAAGTTTTTGAAGTTCTTCCTGTCTTTTCTTAAACTCTTCTGCCATCTTAAAACTCAATTATAATTAGAAATATAAAGCTACAAATTATATTGTTTATTTATAATTTTTTTGGCTAATGAAATATAATTTTGCTTTATATGGCCCTGTAGTTCAATGGATAGAATAGGAGTTTCCTAAACTTTAGATGCAAGTTCGATTCTTGTCGGGGCTACAAAACTAAAATTATGAAATTTTTATCATTATTGTTTTTTTTTATTCATTAGAAGATTATTTGAAAAAAGGAATTAATAAATACAAAAAAGGGAAATATAAAAAAACTATTACATTTTTATTAAAACATAAAAAAATTAAAAAAACAGAAGATTATTACTTCTATATAGGCAACTCATATTCCTTAATAAATAATAATATTAATGCTATAACTTATTATGATTCAGCAATTATTTTAAATTTAAAAAATGATAGAAATTTTTCAGAAAGAGGACTATCATACTTTCTATCAGGCAATAGTAAAAAAGCATTAGAAGATTTCAATAAAGCCATTGATATAAATCCAACAAATTCAAAACATTATGTTAACAGGGGAACTATTAATTATGATCTAGAAAATTATGACCAAGCATGTATTGATTGGAATAAATCCATTTTACTAAATAAAACAAATGTTAATTTAAAAATGATAGAAACAAAACTGTAATTAATCTTTCTTTTTAAAATCCCCTCTTTTAATTGCCTTTATAAATTTTACCCATGCAAAAGGATTCAATAAAGGATTTGATGGTAATTGATATTTTTGAGAAGTTGACAACATCTGTTGGTCCATAAAATACTTATAATTCATATTAGCACTCATAGGTTGATTTGCATACATTTTTCTTAACATATCCTTATTTAAGGATTTATCAAGATTTTCTAAATCTTTTCTATTAGGTAATTCTATTGCTAAAACTGCTTTTTTAAATAAATCCTCAGTTGGATAAGGAAAAATTTCAAGTTCTGGTAAAATTGTCGTATCTGGTTTTAATTCTATAATTAAAGTTACCGATTCACCTTTATCACCAGGCATAATAAAATTTTGCTTTTGATAACCTACAGCACTTACAATAATGCTATCCGAAGCAAGTACAGGCATTGCAAAATAACCATATGGATTTGAGGTTGTTCCTCTACCCGCTGCTGGAACGTAAATATGAACTCCTCCTACTCCAGAAATACTATCTTCACCTACTACCACTCCAGATAATTGAATAATTTTATTTTGACCCTGTGAAAATAAATCATTAGAGTAAAATGAAATATTAATTAATAAAAAAATTATTAGAAAGCTATTTCTTACCATCATATATAAAATGTTATTAATTTTAAATATCGTGCAAAATTAATTAATAAAAATGTTCTTTGCACAAACATAAAATTGTTATAACAAGATTTAACAAATAAATATTTAAAATTACAAACTCATGAATAATGAAATTTTTAAAATGTCAATACCTATTAATGAACCTATTTTAAATTATTCTCCTGGATCAAAAGAAAAAAAAGAGCTAAAAAAAGTATTAAATAATTTTAAAAATAAAGAAGTAGATATTCCAATGTATATAAATGGCAAAGAGATAAGAACTGATAATAAAATTAGAATATCACCTCCCCATAATCATAATCATACATTAGGCTGTTATAATCATGGAGATGCCTCTCACGTTCATTCAGCAATTAAAGCTGCTATGAGTGCTAAAAAAAGTTGGAATGCACTAGGTGCTGCTAAAAGAGCTGAAATTTTTCTTAAAGCTGCTGATTTGATTGCTGGCCCATATAGAGCTAAAATTAATGCTACAACAATGCTTGGACAATCAAAAAAATCGACAGAATTTAAACCTATAGAAACCCAATATACTAAAAAATTATAAAAAGAATTAGAACCATATTTAATATTCCATTTTGTTCTATCTATTATTAATTGACCTTTTGAAGTATTTTTATTAAAATCAATATATGAATGAATGAAT
>ERZ651768.3780-NODE-3780-length-10024-cov-1.796924_pt1 | contig 10024 bp, 9 predicted proteins | sample MGYA00514754_ERZ651768 | MGnify/ENA metagenome assembly ERZ651768 | reverse complement strand
CTGCTAGGCGCTCGGCGATAACTGCCTTGCTCGCCACAGGCCAGTCTTCAACTCCGATCTCGTCAATGACATGGACCTTATTATGTGTGCTGCCAAACACACCAGATTCTTCAGTGACGTCGTTGGCCACGATCCAGTCACATCCTTTAGCTAAGCGTTTCTTTGTCGCGTTTTCTATCACTGACTCGGTCTCGGCAGCGAACCCGACAACGAGGGTTGGCCGATTTGGTTGCGTTGCACTTAGGCGGCCTAAAATGTCCGGGTTTTCAATTAATTCAAGGTGCTGTGGTTTGCCGTTTCGCTTGATCTTTTTGTTGGCTGGTACCGACGCACGCCAATCGGAGACTGCGGCCGCGCATACTGCCACGTCGACCGGAAGGACGCTAAGGCAAGCAGCAAGCATTTCCTCAGCTGTTTGAATGCGGATTACTCGCGCGCGCAGAGGGTCATGTTCTTTGGTCGGGCCTGTGATTAGGGTCACCTCAGCGCCGAGAGTTCCGAGCGCCTGGGCAATCGCATGTCCCTGCTTTCCCGAGGAGCGATTGCCGATATACCGGACCGGGTCGATGGGTTCCTGGGTTGGACCCGATGTAACTAGCGCACGCACAGAAGCCAGGTCCGACGAGGTACCGGCGAGCATTGATTCAATTGTGGTAAGAATGTTGTCGGGCTCGGCTCCCCTTCCAGCGCCAATTTCACCACATGCCAGATCACCTTCGTCGGGCCCTACGCGATGGACCCCGTCGCCCGCGAGTATCGCCAAATTTCTTTGTGTTGCGGGGTGTTCCCACATTTCTGTGTTCATCGATGGGGCGATCAACACCGGTTTATCAGTTGCTAACAGTATAGTGCTGGCCAAATCATCCGCTAGACCATTTGCTGCTTTGGCGAGCAAGTCTGCACTTGCTGGCGCAACAACCACTAGGTCTGCTTCGCGCGAAAGACGAATATGCCCCATCTCTTGTTCGTCGGTGAGTGAGAACAAGTCGGTGTACACCTTATCGCCAGACAGCGCTCCTACGGTAAGTGGTGTCACAAACTTGGCAGCAGCAACGCTTAATACGCAGCGGACAGCTATGTTCCGTTCCCTAAGTCCTCGGATCAAGGTCAAGGACTTGTAAGCGGCGATTCCGCCAGAAATGATCAACAAAACGCGTTTGGTGTCAGTCATGCCGGTGCAAATGTTGTAGTGTTTGATTATCTGTCGTCACTAAGGTGCGCGGTCAAAGCCATTCAACGCAGCAAGTCCAGCGTAGGCGGCGCAGGCGCCTTTGGCAACTGTTGCTGGATCTCAGTCAGCCAGTGCGTAAAGGGCTAGTAGCGCTACCATGCCTATCGCTGCCCACATCCAACCCTCACGTAGACGACTATTAAGATCATGCTTTTTTTTAGATTGTATCATTTGATTGGTATTTTCTAATGCCAATTCGGCGTTGGCCAAGAAACGGGGGCCCCGCTGGACAATTTCACTAACTAAACCCCCAAGTTCTCGCAAGTGGGTTTCCGGATTCTTATTAGCGATAATCCACTCCTCTATTAGTGGTTGGGCAACCTGCCACATATTGACCTCGGGATTCAGAGTTCTGCCTACACCCTCCGCAACTACCATCACTTTTTGAAGTAGCAGTAAATGGGGTTGTGTTTCCATACCGAAGGTCTCCGTGATGTAGAAGAGCTGGCCGAGCAAACGACCTATCGAGATATCACGGGCAGGTTTGTCGAGGATGGGTTCTGCTATTGACCTGAGAGCTAGAGTGAAGGTTCCAATCGACTTATCCTTGGGGACATATCCTGCCTGAAAGTGGAGGCGTGCGGCCCGCTCGTAGTCTCGGGTTAGAATAGCAAGTATCATTTCCGCAAGGTAACGACGAGATTGTCGATCAAGTCTCCCCATGATTCCAAAATCGACGGCGTTGATAACTCCATCAGAGTCGACGAATAAGTTACCAGGATGCGGGTCGCCATGAAAAAAACCGTCTCGAAACACCTGTTTGAACATAGCTCGCGACGCACTTTGGAGCACTTCGTCTAGGTTGTGACCCGCCGTCGCGAGGTTTTGGATTTGGTCAATCGGAGTTCCATGCACTCTTGCTGTGGTCAGCACACGGCGGCTCGTTCGAGACCAATCTACTGTTGGCACCTTATAGCTGGGATCATCGTGAAAATTTTCTGCCAATTCAGAAGCTGCCGCAGCCTCCAATCGCAAATCCATCTCAACTTGGACCATGCTTGCGAATGTTTCCACCGACTCTCGCAACCTCAGACGGCGCCATGTGGGCTTCGCACGCACAATCCATTCGGCAACCCATAACAACAGGTCAATATCTCGTGCGAACGCTTGTTCGATGGCGGGACGCAATATCTTGACAGCAACCGAGTGTCCGTCCTGAGTCGTCGCGAAGTGAACTTGAGCGATCGATGCCGCCGCGGCTGGTTGGTCATCGAATTCGGCAAATGAGTCTTGGATACGTGTCCCTAGTTCTGCTTCTACAACAGCCCGGGCTTGCTCGGTTGAGAAAGGTGGTAAACGATCGCGCAATTGCCCCAGGTCTGCTGCCATTTCTGCGCCTAAGAGGTCAGAGCGAGTGGACAGAGCCTGGCCAAGTTTAATGAAGCTTGGTCCTAAGGCCACTGCTGCCGTGGCCAAGCGGGTGCCGAGTGTCCCTTTGGGGACGGACGGTTCTATTTGCCGCAGCACCCATACCAGGAACTTTGGCAGTCCAAGTGCTTCCAGAGCTTTGACCGCATTATGACGGGCCAAAGTTCGCGCAATTGTTGTCAAGCGTATTATATTTCGGGGAGTACGGAGCATGCAGAAACCGAAATGTTGCTTATACGCGCCAGGCGCTATGCAGACTCACAACGCCGGCGCTTAGCGCGTTTACTCGTACGCCAGCAAAACCTGCTTTTCCTAGTAACTTAGCTACGTGTGTAGCGTGAGGGAACCGGCGGATGCTTTCGACCAGGTAGTGATAGGCTCCAGCGTCGCCTGTGAGCCAATCGCCAATCTTAGGAATTATACGCAGACTGTATGCCTCGTAGAGGCCACGTAATGGTGGTGCTATGTCAGGGGTAAACTCTAGGCACAAAAATCTGCCGCCCGGCCGCATTACCCGGCAAATCTCCTCCAGTGCCCGTTCTATATTGGTCATGTTTCTCAATCCGAACGCAAGTGTGCAAGAATCAAAGTAGCGGTCTGGTAACGGCAAATCCTCTCCATCGGCGCACAGCCAATTAATCCCGTGGAGATGCCCTTGGTCCCAAGCACGACGCCTTCCGACACCTAGCATTTTTGCATTAATATCACAGACGGTGATTTCGGTCTCATATGCGGCAAAGCGCTTTCGCGCACGTAGCGCAATGTCACCTGTCCCGCCTGCGAGGTCGAGTAATCGTACTGGTGGTCTGACAGCGAGTTCGTCGATTAGTCGGCGTTTCCATATCCGATGGATACCTCCACTCATTACGTCGTTCATCAAATCGTAACGGTCGGCGACACTGTCAAAGACAGCGCTAACGAGTCGGCTCTTGGTATCAGCGGGAACGGAATGACTTCCGAACGGCACCCGTTCGCTGCTGTCGTTGCTGCGGGGGTGTTCCGTCATGGGACAGACCATAGCCTAGCCAACGCACCGAGGCTACAATGCTGATGAGATTCCTAGATTCGTATCATCTTGTGCCAGAACTTCCCGAAGTAGAAACCATCCGCCGCGGTTTGGCAAAAGTACTTGAAGGCCGAAAATGCAGGGCAGTATTAGTCCGGCGAGGCGATTTCCGTCGACCGTTGTCGGAGAAATTCGGAGAGAGAGTCGAACATCGAGTGCTTAAGGAGGTGCGGCGTCGAGCCAAATATTTACTTTTTTATTTTGAGGATAATTCGGTTTTATTGGCGCACCTTGGCATGTCTGGGAGAATGATACTGAGTGGTCGATCAAAGCCCGCGCTCCACGATCATGTGATATTTGATTTTGAGGGGGGAGTGCGGCTCACGTTTAATGATCCCCGGCGGTTTGGTCTCATGGAACTAACTGAGGTGGATGCCCTCAATCGACACCCGTTGATTAGTGGGCTGGGTCCCGAGCCACTCGGCAACGATTTTAACGCCCAATTCCTCGGCGCCGTGCTTTCTGGGCGCCGTGCTTCGATCAAAGGGTTACTTATGGATCAGAAGATTGTGGCTGGTTTGGGTAATATCTACGCTTGCGAAAGTCTATTTCTGGCGCGGTTGTCTCCGCGCCGTCGCGGAGCAAGTGTTGCTGGGGTCAGATCAGAGCGGTTGGTCTGGGCTATCCGTGAGGTGCTCAATGCTGCTATCGCTGCGGGCGGTTCTTCGTTGCGCGACTATGTCCACGCGGATGGCACGCAGGGCTATTTTCAGCACCGATTTAAGGTATACGGCCGCGCGGATCAGGCTTGCTCCAGCGGTGAGCTCAACCATGTTGTCCGTCGTTTGGTTCAGTCTAATCGTTCCACATTTTATTGTCCTATCTGTCAGCGTTAATTGGGCGAAGTCGAGTTTTGAAGTCGGATGCGTTGACAGATGCTAATCGATCGACGTAACAGCCCACCAATGCGGCTTAGGGGTGCAGAGTAACGAGCCAACAAATGCTGTCATTCGGCAGTACCGTTAATAGGAAGGAATCAGGCAATGCCATATGAGCATATAGTTGTCGAAACACATGACAGAACTGGATTTATCAAACTAAACAGACCTACTGCATTGAATGCGCTTAATTCCCAGTTAATTGCTGAACTCAATCTCGCTTTTGATAGTTTCGAGGCAGAGACACGAATTGGCGCAATGGTTATCACTGGCAGCGACAAGGCGTTCGCCGCTGGCGCGGATATTAAAGAGATGCAAACAAAGGATTACATAGACGTATTTTCCAGCGATTTTATTGGTGAATGGGATCGCATTACCCGATGTCGGAAGCCAGTTATCGCGGCAGTTGCAGGATATGCTTTGGGTGGGGGCTGCGAATTGGCGATGATGTGCGATTTTATAATTGCTGCTGACAACGCTCGTTTTGGACAACCTGAAATTAATCTAGGGACCTTCCCCGGTTCTGGCGGGACTCAACGCTTGCCAAACGCGGTAGGTAAATCAAAAGCGATGGAGATGATTTTAACCGGACGCACTATGGATGCTGAGGAAGCAGAGCGAATTGGTTTAGTTAGCAGGATAGTGCCCCTCTCTGATTTGATTGAAGAATCACTTAGGGTCGCGAATAAAATCGCCAAACTGTCAAAACCTTCGGTGGCAATGGCGAAGGAAGCTATAAACCGATCATTTGAATCTCCTCTATCCGAGGGTATCTTGTTCGAGCGGCGATTGTTCTATGCAACCTTCGCACTTGATGACCAAAAGGAGGGGATGACAGCGTTTGTTGAAAAGCGTGCACCAATTTTTAAAGATCGCTAGGCACATGTGTGCGTTGACGTGATTCGCCAGCTTGGTTATAAAACCCCGCTCCAGCTGTCAAATAACTGACGAAGTGATCTAACTCGAATGGCAAACCATAAATCAGCCGTCAAACGGATTAGACGTAATGTCCGCCGCCGCCGTATCAACGGCGCGTGGCGTACCCGCGTCCGTACGTTTGTAAAGTCGGTTGAGAAAGCGATAAGCAGCGGCGACAAAGGAGCTGCTGCGTCCGCGTTTAAGGCATCTGAACCAGAACTTGCTCGCGGCGCCCGAATGGGAGTGGTGCACAAGAACGCAATGCGGCGGAAACTGTCGCGTTTGTCCACCCGAATCAGGGCAATGTAGCGCTCTTTAACAGAGTCCAAACGTCGAAAGCCACGTCTTATAGCGTGGCTTTTCGTATCTTGAGTGCTTGGAGACGGTGTTAAAAAAGGCCCAGATTCTGGGCACTGCATCGTTTGGTCTGAGAAATTTTCGTGTGTGAGCTAGGATATTGTTGCGCAGACGTCCACCTGTAGGTAATCTGCAATTGAGTTTCTGAAGGGTTGCTGACAAGTCAATTGGAGTATCGGAATCCCTTTTGAACAGAGTATTACTTGGTCAAAGAAGACAAAACTATTTATACTGGTGGTTATCTTTTAGCATTGTTCAATGTAATGGTTCATTCTGCGCATAGTAATTGTGTTATGTGAGCTTCTTCTACACTTTTTACTGAGAGTTTTTAATGAATACTTGGGAAATATTGTCCGGTAAGTGGTCGGGGCCGGACCTACTGGAACAAGGGCTAAGCGTGACAATGTGTAATTTTACCCCTCGCCGCGAGGGCTAGTCTCGTTATGGTCGGCGAAGCGGCGAGCGGTTCGGGGCTCGCAGCGAGCTGGACGCGGGTGCGTAATCGCCTACGTTCTGAATATGGCGAGGTAGCCTTTGAAAATTGGCTAACCCGTCTTGATGTGGCCGATTTCTCGGGCGACTCGTTGGTTCTGTCGGCGCCGTCCAGATTTATGCGCGATTGGGTGGCCCCGCGCTACGGGGACCGTATCAGGGCTCTTTGGCGCCTCGAGGATCCTTCAGTGCGCACCGTTGACATCGTCGTTGGCGAAGGCAGCACATTAAGCTTTCAGCAAACACCTCCACGGGAGCGGGCGCCTGCGAGGAGTGCGGATCGTCCGGATCGTCCGGATCGTCCGATTCAAGAAGAGGCTGTGGTCGCGTTGCTCGATCCTAAGCTTACGTTTGGTAACTTTGTGGTCGGGAAGCCAAATGAATTTGCACATGCTGCAGCTCGTCGCGTCAGCGAGTCTGATGATGCGCCATTTAACCCATTATTCATTTATGGCGGGGTCGGACTTGGCAAGACGCATTTGATGCAGGGGATTGCGTGGCGTTTGCGGCAACGGCAGCCGTCGAAACGGGTAATGTACTTGTCGGCTGAGAAATTCATGTATCGGTTCGTGCGCGCGCTGCGTTTCAAGAACATTATGGGGTTCAAGGAACTTTTCCGTTCGGTGGATGTATTAATGATTGATGATGTCCAATTTATGGATGGAAAGGATGCTACTCAAGAAGAATTCTTCCATACGTTCAACGCATTAGTGGAGCAAGGCCACCAGATTGTCGTTTCTGGTGACCGGTCTCCGTCGGATCTTGAGGGGATGGAAGAGCGAATGCGTTCGCGATTAGGCTGTGGTTTAGTCGCTGAGGTTCACTCGACTTCTTACGAATTGCGTTTAGGTATCTTGCAGGCCAAGGCTGAGGGGTCGGCGGGGTCCAAGGTGCCTGACAAGGTGCTAGAGTTTCTTGCTCACAAGATAACGTCTAACGTTCGAGAATTGGAAGGTGCACTCAATCGGGTTATAGCGCATGCAACTCTCGTAGGTAGACCTATCGCGCTGGATTCTGCGCAGGAGGTGCTGCATGATCTTCTGCGTGCTCATGAAAGACGGGTGACTATAGAGGAGATCCAGAAGCGGGTTTCCGACTATTATAACATACGAGTTGCAGAGATGAGTTCGGCCCGTCGTGCTCAGATGGTGGCTCGGCCACGGCAAGTAGCTATGTACCTAGCAAAGCAACTAACTTCCGGTTCTCTCCCAGAGATCGGACGAAAGTTTGGGAATAGAGACCACACCACGGTAATGCACGCGATTAAGAGAGTCGATCAGTTGTCTCAGTCCGATCCTAGCTTTGCTGAGGACGTTGAACTTTTGCGACGAATGCTGGAATCTTGAATGCGTCGGGCTTACCTCTGGCAAATGAAAAAACTGCTGTCCCGGCTTAACCTCTGTTATAGTCAATCGGACGTTACACTGTTCTCGGCGGTTACTCTCGGGCGTTGCCGCGCCCCATACTGACAGTTGGTTAAAGGCTGGGCCAGATAGATGAAATTAACCATCGAGCGCTCTGCATTATTGGTCTCACTGCAACATGTACAGAGTGTGGTGGAGCGGCGTAATACAATTCCCATTTTGTCCAATGTGCAGCTCACTGCGAACGGCAGTGAGCTGGGTCTGACGGCAACAGATATGGACATATGGGTCTACGACAAAACTCCTGCGGAAATTAGCCAAAATGGCACCGCGACCGCACCGGCGCATATGCTGTTTGATATTGTTCGCAAGCTTCCTGATGGAAGCCAGGTCGAACTTGATACTAGTGATGGGGACGAACAGTTGACACTTAGGTCGGGTCGGTCCCTGTTCACATTGGCTAGTTTGCCGGTTGAAGATTTTCCTGCCACAAGTCATGCGGACTTGGCTTGTAAGTTCCAAATGCCTGCACGTGATCTGCGCCAGTTGATTGACAAAACTCGGTTTGCGATTTCGACGGAGGAAACACGTTATTACCTTAATGGTATCTATCTGCATGGGGTTTCGGTCGGAGAGGTGCCGGCGCTGCGAGCAGTTGCGACGGATGGTCATCGTCTGGCACGGGTGGAGATTGATTTGCCTGATGGTGCGGCGGGTATGCCCGGTGTAATTTTGCCGCGTAAGGCTGTGCTAGAGTTGAGAAAATTACTCGAAGCTGTCGGGGATTTTGTTGAGATTGCGTTATCAGATACTAAAATTAGGATCGCAGTAGGTGCCGCCGTACTGACCTCAAAGTTGATAGATGGCACTTTTCCGGACTACCAACGCGTGATCCCCGAAGGCAATGATAAAATCATGAAAATAGACGTGCACACTTTTGCGAAGGCAGTTGACCGTGTATCGACCGTCTCAAGCGATAAGTCGCGCGCAATAAAGTTGAGCCTTTGCTCAGGTAAATTGGTGTTGTCGGCAAATAGTCCTGAGCGTGGGAGTGCTTCCGAGGAACTCCCCGTTGACTATGATTCGGGTGATCTCGATATCGGATTCAATTCCCGGTATGTCCTAGATATGACGGAGCAAATCGAGGGGAAAAATATGCGATTTGAAATGGAGGATGGTGCATCCCCAACAGTAGTTGTTGATGTCGATGATGCCCGAACCGTTTATGTTTTGATGCCCATGCGTGTCTAGACGGTGATTTCCGGCAACGGAGGCGCGTGGCCGATGGGAAAACTATTTCCGACGATCTATGTTCGTGCCAGGCAGATCAATCTGGTTTTACATGAGGTTAGTTCCCAGAAGCTACATGAATGGTGAGGTGTGTGGTTATGGCTACTCCACATGCCATTACTAATAAGGTGACGCTTGCGGTACGGAATCTTAGGCTTATGGGATTTCGCTCCTACGAAAACCTTAACCTGGACGTCGACCCAATGCCCGTAGTGCTTACTGGGGCGAATGGTGCAGGGAAAACCAATCTTCTTGAAGCATTATCCCTGCTGGCACCAGGTCGGGGTCTACGCCAAGCCAGTATGGCTGACTTCCGTCTTCGGGGTGGAGATCTAGTTGGTTGGGGTATTTCTGCTCACCTGGAAACTGCTGATGGGCGCATAGACATCGGTACGGGAGAAGACGATTGTTCTCTGCCGGGTCGAAGAAAAGTCCGCATCAACGGAGACAAAGCGATAGGGCAAAATCATCTTTCGGAGTACTTGCATGTAGTCTGGTTAACGCCCCAGATGGACCGACTATTTACTGATAGCCCGAGTGGAAAGAGGCGTTTTTTTGATCGTCTGGTGTCCGGATTTTATCCTGAGCATGCGCGTCGTTTAACAGCCTATCAGCGCTGTCTCCGTGAACGGATGGAAATGCTGCGGCAGAATCGAATTGATAATTGTTGGCTAACTGCAGTCGAAGAAACATTGTCTGAGCATGGAGTGGCAGTCACTGCTGCCCGAAGTGATGTCTTAAATCGGCTAAATATTTTACTTCAATCTCCGTACGAATCGCTGTTTCCTAAAGTCGATATGGAGCTTACCGGTGCTGTCGAGTCTTGGCTGACTGATATGCCTGCAACTGCCGTCGAAGAACGTGTGCGGGCTGCTTTAGCGAGCTCTCGCTCGCGTGATTCTGATACCGGTAGAACCTTATTTGGTCCACATAGAACAGAACTTTTAGTAAGGCACGCCAATCACGACCTTCCTGCGGAACAGTGCTCTACCGGAGAACAGAAAATGTTGTTAGTTTCTATTATACTAGCGCATGCTCAAGCGCAGGTTGAACGAACGGG
>ERZ651768.3779-NODE-3779-length-10026-cov-4.858981_pt1 | contig 10026 bp, 10 predicted proteins | sample MGYA00514754_ERZ651768 | MGnify/ENA metagenome assembly ERZ651768 | reverse complement strand
AGCTCCATAAAGCCATAACGAAAGACCATGTGACCACAAGTAGTGCACGCAATTTTCCAGCACCAGCCTTCTCTCGATGCGAGGGCGCAAAGCGCCTCAAAAGCATTCTGATGACCATTGGGTTTGGTCATGAACTACTGGTACCCACGTTCTCGCGATAGATATTCGATGTCAGTCAACTCGGTGATACCGAGAGTCCAGGGCCCGCGCGTTCTCGCGTGCTCGATGGCTCGTTGAATCTCGGCGTTGGTGAGATTTCGTTCAATGTGAAGCACCTGTCCTGGGTGAACGAGGTCCGCGTCCTCGATCTGGTAGCGGTTTCTCTTAAAAAGAAGCGGCCATTGATACGGATCGCCATAAACCAGTCGGTGCGCCGAAATGCCCCAGAGGTGTTCGCCGGGATGAACAACCCATAAAGTTAAGGGCGAAGGGACCCAAGGTTTTGCGGGTGCAATGGTTTCGGACTTTTTCGTTTCTACTGGCTCTTTGACAACGACGTCGTCTTTTTTAACAGGAGTGGGTTGTGGTTCAGGATCGGGTTTGGGTGGCGCAGGTTCTGGAACTTTTTCGACCACCGTTGGCTCAGGTGTGATTACGGGCGCTACTGGGGTGACCTCGGGCTCTTGGGTTTTAACTTCTTCAGGGGTCTTAATTTCAACGGGATCCACCGTGACAATTTCTTTTTCTTCAGCCTGGTCTATGCCAGATTTTGTAGTTCCGCTGAAACAAGGACTGTTGGGATCGGTCTCGCGATAGTCTTTGGCCCAAAACCCATGGCAGGTTTCCTGCAATCCATTCTCGGTATAGAACGCCGCAACGCTGGTGCCCCCGGTTCGAATTCTCCAGTACTCGTAGGACTCCGATGCTTTGACCTCAAGTGTCTTGCAACCAGAAGCAAACGTAGTTACAGCAACAAGAAGTGCGAGTGTTAGCATCACGCGAGAAGTTTTTGGCATGGCGTTTTCTTCTGTCGATGGATTTAATGGGTTAAGGCAAGCTCGGGTACCTCACCGAGCGCTCTAACGACGTAGCGCAAAGGACCCCCTGGCACGATCGCATCAAACGGCCAACAGGTGATCAAAGTGAGGGCTTTGATGCCTTCTCTTTCGAGCACATAGGTTGCACTTTGATGCAGGATCTCGGCTTCGCTGACCGTATAGGTGTGACTTTTACCGTCTGGCGTTTTAAGAAGAATGGTCTCGCCGATCACGATGTCTTTTAGAAAGTTAAAGTGCGTATCCCGGTGGCCGACGATCACCATGTTGTCGTCGTCCCCAGGTTGGGCGCTTGAGAGCATGTGACCCGGGCCAAAGGCAAGCGTCGCACCTGTCGAACCTGCGAGCACAATCATGTCCGCATCAAGCGCTGCGACTTCAAGTCGCGCGACGGGATGGGTATCTGCCCATGGCCAGGGTTTCACTTGGCTTTGCCCGTTTTTCGTTTGACTCCAGGCGTTTTGAAGGAGTATCTGCGCGAGGATGGCTTTGAGATAAATGCGTGACCCCTCGCCGACGCTGAGTACACCGGCAACGGCGAGGAGGATCACGATCGATCCTTGAACTTTCCGACTCACGCAAACTTCCGACGTCGAGTTCTCGCGACAAAGGCCAAAGCCAGGAGCAGCAGACCGACCAGCAGGAATAGAGAAGCGCCTGTGGCTGTTTGTGGGAGGGCACCAGGCCCCTGTGCGGTGGCAATCCGTTTGGGTGTCGTCGTACCTACAGATACCGCGGCAGAAGTGCCGGTGTCTGCGGATACCATAGGCTCGGCCGCTTCTGCGAGCGCTCGTTCCTGCTCGATTCGAAGTTTTTCCTGCATCTCTTTAAGCTCTGCTGCACTGGCCTTGCCCTTTCTTTCCGCTTTGGCGACGACCAACCCTTTTTCGCGGACTTTTTCGATGGTGTTGCGCATCGCTTTGACTTCTCCTGCCCACTTAACACGCTGCGCCCAGATGTCTTCCATTACCCAGCCTTTGGGGAGATTGGTTGGTAGAGCAGAAGACTTAAGTGACTGGTCTTGCGGGCGGGAGACGACCTGTTCGACGGCCACCAACGAGGTGTGTTTGGTGACTAGGTGATGATTGAGACCAATGGCAACAATCTCTGCCCGCACCGCGTCGGCATCCGCACCATCTAATAGGCGAGAGTTCAATGAATCGATCTTGCGCCTTGCAAAGAGGCGGTCGATACCAGCGTGCGTACTGCCACCCTCGAGCTTGAAGTCAACTGCCCACGGTTTTCCGCCACGCCAGCCATGAATTCCGACATCGGCACCAAGCTTTGGTAGTTTCGCGGCAATTACGACGGGTTCACCCAGATACAAATCTGGAATGTATTTTGGCCAGTGCTCTGCCTTCTGGCCTTTCCAGTCGATGACAATCTGGCTTAAGACGGGTGATTCGAGTTTCGAGAAAAGCTCTCCCATTTTTCTTTGAACTTCAGTGGTGGAGCCGATGTAGGTAAACGAACCGCTGCCGTATTCAGCAGCTTTGGTCATGAAGTGACTGTTTGGCGCGCTGCCAATCCCGACGGTGAATAGACGGCTTCTTCCTAAGTTCTTTTTGATGTAACTGAAAAGAGCCGATTCATGGCCGACTTCGCCGTCTGTGATGAAAATGACTTGGCGCACTTTGTTGATCTCAGCGGTTTGTCTCAGTGCAAATCGAAGTGCGTCCATCATCTCTGTGCCGCCACCTGCATCTAAGTTATTTACGTAACGAACTGCTCGATCGATATTTTTCTGTGTGGCAGGCTGACTGGAGGTGTGCAGACGGGACGCGGTCGAATTGAACTGGATCAGATTGAACGAATCCTCTGGCGCGAGACGCCGCAAGGCGAGACGAAGGGCTTCTTTGGCCTGACGGATTGAAGTTCCGTCCATGGATCCTGAGGTATCGATGACAAATATGGTTTCTCTGGGTAGACGCTCTACCGTGGCATCGGGGTCAGAGGGCGGCATCAGCATTAAAAGGGCATAGGTATCACCTTGAAAGACATCACTAAAGAGAGCCGCGTTCGGGGCGTCTCCAACCCTGGGTCGCCACTCAAGTACAAAGTCACTGTCGGCGGGGACGGTCTGTTCATCGAGAGCAATCAATGTGCCGGATGAATCCTGCGTCACTTGAATGTCATGCGACGGACTATTGATATGGATCGGGAAACCGGCATCGACGTGAACCCGAATAGAAACCGGATTGATTGAGCCTTTTGAAGGATCAGCGACGGGGGGTGTGATTCGGGAAGCGTCGGACACTTGGTTCGTGTTCTCAGACCAACCGGTTCCTGAAAAGCCAGTGATCGTTTGGGTACCTGGGATATAACGAGGCCCCACGACCATTGGGAACCTAAGGGAGAACTCTCCTTGGCTGTAGCGAAGGTCCTCCTGGTATTCGATGGTGATGCTGACCACTTCACCTGGCCCAATGTTGGCAACACTGGTGGTGAAAATGTTGGGCCGCTCCTGTTCAAGAAGTGAAGCTTTCTTGCCTGCTTTTTTGGCCTCTTCGTAAATCTTTTTGGCTTTTACGCGCTCTTCGATCTCACCGATGATCACTCGCTCACCGATTTTCATTAGAAGGGTGTCGACCGCGGCCGATTCAGAGAGCGGAAAGACGTAGATGCCCTCGAGCCACTGATCCGTCGGGTTGCCAAAGTGTTGGGTGACCGTCGATCTTGCAATCATTCCGGTGACGTTGATGTTCACATCGGTCGCCAATGTGGGCATAGGGCGAAGTTGGCCATGATCGCTGGTGCGAACCAGCAAAGTACCGGCCTCCGCATCCTGTGCTTTCATCGCCCGCCCGAGGGTCGGGGACTGCGCCGGCCAGGAACCGTTACTGAAGAGAAATACCGATAGAAAAACGATTAAAAGCGGAAGAAATGGGAACCGTTGGGGCGCTCGCGCGCAATCAAGAACGTGGGACATATATGTTTTCCTTTGGATGGTGTCGGGGAATTCGGGCGCCGTTCAAATGCGCCGGTTACGGACGAACACTGTGATGATGGCCGCGTGGTCGGTCGGCATCACCACCACCGCGTCGAGCTTTCGGCCGTACTTTCGAAGAAGATCGGGCGCGTCCTTGGCGAGTTTTTTCTTCTCGGTGTGCCCGAGGAAATAGCGGCACGCCCCGCGGTGGTCATACTCTTCCCGGCCCCAATCGAGGATGGTGTCGATGAGGTTGTGGTCGATGCCGCGTTGTACGCAACGCAAAAGGGCGTGTTTTGATAGCTGTACATGACGTATTGCTTCTTTCTTCGAGTTCGAGAACCACTCTACCGAGCAGGTATGGCGACCAGATGCCGCGGTTGTGGTCTTCTTTCGCGAAGAATTTGTCATTTCCATGCAAAGGGACTGTCCGATCCCGATCTCGTGATACTTATTCGTATGGACTCGGTTGCAGGGTCGGGTAGCGTTCCTCCCGGACCGCTTCGTCGCACGACCGGCAACGAAGCAGTTCCCCGGGCCTTCCTTTTCGGACCCGGAACTCGACGAGGTGTTTCATCTCCCGGCACATCCGGCATTTGGCGATGTACCACGGTTGGTCAAAAGTGCTCTTTCGTTTCATGGCGAATCTCCTTAGAGAAGTTGAAACATCGAATTCCGTTACCTCAATACTTCGGTGTGTTGTTTGAAACCCAGTTAGGCGGCCCGGCGCCAGGCACGACGACGGGCTTGGGCGCGGCTTGCACTGTTGGTTGGGACATCTTTTTCTATCGTGCGCTCGCAAAAGGCGCAAAGGTGCAGGATTTGCCCACTGACTTCGAGGGCACCGCCAACCAGGTCCTCGGACTCGATACGCACATCTTCGCCTTCGCCGATCGCCCGATAGTGTTTGGTTTTCGCTTTGGCAATCCGGTTCAAAAAAGTGACTGCGGTGCTGTTGGACGTCACGGGGGTGACGCCGGATTTTTTCGACAGCGCATCGAGCGCCTGGCTGCGAACCAGCCTTGGCAGGACGACTTTGAAGGTCGAGGGATGATCGAAGAGATCAACGCCAGTGACTTCACCGTTCAAAGCAAAGACAACACCGATTTGCTCGTCGATGGCGGGAAACGCCTGGACGTAGCCGTTCAGAACGTCTCTTCGTTGTTCATAACTGTCTCGCATCGCATCGGTGTGCGAGGACGTTCCAAGGTCCAACGACATTTGCGAGACCGAACTCCAGACCTCGGCCTGGTCTGCCCGGCGACTGCCGGCTTGTCGCAGGTTGGCGGAAACCGACCGGGCTTTTTGCATCCGCAATTTGGAGAAGGCGATGTCCTCGGATTCTGCGAAGTCCCGCCGGCTCCAGTGCCAGCGACCGCCCTCGACGCACGAGACCGGGATCGCCAGGGTGCTTCTGGCCGGCACCAGGATGGTGAGATTCAAGATCCGGTGTTGTTTGGCGCCGATGAGCTCTTGGCCATCTAAGAGAAGTACCGGGAGATCACCCGAATTTTCGAAAAGAATCTCGGGTACCGAGCCTTTCTCTGAGATCTCCTCGATATAGGCGGTCTTGGTCTTAATAGCCTCGCCGAGGGTGAGATAAAAGGGCGCTTCCCCGGCCTCAGATAAGAGAGGGAATGCTGTGAGATTGAGATGGGCTTGCGAGGGGCCAAGGCGGGTGTCTTTGAGGGTTTTAGTCAAAATGCTCATGTTTTCATACCTTTACTTAAATTAAGTAATTCCGTCTATTCGAAATTACTGATGAACTATTCAACAAAATCTAAGACCCGATGGTGGAAAAGCCCAGTGACTGGGCCGTTTCACGCGACCCATCCGCTGAATCACTCTCTGGGCGCTAATGCAGGTGCGCACCCGGCGGAATCTCGGCAATGGGGTCATAAGGTGTCGGGTCATGGGTGTCTGTTGGGTCTTCCTGGCGGCTCTCCTCGAGGGCGGCCGACAGGGTTTGTAGCGCCACGGACATTGCCGCGCCCGTGTTCGGAGCACGTTCGAAGTTCACCGAAGCTGCGAAACGCAGATAGGTCCAGGCAACGAGAAGCGGGTGCATCTCCTTCTTCTCGGCTTTCTCAAGCAAGCACTGGAGCTGCCCCCAGAGCCATTCCGCCTGGTTGCGGGTGTGTTCGTTCATATCGATTGCCTCCTAAGGCGTGTTGTTTTCGGCCGCTTTACAACGGCACAGGATGATTTCCTTCTCTTTTTTCATTTCTTGTTGCCACTCTTCCAGGGTTTGCGCTGCCGCTTGGCAGTTTCGAACCTCGGGCCATTCGTCTTTGGGTATCTCCCGGACTGCGGTTCTGCCGTTCGGTCGCCAGAGCCCGTGGGACTTCATTTTTTTCATCGGACTCCAGTGATGAGGTGACGTAAGAGCGATTGGTGAATTAAGAGGTGCTGGTTACAAAAGCCCAGCAACGGCGTTCTTTTTTCACGGTGAAAAAAAAGGCCGGGAACCCGGCCTATGTAAGTATGGAAATGCAGAAATGGTTAGTACATTTTTTTACCGTGGGCGACGCACGAACTAGCCACTTTCTTTTAGTACTTTTTTGTTACAGTCGATTAATGTCCGTACGGCCGATGGTCAAGTGGGCAAGGTGGCCGGAAACTACAACTATGTTTTCAGCGTTAGAAGTACATCAATACCGGGCTTTGCTGTTCAGGTAAGGGTCGGTCCAAAAAAGGGAAATAAGTATGCCTGTTTATAGAGAACCCTTCAGTCAACTGAACCAACGACAACTTACATTACTAATCAAGAGAACACATCTTTACGCCGTGAAAATATTAGGCAACAGACGAGGACGAAGCCCGGTGCTTGACCCAGAAGATTTGATGATGCGGGCCTTCGAAGACACCATGGTCGGTGCCGATCGCCCCGGCAATGGGGCGGAAGCGAAAGGGCGCCTTTGGGATCCCACCGCGCGTTCTCTGTGGGCCCATCTTCGCGGCTGCATCCGCAGTTACATTTCGCATTATGGCGAGTCGAGTGAAGGCATTCGGCGGGTCGATATCAAGAGTCAGCCTCGAACCATCTTTGACGATCAGGATCTTGATGGAGAAGGAATCGATGTCGGCGACCTTCTGACCGACGAGATCACGCCCGAAGACGAACTCGAAGCAGAGCAAACGAACCAGGCCATCGACCGGCGGGTTCAAGAAGAGGGCGAGCCCAATGTCATTCGGCTCTGGGAGCTTGTCCACAGACAAAACTACGACCTTAAGGACGACCGTGTCGAACTCTGCGAACACCTGGGACTCGATCCCACGGTGGGTGGTCCTGACTACCAGATATTCAACCGCTGCCGAAATCGGCTGAAAAAGTTGGTTGAATTGGGGTGCCAGGACTGCCTGGCGCCTGTTTGACACAGATATTTACTTACAAAAAAAATTGATTATGAATACCAAAGAGGATTACAAACCCCTTCTCGAGCGCGTCTTTGGCGACGATATTGACATCGTCCGGGCGCGCATCGAGAACCGGCAGGAGAGCGCCATCGATAAGGCGCTCTCCGATGCGGGAATCGACCCCGATGCACTGGTTGAACGGGCGCTCAAGCAGATCGAACTTCCAGAGCACTCTGGCGACCTCGAGGCGCCCGCACCCCTTCGCGTCTACGATCTGACCGACGAAGAGTTCGAGCAACTCGACGAAGAAGAGATCGATTTTTATCTCGAAGCCCATGGGGTCGAGGTGCTGGCCATGCTCGAGCGGGTCGAGTCATCAGTGCGTGCGCCGGTGTCGGATCTAGAACACGAGCCAACAATAGATCAATTGGATCTTGTCGGCGCCGCTGCCGCTGAGATCGGTCCCGATGACATAGTGCCTGTTGCCCAAATCAAGACCTTCAGGCCCTTTCGCCCAGCGATGGCGGCTGGAGTGGCCGGCCTCGTCCTGGTTGCGGGGATCAGCTACTACATGGCGAACAATCGAGTGTTCGGCCCCTTTGGTGAGCCATCTGAGGTGGCGGCCACTTCGCCTTTAATCGCCGATGATTCTGGATTAGCAAGCGACGCTCTTTTAGTTGTTGCGAAGAACGAACTCAATAGTGATGCGGTAAATGTCGAGTCGAGTGTTCCAAGCGCCGAGACATCCCTCGCAATGACAGCGGCTTCCATCGATACGGAAGACATGTCTTCTTCGATGGAGAGACAACTGGCGTCAAATTCCGTCGAGACCGCGATGTTGGCATCCGCGGAATCACAGCTCGAGGTGTTACTCGCCGAGGAAGAAGTGACACAACCGATCTCTCAGAATTTGTTTTCTGGTGAAGGCAATGCATCCAGCGTTGCAGCAGTGTTGACCGCAACGGATGGATCCATGGTTGATAGATTGGAGAAGACGAGAGAATTTACTTTTGAACGAGGCGATACCCTGTCCCATGGCATGATGGAATATGGTCTCCCGCTCGAATTGCAGTCGAAGCTCGGGAGCAGGCTGCAGGTGGTATTTCGACCCGGAGACAAAGCGGTATTTCATTTCTCGGGTGACAAGTTCGCTCGCCTCGACCTGATTCTCGAACAAGGGAAAAAGATCACGATCAACCGAAATCTCATCATGCATGTACAGGAGGTCGGGGAACCTGAGATCCTGCTGGTTTCTGGAGAGATCAAGGGCTCCCTTAACGCATCTTTTGCCGGCGCGATGAACGCCAATGCAGCATGGCGAATTGAGCAACTCCTGAAGAGAGAGAACGTTCCGTTTACTTCTCTACCGAAGGGGACCACGTACGAGATATTGATCGAGCGGATGGTGATCCCGGGATCAGATGTGGTTCGTTATGGGAGGGTCAAATATGTCCATATCAATACCCACCTGGGGCGTCAGTACACGTTCGGCAGTAAGGCAGCGCAGGCGTATTTCATGAGGCCTCTTGAAGGAATCTTGTTGTCGTAAGTCACGGTGGCGTAACTCAAGAATCGATCCTAAAGTGACACTAATCAGGTGTCGGTACAGAGAGTTATAGTACTAAAACTCTCGGCCACTACAGCATTAAGAGAAGGCCCGTATGACCCTGACAAACATTTGTCAGGGTCAATTTCAATGGTTGTGCACAGCGATCATCTTTGCCTCTATAGCGATGAAAAAATCGTTTCACCTGACAAAGTCGCGTTACGTAGATGGACTTCGATGTCCAAAGAAACTCTGGTACGGGACTCACGAACCTCTTCCTAAGACGGACCCTAAGCCTTTCTCAGCATTAGATGTAGGTATTCGTGTGGGTAAGGGCGCCCACCAACTGTTTCCGGACGGGGTGGAAATCATGGAAGAACCGTGGGAGCACGCTCAAGCAGTTGCTAAAACAAACGTATTGATTACAAATTCTGAGATACCCGCGATTTTTGAAGCGGCGTTTGAATATGAAAATATTCGGATAAGAGTAGATGTCTTAGAGCGCTTAGTGAATGGCCAGTGGGGAATACGAGAGGTCAAATCTTCAACCAGCGTCAAAGAAGAAAAATTTCACATCGATGATGTCGCGGTTCAACTATATGTGGTGCGCGGTTCTGGACTAGATGTGACGTCAGTCGAACTCATTCATGTGAACTCGGAATTCACCAAGGGTGAAGATGCCATTGATTGGCGCTCTTTACTTACGCGCGCCGATGTAACGCAGAGTGCGGAAGACAGATTGGATGGAATAAAGAATCGTGTACAGGAGTTATTTACCAACTTGCACAGTACCAGCGCGCCAGACATCTATCCGACGAAGAGTCGTTGTCATAATCCCTATCGCTGCGACTATTGGGATCGGTGTATTTCAGACAAACCGAATGATTGGGTTGCTTGCCTGCCAAGAGTGAGCAGCAAGAAACTCATGCAATTGAAATTTCAGGAAATTGAGACGATTAGGGATATCCCGGCAGACTTTAAACTTTCGGATCGGCAATTATTTGTTCGCGATGTCGTAGTTTCGGAAATACCGCACATTTCTTCAAATTTGACCAAATCTCTCGATTAAATCCGCCGTTTCAAGGCTCGAGCGGCACACAACACCCCATTGCTCCCAAAGCGTCCAGTTTCGAAACGGTCTTTAGGTCTGTAAACCCTGTCTTTCATTTTACTAGCAAAAATTCTGGAGAGAGAGGTTT
>ERZ651768.3778-NODE-3778-length-10027-cov-9.836583_pt1 | contig 10027 bp, 8 predicted proteins | sample MGYA00514754_ERZ651768 | MGnify/ENA metagenome assembly ERZ651768 | reverse complement strand
TGGGAGACTCAGCCAGCACGTCGTCGGCGTCCACCGGCGTCGACAGCCGGAGGTCCACCCCGGCGTGGCCGATCTCGGCCTCCAACCAGTCAACGAGACCAGCGACCTCCCGCTGACGTTCGCTGGCCCGGGCCGCCAGGACCATCTGGCCACCAACCCGGTCCTGGGCCTCGAACAGGACCACGTCGTGGCCGCGTTCCGCGCAGGTCCGGGCCGCCTCCAGCCCACCCGGCCCGGCACCCACCACCACTACCCGCTTCCGGGGCCCTGACGAGCGGGTGACCAGTTGCGGGATGGCCACCTCCCGACCGGTCGCCGGGTTCTGGATGCACACCGACTCCATGCCCAGGTGCAGCCTGTTGATGCAGTACGCCGCCCCTACACAGACCCGGATCCGATCGGCCTCGCCACGCTCCAACTTGGCCACGATGTGCGGATCGGCCAGGTGGGCGCGGGTCATGCCCGCCAGGTCAATGAGGCCCTCGGAGATGGCGTGTCTGGCCGAGGAGAGGTCGGTGATCCGGGTTGCGTGCAGCACCGGCAGGTCCACGGCCTCCTTGACCGCCGCGGCGACCCCGAGGTGCGGCATAAGCGGGGTCCCGGAGGGGGGAATTGCCTTCGACAGGCCGTCGTCGGTGGCGAGCGACGGGCCTGCCACGTTCAGGAAGTCGAGCAGGCCTGAGGTGGCCAACCTCACCGCGATCTCGAGGCTCTCGTCGCGGCTGAGGCCACCGGGCTGGTCCTCGTCGCCGATCATGCGGATGCCGACGAGCAGGCCGTCCCCGATGGCGGAGCGGATGGCCTCCAGGACCTCGATTGTGAAGCGGAGCCGGTTGGTCAGCGAGCCGCCGTACTCGTCGGTCCGGCGGTTCACCAGGGGGGTCCAGAACTGGTCGATCAGGTGGCTGGTGGCGACGAGTTCGATGCCGTCCAGGCCTGCGGCCTCGGCCCGCCGGGCCGCCGTGGCGAAGTCGGCCACCACCCGGCGGATGTCGGAGTGCTCCATCTGTTTCGGCCAGAACCTATGCATCGGCTCGCGCACCGGGGACGGGGCGATGGTCGGCAACCAGTCCCCATCGTTTGACACGGTGCGCCGACCCATGTGGGTGAGTTGGCTCATGATGGCCGCCCCGTGCCCGTGGATCCGTTCGACCATGGCGGCCAGGGGATCCAGGATGGCATCCGTCCCGAAGTCCAACTGCCCCCAGAGGGAGGCGGAATCACGTGACACGTTGGACGAACCGCCGACCATGGTCAGGCCGATGCCGCCACGTGCCTTCTCCTCGTGGTAGGCGACGTAGCGCTCGCTGGGCGTACCGTCGGTGTTGTAGCCGGGCGCATGGCTGCTGGAGAAGATCCGATTGCGTAGACGGAGACCTCCAAGGTCGAACGGCTCTAGCAGGGGATCGCTCATCGGATCAGACGTCCAGGTGCTCCAGCATCACACCCACGCACTCGCTCAACGGCCGGGTGGCGTCCACCGTGATATCAGGGGCATCCGGGGCCTCGTAGGGCGCCGAGATACCGCTGAACTCCGGGATCTCGCCGGTCCTGGCCCTGGCATACAAGCCCTTCACGTCACGGGCTTCACAGATCTCCAGGGGGGTGTCCACGAACACCTCGACGAAGGAGCCCTCGGGGTGGAGCGCCCGGACGGCGTCGCGGTCGGCCCTGTACGGCGAGATGAATGCCGACAGGACGACCAGGCCGGCGTCCTGGAAGAGACGGCAGACCTCACCGATGCGTCGGACGTTCTCAGTGCGGTCCGCCGCCGAGAACCCGAGGTCCCGGTTCAGCCCGAACCTGACGTTGTCGCCGTCGAGCACGTAGGCGGCGACGCCCCGGGCCACGAGGGCCTCCTCGACGGCGAAGGCCAGCGTCGACTTGCCCGAGCCGGACAGGCCGGTGAACCACACGGTCTGGCCACCGTGTCCCAGCAGGGCCACCCGGTCGGCAGCACCGACCAGGCCCTCGACCCGGAGGATGTTCGTCGAGACAGGTTCCGACACAGGCTTGTCAGCCATTCAGGAAGCCCCGGTCGGCGAGCAGGCCCATTATGGCGTCCACGCACTCGGCGACGTCCTGGACCGAGGTGTCCACCCGGAGGTCCATGTCGGTCGGCCGGTCGTAGGTGGCCGACACACCGGGGAACTGTGGTATCTCACCCCTGTCGGCGGCTTCGTACATGCCGTTCGCATCCCGCTCCCGGCACACCTCCAGCGGGGTGTCGACGAACACCTCCACGAACCTGTCCTCACCGACAAGCTCCCGGGCACGTGCCCGGACCTCGTCCTTGGGTGCCACCAGGGCAGCGATCGCAATGAGGCCCTGGTTGTTGACCAGGCGGGCGACCTCGGCGACGCGGCGGAGGTTCTCCGAGCGCTCCTGGGAGCTGAAGCCGAGATCACGACTTATGCCGAGGCGCACGTTCTCTCCGTCCAGCCGGATGGTCGTACCACCGCGGTCGAAGAGGCGTCGTTCCAGGGCCGTGGCGATGGTCGACTTGCCGGCCGCCGTCAGCCCGGTGAGCAGCACGGTGCAGGGCTGCTGGCCGAACCGGGCCGACCGCTCTGCTCCGGAGATCGAGGAGGCCTGTCGGTGGAGGCCGGCGTCGGGCTGTCGATCCCAGGCTGACGACGCACCGATGACCATCCCGGCGCCCACCGTGGCGTTGGACATCCGGTCCACCAGGATGAACGACCCGGTCCTGCGGTTCTCGCCATAGGAGTCGAAGAGCATCTCCCGGTCGCAGCTGACGGCACACCGGGCGATGTCGTTCAGGCCCAGCGACACCGCCTGCCGTTCCTCCAGGGTGTCGACGTCGACCCGGTGCCGGATGGAGGTGATCGAGGCGTTGCTGATGCCACCGGCCGACTGCAGCAGGTACTGCCGCCCGGGTTCCAGTTCCTCGGCGGCCATCCACACGAGCATGGCGTCCACGTCGTGGGCACGGGTAGGCACCTGATCCACGCCGACCAGGAGGTCACCCCTGCTGACGTCGATCTCGTCGACCAGGGTGACGGTGACGGCCCGCCCCGGCCCGGCGACCTCGAGATCGCCGTCGAATGTGACAATGCGCGCCACCGTCGACCGCATGCCGGAGGGCAGGGCCACCACCCCGTCGCCGGGCCTGAGCACGCCGGAGGCCACCGTGCCGGCGAAGCCCCGGAAGTCGAGGTCGGGTCGGACCACCATCTGGATCGGCAGGCGCAGGCGCTCCAGGTCGACGCCCACCTCCACATCGACCGTCTCCAGGTGTTCCATCAGGGGTGGTCCGTCGAACCAGGCGAGGTTGTCACCCGGCTCGACCACGTTGTCGCCCTGCAGTGCCGACATCGGGAGGAAGTACGGATCGACCAAGTCCAAGCCCTTGGCGAACTCCCGGTAGTCGCCGCAGATCTCGTCGAAGCGCTCCTCCGACCATCCAACGAGGTCCATCTTGTTGACGGCCACCACGACGTTTCGGATGCCCAGCAGGCTGACGATGTAGCTGTGGCGTCTGGTCTGGGCCAGGACTCCCAGGCGGGCATCGATCAGGATGACGGCCAGTTGGCATGTGGAGGCACCGGTGACCATGTTGCGCGTGTACTGCTCGTGTCCGGGGGTGTCAGCAATGATGAACTTTCTCCGGGCCGTGGAGAAGTACCGGTAGGCCACGTCGATCGTGATCCCCTGCTCCCGCTCGGCCTTCAGGCCGTCCATGAGGAGCGCCAGGTCGACCTGGTCCCCGGCTGAGCCAAAGGTCGCGGAGTCGGCCTCCAGGCCGGCCATGTGGTCCTCGTAGATCATCCTCGAATCATGGAGGAGTCGGCCTATGAGGGTGGACTTGCCGTCGTCGACGCTGCCACAGGTCAGGAAGCGCAGCAGGTCCTTGCGTTCGTGTTCGGCCAGGTAGGTCTCGATGTCGGTGGCGATGAGATTCGAGGCGTGGGACATCTAGAAGTACCCCTCCCTCTTCTTCTCCTCCATGGAACCGGACTGGTCGTGGTCGATGACCCGGCCCTCCCGCTCGGAGCGGGTGGCGAGCAGCATCTCCTGGATGATCTCCGGAAGCGTGGTGGCCGTGGACTCCACGGCTCCCGAAAGCGGGTAGCACCCGAGGGTCCGGAAGCGAACCGAGCGCATCTCGGGCGCTTCGTCCTCGGCAAGGCGGAACCGGTCGTCGTCGACCATGACCAGGGTGCCGTCGCGCTCCACGACGGGCCTGACCGCCGAGCGGTAGAGCGGAACGATCGGTATCTCCTCCAGGTGGATGTACTGCCACACGTCGAGCTCGGTCCAGTTGCTGATCGGGAAGACCCGGATGCTCTCCCCCCGGTCGACCCGTCCGTTGTAGATGTCCCAGAGTTCCGGTCGCTGGTTCTTAGGGTCCCATCGGTGGAAGCGATCCCGGAAGCTGAAGATCCGCTCCTTGGCCCGGGACTTCTCCTCATCCCGGCGGGCCCCTCCGAACGCTGCGTCGAAGTGCCCGGCCTCCAGTGCCTGCTTTAATGCCTGGGTCTTCATGATGTCCGTGTAGTTCTTCGAACCGTGGTCGAAGGGGTTGATGCCGGCCGCCACCCCCTCCGGGTTGGAGTGCACGATCAGGTCGATGTCTAACTCGGCGGCGGTGCGGTCCCGGAACTCGATCATCTCCCGGAACTTCCAGGTGGTGTCCACGTGGAGCAGCGGGAACGGAAGCCTCCCGGGGAAGAAGGCCTTACGGGCCAGGTGCAGGAGGACGGACGAGTCCTTGCCGATCGAGTACAGCATCACCGGTCGTTCCAACTGGGCGACGACCTCGCGCATGATGTGGACGGCCTCGGCCTCCAACTGTCGAAGGTGGGTGAGGCGCAGCTCGGGGGGCAGCGTTGTGGCCGAAACGGTCATTGGACGGATGCTACGGGGACAGGGGTGTCCTAACGTCCGCCGCCGGAGAGGTCGATCTCCTCGCAGTGCAGAAGGCCGCGTTCCAGGGCCACCTCGTCCGCGTACCTGGCTCCGTTCAGCCACAGCCCGTTCTGCATGACGGCTACATCGGTGGCCCGCTGGAGTTGGCACCGTCGCTGAAGCGACATGCAGCGCGGGGTTGGTCCTCACTCCAGGCCCTTCCTAGGGTCCGGCCCATGGCAGGCTCATCTCCGGAACACGTCGACGTCCTGATCGTCGGCGCCGGGATCTCCGGCATAGGCGGCGCAGTCCACCTTCAGGAACGCTGCCCGGGTACGACCTTCGCCATCCTCGAGGGCCGGCGGGACATCGGCGGCACCTGGGACCTGTTTCGCTACCCGGGCGTCCGCTCCGACTCGGACATGCACACCCTGGGCTTCCGCTTCAAGCCTTGGAAGCAGGAGAAGGCGATCGCCGATGGACCGACCATCCTCGACTACCTGCGCGAGACGGTCGCCGAACACGACCTGGCCCGCCACATCCGCTTCGACCACCGAGTCTCGAGGGCCGAGTGGTCGAGCAACGACGCCCGTTGGACGGTCACAGCCACCCACAGAGACCCTGCTACCGGAGGTGAGCAGGCGGTCTCCTTGACCTGCGGGTTCCTGTACATGTGCTCCGGGTATTACAGCTACCGCGAGGGCTACACGCCCGAGTTCAAGGGTCTGGATCGCTTCGGGGGAAGGATTGTCCACCCTCAGGAATGGCCCGAGGACCTCGACTTCCGCGGTAGGCGGGTGGTGGTGATCGGATCGGGCGCTACGGCCATGACCCTCGTCCCGGCATTGGCCGACGAGGTGGCGCACATCACGATGCTCCAGCGCTCCCCCACATACGTGGTGTCACGTCCGTCCCGGGACGCCTTCGCCAACCGCCTCCGCCGTCTCCTGCCGGCCAGGGTGGCCTACGCCATCACGCGGAAGAAGAACGTCCTTCGCCAGGGCCTCGTGTATCGCAAGACCCGGACCCAACCCGAGAAGATCAAGAACCTGCTGATCGGGGGCGTGCGCGCCGGTCTGGGACCGGACTACGACGTGGACACCCACTTCACCCCTACCTACAACCCGTGGGACCAACGCCTCTGCCTCATCCCGGACGGCGACCTGTTCGTCGCCATCAGGTCGGGAAGGGCCTCTGTGGTCACCGACCACATAGACACGTTTACCGAAGATGGAATCCTCCTGGTGTCTGGCGAAGAGTTGGAAGCCGATGTCATCGTGACGGCCACCGGCCTGAACCTGGTCACCCTCGGGGAGATGGACTTCGTCGTGGACGGCGAGCCCGTCGACTTCGCCCGAACCTGGACGTACCGGGGCCTCGCCTACTCCGACGTGCCCAACCTCGTGTCGTCCTTCGGATATGTCAACGCCTCGTGGACCCTGAAGGCGGATCTCACGTCGGAATACGTCTGTCGACTCCTTAAGCACATGGGCAGGGCGGGGGCCACCCGCTGCGTGCCGCGGCTACGCCCCTCCGACACAGACATGCCGGAACGCCCGTGGATCGACGACTTTCCGGCCGGCTACATGAAGCGGTCCTTGCACCTGCTTCCCCGGCAGGGCGACCGGACCCCGTGGCTCAACACTCAGGACTACGCCCGGGACGTGAAGTTGATCCGTCGCGCCGCCATCGACGATGGCGTCATGGCCTTCGATGCCCCAGACCGGGAGTTCGTCCCGACCAGGTAGACACACGGTTTGGCAAATCAGGCGCCCGTCGTGGCGTTGAGGTGGTCGCCGACCACAGACTGGGCTCATGAGAGTCGCTGCCGTCCAGGCTTCCCCCGTATTCCTCGACCGGGCCGCCACCATCGGCGTGGTGCTTGAACGCCTCGCCGAGGCGGCCAGCGGCGGTGCCGAACTTGTGGCCTTCCCCGAGGTGTTCGTCCCCGGCTACCCGGTGTGGCTGGACCTGACCAACGCGTCGGCGTGGGAGGACCCGGACCAGCAAGAGGCGTTCGCCCGCTACGTCGACCAGGCAGTGGAGGTCCACGGAGCCGAGTTCGGCCAGGTCGTCGATGCCGTTCGGGATGCTGGCGCCTTCGCCTACGTGGGCGTCGTGGAACGTGCCGCCTCGGGCGGATCCGTCTACTGCTCGCTGGTGGCCATCGACCCGGCCGACGGGATCGTGGGCGTGCACCGCAAGCTCAAGCCCACCTACACCGAACGTCTTGTGTGGGCCGACGGGGACGGAGCCGGGCTTGTGGCCCATCGTCACCAGGACGCCACGCTCACCGGCCTGAACTGCTGGGAGAACTGGATGCCGCTGGCTCGGACCGCCATGTACGGCACCGGATCAGAGGTACACGTAGCCGCCTGGCCTGGCTCCGTGGGCCTCACCGAGGACATCACCCGCTTCATAGCCAAGGAGGGGCGCCTGTTCGTGATCAGCGTCGGGGCCCTCTACTGCTCGGAAGACCTTCCCGCCAACTTTCCGCTGAAGGACCAGCTCCCCGACGGTGTGCAATACCACAACGGTGGGACCTGCGTTGCCGGACCGGACGGCCGATGGATCGTCGAGCCGGTCCGGAACGAGGAGACCATTGTCTACGCCGACCTGGACGTCGATGAGGTCCGGCGCCAGCGCCAGAACTTCGACCCCACCGGCCACTACGGCCGGCCAGACGTCCTCCACCTCGACGTGAACCGGACCCGCCTGGCCTGAGGCTAGCCATGTGGGCGTGATGGTGGCCGGTCCGACCCCCATACGCCGCGACGACCGCAGCGAGGCCACCTTCGCCCCCGGCGCCGCCCAGATCCTCAAGCCCGGCCAACGATGGACACGGCGTAGGGTCGCCGGCCATGCGACCGCCTACCCGCACGCTCGTGGGCTGTGTACTCCTGAGCGGCGCTCTCGGGACCATGCACGCCTACAGCCTCTTCATCGAGCCATTCGAGTCCGCCCTCGGTGTTGGACGCGGCGGGGCGAGTTCTGCCTACTCCGTGGCGCTGGTCAGCCTGACCGTCGTTGTACTCGTTGGCCATCCGCTGTTTCGGTGGGTGCCCGGTCCCCTGATAGCCCTGGTCGCCGCAGGTGGGGCAGCGCTCGGATTGCTGGTCGCTTCAACCGCTACCTCACTGACGACCCTGGTCATCGGCTATGGGGTCATGTTCGGAGCCTTCAACGGCCTCGGCTATGCCTTCTCGCTCCAACGGGCTGCCGAGGCAGACCCGGACCGTCGTGGTCTCGCCCTCGGCCTCGTCACCGCGGCCTACGCGCTGGGCGGTGCATCCGCAGCCATTCTCCTCGGCGGCCAGATCACCGAGAACGGTGCTCCGGGCGCCCTCCGGTTGCTCGCCATCTCCATCGCAGTCACCGGGATCGCCACTTCCCTCCTAGTCGGCACCGGCCGTGCTACGACCCGGGGACCGGCGGCACGCCTTACGAAGCCGGACCTCCGCCTAGTCGCACGGCTCTGGGCGGCCTACGGGCTTGCTGTAATCGCCGGTCTGATGGCGCTAGGGCATGGGGCAGCCATCGTCGACGAGGCCGGAGGTCCCGGCGCCGCCGCTGTCGCATTGGCCGGACTAGCCAGCGCGTCGGGAGGCGTCTGGATCGCGCTGGTTGCCGACCGGACGGAGACCGACCGCCTGCTACGGCGACTCCCGGTCGGATCGGCCGGTGTACTCGGCCTGGCCGCCATGGCGTCAAATGGTGTCGTCATGGTGGTCGCCCTCGCCGGAATCGCCTTCGCCTACGGCGCAGTGATCGCCGTGTACCCACTCGCCGTCGCCCAGAGCTTCGGCGAGGACGGCTACCCGCCGGCCTACGGGCGCGTCTTCACCGCCTGGGGTGCCGCGGGTTTGGTCGGGCCCTTCGGCGCCGGCCTCCTGTTTGAGGCGACGGGCACCTACCGGGTTCCGCTTCTAGTGGCCGCCGCTGCGGCGATCGGTTCGACGATCACCGTCTGGCGGATGTCCGTCGATCAGGCGTAGAGAGCCATCAACTCGGCAATGAGGAGCAGCACGGTAAAGACGGGTCCGATGACGCGGAAGAGGCCGAACGGCGCCTTTGCCCAGTTCTGACCCATGTGGCTGGACGCCATCTCGTCGTCCATGTCCTTCGCGCCCGCCGCGATATCGGCGATGGCACCGTCGGCGACCAGGCTCAGCCATATAGACGCCAACACGGCAAACGTTGCTAGCGCCAACTGGACGCCGTCGGCCTGCAGTCGCGAACCGCCGAAGACAATCGCAAGAAGCACGACCGCATGAACGACCATGAACGGCAGGATCACCGACTGCATATCCCTCGCCCGGTTGGCCGTGGCCGCAATCAAGTTCTCTGTTCTCATTCTCATCTCCCCATTTGTTTCCGCGGAGCCGGGGTGACCCGCCGACTCCGACCGTACCCCCCGTCGGGAAGGCCTGCCGGCGAGCAGTTCTGCTCCTGCTTTCGACCCCGGATCGGGCGATTACCGTTCCACCGTGGAACTCGTGGTGACGGCGACGGCGCGCGACGGTGCCGGTGTAGCTCGTGCCGACGACGGTCGTGTGGTGTTCGTCGAAGGAGCGCTACCGGGCGAGACGGTCGCCGTCAGGGTCGTCCAGATCGAGAAACGTTGGTCACGTGCGGTCGTCATAGACGTCCTAGCTCCCTCTGCAGTAAGGGTGCCGGTGCCCTGCCGGCACCGGCTTGCGGGCTGCGGCGGCTGCGACCTTCTTCACGTAGACCCCGGACACCAGTTGGTCCTTAAGGCCGGGATGCTGGCGGACCAGTTGCAGCGTGCCGACGTCGAGGCTCCCGATGCCACGCTTCGCACGCTGGATGACGATCACGGGCGGACCACGGTACGGGCCGCTGTGCTCGATGGACGTGCCGGCTACCGAATGAGCGGTTCCCACGACGTCGTGATCCCCGAGAGCTGCCAGGCCGTCGACCCCCTGGCCGAGCAGCTCCTGGTGGACGGGCGGTTCGGCGACGCCGCCGAGGTCACCATCCGGGTCGGCAATCGCACGGGCGAACGCCTGGTGCTCGTCGAGGGGGACCCCTCCGATGTGTCGGTCCCCAGCGACGTGCTCGTCGTCGGCGTCGACGAGCTGGCCGCAGGTCGCCGGGCCTGGATCCACGAGGAGGCGGCGAGCCGTCGGTGGCGTGT
>ERZ651768.3777-NODE-3777-length-10027-cov-17.915377_pt1 | contig 10027 bp, 6 predicted proteins | sample MGYA00514754_ERZ651768 | MGnify/ENA metagenome assembly ERZ651768 | reverse complement strand
TCTGCATCGGTGTGAATTACGTCAATCGAAATGAAGAGTACGACGACACGGCCCTGCCCCCCTACCCCAGTGTATTCCTGCGCACGCCCGGCTCATTGGTGGGGCACCGGCAATCGATTGTACGACCACCGGAATCCGAGCAGTTCGACTATGAGGGCGAGATCGCGATCGTCATCGGCAAGCCTGGCCGACGGATTACCCAGGAAAATGCTGAAGCACACATTGCTGGGCTGACTATCCTGCAGGAAGGCAGCGTCCGGGATTGGATGCGGCACGGTAAATTCAATGTGACCCAGGGCAAGAATTTCGATCGATCCGGTGCTGTAGGGCCCTGGCTAGTGACGGCAGATGAATTCGACAACTACGACAATCTGACCGTGACCACCCGCGTCAATGGTGAACAGCGCCAGCATGATACAACCGCCAATCTGCTGTTTTCGTTCTCGTACTTGATCAGCTATCTCTCGACCTTCACCGGCCTTCAAACTGGCGATATCATTTCAACCGGCACCCCGACGGGTGCAGGTGCCCGATTCGATCCTCCCCGTTTTCTTGTACCCGGCGATGAGGTCGCAGTCGAGGTGCCCGGTATAGGACTGCTGCGTAACACGGTCGTCGATGAATAACAGCGACTCCAAGCATTCGTCGCCACCCGTTCCCGACAAGGACACATCCTCTCACGGCCTGAACGACTTCTCCCACACGCTGCCCATCAGGCTGCTGCGGGCACGGCACGCAGCCGTCAGCCAGTTTCAGCCGATCTTCCGCAAATACAACGTCACCGAACAACAATGGCGAGTACTGCGCATGGTGACGTCTGCGAGCGCCATGACAGCTGGCGAACTGTCACAGGCCATTTTCATCAGCATGCCCAGCCTGTCACGAATCATGCAGACTCTTGAGGCGCGCAACCTCATTCGCCGCCACGCCAATAAAGATGACCTCAGGAAAACGATGGTGTCGTCCACATCTACTGCCCAGGCAATGGTTGCCGAGGCGGCCATCTGGTCGGATACACGCTACAGCGACATTGCCCAATGGTTCGGCAAGGAGCGCCTGGAGCATCTTCAACAACTACTGGATGAACTGGTTCAAACTCTCGACCAGCATCAGTAAATGCTGGGCCTCCTAAGCGCGATTCCGATGACAAGCGTATGACTGACGCATCGGATACTCCTCATGCACCGCCCGTCACTGTCGTGCTTGGCGTAATCGAGGCAACAGACCCGGCGCTAGTGGGACCCAAAATGGTTCACGTGGATTGGCTTCGGCGCTGGGACGCGCCCGTACCTGAAGCATTCTGTATCACCACTGAAGCCTTTAAGATGTTTCTCGACGACAACGCTTTGGCACCATCACTGGCTGCTGCAGAATCAAGCTGGGCCGACCATGACGATACCGGCCTTAAACAGGCCAGTCAGCTCTGCCGCCAGCGACTATTAGCCGCTACCTTACCCAACGAGCTTGAGCTATCGCTCACTGCTGCCTACCGTGCCTTGGCCGGTACTGAAGAGAATCCTGAGATACCAGTTGCGGTGCGCAGCTCTGCCAGTGGTGAGGACTCAAAAGAGGCCAGCTTTGCGGGTCAGTATGAATCTTTTCTCAACATCCAAGGCCCCAAGCCACTGGTTAACGCGGTACGTCAAGTGTGGGCGTCGCTATTTTCAGAACGCGCTATGCGCTACCGGCGCCGTAGCGGAATTCCTTTCGGCGAGACTCCTATGGCCGTTATTGTTATGTCGATGGTGCCTGCCCACTGCGCCGGCGTCGCATTTTCTGCCGACCCGGTAACTGGCAAACAGGATCGAATCATCATCGAGGGGTGCTGGGGCTACGGCGAAGCCGTTGTTCAGGGTGTCACCGTACCAGATAGGATTGCAGTCGATAAGGAAGATCAGCGGATCCTGGACTATACGCTCGGCTCGAAACAGGTCCACAGCGTAATCGATCCGTCTACCGGCGCCGTTCGTGAAATCGAGACAGATTCCAAGCTACAGACTGAACCGTGCCTGACCTCCACTGAAGTCATTCAAATCGCTACAGAAGTCTCCCGGCTTGAACGACAGATTGGGACACCTGTCGATACAGAGTGGGTGCTAACCAACACGGGAGAGCTATTTTTCGTTCAACTAAGACCTATTACATCCTTGCCTGATCCGGCTCCACAATCTACTGTTTCAACGGTGCGTGCTGCAGGTCGCTGGCGCCGAGACCACAGCAACAAATAACACCCTGGACACAATTTCAGAGCGGGGCATCTGGTCTGTGCCAGGTTCAGTCGGGTTATACTGATCGGGAACCAACACGATTCAGCCTGAGCCAAGACATTACTGACCGCAGTACCCACCAGCTGAAAATCTTTGTTACCGACTAATCAGCCATCTGTTCTCATGAAAAATCGCCCGAACATTCTCTTCATCATGGTGGACAACATGCCAGCCGAGTTGCTTGGCTGCTACGGTAACGATGAGATCCACACCCCCCACATAGATAACCTGGCACAAGGCGGTATCCAGTTCGACGAGGCTTATTGCCCTAACGCGATGTGCTCGCCCTGTCGTGCATCGGCACTGACTGGTCTAATGCCTTCACAACATGGCGTTCACACCTGGCTCGACGATCGCGTTATGCACCGGTGGCCAGAAAAATGGGGTGCCATCGAAGAGTTTAATTCACTGCCCAAGACACTCAAGGTTCACGGTTATCAGACCGCGTTGATCGGGAAATACCACATCGGGGATCCCGCAATTGCTCAGGACGGCTTTGAGCACTGGATATCCTTCCCACATGGACATACGCTCAACTTCTATAACAATACAGTGATCGAAAACGGCTGTACCGACACCTATTCCGGCCATTCTGTGGATTACTTTACCGGCAAAGCGGTCGAGTATCTGGACACGTACGATGCGGGAGCTGATACACCTTTTTTCATGTTCCTGACCTACAACGCACCCTATGGACACTGGCCTGCATGCAAAGGACCCGCTGACAACCGATTTGCATCGCTATACGAACAGACGCCGATGCATTCGATACCACGCCGGGGACTGAACAAGAAAACCATCGACCTTTATGAACTCCAGAAACACTTAAGTGGCGGCGGGCTCGACTTCGGCGCTTTGCTGCGAATTCCGAATGATCTGACCACACTTCGCAACTATTTTTCACAGATGTCGATGGTCGATGACGGTGTCGGCCAGGTGTTGTCTGCCGTGACCCGTAATCGTCTTGATAACACTCTGGTGATTTACACCGCCGATCACGGGTTTTCTCTGGGGCACAACGGCTTCTGGGGCCATGGCCAGGCCTGCTGGCCCTCCAGCCCTCATCACGCGTCATTCAATATTCCGCTTATCGTGAGCCACACGAACCGCATCACCGATAGCCGGAAAAGCGAGATCATGGTCAGTGGTGTTGACCTCTTTGCCACTATTCTCGACTACGTCGGTCTCAGTTCAGAGCTGGATGGATCAACGTCGGCGTCGCGCAGCTTCGCGCCGGCGCTCCAGGATGATTCCGCCGACTGGCAGAATAGGGTCTTCATGGAGCAAGAAGAGACCCGAGCCATACGCACACCGCAATGGCTCTACATGAAGCGATTCAAGGGCAGCGAGACGTTTCCGCTCGAGGACGAACTTTACGATCTGCAGAACGACCCCAATGAAGAATCTAATCTACTTGCTGACAGTGAATCTCCACCGATTCTTACCGAGCTTGATAAACAACTAGATGCCTTTTTCAGCGACCACCTTGATCCCAGGTTTGACCTCTGGAGCGGTGGTGCCGTCAAGTCGAACTCTTCGCGCACCTGGCTGTGGGAAGACGCCTGGGGTGATTCGTGGAAGCCGGTCTATTAGAGTTCAGGCCGCAGCGACTCTTCGCTTGGCAACAAAATTGTTGTAGGCAATCACCGCCACTCCAATGACAAAGGCAGGCCAGTGGATAACAGGATCGACGATTAGCACTGCGACCGTTAGTGCAATGCGGACCACAATCTCGATCCAGGTTAGCGCAGTGCCATCGTAACGGCTGAAACTGCTGGTCAACAGCCAGATTGCCACCAGCAGCCGCACGCCGATGGAAAGCAGCGCCACCACATCCGTACCGCCTGCTTCTTCAACCAGCAAGAGCTCAGGATAGTAAGCAAATATAAATGGTACCAGGAATATAGCCGCCCCGATCCGGAGCGCCGCAGCCGCCGTGCGCAACGCACCCGCACCGGCGATCGATGCCGCGGCATAAGCGGCGATGGCCACTGGCGGTGTAATCGCTGAAGACACACCAAAATAAAACACAAACATGTGGGCCACCAGCAAGTCCATGCCAAGCTTCGTCAGGGTCGGGCCGATGATGAGAATAATGGTCAGGTAAGCTGGCAGGGTCGGCATACCCATGCCGAAAATAATTGCCGCCACTCCCGTCACCATCAGCGCCAGTAGTAATGATTGACCCATAACCATATCGATGGCACCGGCAATCCGTATCGGCAAACCGGTCGAAGACAGTGCGGCCAGCACGATCCCAACCACACCGATAGCAATAGCCAGCCGTGCAAACTGAGTCCCGCCTTTGGCTAACCCCAGTAGGACCCGAGTTGGCTGCTGACGAATTATGGGAGACATAAAGCAGGTGGGAACCATGTAAAACACCGCAAACACGCCCGCCGCAGACGCTGATAACCCGTAGAGCAGCGTGCTGATAATTACCGCAATGGCACCGGCCAAGATTACCAGGTTGGTAATGTCTCCCCGCGTGATCCTGAGTCTGTCAATTTCCGACTCGTCAACAGAAATCTCCATCCGTCGGGCTTCGAAAGTGACGGTAAAAAAGAGGCTCAAATAGTACAGTCCAGCCGGTATCAGTGCGGCCGTAATGATGACGAGATACGACATCTGCAACTGGTCCGCCATCACCAAGGCAGCCGATCCCATGATCGGTGGCACGATCTGTCCACCTGTTGAAGCCGTCGCCTCCACACCGCCGGCAAACGTCGGCGAAAACCCTCTTCGCTTGATGAGTGGAATGGTCAGAACGCCGGTGCCCACCACATTGGCGACAGGCACTCCGGACATGGTGCCGAACAGACTGGAGGCCAGAACCGCCGCATGGGCCGGGCCGCCCCGAGTACGCCGAGTTGCAGCGAAAGCCGCACGGATGAGTGATTCTCCCACACCAGTTGCTTCCAGCAGCGCACCGAAAATAATAAATGGGAAGACTGTATAGATCACAATCTCGAAGATCTGCCCGAGGACCCCTTTGTTGAGATTGAACCAAAGGTCTTCGGAGAAATTATCGACAAAAGACATTGGAATGATCTTAAAGATCCACGGTAGGTACTGACCAAAAAAGTAGTACAACAGCATCAGCGCACCAAATAGAGCGAGCGGCAAACCCCAAACGCGCCAACACAGCACGATGAGTAGAATTGCACCAGCCATAGTCACCCAAGCGTGAACGGGCTCGAAAAAGAACAGTGATTCCTGAATCTCCAGATTGACCACAGCGAAGACCCAGGACACCACGACTGCCGTCACCAGTAGGAAAATATCGGCAACCAGAGCCAAGACGAAAAGGCCGGGACGTCTCTCAAGTGCCAGTCGATAAAATCCCAGCGACAGAAGGACCACTGAAATTGAGGCTACCAAAATTGAGGCCCGTAGATATTCAGCTGGAAACGGACCGATCCGTGGCAGATACCAGACGCCGGGCATAGAGTTAATCAATGCAGCCATGGTCATCCCAAAGCCAACCAGCAGCGCGGCAAACGCACCCCAGCGGGCGAATCGATGATCAATTTCCGTCGGATCAAACACGGATTAGCTCTTCCGCCCCACCAGCCCTGTCAGCGCCTTACCCTGCCGCTGTATTTGGGTTCCAGACGACCTGCAGTCTGTACCCTAGCTAGAGACGATAACACGTTGGGCTGATCAAAATGTTTGTAGGGGTATCAGCGAAGAAAACTGCCCGGCGGTATAGAATGCCTGCCGGGCAGAGTCTCGTGGTTCATCGATGATTTGGAGGTTATTTCAACTCTGGCGGTAGCAAGGCATCTGGTACCGTCACACCCATTTCCTTGTAGTACTTATACGCCCCAACATGAAGTGGAATATTCAGTGACTGAAATGCGGTCTCCAGGCTCATCGCACTCATGAACGGTGCGTTCGCATGGATCTCATCGATATTCTCCCAGTAGGCTTTAGTCAACTTGTAGACAGCGTCCTCACTGACATGCTCACCGGCGAGTTGTGTCAGGGCAAATGCGGGCAGCCGAATATCAACATCATTATTCACCACCCCGTCGAAGGTATTAGCCTTCAGTACGCCCATCGAGCGTCCAGGCACACCAACGAACTTGGCCATGGCAGGATCATCTGCTTTTTCGCCGGCGCCAAAAATTCGTACTGGACGGATCCCGGTGAGTTCCTCCATCAGCGCAGAAGGCACCGTCAGTGGACGCATGTAGACCTCGAGCTGACCATCGCGCATGGCCTGTTGACCGGAGCCCCAGTTGAGGCGGATAGCTTCATAGTCCTTATTCGGTTCGTACCCCGTCATCACTCGGATAAATCCCTCCGAGAAAAACGCTGCAGCTCCGGAAGGCGGTCCGGTAAATATTTTCTTGCCCTTAAATTCAGCCCAGGATTTGATCGGTGATTTATCCCAAACGATGGGCATATACAAGCCACACACATAGCCCCACATGCCGCGCAGTTTTGCCGCCAGCTCAGGCGCCTCATCGCCGAGCTTCTTGTACATCTTGATGCCCTTCTGCATAAACAAGTACGGTGCAGGTACCGATGACGCGATATCGATCTTGCCCTGGGCTGCAAGCAACATGGATTTGGTCAACGTCTTTCCATCGTTGACCTGCAGGTCAATTCCTTCTGCCTGGGCGTATTTCGCGTTCATGACCATAACGGTATATGGACACCCACCCGCACCGGCTGTCTCTGCTTTCAAGCTCTCAGCCTGAACAGTCGGCAGAGCCAGTGCACTTATCATCGCAATGAACACCACTGCCCTTAGTACTAAATTAATCATCAGCTCCTCCTATGGTTATTTGATCCAACGCAATTAGCATAACATTGTTCCGTTTGAAGTCAGATATATCATAGAGTGCGGATCAGAAAACAGCACCGGCCGAATTCTTGCCACAGTTATCGGTTAACGAATGTTCCTACCCCAAAAAACCTTCCAAGCAATTAAGCTCGGAAGGTTCTCAATCGGTTCTTTTTTAGAAGTCGTAAGTTGTCGGCTCGGGAATCGTCATACCTATTTCCCTGTAATACCTTTCCGCTCCAGGATGGAGACGACTTGGAATGAAATCGAGCGCTTTATCCAGCGATATCACATCCTTCATCCAGGCCGCCGCTTCGTGTAATTCATCAACGTGTTCCCAGATCGCTTTGGTCACCTGATAAACCACTTCCTCGTCAAGATCCATGCGTGCAGAGAAGTTAACTAAAGCGCCATGTGTGGACACCGCACTGGTATTGACTTGGTTATCACCGTAAGCATCCGGTGGTATCTCGACCACGGTCGCACTCATCCAAGATGGCCAGCTCGACGAGAGCTTGTCGGTATCAATATCCAGTATTCGAATCTTTTTGGTAAGCGCAAACTGACTGACAGAAGAGCTGGGAAAGTTTGTGGATAGAACAATCACATCAATCTTGTCATCCTGAAAGGCTTGAATGGCGGCATCAAAGCCAAAATCTACAGCCTCAAAGTCTTTGCCACCCACAAGACCCGTTGTCATCTTTATATTACCCAGACAAACACGTTTGGCCGCGCCGCCGGGAGGGCCAGCAAAGATTTTCCTGCCTGCAATATCCTCCAGTTTTTCAATTCCGCTGTCGGCACGAGTGATGTAGTGGTAGGGTCCGATTTCGTAGTTAAATATCATGCCAAGATTCTTTTCTAACTCTGGCGCATTCTCCAATTTCTTGTATGGCCCGAGATTCTTGACCATTAACCAGTTAATGGTTCCAGAATTAAAGAAAAAATCGACTTTACCCGTGGCTGCCTCAACAACATGCCGGGTCGCCGCACCCGTGGCACGAACCTGCATATCAACACCCGGGACATGCTTTCCTACAACCTTGGCAATTGCCGTATTGACCACAAACGGCGACATGCCGGGTGCTATTGATGTCACCCTATAGAGCTCCGCATGAGAAGGAGATGCCATAGCTATCGCTATGACACCAACAACCGTACTAATGAGCTTAGTAAATTTCATTTTCCATCCTCTGAATTAGGTTTCTTGTTATACGATGAGCCTATAACCTAAGCAAGGCCTAGCCCAATTTGCCCATAGTCTCAGAAGGGAGTCAGAGAGTCAATTGACTGACTGCCCAGACGCAAATCATGGAATTCAAAACGGCGCGTTCGCTCAATGAAGGGAAACGATTGTCGTAAGTTGCGCCATTGGGAGTTAAATCGGTCGTGCAGAGCGAACGCGCGCAATTACGACCATAAGAAAAGCCAGTGAAACGCCGGGAAGCCAGATCATCGCAATAGGCCATAGCGCACTAGCGCCGAGAATGAATCGGATAAATCTTTGGAACATTGAAAGGCGTCCTGTGACAGGGTCGACTCCTGCAAAGCAAGCGGCAAACATCCATATAGCCGCAATTAACCGAATCACTGTTCCAGCCAATTCACTCCATGTGAACCCATCAACTATTAGTAACAACGAAGGCGAGTAAACAAAAACATAGGGAACAAGTAGGCCAATCACTGATAGACGAAGAGCAATTAAGGACGTCGCCAGCGGATAACCGCCCGCAATGGGTGCAGCCACATAACAACCGTAAGCAATCGGCGGCACAATTGAAGAGTAAACCGCGTAATACAGCACAAACATATGTGCCGCAATTGGATCGACGCCAGCCTTGATTATGGCCGGCGCGATCATAATCGCAATGATGAGGTAGGCAGGCAGCGTCGGCAATCCCATACCGAGTATCAATGCACCAAACATTGCCAACAGCAACGCAACAATCAGATAACTTTCTCCAAACGAAGAAATTGCGATGGCAAAACGTATCGCGATACCCGTCTCATTGACCACCCCGAGTACGATACCAATGAGTGCAACTGCAATCATGATATTCGCCGCAGACACCCCACCCAACGAAAATGCTTTGACTATTTTAATGGGATTTCGCCTAAATTCAGGGCTGAGCACAAGCCCAATCAACAGGGCCGTCATCAGCCCAATAAAGCCCGACATGGACGGCGAATAACCCATTAGAAAGGCCGTCATTAAGGCTGATAACGGCGATACAAATAGCAGGGCATTGACGTAATCGCGCCGGGACAGGCTTGTTAATTTCTCACGGCTGACTGATTCGTGACCCAAACGCAGCGCTTCCCCATACACCTGGGCAAATAAACTGATGTACTTGAACAGTGCCGGCAGAGCCGCCGCTGCTATCAGCAACAAGTAGGGCTCCCCCAGTAGGTCAGCCATAACAAACACAGCGGCAGCCATGATAGGGGGGGTCAACTGGCCGCCGGATGAAGCGGATGCCTCAACTGCAGCCGCAAAGTTGTTTGAAAAGCCCTGTTTCTTGATCATCGGAATAGTGAATACACCGGTCCCGGCTATGTTCGCTGCAACAGACCCACTCATCATGCCGAACAACGCACTGGCAACGATTGCCGCATGCGCAGCTCCCCCCCGAATTCGAGCTGTCAGCACAGTAGATATTTTGATGAGGCTGTCTCCGGCACCGGTTTGGCTCATCATTGCGCCAAGGATCAGGAAGACCAGAACAGTATTGAAAACTAATCCTGTAACGCGTCCAAAGACTCCATCGAACGAGTACCACGCAATCTGCATAAAATTACTCAGATCCATTCCAAAATGCTGTAAGACTCCTGGGAGATACGGTCCTGCAAAACCAAAGGAAACGAAACAAAAGGCAAGGATTACCAGAGACCAGCCCCAGGCTCGACGGGTTGCTTCAAGCAGGCCCACCAGACCCAGTGCGCCAGCGAATATATTCTCTGGAGT
>ERZ651768.3776-NODE-3776-length-10030-cov-5.957299_pt1 | contig 10030 bp, 7 predicted proteins | sample MGYA00514754_ERZ651768 | MGnify/ENA metagenome assembly ERZ651768 | reverse complement strand
ACCCTGATACGGCCATTTGGAAACGTCCGAATATCAGCGACCATACCAATCACTTTGTTTTCCTCATCAGGATCCAGATTTGACAGGCCCCCTGCATCTCGCATTGAAGGATCTCTGCGCACCAGCCTTGAGAGTGTCTTGAAGCGATCATTGAAAAGGGAAACATAACTCTCCAGCTTTCCATCCGCCAGACTTTTGTTGATCTGCCTCTCGATTATTACGGGAGGGATGTTGGTAACTTTAGGGCGGCTTATGGGCTTGGGAGGTTCGGGATGTTCATCAACTATGAGATCTGAAACACTAAGGAATAATCTGGGCCCATCCAGAGAATCAACCGACTTCTCAAGAAGCACCAGACCCTCGGGATGGTTAACCACATGAGTCACCAACTCGGGAGAAGGCATTAATTTATGCTCTGAGAGCCAAGCAATAACTTCCTTTTCTTTGACTGACAAGTCCAACCCTATTAGAGAGAGAAGAAAACCCTTTTTGTAATGGCAACTATGTAAACTGAAAATGATTATATTCTATTAAAAAATGATTGGAAAATCTGGCTTTAAAAACAAAAAAAAGATTGCTTGGGACCCTTTGCATTTATAGCTGGTTGGCTATACCCAAGGCCCTGCTTATGGCAGGTGTATTATCTATGGGAAAGAAACAAAATTCTGGAAAAAACAACGTTTTTGACAGGCTCATTCAGGAAGAGCGGATTTTCAGGAACAGAGAGGCTTTGGCATCGACTTACATACCTCCAGAATTTCCTCACCGGGATAACGAAATTAACGACGTTGCAAACATTTTGAAACCGGCATTATATGGTGCGCGGCCATCCAATATATTAATATACGGGCAGACAGGAACTGGAAAGACCGCCGTCGCAAAATTTATTTGCAACCAGATTGTATCAAAAGCTGAGGCTGAGGGTAAAAAGATTCATACGGCTTATATTAATTGTAAACAGACCAACACGCCCTATGGGATTCTAACAAATATTGGTAAGACTTATTCCAACGATTGGGAAGACAAAGTACCAAATGCCGGTTGGAGAATCGACAAAGTGTATTCGGCACTCAAAGAAAAGGCTGATGAAGATGGTGGAATTGCAATCGTAATTCTGGATGAAATTGATACGCTGGTAAGCAAAAGTGGGGATGATATTCTTTACCACCTTACTGGTTTGAATTCGGATCTAGACAATTCGAAAATTTCACTCATCGGTATTTCAAATGATACGAAATTCACTTCGTGGCTTGATCCCAGGGTCAAATCAAGAATGGGAGAAGAATCATTAACGTTTGCACCATACAATGCACTCCAGATCGAGAATATACTTGTACAAAGAGCAAAGATGGCTTTTCATGAAGGCGCAGTTGATCCACTGGTGTTGTCATACTGTTCCAGCAGAGCTGCACTGGAACATGGAGACGCAAGAAAGGCCTTGGACTTACTTAGAATATCGGCAGAAATTGCCGAAAGGGAAGGGCAGGAAATCGTAACTGTAAAGTATGTTAGCAAAGCAGAGAATGTTATGGAACATGATTTGGTCCGTAGCCTTATTTCAACATTACCACTACAACCCAAAGTAACTTTGGCAAGTATTATCCTAAACCGGGGCTCCAAAGAAAACGGACAGCAAACAACCGGTGAGGTCTACAATACCTACAGTCTAATATGCAAGCGGTTCGAGGTAGAGCAACTGACACAAAGACGGGTTGGCCATATTATATCTGAACTAGATATGCAAGGACTAATCAATGCCAAAGTGGTCAGTCTGGGAAGGCAGGGAAGAACCAGATACATAAGTCTGTCAATCGAACAGAGCCAGATTGATGGTGCTCTGGATAATGATTCATTCTTATCACGTGTTATCAAAGAAATAAAGATGTCCGGATATTTGAGTAGTATGCAACTCAGATTAATCTGATTTTCCGGAATCTCGTTTCAGGACCCCTTCTTTCCATCCTTGTTCCCATCCGGCTGCAATTGCGGCTTGCAGACCTGCCTTTCTAGCTGCGATTCTTGTCAGATCCAAGACTGCTTCTCTCTCCTCCTTCGATTTTTGATTGTTAACAGTTAGCGATATTTTCCTTGCCTCTTCGGTCAACTTCCTAGCCTCAGACCATATGCTATCTACTGCATTCTTCAAAATTTGATCGCCGGCAGGACCTGGTGGTGCAGACATTGCGGCTGCGAAACCTTCCTCTTTGGCTTCCATAAATGCTCCGGACTTCATCGCCGTGCCTTTGCCTTTTTCCATCCCGTACTTGGCCCAGGACTCTTTTCCCATGAATATCGAATTAACAGTGGACTAAAGAAGTTGGGTTCACAGTGACTACTCTATTATCGATTCGTCTTCCAGATCGTAATTAAAAGTATAGAAATAGCCAATCTGCGCTGTAAACACCATCAACCATTCGAAAATTGCTACTTTGTAGTGAATAATGTGGTCATGATCTGGATCCATACCTGCATTCATGAACAGAGGCTTGCATGGCGCTTCACACACGTCCGCGTCCAAAGCACGGACGGAAAGTCCCAGAAGAATCATACAAGCATATCCTGCCAAATTCAATGCCAATCTCATTTTGATTATGTCTTTCGGATAATTGTCTATTTTTCTGACCACCAGTATCGCGATTGTTCCTAAAAGAAGAGTGAGATAGAAGTACAATGCGGCCGTGACACCATGCGGTATCGGATATTCGTTGTAAGGCAGATTCACGGTCCAGATGAAGGATACCGTTCCGACTTGAGCCATTATGACAAATAACAGATTGAACCAGAGCCATTTTGGGTCTGCATTCGAACTACGTAGTTGTCCATCCCATTTGTTGTACAACTTGATCCAGACAGGTATCGAGATCACTCCTGCCAAGGTCAGGCCGGCAGACCACAGTGTTCCTTCAGGAGTCTGCTCATCCAGTTCTGAAATGGTGGGCAGCCAGGGTTCGTGGTGGCCATTCGTCACTCCTATGATGTACGACAATACGAGAGAAAGGAACGCGGTCAGCAGCATGACATTCAGCACTTTCTGGCCTTGACTCTGATTCCGGTAGATTAACTTCATGAAATCATATTCACTTGTTCACACTTTAAGTTTATGCTCTTGACTTTTCCACATCCTGCGTCTTATTTTTAGCCTTGTCGTAAGTAAAACAATGGAACTATGACTCTATTTTCTATTTGTTAACTGAAGAAATATCGGCAATGTCCTCTACCGTTAACTTAAACTGTTGTTGAAGAGGCTTGTAACAATCCATACAGTATCTGTTCCCTTTTTTCATTTCTGGAATTTCCACATTGTCTTCTTGAAGCTCAACAACGAAATTTTTGTTGTTACAAACCATACAAAGATTGTCTTCTGCCATAAGAATTAATTAAATCGGGATTTGATAAAACTATGGATATGGTGCTCCCGCCGGGATTTGAACCCGGGTATTCGGCTCGAAAGGCCAAGATGATGGGCCGGACTACACCACGGGAGCTTAGACGTCCAGCTTAGAAGGCTGGAATTTAACGTTATTGTGAAATTTGTCAGACCTCGAATGATTTTAACTTGACCTTGAGCTCAGCAATCTGTCTCTGGAAATTGGTCCTTTGAATCTCTAATTCGGCCTGATAACGTGTCTGGGAAGCTTCCAGAGCTTCATAATTTTCGGATTTAATCTTACTCATCTGAGTGGAATGTGCCGAATCCTGTTCTTCGATCTTGGATTCTAAATCCTTTACTTTCTGTTTCAAGGCCTCTATCTCGTCCATCGTAAACTGGGATTATGTCGCTGTTTAAACTGTTAGTCACATAACTATCTTAATCCGGCTTGTATGGATTTAGATAATGTGGAGAGATCCATCACGCAGGAATCAAAACTTTCAGGTTAGATATGTATTGTCGGATGGGTGGGGAGAACCTGTTCAGATCAACCGAAGGTCCCAAAGCAAAATGGCCTTCTCAAGTTATGAAAAGGAGCAACTCAGAGAATCAATCGGGTTCCTGACATTAGCGTTCGCACTGGCTCTCAGCGATGGGCTTTTTGCTGTAATGGATCACCCCCATATTCTGATTACGACCTTGCCTCTTGCCTTTGCAGCGGTAATGACCGGATTTCTGTTACATGAATTGGCACACAAATGGATGGCGCAACAGTATGGTTGCTGGGCTGAATATAGAGGTAACAAGAATGGATTGTACTTTGCTCTGGCCATGTCTGCGTTCGGTTTCCTATTGGCAGCGCCTGGTGCCGTAATGGTATCTGGCAGGATAACTGACCGACAGAATGGGATTATCGCTGCTGTTGGACCCCTCACAAATATTGCCATCGCGATTGTAGCGCTACCAATCTATATTTTCACCGCAGGTCTTGATTGGCCAATATCCTTGCTTGGGGAATTGGCAAGATTCATAGTCGTAATAAACCTGATACTGGGAGGATTCAACATGATACCCGTACAACCTCTGGATGGGTCCAAAGTTATGATGTGGAGTAAAACTGCGTATCTGAGCATAGTTGCAGCGATCTTTGCGCTGGCGATGGTCTATTGGAATAGTCCAATCCTATGATGAATTCAACCTGGTTGCTCTACGACGCCTCATGCCCTTTCTGTACATCTGGTGCACATATGTTCAAACCAACTCTAGAAAAGAGACATTGCAGGATCAAACCCTTGCAAAACCAGACTGTGATGAAATTGCTTGATATCAAAGAGGGAGAATACCTGCCAGAGATGAAAGTCATAGGAAAGAATCGAAAAGTCTACGGGGGCGCCAAGGCAATTGTCTACCTGAGTCGAAGAATATGGTGGGCATCTCCGCTTTGGGCACTTTCACATCTCCCCTTGATTATGAATTATCTAGATTATATCTATAGGGAAATCGCAAAAAAGAGATACTGCAATGGGGTCTGCGGAATATAGATGAGATTCGGTCCGCTGATAGCTGTCGTATTTGGTTTTTTCCTGATTGCAGTGTATCCCTATTATGCAGATAACAATGATGCTCCGGTGTTCATTATATCGGATGATGATAAAGATGGAGTAACAAACGATAAAGACCAATGTCCAGAAGAAGATGCGAGTGGTAAAGATATTGATGAGGATGGATGTATAGATTCGGAGATTACTAAAAAAGAGGTTGATTACATAGAAAGAATAGCCAAGTTCAATCTTGGGCAATATATCCTATTTGCTGTATTATCGTTGCTCGGGACTGCCATCTATTGGGAAAGAGAAAAACTGAAAGCTGTGCTGTATGAAGAGGATGATCTTGATTTCAGTAAACTTACCGAAGAGGAAAGTACTAGTGATTTGGAAGAGGACGTCGACTATGACAAATTAGGAGCTGACAAAGAATACGACGTTCAAACCGGATCGGTCTTCAGCCGTATGAATTTTTCCTTGGACAAGTTAAACGAAGAGGCTGACAGGGGTACTCAGATAATCTGTGTTATTTGCATAATCGGCCTTTTCGCCGCATTGGGAACTGCAGGTGAATTATCATGGTTTCAGGTGAATGGAATGAAAACAGACACGGCCCAAAGCGGAGACGGAAATCCATCAACATTTGAAGCCAGTCATTACTCTGGCCATTTAGAATATACTTCTGAGTACAAGCAACACACTGATATTACTGTGAATTACGATAGTTCGCGTTGTACAGACAAAATCGATGAATCCTACAATTGCGATTACAGACAGTCATTATTTGGAACCATTAGCACTCTATTGTCTATCTCACTCTTTTTCTGTTTCTTTGCACTTCTTCTAGCATTTAGATCTCAGAAATACAGAACTTGGATAGCATCGGTTTTCTCTATTGCTTTGGTGACCAGTATGGCAAGTTTACTGATATTCACTGCACTGATTGATAATGCCTTGATCGCTGATGAACACATGCTAGATGAGGCTCAAGAAGTTGCAGGGGGCTGTTGGATGAGTGAACCCTTAATCTGGGGAGAAGGAGATTGTGTATCCCTAGAAGACGATGGGACGTACATTTACGAAAGTCAAATAAGCTATACTCCAAGCATTAACTTTTTCATTGTACTAATCTGCGTCTCGACATTGTTTGTAGGATTATTCACAAATATTGCTCCAATGATCAATATGGAAAGTGTGCCGTGGAGAGAGGCCATCAGAAGAAATTGGCAAATCTTCGCTATAATCTTCGCAATTGTATTTCTCTGGAGACTAACCGTACTGATGACGAATCTGTAGTGGTGCGGGGGGAGGGATTCGAACCCACGTACCACTAAGGACTGGATCTTAAGTCCAGCGCAATTGGCCAGGCTATGCGACCCCCGCACTCGTGTGCTACATGCGGCCCAAACTTTAAAGAGTGCTCTATTGTAAAACGCACCGTCGGCACACTAGAGCTGAAACATGACCACGCCAACTACCGCGAAGATAATCACTCTGGTTGGGAACCCGAATCCTCCCTCTTTAGTTGCTCTTTATGGTGGTTCATTGGGAGACAGGAAAACAACCATCTCGGATCTTGAAAATGATCTTTATGCAGCCGGCCTGAGCGTCATAGATTTCAACGCGCGAAGATTTCTCTCAGAGAACGAATTATCTCAACCATTGGTACAACAAATAGTTACTGAATTAAAATCAAATCAGGACTCCACTGGCGCTACGGCCGATTTAGTAAATCGAATTAATGAAAGTGCACCGGCATCGATCTCCACCCATATGACCAGTGAAAATCGAATAGAATTGATACATCAATTTGATTCATCACTAAAGAAGTTGGCGGCCATATCTCTTCAGAAAAAACCGCTCGTGATAATAATTCAAGGACTCGAAAGGGCTCCCACTGGTTCATTCATTTCAATCTCTGAATTTATTGCGAATTATTTGAATATCCACAAATTCATGTTCGTCGTTTCGGTAGGTGAAGATATCCTTCAAAATGAACTGACCAGCAGTAATTCACCAATGTCCCCTGAAGATTTCCTAGAGGACGTCTTCAGCGCTATTGTGGCTTTTGATGAACCGACAATTGAAACACCAGCTCCAGAACCCCAACCTATCTCAGATAACGAGGATCTTTTCGTTCCTCCTGTCGGATTAGAGGTGGAAAGTGGTACCGAAATAGCTAAAAGAAAAATTACAAAGGTAAGTCCCAAATCCAGTGGCCTGCCACAAAGCAGGATCTTCAAGGTGAGAGAATTGTCAGGCAAACGTGTCATGATAAAGAAAGGCGGACCGATCAAAAAGAGAGTGGTAAAGAGAACGAAAAAATCTTCTGCGAAAAAAGTATTCAAGGCTGTAGCCAAAGAGGAGCCAAGCAAGATTGATGCCTTCCTGAAACCTGTTTTGGAAGGCGACCTGTTTACCGTTAAAGAATTCTGGGGAAAGGCAAGTGAACTGAACTATAGTGAATTTACAATGATTATTGGAGAAATCATAAAAGAAAGTAGAAACAGTAACTCTCGGATAAGGGCCACTGCAATCACTGCGTTGGCTTCACTTGCTAACGGTGTTTCGTGGGAAATGCCCTCAGAAGTTATGGATCAGGCACTGATTCTAACTGGAGATGCATCCAAGGAAGTTCGGGATGCTGCCGCGGATGCAGTCAAGGAAATGGGTAGTGCAGGAGTCGAGGTCAATAAAATACCTCAATTCAAACCAGCCTCAACTCCTGAAATCTCACAGGCCAGCAAAAATATGGAACTTGGTGAATTGGACACGGACAGCATGCTAGGAAAAGATAGTGGCAGTATAGGTTCATTGTCACTAGCTTCTGGTTCGGGTGGTGTCAAGATGATGGGAGGAGAAGATGCAGTGATTAATAGTGATACTACTTTTGAAATTCCTCAAGGAAATCAGTCATTGGCGGAGGAACCTAAGGACAATCCACCAAAATTCAAGGCCGTCAAAGATAATACGCCGAAATTTAAACCCGCTGGAAAAAAAGCGGCAAAATTCAAGATTGCCAAAGAATAAAAGAATTAAGCAAACTTGAAGAATACTGTATTCCCATCCACTTCGAATGCATCCGATGTCTTAGGTGGTTTTGAATAAGACAGTTCTGCAGGACTAGCCCGAGTTTCAGATTTCACATACTCCCAATCCTTTACTTCGAGCTTTGGACAGGCTTCAGTCAACCAAACAGTAAGATCAATCATGGCCTCAACATCAAGGTCCAAGTCCTTACGCTTGGATTGAATGCGACGTGTGATTTCTCTCGCCAGTCCCTTGGAGAGTAATTCATCATCAATACCTACATCAAGGACCAAGGAGACGTCGACCGAATCCTCAACAGAGAAGGTCGAGGCCGCAAATCCTTCCTTTTCGACGCGGCGGACCTCAATATCGCCTTCATTGATATCATAACCTGCCAGCTTCGCAGCTCCTGCCTCTATCTTGGATAGCAGGGCCTCTGGGTTGGCTTTCGCCAACTGGGACAGGACCTTGGGCAAATCCGCCCTGCATTTTGCCCCCAGAGCCTTGTGATTTGGAGCCAATTCAATACGCTGGAAGCGATCCAAATCAGGCTCGGTGGTCAGATTCTCGACATTAAGTTCCTCCGCAAGAATCTCATGGAAATCTGATAAGTCGGGATCTCCAACAATCCATCCCGAACGGCAAGGTAACCTCTGACGGCGATTTATCTCTACCCGTATCTTACGACCGGTCTCTGCAAGCGAGCGAACAACTGACATCTGCTTTTCCAGTTCCTGATCCCTTAGTGGTAGATCTCCGTTGACCAGGGGTGAACCTGCAGGCCAATCAGACGTGTGTACGGATACGCCAGTGAGGTCATTATGGATTCTATCAGACATGAATGGTGCAACAGGTGCCATCAGCTTGCTGACGACGGAAAGGACCTCGTGCAGCGTATGCTGACAAGCCCGTTTGTCTTTGCTATCAGCTTCATCCCATAGGCGACGGCGCGAACGGCGGACATACCAATTGGAAAGATCGTTAATCACAAAATTCTCTAGGTCCCGTCCTGCCTTGTGGAATTCCCAGGAAACGAACTGATCATGATAGTCCTGGGCTACACTAGCCATCCGCGAAAGGACCCACCTATCCAAGGGACTACGTTGATCGACAGGAATTAGTCCGGCCTTGTCATCTGGGTCGAAATCGTCCAGTGATGCATAATCTGCGTGGAATCTATAAACGTTCCAGAGAGTCAAAAACATCTTGGCATAAGTCTCACGCACACCGTTAGGATCAAAGTTCATTGGACTCCAAGGAGCACTCTGAGTGGTCATGTACCAACGAATCGCATCGGCTCCTTCCTTGTTGAAGTGATCCCAGGGGTTGACCACGTTGCCCTTTGATTTGCTCATCTTCTTTCCCTCATTATCAAGAATATGGCCCAGTGAAAGACAACGATGATAGCAGGTGCTATCGAATACTGTAGTTGAAACTGCCAGAAGCGAGTAGAACCATCCCCGGGTCTGATCCACCGCCTCACAGATATAGTCTACTGGAAAACTACCTGAGAATTTATCCTTGTTCTCAAATGGATAATGCCATTGGGCAAAAGATGCGCAACCAGAGTCAAACCAACAATCCATAACATAAGGTTCCCTAAGCATCTCCCCGCCACAATTATCTTCGGTACAACTGAGTTTAACATCATCAACATAGGGGCGGTGCAATTCCTTGGGTGCTGGTGAGTCGGCGGTCTTCAATGAATTCATTTCCTCTATACTGCCCACACAGTGCTCTTTTCCACAGTCCTGACAAATCCAGACAGGGAGTGGCGTTCCCCAATAACGTTCACGGCTGATGGCCCAGTCCTTGATATTGCTGAGCCACTCACCAACTCTCCCAGTCCCAGTCCATTCAGGAGCCCATTCGACCTGTGAATTGTATTTGATTATGTTGTCCTTGACCGCTGTCATCCGGACGAACCAGCTGTCCATTGCATAGTACAGCAGAGGATGATCGGTACGCCAACAATGTGGGTAGTCGTGGGTGTAAATGTGTTCCCTGTAAAGCCGCCCTTCAGCCGCAAGGAGGTCAATGATATCGGAATCACAATCCTTGACGTAACGGCCATCCAGAGCATCAT
>ERZ651768.3774-NODE-3774-length-10034-cov-2.594657_pt1 | contig 10034 bp, 8 predicted proteins | sample MGYA00514754_ERZ651768 | MGnify/ENA metagenome assembly ERZ651768 | reverse complement strand
TTGATTTTGATTAGTGTTTCAGCAGAATTCATCCGATACGGACAGCACGATGCATAACCGAGAGACAAACGAGAATTCTGCATCGAACGAGCCCCCAATTTACGTCAACCGAGTGACTAAGGAATACCTCGGGGGTAAGGTTGTTGCTCTCGACGATATGTCTCTCAACATAAAGGAAAATCAGGTTACAGCATTTATTGGGCCGTCCGGTTGCGGTAAGACTACGCTGTTACGTCTTATCGCGGGTCTAGAGTATCCAAGTAGGGGGCACATCACGTCCTACGGTCAATCTATCCTTGGGCCTGGACCGGATAGGGGAATGGTGTTCCAAGCATACACGTCTTTCCCATGGCTCACCGCTATGAAAAATGTGCAGCGTGGCATGCAGATCCAAGGTGTGTCGGCTTCCGAGCAGAAAGAGCGTGCCGAGCATTTCCTCAAATTGGTACATTTAGATCAATTTTCCGATTCCTATCCCGTAGAGCTTTCGGGCGGCATGAAGCAGCGTGTCGCCATTGCGAGAACACTCGCACAAGATCCTCAACTTCTTCTATTAGATGAGCCCTTCGGCGCATTAGACGCGCAAGTTACTTGGGAAATGGAAGAGATGGTGATTGAGATCATTGAAGGTGAAAGTAAAACGGTCGTCCTAGTAACACATGATATACAGGAAGCCATATATCTCGCTGATAGAATCATTTTCTTTACTCGTCAACCTGGACGGATCAAGGCAGACCTTCCAATGGAATTTAAAGGTGGGAAAAGATTTCCCAAGAAGGAAGATTTGCTTTCTCATCCAGGATATGTCGAGATGGAAAAGCGCCTCTATGGAATGATGAGGGAGGAAATCCAGGGGCGAATAAGCTAAGGTGCCTCCCAATTAGCGATACAATTGCAACAAAATCAACCCGAAGGAGAACAGGAATGAAACTGAAATTCTGTAGGTTAAGACATCATATACGAAAGTTGTTGGCAGTCAGCCTGCTGGCTCTTTTGCCTTTGGCGTCCATTAGTACGGCAAGCGCCGCAGAAACGATAAGGGTCGGTCATTTTAGTTGGCCTGGGTATGGGTTTCTTTATGTAAATGAAGCCAATAATCTGTCGCCCGATCTCAACTTTGAATTCACAATCATAGAGGACCCAGTGCAACTCTTTGCATTGCTCGGCACTAACAAGTTAGACGTGGTTTTCAGTACGATCGAGTTCGGTCCAATTCTCGCAGCCGAAGATATGGGCTCCAAACTGGTTACGTTAACGAATCTTGGGTACGGGTCCGATGATATTGTCGTGCGCCCAGATATCAAATCTGCAGCAGACCTTAAGGGAAAACAGGTTGCGGTACTTGAAGGCGGACTTTCCCATATCATGATGGGAATCTGGTTAGAGCAGAATGGTGTGAAATGGGATGAAGTTGAAATGGTAAATCTAGTTGCTGGTGATGCTGCTGCAGCAATGATGAGCAGTCAAGTAGCAGCCGCCGAATTATGGGCACCGTTTAACTTTGAAGTATTAGAAAATCTCCCTGGATCGCGCTCGGTAGCAAATTCAATAGAGACTTACTGGCTAGAGACAGCACTGATTGCTGACGCCGTATTCATGTCCAATGATCTTCTAGAGAACCGCCGAGGATTGGCGGTTAAGACGCTCCAGGCGATTTTTGCCGGCGTCGAACACTGGAGAAGTAATTCTGATTCGGCTAACAAAATAATTGCTGATGCTGTCGGCTTTCCTATGGCGGACGTAGAAGCAATTATTGGTAATGGTCGGCTAACAAACGTGGTTTCAGAAAATGATATAGTGGAAAGGCCTGAAGATGGGACGCTCTATATGTATAGTCTTGAGGACACTGCAAGGTTCTGTGGGGTACTCGACGGAGATCCTCCGTTTGGCCAAAAGAATGGACAGATGCATGAACATTGGGCATTGACCAACCAATGGTGGATCAATTTTGGCTTCATGACCGGTACGGTTGATTCATCAACGGGTGTTGACTGCGCTTTAGTGAAAGAGGCTCTTTGACCAAATAGACGGAGGATTTAGTTGTTCGAAGATTCGATCCGACTGTCCTCTAATTTTGAAATCGGGGTGCAGATTCTTCTGCACCCCATTTTTTTTGAAATTATCCAACTACACGCCTTTAAAAAAGGAAATACAGATGAATACGCTTGATATGATTGGTCAACTGGTTGCATTTAATACGGTTTCAAGTGACAGCAATCTGCCAGTGATTGAATTCATTGAAAGCTACCTCGACGACCTAGGTATTCAATCCTATCGCGTGCCGAGTGACGATGGCCGAAAAACCAATCTCTACACCTCAGTTGGGCCAGAGCGTGAAGGTGGCGTCGTGTTGTCTGGCCACACAGATGTAGTACCGGTGGAGGGTCAGGACTGGGAATCCGATCCCTTTAAGGCGGTCGTACGGAATGGGTGTCTGTATGGACGTGGTACCTGCGACATGAAGGGTTTCATTGGGACAGCATTGGCCTTAGTGCCGGAGATGAAACACCTTACGCGACCGATACACTTCGCTCTTTCTTACGACGAGGAGGTCGGCTGTCTTGGTGCGCCTCGCATGATCGAAAAGATTTCACAGAATCTGCCAACGCCAGAAGCTGTCATCATAGGAGAACCGACCGAGATGACTACAGTAACTGGGCACAAAGGAATAGTTACGTTGAAAACAAATGTTCGGGGATACGAGACACATTCGAGTCAAACGCAGCGCGGAATCAGCGCAGTAATGACCGCAGCAAAATTAGTAAATTATCTCGACTCAATGGCTCAGGCTCTTGCGAAGGAAACAGATTCCGATACCGGTTTTGACCCACACCATACAACGATCCATGTTGGCATCATTCGCGGGGGCACAGCAATCAATATTGTTTCCCGCCATTGTGAATTTCTGTGGGATATTCGCAACATCCCGACAGATGACCCGCGGGCGTTGATCGATCAGTTCGAACGTTATTGCCGCGATGAAATTCTCCCTGCAATGCGATCGCGTCACTCTGGTTGTTTCATTGAGACGGAAGTACTGTCCGAAGCGCCTTCTTTTACTGCAAGTGATTTTCCGGGCCTTGCGCTAATCCAATCGTTAACTGGCCTCAGCGATTGTGGACAAGTGTCTTACGTGGCTGAGGCAGGACAGTTTCAGGCAGCTGGTTTCCCGACTGTAATCTGTGGCCCGGGCTCGATAGATCAGGCTCATCAACCAAACGAATTTATCAGCTTATCTGAGGTCGAAACTGGTGAACTCTTTCTTCGCAATCTGATAGTTCGGCTGTCTACCTGATCAAAGTTGGGTTATTTCGCAGAGTTTAAAAGAAGCTCTCTGGCGAGAAAATGGAATCTCGAGTGTAGTCAAATTCACTCACAATTAACAAAAACTCGGGGATGCGTAGGGTAGTTGTGCATCCCCCATTTTTGTTACAGATCTGAACAAGGGATTAGGAATTAGTCGTTTCTAATAACACTGATATTGCGTTGTCGAGGAAGCGCATGAATTTAGGATCATTCCCTGGCGAAGCGACGCAGTGCCCTAATGCCGAGTGATAAATTCGTAACTCAGCGTTTGGCATATGATTGACTTCAATCTCATTATCCTCTGGTGGAAAGTAAAGATCCGAACTGCATGGAATAACAATGGCTCTTGCCTTGATGTTGCCGAGTGCGCGATGAAAATCTCCTTGGTAGATTGGGTTGGCGCTAATGTCAGCGTTTTGCCATGTCCAAAGCTTTGTTAGGAGATTATTTGCATCCCATTGAAGGTGATCTTCTTCCCATGCATGCAGTAGCGCTTCTATCGTATCGAAGCCCAAGGAATTGTACTGGCCTTCTCGGAAAAAGGTCTGGGAATATGCCCATCCGGCGTAGACTCGCCCAAAAGCTTTTAAGCCTGCAATCGGCGGTGATCGATAATTTCCGTTTTCCCAGGTCTCGTCGGCGGTAAGGGCTGCCTTAACACCTTCTAAAAACACATAGTTGTGCGGCGATGTGCGGGCCGAAGCGCAAAATGGAAGAATGGCAGCCACCATCTCTGGGTATTGTGCTGCCCAATGATAAGCCTGACATCCAGCCATAGACCAACCCGCGATAAGCTGAATCTGTTCAATTCCAAATACCTCTGTTAGCAAACGATGTTGGCATTTGACATTGTCGTAAAGTGTGACTTCTGGAAAGTGCGGCCCGGCAGCTGGGGGTGAGGTGTTACTCGGAGAGGACGACAATCCATTTCCGAATAAGTTGATAGAAACGATGAAATGCCGGTTTGGGTCGATCGCCCGTCCAGCGCCAATAAATCCTTCGTTACGAATGTGGGTTCCTGTGAAGAAAGTTGGCAGGAGAATGACGTTGTCTCTGGTTGGACTTAATTCTCCGTAGGTAGTGTAGGCGAGCATTGCATCGTTAAGAACTTTACCCGAACTTAGCTCGGTGTCCCCGAGTTGGTGACATAACGGAGTATTTTTCATATTAGGTTCACGTATTATCTGTTTGCCAGAACTGGGGTGTGGGTAGTGCGGTATGGCCTAAGACATTCCTCAATGTCCAAGCCAGCGACCGCTGGAAGATTCTGCGCGTTGTGTTTTTTCAAAGCACTTCATAACCTGGGAGTTAAGTGTTTCGCTTATTGAGCCTAAGACCCAGAATAGGCAAGATTCAGTAACCCAATTCGGGACGGACGATATTTTTCAACTCCTGGCCCTTGAAATATCTCTCAAGGTTTTCAAAAACGAGATCCAGGGTCATGTCGACATATGTGCCCCCATCATCCGCTGATATATGTGGGGTTACGAGTAAATTTGGAGTCTTCCATAATGGAGAAGTTGGCGGTAATGGTTCATTATCGAATACGTCAAGGATTGCCCCAGAAAAGTGGCCACAATTGAGGTTATCAATTAAAGCTTCGTAGTCCATGGTGCCGGCTCGGCCGATGTTAATGATCCCTGCTCCCGATTTGGTCAAAGATTGTTTATCTCGATTGAACATGTTGCGAGTTTCCGGAGTTAGAGGTGTTGCCATTAGAACGAAATCGGCCAAAGGAAGCACTTGGTCTAAATGATCTGAGGTCACGACTTCAATGAATTCAGCAATTGGACGGCCGTGCCGACTAACCCCAATAACATTCATTTTTAGCCTTGCACATTTTTGTCCCACTGCACCACCTATGTTTCCGACACCAATCACCACAAGTGTTTTTCCGGCTAATGGATTGGAGTACAGTGATTCCCAGTGAGTATATTTCTGATTCTCAATGACAGAGGCCATCCGATTATTCAGCATCAACACCGACATTAGGCCGAATTCACCTCCTTTTTCTGCGTGCACACCTCGATTGTTCACCACCGTTACTCCTTCTGGAACCCAGTTCATTGGGCAAAGATGCTCGACTCCGGCGCCGATAATATGAATAAATTTTAGTCTCGGGGCGGCAGTAGAGAGACTTTCGGTCGGCAGGTCCCAGGTAACCAGAACATCGGACGTCTTCATAGATTGAAAAAAATTGTCCAAGTCCCAATCGATAACAACACCTATTTGATCAGCAACATTAGGATGTCTCTTGCAGGCTGTTTGAATATGTTTCTCGGTGATCGTGAATACTTTTTCACCTTCTTTGGTTGGTGGAAATGTTTCAGGCGAGCCGTGATTGTTCTTAATGTGAATTTGGATCTTTTCTTTTGTCATCTATCAAGTCATTCGCATTCAATCAAATTCTGGTCTCAATTTAATAGCTCAAATCAGTCTCCCACTCTGATTTCTAGTTCGACAAGCTTCTCCTGGACGAATTGCACCCTTTCTTTCTCATCCATGGAGTCCGCCTTGTACTGAATCTCCATGAACCCATGTGCGAGTTTGCTCAGGGTGCACTCGTCGTCTTGGGGTCCAGTTTGAGGAATCCGGAGTACGGTGTCACCACCATAGGTCGGTATCGGCAGCGAATTCGATCCGCGGGCACGGGCTGGAGTACTATTTTGCGTGACAGCCCTAATCTGTTCTCGCAGGCGTTTACGCATCAGTGCAATGCCCTTGTCGCTCACAACTAGATTTTCATTTTTGTGCACTGTGATTCGACCCATTCCTTCTGTCGCTTCCGCGTCGCCCGGCGATCTCTGACGTTCTTCATAATTTCGGTCAAATGCTTCTCCCTGCTCAATCAATTCTGGACCTTCTGGAGTATTCCACTCTGGAGGATCGCCCCGCTCACCGAAGTTTGCCCAGGCCAGCGCAAGGGTGTTCTCGTCATCTACGGGAACCACCCAGCGGGTAAAAGAGCTTCTCCCGTACAGTCGACGGTTGGTGCCGTCCGCCGCGAAGGCGCTGCCGGCCTGGGTAAAGTTAGGCATCACGAGTTCATTCACTCTGAGCCAGACATTTTCTCCAACACGCCGGGTATTTATCCCAAGTAGCCAGACAGAACGTTCGAAATAATCGATATGTCCGATTTCTCCGAAGCCATCGGAGAATTGAACGCGTCCAATGTTGGAATGGAGGAAACTGGTGTGGAGCGGGTCAAGAATTGCATCCAAGACCTGCAGCCAGTTACAGTGAAAACTTACCTTGTAGGGAACCCGTTCCATGTTTTCGAATTCCATTGAGTCAAAAACTGGAAATTCTGGGATTTCATTAATGGGGCCCATATAACTGAAAATCAGGCCTTTGTATTCGACTACGGGATAGGCGCCTAATTTAATTCTGTGTTTTAGGCGTTCATTTAGGTCCCGTGGCTGGCCTGGCGCATCAAGCAATGTGCCATCTGTGTCGAAATGCCAACCGTGATAACAGCAACGAATTCCACGCTCCTCGCATCTTCCGTATTCCAGAGAAGCTCGCCGATGTGGGCAGTGTTTATGCACCAGACCGAGTCGGCCGGATAGATCCCGAAACAAGATGAGTTCTTCGCCAAGAATCTTCAGTGCAACGGGCAGTTCCCCGAGATCATCAGCGATAAAAATCGGATGCCAAAATCGCCGCAGGTATTCGCCACAAGGGGTCTCCGGTCCAACACGAGTCAACTCATCATCGATTTGGACAGACAAACGGGTTTCATACCCTGCGTAAGATCCTTTAACAAACTGATCAACATTCATCTAATTTTATTCGAAACTGATTTGTATGAATGCTAGATTTAAGCAGAGAATTCCTGATGACAATGTCTAATCAATCTGCAATTTCCACGGAATCAGGGCGTAGCTATTGCTATCAGTTCTAGGCCGTGTCTTCGTCAGTATAACCTTAGGTACTCCGCTACTTCCCAATCGGTGACGGCCTGGTGATAGCGTTCCCATTCGTCCAATTTGTAGCGAAGGTAGGAATCCATTAATGTCTCCCCGAGCACTTGTCGCGCAAGGTCGTCGGCCCGGAGAATCTCAATTGCTTCCAGCAGGTTTCGAGGTAACCGTTGGCCGCCAGAGCGTTCAATTGCTTCTTCACTCATGTTATAGAGATCCTTATTGAGGGGTTCTCCGGGGGAATACCCATTGACAATGCCTTCAGTCATTGCGGCCGCAGTCAGTCCTAGGGATAGGTAAGGATTCATGCACATGTCGGCTGCACGGTTTTCGATACAGAATCGAGTTTGAGGCAGCCGCAACATCGCGGAGCGGTTGTTGTAGCCGTACGTCATATGGGTAGGCGCCCAAGTCACCGTCCCACCTTCGAAATCCCCGACCCTTGGCACCAGCCCGTTATAGGAATTCACGGTTGAACAAGCAATTGCCGTTAGAGCGCCACCGTGACGGAGCAGTCCGCCGACCGCACAAAATACAGGATCTGCCCAGCCACCCGATTCAGTTTCAAATATATTAACTCCAGGTTTTTCGAGAGATTGCATAGAAGTATTCATATGGGCGCCCGATCGCCAGTCACCAATTGTTGGTTTGGGCATAAACGTCACAAACATTCCGTGGCGTTTTGCGATTTCCTTCAACAGAATTCGTAGAAATACAAACCTGTCTGCCATGCTCACGACATCGGTGTAATGAAAATCGAGTTCGAACTGGGAATAACCGCCCTCGCACACCACGTCGTGTAGATTCCAGCCCAGGGCTTCAAGGATATCGATCATTTCTCCTAAAAAACCCATAGAATCAATTGAAAATTCCACGTCGTAACCAAAAGCTTGCCGCCGCGGACGAACTCCGTGGCCAAGTCTCGGATCATCATCGAAGGCTTTAACCGGTTGTCCGTCCTGCCACTTCATCACAATGAATTCAGGTTCGATTCCAGCAAAGACTGCGTAACCGTGATTCGCCGTACTTTGCACGGTGCGTTTGAGGGCGCTGCGAGGGCAAAGGTTGTAGGGACGACCCTCCCACCAGAGATCCGCGAATACCCATGCACAGGTCCGGTCCCAGGGACAGATTACGAGACTGTCTAGGTCGGGCAGTGGAATTTGGTCAGGGTCGGCCGGACCAAGTTCGGGCACGAACGAAACAGAGTGAACCGCAAATTGGGGACCTTTGCCCATACACAGCAGTTCAAAATCGCTGATGGGTACCGGCTTGGTTTTGGGTACACCGAGCATGTCAATCCAGCACGACAGTATGTACTTAATGCCGGCCTTCTCGAGCCTTTCCTTCTCTTCTGCCACACGCCTCGGATCTGGTAGTGCGTCGGCGAAATTTTCGGTATAAACCATTTTACTCTGCTCCTTTTCTTGAGCGTGGAATGTGTTTAGAAATACAGAATTAATTATCCAATGCAACTGGTACTGTCAAAGAAACTCATTATAGAGGGTAATTGAAAATTTCTCGAAAGCAGCCTCCGATATCATCACCATATTACTGCTCAATGCCTCTTCTGCATTTTCGTGCTAATTTATCCTACATGAATTGTTGATCAAATTGCCGGAAATCCAGAATAGGAAATGGATTGTTCGTCTCAAAGACAGAAATTTATAGACTGTAGTTTTTGTTCTTGATAGGTAGGGAAGTCACTGATGCCAAAATTGGAACTGGTTACTGCTGAAGTTTGCCCGTTTGCTCAACGTAGTCACATGACTCTGTTGGAGAAAAATCTTGAGTTCCAGCTAAGGGAGGTCGATCTTGAGAATAAGCCGAGCTGGTTCGAAACCATTTCTCCTTACAGTAAGGTACCTGTTCTTTGTCACGGTAACATCCAGGTTTACGAGTCAACAATTATCAACGAATATTTAGAAGAGAGTTTTCCCGAACGTCGTTTGCTACCAGATGATCCTAGTAAACGGGCTAATGCGCGCTTCTGGATTGACTTTGACAACACAAAATTTGTCCCCGTGTTTTATAAGTTGCTGCTCGCGCAGGAATCATCCCTGCAAAAAATTTTGGTCGCTCAAATGACTGAACGGCTTGTTTTCCTCGATCAGGAGGGTTTTTCGAGTGCAAGCAAAGGTCCATACTGGTTTGGCCAGAAATTATCCCTTGTCGATTTGTCTCTTTATCCACATTTCGAGCGGTTTCCCGTATTAACTGAGTACCGTGGAATGAACATTCCAAGGTCCTGTCGGCGTCTCAGGGCATGGTTGGATGTGATGAGGGAGAGATCCAGTGCAGTGGTTACGGCTCATGAGTCGGGTTTCCATATTGAGGCTTATATCCAGTATGCGAACGGGACGGCCTCCGGAACAACCGCAAAGGACATGCGTATCTAAGGGATACAAAAAGTGGCAAAGAAACGTATGTTTTAGTGCTCAGCCTCCTGACCGGGCGAGTTAGCCATAGATCACAAAATTGATTATTTACAGTTGTGATAAGTCATGTTGATTAGCCCATGAGAACACCATCCGATGAATCGTGGTCAGTTCTCATCTTTTCAAAGGAACAGCTGAGTTGGAATTATGTCGTGCTCTAGGTCGGTTCGGCCCGTTGTTGCATCAGTACGATAGATCTGCCTGCAACCGCGGCGAGCACTAAGCCGCCGCCAAGCAGTGCTGTTCGCGTTGGCTGTTCTCCAAATGCCAGCCAAACCCAAATCGGACCCAAAGTGAATTCGATCAGCGTGATCAGCATGATTTCTGCGCCCAGAACGTAACGTGATCCGACAACAAAAAGAAAATG
>ERZ651768.3769-NODE-3769-length-10040-cov-3.452675_pt1 | contig 10040 bp, 12 predicted proteins | sample MGYA00514754_ERZ651768 | MGnify/ENA metagenome assembly ERZ651768 | reverse complement strand
AAAAAGAGAAAGCACCATCCCTCTTGCCTTTTGGTATTGCAGTATAGGTGGTGCAGTGGTGCTTTTGGCTTATGCCATCCACAAGCAGGATCCTGTATTCATTGTCGGACAAAGTATGGGAAGCATTATCTATATTCGCAATTTGATACTCATAGACCGCAAGAAAAAAGCTCTGACTTCAGTGGGAGTTGATAATGAGTAACTGGAAAATTAGAATCGGTGGCCTGGCCCTCATGGTGCTGGGCGGGTTCCTTTTCGTTTGGTCCGTGAAAATCATTCAGTCAGAGTGGCCGCAAATATTTGTGGGTTTGCTCTCTGTATTCAGTATATCCATGGGTTTTGCTCTGCTCATCATGCCACTGGATTTAAACGAGGATAGTTCCACACCAGAATGACCCCCTCATTTCTGCTTTTCTCCCCTTTACAAACCTCCTTATTTCCTGCCCATAAAACAGGAAAAACCTTTTATTAGCAATAGTTTTGAAAGTCCTTGACTTTACTTAACCCGTATGATATTTCTCTACTTTCTTTAAGCCTTTTAACCTCAAAACAGGTTAAAAGTATTGGAGAATTGAGGTTTCCCATAGTTGGGGAACAGCTACTTATCGCCTTCTAAACAGGCCTTTCATTTTAGCGATGATAAAACAATCTCAAAGTTCTTTAAAGAACACCTTTTTTAAATCCCTGATCTGCCTGATTTTTATTTATTTGCTGGGGCATTTAACCCCTTTTCTCTCTGTCTCTTCTAATTCCATCATTTTGAATCTGAGTTTTCAGACCTTGGCATACGCCCAAGACGAGGATGAGGAAGATGAGGAAGATGAGGAAGATGAGGAAGATGAGGAAGACGAAGGCGAGGAAGAAGAAGGTGAGGAAGAAGACCTCTCCTATTTGACGGATATCGGGCCGGCCGCAGAGCACGAGTTTGAAGAGTTCTCGTTTCTAGGTTTTAGCAACCGCAAGCTCACCTGGTTTGCTGCCCAAATGCATATTCTCTTCGCTTCTTTCATTCTCGGTTGCCCCATGTTTGTGGTCATCATGGAGGTTATGGGTGCCCGCCGGACCCAAGGAGTTCGCAAAGCGATTATCCTGTCAAACGTGTTTTTGGGTGTTCTCATAGGCGTTGTTATAGGCATCACCGGTGAAATCATAATCGGGATCCATCATGGCGTCTTGTTTGGCCTATGGGCTTGCGCATTCGGCGCTTTAATAGTCAGTTTCCTGAATTATTTCCACCGCTTGATGAATATCCGGGCATCCGCCTTTGTCGGCGCGATATTTGGGGCCCTGATATCCATGGGGTTGACACCGGTTGAACATTATGAAGTTTCCGCAATTATCCTTGCTTTGGTTAATGGAGCGGTCGGCGGCCTGCTCTCCAATGGCATCATGTTTGCCAAATCGGATTTCAAATTTGAGCGTCTTGCCCATGAAATCACCAAAGTAATTGGAATTTGCTACAGTTTTACGGCTCTGACAGGAGGACTCTTCCTCTTTGTTATGTTGGTTGCCTATAAAGACTTTATTACTTATCTCGTCTCCTCTTTTCCGGTCCTTTTCATGGTGGCCTACCCCACCCTGTTTATTGTGGAAACGGTGATCATGTACATCTATGTCTACTCATGGGATCCGCTGAACAAGGCCAATAAAAAGGGGCGGCATATTGTTACTGGCATATTTCTGAATGTCTTTGGTCTCACTCTGTTGATGGCCCTGGATGGACCTGCAACCTTCATGCAGGCCCCGACAAAACCTCTTGCCGACCTCCTCACGATGGGGGAGTGGGATAAGATTACCACTTCAATTTGGATGCCCCTGAACTATCACCGGCTGGTGGGCAACGGAACTTTTGGCGGTTATATGGTTTGTATCATCGGTGCATATATGTACCTGTGGTCAGATAAAAAAGAAGAGCGGGAATATTATGACTGGGTCGGTTATATCGGCAACCTCATCGGCGTTGCCATCATGATTCCCCTGCCGGCAATGGGTTACATTTTCGTCGCCGAAATTTACAGATATGACGCAACCATCGGCATGTATATTATGTCCGACCGGGAATCCATGTTCATGCTGGTGCAAGGGCTTTTGGTAGGAACCATGTTCAGCGCCAGTAATATTTATATGTGGGTCAGTATGAAGCGGATTGAGAACGCTCAAAGATTTTTCCCAGCTATGAAGTTTGGATTCGTGTTGATTGTTATTTCCGCCACAATCTGGTTCACTCCCAGACGGTTTTTCGCCACCATGCTTCCTGAACCCGGCATGAATCCAGATATGGTTTTGCCGGATAATCTGGCGTTTCTGGCTCTGATGGTTTCAAAAAATACGGCGGCATTCTGTTTAGTGACCGTTACCTTTATTAACTATATTTTTTATACCATCGCGACTAAAACCGGAAAAGTGCATTATGGAAAGATCAATCCACTAGGGCCTTACGTTCTTATTTTCCTGGGATTCTCAGATATCTGGCTGATGAGTTGGATGGGCACTATTCGGGAACTGTCGAGGATGAATTGGCATATTTATAAGGTGTTTAAGGATGTGACCCCGGAAAAATTTGCACCGAGCCTGGCTGAGTCGGGCTTCCACGTCACAGTGATTGTTTGGACCTTTTTCGTGCTGATGACAGCCATCATCTGGATTGGAATCAAGTATCCCAAAACCAAACCGAAAGAAACCGGGCCTGTGCAGGCAGCTCCGCAAATGGCCGAATAAGTTTTTTCAGGAGCAAAAGTGTAATGAAAATTGACATGATCATTATTGGCATTATTGCTGCGTTAAGTGGTCTGTTCGCCCTTTACACCACTTTTGGGATTGCAGGGGCCATTGCCGGGGGGGCGATGATGCTGATTTATGCCATCCTCTTAAATATCAAACCCAAAAAACTGGACGAGAAAACCTTTATCCAGAACATCCGGTTCAAGGTTCCTACCATCATAGTTTTAGCAGTAATCCTTTGGGTCCTGGCGGGTAAATTCCATTTTCCCGTCTGGTGGCAAATTGAGTTTGTCTCCTTTGCTTTGGTGGGTTTCTTTTTCTTCACGCTGTTGGACTGGAAAACGCTCAAGCTGGAAAAAACACATTTTGACTGGGTCATGCGGATGCTGGCTACCTACGCCCTCGCCTCCGGTATATTTATCGGGGTAACAGCGTATCTGCCTCAATTTGATCCGGAGATTGAACTTGCAAAACTCAACAGGCCCCCCATTAAATTAGAAGGTTTGGCTGGACCGGAAGTCATCGCCGCAGGACGTGAAGTGTTCGAAAACAATAAATGTTTCAACTGCCATAAAGTTTTCTGGGAAGGCAACTCAGATCGTGGCCCCAATTTAGGTTCCAAACAGATCGGCCTTTACTCCCAGGAATATATTAAAGGTCAGATCCTCAAGCCTCGAGAAAATCAAGCTCCGGGTTTTGAGGACCCCAAATCCAAAAAAGCCATGCCGACTTATTATGGAGACGATTTGAGTGAGGACGAATTGATGGCCCTTGTCTCTTATTTAAAAACCTTGCGGGACCCGACCCATATGCCAGTGGAAGGCAAATTTCCCAATCAATGGACCTGGTGGGATGATAAAGATATCATTGCCGAGGGTCAGATGGTATTTGAAGGACTTCATCCGCAAACGGAGGGTCTGAACTGCGCCGTGTGTCACGGCAAGGACGGCATCCCCATGATGACTGGGGCTCTCGATTTCAGAAATGAAAATAATACTGACACCACAAAAATCGAAGGAGACCATTCCGATAAGCTTTTAAAAGATTGGCCGGATGCCCTATGGTATCGCCGGGTTACCCGTGGTGTTCCCGAAACACCAATGGCCCCTTGGGGTATGATTTTCCCCCATCTTTATCTTTGGAAGGCCGAGGCCTATGTCCGAACATTCCATGATCCTCTGGACAAACGCACGGCCAAAAGACCTGTGCCGCCCATCCCTACCAAAGAAGAAATTGAAAAGTGGAAAACAGATGGGATGTTCATGGATCCATTGCTCTAAAAAATAATTTTAAAATAAAAAAGCCGATCCCGTTTCCGGGGTCGGCTTTTTTTTGCCTATTCGACAAACCCATGTAGGGTTTGGTAGAATGCCTGCATTGATATATTTGTGAATCTTTGGTGATCGCAATGAGTAAAATTGATGATGTAGTAAAGGAGAACCTTCTCGAGGATGGAACCATCCTTCTTCTCCGTGATAAATACATAGGAATCCGTGGTTGCATTGAGCTTTCCACGAAAGAAGTATTAAAAAGCGTGAAACAGCTTATTGTTCCAGGAAACCAAATTTTGGATGAAGGCTTGGAGGCTCTGGCAGATTCCCCTTATCTGGAAAACCTGGAAGTTCTCAACATCAATCACAATGATATTGGGGACGATGGAGCGGTCGCCTTGGCAAACTCAGTAAATTTACCCAAATTGAAGATAGTCACTATGTTCGGTAATGTTGTTGGAGATAGAGGAGCTCAGGCTTTTGCCAATTCGCCGCAGAGCAAGAAATACGTCAAACTGGATCTCTTTAAAAACCAGTATACAGACATTGGGTATAAAGCCCTCACCGAATCAGAGAACCTGAAAAATTGTGAGGAACTGGAAGTCTATCGGGATTAATTAAAATCCGACCACTGGGCGTGGGGCCAGCTAGTAAGAGCTCATTGAGCCGAGAATACTGTTGCTAACAGTGAAAGCCATTGCAAATTATACCCCTTCGGGGCATGAAGGTTAAGGAAGAATACTACTCCTGCGGAGGTACTCCCCTTTCATTCCCTTTCAATCCATTGTGAGGTATCGAAAGTTTTGACCTGCAAAGCATGGATGAGTTTTGGGGTACCCGTCATTTCTTGATCCAGCGCTTTATGGACCAACCTGATTCGTTCCATGACATTAACATTTTCAAATTGGGGTGAAACGACAACGATGGAGTAATGCCCCCCCCCTCCGGCGGCTTTATGGCCACGATGAAGGTGACTCTCATCAATGATTTCCACATGGTCCGCCGAGAGTTTCTCCCTGAGGTTTTGATTTATGATTTCAACAGTATCCATAGAAAAATTAAGGTTTTTTTAGGGTTATCGAGTTTTATTCAGGAGGTTTGGATCGAAGTCCTATATCTGGCAAATCTTTAAACTGATTGAGGTTTTCCTGGAATTTCTGGAAGGCCTCATGTTCCTTTTCGTCCATCAGGTTTGCCCGGCAACGCGCACATACAGGTGTTTTATCGGTGTCATAATTTCGAATTCTGTTTTTGACTCCACATTGGGGGCAAGGTATGATGGCTAAGCTGGGATCAGTCATGGTTTATCTTAACAAATCCAAAGTTAAAAGAGTTCATAAACTTTTTCGATAAAATGTTTATATTTCAACAGATCGGCACCAACCAGAAAATCCCTTTCACCACCAAATTGGCCTTGGTATTCTGGATCATTTTGGGATTGGCCATTTTATCCTTTTTTGCTTTCGGCGTATTTATAATCGCCTTGATGGTTGGTGTGGTTTTATTCGCAACCAACCTGTTTCAAAAAAAGAATGGGCCAAATTCCATCCCCAAATCCCCTCCAGGTTTCCAGACCCGGACCTATTCTTCGCCCCGGCATATCAAGGATGATGACGTTATAGACATTTAGCGGATTACCTCCGAAGGCAGATAGCAAGAACTCGTTAAGCCGTCTATACCACTTGCTCACCAAACAAACTTGTTGCTAGCTGGCACCACGCCCAGTGGTGGGCTTTTTATAGATATGGGTGGCCACTCCGTAAAACGCTTCGGAAGCTTCCATTATAGTTTCAGAAAGCGTCGGGTGAGGATGAATGGAGTGCGCCAGATCTTTTGCTTTCAAGCCATTATCTACTGCCAGGACCCCCTCCCCGATCAACTCTCCCGCTCCAATCCCTGATATTCCCATCCCCAGAACCGCCTCTGAATCGGGATCAAGAACCAGTTTAGTCACACCATCCGGCCGGCTAAGTATCTGGGCTCTTCCTGACGCACTCCAAGGGAATTTGGCCACCTTAATCCTCCTGTTATTATTTTGGGCCTCAGTTTCAGTCAAGCCGCACCAGGCTAATTCCGGATCTGTAAAAACAACAGCAGGCACACAACGCGCTTTTGGGCTGGGCTCTACACCAGCCAGTATTTCGACAACGGTTTTTCCTTCGGCGGAAGCTTTATGAGCCAGCATGTCTCCACCAATCACATCCCCAATAGCAAAGATAGATGGTTCGGCCGTTTGAAATCGTTCATCCACCCCAATAAACCCCTTATCATCCGTCTGAATCCGGGTAGATTCCAATCCGATGTGCACAGAATTAGGTTTTCTGCCAACAGCTACCAGGACCCGGTCATAGTTAGCCGATTGGATATCCCCAAGGCCATCAAATTCAGTCGTAATCTGATTTTCTTTCAACTCGCAGGAGGTAACCTGGGTGTTTAAATATATATTCTGAAATTGCAATTTAAGTCTCGAAAGCAAAGGACGCACCAGATCACGATCCACCCCCGGCAATAAATCACCAGTCATTTCCACTACCGTCACACGGCTACCCAGTGAGGAATAAACCGTGCCAATTTCCAATCCAATATACCCACCTCCGACAATCAATAAACGTTTTGGAATTTCTTCCAACTCCAGTGCGGTTGTCGATGTCAGAAGTCGATTGCTAATTTTTGAAAATAACGGGGGACAAACCGGCTGGGAGCCTGTCGCCAGAATACAATGATCAAACCCAATTGGTTCCTTATCATTAATTGCAAGACTATTGTTACTAAGAAACCGGGCTCTCCCATGTACAAAATCAACCCCACGTTGTTTGCAAAGAGAAATCAGGCCATTAGCCATTTTACTAATAACTCCACGGCTCCATTCACGGATCCGGTTAAGATCAATTTCTGGAGGTTGAAATTTCAACCCGAACGCTTCCGCATTACGGGTTTCCTCAATCAACCTGGAAAGATGAAGCAAAGATTTGGACGGAATACAGCCTCTGTGAAGACACACACCACCGGGTCTGGAATTTTCATCGATCAGGGTGACCCTCATTCCACGGTCAGCAGCCAAAAAAGCGGCACTATAGCCTCCAGGACCGGCACCAAGAACAATTACTCTTTTTTTATTCATAGGATTCAATCATTTTCCCCGATTGAAACTATCGGTGTCTTTTTCGGCTTAGTTGTTCCCAGACTCGCGGCTCGGCTTTAGTGCCAATCTTCCCAAACATATAATGGAATAGTTTTTGCGCATCTTGCTTGCCTGCCTGTTTGCCAGTCAACCGGGAAACAATGGACTCTTCCAACTGCAAAAACGGTTGTAATTGTTGACCTACTTTTTTAACGATTTGAAGATTACTGAGATCGGAAGCGGGTTTAATATTAGAAGAAAACTCACTCCGTTTCCGGGTGATATTTATTTTTGGGGAGGTCTTTCCTGATGTATCCTGCTCATCATCAAACTGCAAAGACTTTTTATATAAATTTTTGTAACCGATAAAATAAGGCAGGGCAAATCCTGATTCTGAATCACATAATGATTCAAGATCCTTTTTGACCTTTGCGATAAGGTTTTTGAGTTCAACCCCTGAATTACAGGCTCTCCATTCCCAAATATCTCCATCGAACGGAAGCAACACTCCGAGATCGGCAAGATGTCTTAAAAAAGATCCGACAAGCTCCTCACTCAAATCATTAGAAACGATGAATTCAATAAAAAACCTGATCCATTCATTCAAGCTCATTTTGCCTGAATAAACATTTTTCATAAATTCATCCCTAGAAAACCTTCATTTTATTCAAGCGTTTTTGAATTATTTCCCTCCATTCATCTGACAAAGCCGATAGGGAAATTAATTCTTCAATGTGCTTAATATTTGCCCCCCCTTTACGCAAAAGAGCATTTGCCTTTTCAACAGAAAAGCCGTTGGGATCCTTATGAATTAATTTAATGAGGGAGCCGGGTTCTACCATACCTGTTTTAAGAACCCTTAAGTAATAACCGCTGAAACCGGTTTTTTTAACACTGCAAGCCATGCTCTGATCTTTAAACACTTTATTCAATTTATGGCAAGGTTGGCGGGGTTGTGAAACTTGAATCTGAGCGGATCCGATCTCAAATATATCACCTATATTAATAGCTGTTTCAGGCATGCCCATCAGGCTCAGGTTTTCTCCAAAAGAGCCTGATACGATATTACGCTGTAGTTTTTCCTTCCAATAAGGAAAATGGTCAACGCAGTAAGCGCATACGGCCATATCTTTCCCGCCATGTGTTCTAGGGTCGCCAACTCCATCCCCATCAAAACCCAAGAAATCCAGAAGTATAGGTTCAAAAATGGGCATCTTAAAAATTCCTGACCTGATTTTTTTGGGGCCACCATCGAGGGAGACACGAGCGGGAGAGGCTATATTAATGGAAACAATCGTCAAATTGGAACGTCTAAACCTCAGAGCTATAAAAACAGGTAAATAATTACTTACTATAAAAATGGTAGCAATCTCTACCATTATTTTGTGCCCAATATAGGGCTTTATCAGCACATTTTATAAGGCTTTTCGCACCCTTTCCGTCAATTGGATACAAACCAATACCTATACTCAACGTTATATTGATTTCATGTTGGTCAATGCTAAAAGTTGGACGAATCTTTTCCAAAAGTTTTTGTGCAAGTTTTCCTGCATCTTCATGTTTGGTTATTGCCGGTAAAAGAAGAATAAACTCGTCGCCACCCAATCGTGCCACGGTATCCTGGTGACGCAAACATTCCTTCAACCGGTTTCCAACCGACTGCAGAAGCTCATCTCCAACATCGTGTCCTAAGGTATCATTGATTTTCTTGAAGTAGTCAAAATCTATATACAATAAAGCGACCAAACTATTATTCCGCTGGGCCTGGTGCAATGCCATTTCTAATCTGTCATTTAAAAGAATTCTATTGGGCAAACCCGTTAAGGGATCGTGATAAGCCATGTTCCTCATGGCACTTTCAGTCCTTTTTCTTTCCAATTCCGCCGCAGCCCGTGCCGCGAAAATTTTGAGAATGGAAAGAGTGCGTTTTTTATCTAGCATGGGTTTGTCATCCATGACGGCCAAATTCCCGAGAATTTTATAATATGAGTCAAAACTAAGGAACCCCTGCATAGCTGACAACTTTTAAATCCACCAGATTTTGATCATCGGGGTATGAATCGGTGATATTTTGCGAATGAAATGACTGCATTTCTGCCAAAACTTCTTCCCCCGGCGTATCCATGGTATTGAAGATTTTCTTTTCTACAAAATCATCTCCTCCCCATCCAGCAAGAATTGAACACTGGAGTTCCTTAAAATTGATGGATTCATTTACGAAAGCATATTTTACTGGAAGCGCTTCGGCTAAATGCCGAACCAATGACCGGAAAAATTCATCTCCGACCCGGGAGGGAGTACCCTCAACAATTAGCCTGAAAGCTTCTTTCTCCTTCAAGTTTTATAGCGGATCGTATGGAATGAGCAAGGCTCACAACAGAAAGACTTGACTTGATTAAATAATCCGTGGCTCCAGCTTTCATGGCCTCAACCGCTTTCTCCTGATCTCCCTGGCGGTTAAAAGTATTACCGGGGCAAAGTTATTTTTTATATTTAAATACTTTAAAAGTGCGAGGCCATCCTCTTTTTCCAAATGAAGATCCAGGAGGCAAATATCATGGTCACCACTATTTATAAGGGCAATAGCATCATCGCTTGTCGTTGCATAATCCAAAGTTATATTCGATTCTGGCAACTCTTCCTTGATCATTTCCTTCACAAGAAAAATGTCGTCCTCATTATCATCAACAACAAGCACTTTTAATTGATTATCTTCCATAGCAAAAATACAAAATATCCTATCCCAATATTTTTTAGAAACTAACTATAGGTGCAGAATTATTAATGCCACGATAACTTAAATTCCCGGGAATATCAAGATGGGGCTTAAGGCATCCAAAGGTAAAAAAAATAAGGACTTAAGGTATTTTTACCCAAGCCCAGATTTAAATTTATAAAGCTAAAGGCAGGAGGCTGAGGGTAGAGGG
>ERZ651768.3767-NODE-3767-length-10044-cov-6.860239_pt1 | contig 10044 bp, 10 predicted proteins | sample MGYA00514754_ERZ651768 | MGnify/ENA metagenome assembly ERZ651768 | reverse complement strand
GTTAACAAATCACCGTGGCTGGGCAGGAAGAGAATTTATCAGTGAAAGAAAGTCTGAAGATGTAAACATTCGAGATGCATTTTTCAATGCGCGCGAAAGACTTAATCTTACCAATATTGAACTTGTTGATCTCCTTGTAGAAGCATTGATGGAACATCTAAAAGAACGGGATTCATGGTTTGTTCAGCCTGACTTTCCTTTTGCCGAGACTTGGTGGTGGAATCTTTCTGCTTTTGAAGTAAGAAACGAATGGATTCTGGATTATTTGGCAAGTTTAAAGCCGCAATCAGGTTATATGGGCTCAAATGCAATAAATCCATCTCGAGTTTAAATCCCTATCTTTCAAAACATTTTATCAAATGCTTGGAATTTAAATTGACTACAAACCTTTTTGCCTAAAGGGTAAAGGAGACTAATGAACGACGAACAGCTTGAAATATTAACAGAAGTCTTTAGAACGCTTTTTAACAATCCAGAGCTAAACTTAGATGACGAGCTGGTTGCCACGGATGTTCCAGGGTGGGATTCTTTCAATCATATTAACCTAATAATTAATATTGAGGAAGAGTTCGGAGTTAAATTCACTAATGCGGAAATTGAAAAAATGCAAAATGTTGGTGATTTGAAAAAAATATTAGCGATTAAAATTTCTGGTTAGGCAATTTTTTATTATTTTTTAAGGTTAAGTAAGAAAAAACTTGGACCATTTTAAGCAGTCATCTACTTGTCCCACGTTTAAAATTTCTTGCCACTCAAGTATTCTAGAGCGTTATAACTGAAAAACGCTGGTGGCGGAACCTTTGTTTACTAATTTCCCATTTTGATTGATAGCAGTTAAATTAAGTACAATAGAATTAACTGACAGAATAATGCGGGAGACCTCAACATTATAAGTCAGAAGATCATCAATAAATACAGGGTGAAGCATTTCGAAGTTAATTTTATGTAGAATTGCATTACTTCCAGGAAGAAACATCCCCATAATTTTGGAATAACCGTTTCCGACAAGCAAACCATGTACGACAGGTTTTTCAAATCCCATTCGGTTTGCATGATCGCTATCCATATGAATTGCAGCTTGATCTTGTGTTAATGATATAAAAGTTTTAACTAAATCGTTGGTTATGCGGGTTGTTTCCTGCCAGTTTTGCCCCTCTTCTAAATCTTGGATTGATAGAAAGAAAGGTTTAGGACCCTTAGAAGTCATTTTAATTTATTGGAGAACTAAAAATTTATTGAGCGGTATAACCACCATCTACGGGCAGGTTTATTCCTGTGATAAAGGAGGATTGGTCGCTAGCCAGAAAAAGACAGGCATTGGCGACATCCTGTGGTAGTCCAAACCTACCTAAAGGGTATCCTTTGAGTAAATTTTTTTCAAGTTGATTATCCCTTCTAATGGCCGCTGTCATGTTTGTTTCAATTATACCAGGGGATATGGTGTTAGACCTTATTCCATGCGGGCCATACTCAACAGCAATAGATTTGCTGAAGTGGGCTAAGGCGGCCTTAGAAACTCCATAACCGGTGTAACCTTTAAATCCGATCAATCCATAAATAGAACTAATATGAATGAAATTACCTTTTTTCTGTTCCAACATGTAAGGAAGGATTTGTTTGCTGAGTCTAAAAACACCTTTAAGGTTGATATCCATAATGCTGTTCCAATGTGAATCCTCCATTTTGTGCGTTGCTGCGCTTGAAGATGTCCCTGCATTGTTTACTATAATATCAATTTGGTTAAATTGTTTTAGTGAGGTACTAATTAATTCATTAATATCTTTTTCCCGGGTAATATCTCCTTGAACAAAAGTTACATTTTCTCCGATTTCGCTAACCACCTTTTCCAACCTACTTTTTCTTCTTCCAAAAACTACAACCTTAGCCCCGTTTTTACAGAAAAGTTTCGCACATTCGAGACCGATTCCACTACCTCCTCCTGTAATAATTGCTGTTTTGTCTTTCAGGATCATAGATATTTTTTTTGCTTTAATTGTTTATAGAAAAAAGTCTAATTTGTTTATAGCAAAAAGTCTAATTTGTTTTTTTGTTATAGATAGTTGCCAAGACAAATTTACGCGGGTTAGCTTGAAAAATATTTTGATTACGTATAGTATGACTTAGAAGGCTTTTTTGGAATAGATCTTTAAGAGATTTTCTAGACACACATAGTATGTGACCTCAGATTTGGCGGTTAGAAACGTTTGGGTTCCTTTCGTGTCTTGATGACGACCAGAAGATGAAAGATCAACTGAATAGCTATTTAAAAAGAGTTTGATTGGCGCTTGTTTTTTTTCTGCGCCCATCTCCATTTCCTCTAAAATTTACCAAGTGTTTCTTGTTTCCACATTATCTACTTTAAAAGCGTGAAAGGATTAAACCGTTGAAGAATGCTTTGCTTGGAATACTTTCTAATAGGGTATTTCAGGTAATTTTTTTAGTTTATTCTTCTTTGCTTTGTTTTCTAGGTCGTCAATTAGATCGTGGAATTACAAACTTTGACGGTGCCTATTATGCGATTAAAGCTAGAGAAATTTTTTCTTCAGATAGCTTATGGGTGGTTACATGGAATGGAACCGCGCACTTTTTTGACAACCCTCCCTTGCCCTTTTGGTTGACAGGTCTAGTTTATAAAGTTTTTGGTGTGTCTGGTTATGGGGCTGTTTTTTCTTCAGCGATCTTTGGTACCTTGATCGTTTTGTTAACGTATTCGCTTTGTAACTATCTTTATAAAGATAACTGGACATCTTTCTTGGCCGCCTTTGTGCTTCTTTTTCCTGGACTTTTTTTGGATTCTTCACGCAGGGCAATGTTGGATATTACGCTTGCTTTTTTTGTAACTGCGTCAATGTATTGCTTGATAAAAGGTTTAGAAAATAGAAAATTTTTTTTGCTTTATGGATTAATGACAGGGTGCGCTGTATTGACAAAAAGTGTGCTTGGATTTTTCCCTGTCGTGATCGGTGTTGTCTTTCTGTGCTGGCACAGAGGTTTAAAAAAAATTTTTGACCCAGTATTTATGACAGGTGTGGTGTTAGCTTTATTGGTGGGATGTAGCTGGTACCTGGTTAATTGGTATATATTTGGAGATTTGTTCATCGAGCGACATTTTAAAACAACGCATATGAAACTTATTCCCCAAGATTTTTTGTCGAATAACCCACTATATATATTTGGTTATCTAAAAGACATGTTGAGGAATTACTGGCCTTGGCTTCCGGTGACGGCGGCAGGGGTATTTTTGTTTGCAAAAAAATCGTTTAAGGAGAGGGATTGTCGATCAATCTTTCTCTTTCTATGGGTCTCCATTCCATTTGTAGTTATGAGTACCAGTAGAAACCAGACTCTACGATACCTTTTCATGATCTTTCCTGCTCTTGGAATTATAACAGCCCACACTTTGGCCAGTTGGTTGAAGGATGCCCAAAAAGATAAAGCATTACCGTGGATGATTGGAATTATCATGACGGTTGTTTTGGTGGTAAACGTGACTCCAATTCAGGTTAAGGTTTCTCTTAACCAAAATAATGCTGAGGCAAGGAACCTTGCTCCCTTTGTACACATAAATACGAAGTCTGATGAAAAAATATTAAATTACGGGTTTACGCCGTGGAATCCAAGGCAGGTCCTACTCTTTTATTCAGGTAGATTCCTAGAACACCCCGTCAAGGATGCGGAAACTTTAGTTCAAAAGTTAGATGAAAACCCAAGGGGAACATGGTTGTCACCTGTTTCGAAGTTTCAAGAACTGAAAAATAAATTTCCGGGGAAACTTTACTTGATTTATGGAAACCAGAAATTTGCTTACTTTACGTCAAAAAAGAACAGAGAGAATATTACTTACAACTTTTTTAACACGAAGGTCCCAATTATTCGATAGGGTTATGTGAGCTAAGTTCTTAACAAAACATATCTTTCAGAGTATTCTTGTAAATGAGAGGTCAGGCCATCCTTAAGAAGTAATGCTATCTTATCTTTGCTAATGCGAATTTTTTTCCAAGCGGTGTCTGTTGCAGTTATAGTCATTGGAAGATTGTGAAACTCGCTTTTCAGGTCAGATTGACGCATGATAACATAAACATTATTTCCCGATTTAATGAACAGTTCCAGTTCTTCAGGACTCTTTAGATAAATAGAAGGAAGACCTGTCATTACTCCCATGCGTGCTCTATGGTTTCCCAAACGATAAAGTCCGATACGTTTTTCAAGCTGAGGGTCAGTTAGAATGTGATTGGCAAATTTCTTCATTGGGTATCTATTAAAATAAGAAAGCGATTCGCCACTCAGTGAAGTTAGAGTAATGATTTGGGTGATAGATAAAGCAATGATCAGGGCGGAATATTTTTTTGATTTATAAAGTATGAATAGCAAAACGACTCCAAAAAGACTAAGAACGGATAAGGCCATTAATCCAGTTGGAGTAGAGAAATGAGGAAATAAAAAAAGTATCCCCATTGATGTCAGCGTGGAAATTAAAAGATAAAATGTTAATGCTAGATAGAACGAAACTTTAAATGTACTGCCCTGAAAACCGTTGGGGGAGTCCGTAAGTTGAGAGAAAAACTGAGCAGTTATCATTGTAATTGGAGCTGATACAGGCAGCATGTATCTGCTATGTTCAATGCGAAACAGGGTGAACAGTATTAGGGGGAATACAAGCCATATGATGGAGAAGAGAAAAGCCTGATTGTCTTTATGGGTTATATTGCCATACCAAACTTTTAACTTCCCAGACAAGAATAAAAAATAACTCTTGGTTGAAGGTGAAGAGATTGGTTGGGTTAGGATTGGTAGAAACCTTACTGCGAGGGCTGCTAAAAAAAAGAAGGACCAGGGTAGGTAGTAACGAATAATTACCCCAAAATAATATAGACTGAATGGGGTGTCATGAATCATTCGGTCTCGCAATTCTGCTCCGAGAATATGATTTTTGAATTCATTGCCATGAATGACTAGCATAGTGACAAACCAGGGGAGGATAATTGCCGCGAGAATCATGGTTCCATAGCCAAGTCGTAGTCGGGACAATTCTTCCCAATTGCGCAAGGTTATGAGAAATCCCCCAATGACAAGTGCCGGAATAATTATTGCGATAGGTCCTTTAATCATAAAACCAATACCCATGCAAATATATGCAAAATAGTAGGAGATGTTCTTATTTGATTTATCTTGAAACCCTCGGATGAAAAAATAGAAAGCCGATAGAATAAAAAAGTTTAGTGTCATATCGGTTATCGCCCAACGCGCAATTTGAAAATGAAGATAACAACCCGGCAGCAGAAGAGCGCTAATGACAGCTATTTTAGGGTCAAATAGGCGTCGAGCAATCATGTACACAATAGGTATGCAGAGTGAGGCAAAAAACGAAGATACGAGTCGAGCTGAAAACAAATTAACCCCAAATATTTTGTAGGAAGCGGCAACCATCCAGTAAAATATGATTGGTTTGGCGAATCTTTTTTTATCGTTATAAACAGGTGTTATATAATCACCAGAATCAATCATATTTCGGGTGCTTGTCACATAAAAATTTTCATCAGCATGGTATGGGGGAACTTCACTAAGGTTGTATGTGAATGCAAGAAAACAGAAAAGAGTGAAGGCACCCAGTTGCAAGTATTCTTTACTGCCAGAATTTTTGAGCGAAAGTTGTGTTTGCATCACTAGAGAGGGAATTAATTTTGTGGGGGTTGACTTAAAGTGGTTAGTTGGAACTAGAACACTGAGGCAATTATACACTTGAAAGAGTTTTCGGAGTGTAAAATCTCAAGGTGTGGACTATATTTTTTTATTGTTTTCTGCCGTTTGATAACTGTCTAGAGAAAATTCCTATTAATCTGTTCGATTATTCTAGTATTTCTTTTAATTGCCAAAGTAAACGCTCGTGAAAATTTCAGTTTTATGTTTTGATCTTTCAAGTAATGCCTTTGGCAGGGCATGGCTTTTGGCCAAAGCCCTTTCTAGAGTTTATGATGTTGAGATTATTGGGACCTCAAGAAAGGGTGGTATATGGGCTCCGATGTCTGATTCGGAAATTCCTGTAAAAGAATTCATGTGGGATCGATATCCAAAGTTTTCTAGAATTAAAAAAAATATTTTAGATGCGATTGACGGCGATCTTATTCTAGCTTCAAAACTTATGCCGACTAGCTTTGGTATCGGTCTTCAAAAAAAATATTCTAGTGGAAAACCTTTGATCGTAGACATTGATGACTGGGAGCTTGGTTTTTTTTATCATTCTGGTTTTTGGGGAGGAGTTGGGCGATTTCTAAACTTTTCTAACCCAAATGGTTTGCCTTACGTTTGGAGGATGGAGCGTCTGGTTGGTGAGGCAGATGCGGTTTCGGTCAGCAATCGATTTTTACAGAAAAAATTTAAAGGGGTCTTATTGCCTCATTGTCGTGATACTTCAGTTTTGGATCCACAAAAGTTCAATCCGGATGAAATAAAAGAAAGAATAGGACTTGCAGATAAAAAAGTTGTAATGTTTCTTGGAACTCCAAGACCACATAAAGGGATTGATGATTTATTGATTGCGCTGAAACAAATCAACATCCCTGGATTACGTTTGGTAATTATTGGGGTGGAGAATCAGCAGGATTTTTTAAAAGGAGTTGATCAGTCGATCAGAGATCGCGTAGTGGTTTTACCAAAAATTCCTTTTCAAAACCTTCCTGAATTTTTATCAGCGGCTGATATTGTAGCGATTCCTCAGCGTCAAACCTCGGATTCAGTTGGGCAAATACCCGCCAGATTATTTGACGCAATGTCTATGGCCAAGCCAATTATAGCAACTCGGGTATCAGATATTCCTGAAGTTTTAGAGGATTGCGGTTATCTTGTCGATCCAAGTGAACCCTCTCAGTTAGCGGATGGCATTCAATATATTTTGAGTCATCCCGGTGAGGCAAAAGCCAAGGGGTATGCTGCGCGAGAAAGATGTAAACAGAGGTATGATATTCATAACTTAGAGAGTGGTTTGCATGAACTTGTAGAACATGTTTCAGCCAAAAAAGGCTAAGAATGAAAAATATTCCACAGAAAGCAAAAATTCTTTTAATCAAACTACGCTCTATCGGAGACGTGGTATATAACACTGCAGTATACTCTCCTCTTAAAAGACGTTTTCCGGATGCACACTTAACAGTAGTGGTCGAAAGACCATCATATGATTTGGTTTGCGATCATCCAGATGTTGATGATGTGCTGTGTTTTGAAAAAGGGTCGTTCTGGAAACAGGTAAAATTTTATAGTCGATTGATGCGGGAAGGATATGATGTGGCAATTGACATGCATGAGGGAACACGTGGTGCGGTGATGTGTTTTTTAACTTGTGCCTCAATACGAATTGGTCATAAATTTGCCAAGCGGTCCTTTCTATATAATACCAAACTTGATTTTTCTGACCTTAAGCCGAAATTTCCAATTGATTACCAGGTAGCACTAATAAAAACAATGGGTGTTCACTTTGATCATGTGGGACCTTCAATTTATATCTCAGAATCTGCTAGACATCAAGCAAGAGATCTACTCACCAAAAACGGGATCCAGAATGGATATAAATATTGCGTGATCCACCCTGGAACTAAAAAGGTTTACGACCAGTGGCAATATGAAAAGTTTTCTCGCTTAGCGGAAATTATTCCTAAAAAGTATGGAGTAAAGGTGGTCCTCACCTGCGGCCCAGATGAAAAGGCGCAGGTCGAACGTGTTACTAAATTAGTGCATAGCAGCGAAGTGGTATGTATTCAAACCGGGTTGCAGGAGCTGGGTGCTATTACTCAAGGAGCAAGTTTTGTTGTTTGTCATAATGGAGGTTATATGCACTTAGCTTCTGCAATGGGTGCACCAGTGATTGCTCTTTTTGGAGTTGTTCATCCAGGCGTATGGAAACCTCTGGGGCAACGGGATCAGGTAGTTTATAAAAATATTGAATGCAGCCCTTGTTATGATCATACGCGCAAACCAGAATGTTATGAAGGTGACGCGGAATGTAAGCGAGTAATTGAAGTGGATGATATACTTAAAGCTGTGGAACGGTTAAGGTTATAACACCCTCTACGAGGTTGCAGGCTTTATCCCGACTCTACAAGAATAATCAATTCTATGGAACAAAACTTGCCGAGATTCTTGGCTGAAATACTTGTCGGTTGCTTCTTGTGAACCTTGAAAATGGCCATAGTCATCAATTATAACAACTCCTTGTGTGGTAACTTTTGGGTAAAGATGAATTAGTTCGTGGTACGTCGATTCATATAAGTCTGTGTCCAAGCGAAGTAAAGCAATTTGATTTGGAAGCGTACGTGGGATGGTTTTTTCTACCATACCTTTCACGAAGATTATATTTTCTTCAGGGTAGCCTGTGGAGAGCATATTATTCTTTACCTCATCGAGAGAAACTGTCAGAAGCTCTTTCTCTTTTTTCCACAGCAGGCGATAGGGGACTCCGTGTATATCAATGTCCTTGTCGGTAGGTTCTGACATTCCTTCGTAAGTATCATAGAGGTATATTTTTCGATGTGTCTGGTTATTTTGGATTAGAGTTAGCGCAGCTAACATCGCGCTACCACCTCTCCAAACACCACATTCTACAATATCACCTAGTATGTCTCCTTTGGTGATATATTGAATCGCTTTATAAAGAGAATAGCATCTCTCCATAGATGTTAAGGTATACTTTGATTTCCTTGTGCCAATTTTAGAATAAAGACCTTGAAAGTCTTTATCTTTTACAAGGTCGGACCTGTTTAAATAGCGATCGGCATATTTCCTTAGGCGTCCGTCCCAACGGCGAATGAAATTTTGAAACAAAATTATCTCTTAGGTTAGGGGTGGTTTAAAGTTATGGTGTGTAATAACCGTTTGCTTTGCAAAGGTGGCAAATAGTTTCAAGATCATTAGGTTGGTCTAAAAGTTCCTTTCGTGCTGCAATGTATTTCTCTCCATTCCAAATGTCTTTAAAATCGGTTTCAAAAGCATTGCCCATTGAATACTTACTTTCAGTTACTACACATCCACAAGGAAAGACATCACCATTCCAGTTAATGAATGTTTCCATCCATGGTCTCTTGCAAAACTTGATAGGTTTTTTTTGTTTTTTTTGTTCCAGATCGTAAGGATTGTAATCTGGATTTTCCGGGATCCATTCTGAGTCAGTTTCAATATTGTCTTCAACCTTTCCAAGAATATCATCTTTGAGATTGGTTCGCATAATACTGAAAGTTATATCAACACCAATTTCCTTTGCGCGTTTTTTAGCCATGTCCATTTGATGCTCGTTTTGCTTCATCACCAGAAAATTCCAGACTACGTTCACTTTGGAGTTATGTCGTTTTTTTGCTTCCACAAGACGCTTCATGTTGGCAAATACCTTTTCAATATCTCCCCCCACACGATATTTTTCATAAACTTCTTGTGTTGCTCCATCGACAGAAACGATAAGCTTATCCAGTCCTGATGTTGCAATTCCTTCAACCTGTTCGTCGCTTAGATTGCCGAGGTGAACACTAGTAATAGTTCTAATTTTGTGATTTATCGCGGTATGACGAATCATATCGACTAGAGATTTATGGAGAAGTGGTTCTCCCCAACTATATAGATTTATGGACTGGAGGTATTTCGCTAACCGGTCAATTATTGTTTTAAATTGTTCTAGCTTAATTGATCCGCGTTCTACTGTTTTGTCACGGAGTCCTGTGGGGCATAGAGGACATTTAAGGTCACAAAGGTTGGTTGGATCCAGGGCAAGCATTTTGGGCATGGAGAAAAGCTTGGAAACTCCAAAACGGTAGCTGAGTTTAATGAGAATCCGATTGATACGGTGATGCAATTTAAACATGGCTGAAGATGTGGTATTAAAATTAATTCAGGTTAAAAGGTCAGAAAGTTTAAAAAAACTAGGCGGTTTTCAATTAACAAAAAAATAAGGCATTGAATTAAGGAACGTATAAAATTTTACGAGCTATTAATGTTAGGAAAACAGTCTAGTGTCAACTCGAAAACAATAAAGGCTAAATATGATTCGATATTAAAATAACTACTATG
>ERZ651768.3766-NODE-3766-length-10045-cov-47.795546_pt1 | contig 10045 bp, 8 predicted proteins | sample MGYA00514754_ERZ651768 | MGnify/ENA metagenome assembly ERZ651768 | reverse complement strand
GCTCCTGCTGAACATGCTGCTCGTACCACTAATCGTCGGAATCATAGGTCTGATTGTTTACCGACTCCGCACAAGACTGCGGCGTAAAACCATACGCTAGTTTGTATCTTCTAGCTATTTCATAGAAAAAGCACAATTGTCATTCCGGGCAAAGCATAGCTTTGCCCGGAATCCAGCAGTATTATTATAGATCCCGGATCAAGTCCGGGATGACAACAAAAAAACTTTTTCAGTAAATCCTAAGTAGTTTCCTGATCAAAATTCTTGAGCGGATTCGGAATGAAGTCAAATGATCAGGCAGCACGCTTGTTAAACTGCTCCACTTCAGTGGACTCTTTTAGTGCAGCAGTAGAAGACTCTCCTCCTGCTACAGTATTTTGCACGGTATCAAAATAACTGGTACCAACAAAACTCTGATGCTTAACTGCTTTGAAACCTTTTGTTTCCTGCAGTTCAAATTCACGTTTCTGCAATTCAGAATAAGCCCCCATTCCACGTGTACTGTAACCTGTAGCCAGTTCAAACATGCTTGTGTTCAGAGCATGAAATCCTGCAAGTGTTACAAATTGGAATTTGTAACCCATTTCTCCGATTTTTTCCTGGAATTTCTCAATCGTCAAATCATCAAGATGCATGCTCCAGTTGAAAGATGGAGAACAGTTGTAGGCCAGCATCTGGTTTGGATACTTTTCGTGGATTGCATCAGCAAATTCCTGTGCTTCACCCAAATCCGGCTTTGAAGTTTCACACCACAAAAGATCACAGTGTGGCGCATAGGCCAAACCACGTGCAATTGCGCATTCGAGTCCACCCTTGATTCGGAAAAATCCTTCCGCAGTACGTTCCTTGGAAGCAATGAATTCATGATCCCGCGGATCAACATCGCTGGTCAAAAGCTTGGCACTGTTGGCATCTGTTCTGGCCATCAGTACCGTTGGAACTCCCATCACATCTGCTGCTAACCTTGCTGCAGTAAGTTTGCGAATAAATTCAGAGGTTGGTACAAGTACCTTTCCGCCCATGTGTCCGCATTTTTTCTCTGATGCGAGTTGATCTTCAAAATGCACACCCGAAGCACCGGCTTCAATCATGTGCTTCATTAATTCATAGGCATTCAGTACACCTCCAAATCCAGCTTCTGCGTCTGCAACAATTGGAGCATACCAGTACACATCGTTCCTCCCTTCACTGCAATCGATTTGATCCGCTCTGGTGAGTGCGTTGTTTATCCTTCGCACCACAGTGGGAACGCTGTCAACCGGATATAAACTCTGATCCGGATACATTTCTCCGGCAGTGTTTGCATCACCGGCAACCTGCCAGCCGCTGAGATAAATGGCTTTCAGTCCAGCCTGCACCTGCTGCACCGCCTGATTTCCAGTCAAGGCACCCAGTGTATTGACATATGGATTTTCCTGCATTAATTTCCATAAGCGCTCTGCACCAACACGCGCCAAGGTGTGCTCTACTTGTAGTGAGCCCTGTAGTTTTCTGACCTCCTCTGCGCCATAGGGTCGCTCTACACCTTGCCAGCGTGGATTATAGGTCCATTCCTGGTTGAGATTATTTACTTGATTTTGCTTAGGCATTTGTCCTCCTATTGAACATTTCTAAATGATTCCGAACTCACTTCTACTGCCCGGAATGAACACTCCCACTACACTCGGGAAAAACTTAAATACAACTTTATTATAGCAGAATGCAAAAAACAAGCGAAAATTCGCTAAAAGTTAATATTTTTTCTAATTTTGTATTTTCGTTATCAATTTTGAATTTGCATTGTCATGCAAAAAACTGTAGATAGGACTTGCTGAAAATTAATATTAGTCAATAATATCAATAAGTAATTATTTGATTTATGATGTCAACTGCAAGGGTTTTTACTGAAAAAGCACAAAAGCCCTACACTTTTTTTGTTAGAGTTCTTTTTCCAACGAGGTGGTGACACATGTATAATGGTTGCGATACTTTAGATTCTTCTCAGTTGTCATTCCGGGCGAAGCACAGCGTAGACCCGGAATCCAGGGGTAATGCTTCAAAGCTTGTGCTCAACCCCCGATCCAGTCGAGGGCAGGCTCTGTTCTGGTATCTGGATCCCGGATCAAGTCCGGGATGACAAAAGAAATACTTTTTCAGCAAGCCCTAGAATTCGAAAATATTGTGGTTGAATTACCGGTTATAAGTGAATTTCAATTTTTTCCTTGACTAGTTAAATTTCTGGTTTACAATGCATCTCTGTGACTATCTTTCGAAGCAGAAATGCAGTGAAAGATCTTCCATGAAAGCTGTGAGCGGCACCTCAATCTGACACTTGTCTGTAAGGTATGTACTCAGTGGCTTTTGTTTATTTCTCTCTCAACTAATAAAGGAGGTAAATATGGCACATTATATGGTTCAGGCATCATACACGTCCGGTTCATGGGCAGCCCAGATCAAGAATCCTCAGAACAGGATTGAGCAGGTAGGGAAGATGTTTGCCGCGAAAGGAATTAAATTCCTTTCGGGATACTACTCATTTGGCGAGTTTGACCTTTGCCTGATTCTGGAGGGCCCGGATAACGTAGGTGCGGCGTCTGCACTAATTGCTGCTGCTGCAGGAGGAGCAATTTCAAAAATCCAGACCACCGTCCTGATGACGGCCGAAGAAGGCCTTGAAGCCATAAAAGGAGCTGGTTCAGTGGAATACAGCCCACCTGGTTCGTGAATTCTGTGAATTAACTCTACAGCGGTCGGTTCCTGTTGACCGGCCTCTTTTAGATACTTAAAAACCGACAAAAAAGTTGATGGTTTTTATCATTAATCATTAATACTTATATCCGAAATAAAGGAGTCTTTATGGATACTCAAAAGAACCTGATGATGTTTACGATTGTTATTTCTGTTATTTATGGAATTTGGGCAATTTTTGCCCCCGGGCACATTATGAGCACCTATGGTACGCCGGAAGAATTTGTTAATCCGGTTTCTCTGAATATTGTTATGTTATTCGGTGTTGCAGCCTGGGTTGTTGCTATTCTTGGTTGGCACATCAGGTCAACTGTAACTGAAGAAAACGTTGAGAAAGCCATGAGCTATTTTGCTATTGCCTGGCTACTCTACGGGCTTCACGGAGTCCTCTCAGAAAAGGTGCTAACCTGGCCGGAAGGTCTTGAACCACCTACCTTTTCAGAGTCGACCATTGGAGGAATAGTTTTCCTCGTTTTTAGTGTTGTTTATTACGTGTTTCGTAAACCAAAGAGCAGTTGAGAAACAAGCAGAAACTCACCTTAAGGGGGATTTTGGTCCCCCACCCCCCTGCATCTATTTAAGAATCAATATATTATTTAACTGGCACTCTGATTCTTTACCGTCCCATTGTGTGCTCAGTTTCTCAGGAAACCCGAAGAAGGTCTAGAAGCTATCAATAAGTCAACACTATTTGACATTTTTAGTCTTGGCATAAATCATTAATTTAGAAGAATATTGTCCACTTGAAGAAACTGAATGATCTTTGTTATTGAAATATTAATTTTTTCTTGACAAGGATTAGTCAAACGACTAACATTGTTAAAATTAGTCAATCAACTAAATGAATTTATGTCTGAAGAAACGAAACAAAAGATCATGGACGGTGCGCGCAAAAGTTTGATCAAGGAAGGTCACCGACGCTCCACGATCAAAGTCATCGCGGATTATGCCGGGGTCAATCACGGCTTGGTGCATCACTATTTCGGTTCTAAGGAAGAATTGATGGTAGCCTTGATTCAGCATCAATCACAGCAAGTTCTTCCTGTACTTTTCCGTGACCATCCGGATTGGTTAGAGGAGCTTCTGCAGGAGCGCCGCCCAAAAGACCTGGCAAAGATGAATCAGGAACAACTGGATAAATTCATGGATACCGGAATGGATCGTTTTTTTTCTGTTTACGATGATTTTGACAAGATCCTCAGTGAATTTATGGCCATGAGTGCTGAGATGCCAAAAGTAGCAAATAAATTAAGGGAGGTTCTCAGAAAGCGTAGAAAGTTCCTGGGATTGATTTTTAATAACAACAATCCAGGATTTGCAACTCTCTTGGTGGCTTCCCTAACTGGATTGCTGTTGCACTATCGCCTGGACCCGAAAATAGCAATCAAGGAGGCCAGGGTATTATTACGACAAAAATTATTTAATCACCAAATTGAGTAACAGATCTATGAAACAAATAATACAAAAAATTGAATCGAGATTCGAACAAATGGGGCGCTGGATTCATGTCCATCCAAAACGAGTGATTCTAGTAATGCTGTTGTTTTTTGCAATTTTAGCTTCGAATCTTCCTTCGATTCAGGTTGATACGTCAACCGAGGCATTTTTCAGCGAAAACGATCAAACCCGAATTGCCTACGACAAGTTCCGTGAACAATTCGGCCGAGACGAAATTGTACTGGCTCTCATACATCCGAAAAAGGTTTTCGACATTGAATTTTTAAAGAAGCTGAAAGCCTTCCATGAGGATCTTGAGGCAGAGGTTCCACATCTTGATGAAGTACAGAGCCTGATAAACGTGACTGCCATGCGTGGTGAGGGCGGTGAGTTGATCATCGAGGAACTGATGGCAGACTGGCCTGAAGACGATGCAGGAGTCAAGGATCTCAAGGAGCGAGTACTCAGAAACAAGTTCTACCGCAACTTTCTGGTTTCAGAGGACGGGCAATACACGACTGTGGTGATTCGCTCTAATGCTTTTTCTGATGTGGGTAAAGATATGGATCAGGAAGGAATACTGGAAGAGGGATTCTCAGACGAAGAGGATACTTCACTTTCCGATAATGAAAACCCTCAGTTGCTGACCGAAGAGCAGAACAGTGAGTTTGTTGAGGCCATTCAGGCTTTGGCTGAACGTCACCGCAATCCTGAATTCCCGATCGACCTCGGTGGGTCTCCAGTAATGGTCCATGATCTTAAAAAAGCGATGTTCTCCGACATGCCAGTTTTCGTATTGGCATCTCTGGGCGTGATCGCCCTACTTCTGGTAATACTCTTCCGCCGTTTATCGGGTTTGGTACTTCCTATACTAACAGTGATATTTTCTTTGTTGGCGGCTCTGGGTCTAGTGGCCGCCACCGGAACCAAAATGACGATTGTTATGCAGATACTCCCTTCTTTCTTACTTGCCGTTGGGATCGGTTATTCGGTCCATTTGCTGGTCATATACTACCGGCATCTGCGCGACCATGGTGACAAAGGGGAGGCGATTGCTTTTGCAATGGGGCATTCGGGTCTAGCGATTCTTATCACCAGCCTGACCACGGCGGGGGGCCTCCTTTCCTTTGTTCCAGTAAAGGTAGCACCAGTTTCAGATCTTGGGTTATTTGGGGCGGCAGGCGTACTGCTCTGTGTTTTCTTCACCCTGGTTCTCTTGCCAGCCCTGCTTTCGGTGCTTCCAGAAGGAAAACCTGCAGTTGTTGCTGATAAGCTGCATATGCAGGATACATCTCGACCCCAACTCTCATTTGCAGACCGGATGCTCAAAGGTTGTGGAAATTTTGCAGTCAATCGGCCCTGGACGGTGATAGTGATCAGCGTGCTGATAGCTTTGATGTCGTCGTTTGGTGCCGCCCAGCTTCGTTTTTCACATAATCCAGTTGCCTGGCTGCCAGATGACCACTCTCTGCGAAATGCGACCGATGCAATCAACGATCATATGAAAGGCAGCGCAGCCATTGAACTGATCGTCGAACGGGGTGAGGAAAATGCGGTCAAGGATCCGGAATTCATGAAACGTCTTGATGAATTCAATAGTTTTTCCGAAGGGACAAGCTACAACAGGATTTCTGTAGGGAAATCCTCATCCGTTGTCGACGTGGTAAAAGAAATCAACCAGGTACTAAATGAGGACCGAGAGGAATTCTACAGGGTACCTCTGGACCGGGGAATGATAGCGCAGGAACTCCTGCTGTTCGAAAACGGTGGTACTGACGATCTCGAAAATCTGGTCAATACACCTTTTTCCAAGGCACGTGTGACGCTCAAGACAACTTGGGTGGATGCAAACCAATATACCGGACTTCTGCTCAAGCTGGAAAGAAAGATAGAGGAGCTGTTTGGACAGGAAAAGTCATATGTCGTCACCGGACTCATTCCGATCATGGTAAAAACAATCACCTTTCTTATGGAAGGCATGCTGATCAGTTACCTCATTGCAGGAGTGGTGATCACTCTGCTGATGATTTTCCTGCTTGCTGATTTTCGTCTGGGGCTCTGGAGCATGATTCCGAATTTTCTGCCAATCCTTACTGGGTTGGGTGTGATGGGAATGCTCGATCTGCCCTTGGACGCGATGTCGATTCTTGTAGGCAGCATTGCTATTGGACTTGCTGTCGATGATACCGTGCACTTCATGCACAACTTCCTTCGGAATCAACACATTCATCAGGATGTACAGGTGGCTGTGGAAAAAACACTAACTTCAACTGGACGGGCCATGCTTCTTACCACTATCGTTCTTTCCGCAGGTTTTTTCATCTTCATTATTTCGTCTATGAACAACCTTATATCTTTTGGTCTGATTACAGGTTTGACCATTATCATCGCGTTGTTTGGAGATATCTTGCTTGCCCCAGCAATGATGGCTTTGATCTACAAAAAACGGCCTTCCAACTCAATAAAAAAGGAGACACTATGATGTCCAATAAAATAATATCAAACACAATCAGTATTACCATTTTCAGTATCCTAATTTCTGGAACCACTATGTTTCCTGAAAAAGTATTTGCCCTCAACGGACGCGAAATCATGGAAAAAGTCAATGCCCGTGACACAGGCGACCGCTCAATTACTGAAATGGAAATGATTTTAATTGATAAAAAAGGCAATAAGCGTGTCCGAAAACTTAAAACTTTTGGACTTGAGAAAGGAAAAGACTCTCTGAGCTTAATGTTTTTCCTCTCTCCTGCTGACGTCAGAAATACCGGATTTCTGACTTTTGATTATGATGAATCCGGTAAGGATGATGACCAGTGGCTTTTTCTTCCGGCACTGCGTAAAACAAAACGCATTGCAGCAGGAGACAAAAGCGGCAGTTTCATGGGATCCGATTTGAATTATTCCGATATGACTTCTCCTGATCTGAATCTGTATGAATATACTTTGATGAAAGAAACAGAGGTCAAGGGACAAAAAGTCTGGCAAATCAAGTCTGTTCCAAAAACCAAAGCTGAAGCAGAGAAAAGCGGTTACAGCAAGTCCGTGGTTTTCATACGTCAGGATAATTATGTCATGATTCGAGGAGTCCGCTGGGTTCACAAAAAGAAGCGCAACAAGTATCTGGATGTACGCAAGTTAGAGAAAATTGACGGAATCTGGGTTTCAACAGAATTGCATGTGACCACCAAGTCCGGAAAGAAAACTTTGCACAAAACTATTTTGAAACAAAAAAATGTCCACTTTAATCAGGATGAAGTGAATGAGGATTTGTTCTCAATACGTAGGCTTGAGAAAGGTTTATGAAATGACCGAGTTTCAAAGTTTCAAAATTTCGAAGTTTCAAAAGGTAGCCCCGAACTCTGTTTCTGGATTGGTGTTCTATATAATATCCTTTTTTTTTGTTTTGATCTTTGTCCTCGGAATTCCGGATGTGATATTGGCACAGGAGACTTCAGAAGACGATGGATTGGAAGATGTGTTGTCCGGATTTGATGATGAAGGTTCAGATGAAGATGAAGCGCTTTCCGGATTTGATGAAGGTAGCCCCGAACTCCGTTTCGGGGAGATGGATTCCGACGGTGAAAGAGAATCCGGAGTCGACGATGAGAATTGGAGTAATTTGTCCGGAAGTGCAGGATTGAGCGCAAGTTACAGTTACGCCAAAGACGCGCCTGCCGACAAGACACAAGCGGATTGGAGCGGATTGACGAAACTCCGGCCTTACTTTTCCTTGACGTGGGATGCAAAACTTGGTGAAAACTGGAAAACACGAATTTCCGGAAAAGCATTTTACGATTTAGCATACGGAATGAAAGACAGTGAAACTTTTTCTGATGAAGTGCTGAGCGAGTTGGAAAAGGAAGCTGAACTTCGGGAAATTTATTTGGAAGGCAGTCCTTTTGGAAATTTGGACATCAAACTCGGAAAGCAGATTGTGTCCTGGGGTGTCGCAAACAGTTTGCGTGTAGTGGATGTGCTGAATCCCACCGACAGCCGCGAATTCGGGATGACGGATCTGGAAGACGTCCGACTGCCGATTGCCATGACAAAACTTGACTACTACATCGGAGATTTGAAACTGGAAGCAGTCGCTGTACATGAAATAAAATTTAACAAATCCGCTGTGTTTGGCAGCGATTTTAATCCGTCGACTCAGAAAATAAATGAAGTCATTCCGGAAAGTTCTGCGGAAAATACGGAATACGGATTGGCCCTGATCGGTACATTTAGCGGTTGGGATGCGTCTTTACATTGGGCGCAGTATTTTGACGACACTGCTCATTTTAAAATTACCAAAGTAACTTTCATTCCCGGACTAGGAGCTGTACCAACACTAGAACAGCGACACAGCCGTTTAACAATGGGTGGAGCGACTCTGAGTATTCCTTCCGGAAATTTCATCTGGAAAGCGGAAGCCGCAAAATTGCAGGGGATGGAATTTGCGCTAGTGACAGATAAAACTTTTTCACGGACTGATGTTCTAGTGGGTTCAGAGTATTCAGGATGGAGCGATACTTCACTGACACTTGAATTTGGAGTACAGCACCTTAATGATTTTGATGTAAAATTGGAAGAATCACCTGACTCTCAACTGGAAGATAGAATTGCCACCACAGTCAGTTTCATGCAGGATTACATCAACCAGACCCTACACCTGAGCTTGGTCGGGATGATGATCGGCAAAAGTGGCCAGGACGGTGGACTTAACCGCATGTCCCTCGAATATGATGTGATGGACGCGTTTTCAGTCACCGGAGGTGTGATGCTCTATCAGCCTGGAGAAAATGCTTATTTCCAGAGTTTAAATGAAAACGACCGTATTTTCTTTGAGGTTCGTTATTCTTTCTGAAATTGGGCCATAAAGTCCGTATTCAGTTAAATTTCACAAATGGGAATCATTCTTTTAACCTTTCTTTATATTTCGCTCCTGTCAGGTTTTTTGCCTTCAGTTCTTTGGGATTTCCAACGGCATTCAGTATAACCTCATTATTCTGCCGCAATAATAGAGCTGTTCATAAATGCAGTTCCAACTCTGCGCAATGCTCTTCCGCCAACACCTCTCCCGGAATTGTCAGAATACTAAGTGTGGGTGAAATCCTTATGGTGTTATTATCACTCCAGAAATGGAACTGGCTGATAACACGTATTTAGATGGAGATGGAGAATCAGCATTAAAAGCCCTGGAAAGGGCGGATCCCCAGACAATTGAACCAAGAACGATATGGCAGACATCATTCTTGCGTGTGCAGGAGCTTTGAGGGGGGTGGTGAGAGAGCTTATTGGGGCTCCCTTTAATACATAAAGTAGTTAGTCGCATTTCTGCCTAGATACTCCATCAGATGCCACACCAGTCAGACTCACTCCAAGTATAATCCGGACAGCACATTTAAAAACTTGACAAAGTGAGAAAACCTGTTAATTATATAGCTCTAATAGATTTAGTTTATTTGGGCCATTGCTGGTGGAGGCTTCCCAGTGATCAGTAGCGTATCAAATTATAAAAAGAGGAGGTGTTTAAAAATATGATACTTTAATTTTCAAATTGAATTAAATTTAAGGAGCAGAAAATGAATTTTGTTTTTTCTTCTCTCTTAAATTGAATCTTGATGCCTATAATTTAATTAATCAAACGGAGAAAAAAAATGAAAAAAATAATTAATTTTATTCTTGGGGCTGTTGTTGCTCTTAACTTATCTGCATCAGTTGCAAATGCGGCTGCTAAAGAAGTTAGAATTGCGTTCTTTTTAGAGTGGGCGACTCCAAACCAAGAAGACAAAGTTAAAAAAGCTTTTGATAGAGCTTTTGGTGTTCCTGTAAAATGGACTAACTTTGCAACAGGTGGTGAGATGACAGAAGCTATGTTATCTGGAGATATTGA
>ERZ651768.3765-NODE-3765-length-10048-cov-5.657607_pt1 | contig 10048 bp, 10 predicted proteins | sample MGYA00514754_ERZ651768 | MGnify/ENA metagenome assembly ERZ651768 | reverse complement strand
CAATTAAAATAGGGATGCCGATCAATACTATTATTAATATAATTGATCCTATCAAATAAATTGTCATGCTGATCTGAAAATTCAGTACTTCTTTTGCTTGATCTTCTACAAAAGACATCTCCTCCTTTTTGATGAGCCATATGATTAGAGGCGCTAGAATATTTCCAAAAGGAAAAATAAACATACAAAGTGCACTGAAATGACTTAGCATTGCCCAGGTTCGTTCATCTTTTGAGGGTGTAATTTCCATCGGTGGTATTGATTCTTCAGACATGATATTCTCCAATATATATTAGCCTAATTTACTAATATATGCGTTTGATTTCCTTTAATTTCATTACCATGGTACCAACATTTGTTTTCATCTCAATTTTCACTGGCATTTTAATGTCATCATTTGAAAGCCAGACTCGTAATTCTCCATTATTTTTCAATAGGGGTACTCCATCTGGAGAAACGGGTTCCACTTTTAGGCAATCAAAGCTACCCGCAGATACATTTATGGATTCTTTTCCCGTTATATTTACACCTACTTCTCTTATTTTTTTCTCGCTTGCAGATAAAAAGTGAAAGGTGTCCCCCAAAGATAATTTCTGACTCCGTAAAAAATAAATAAAGGCTATAGGGTCATACACTGGTTCTGTGATGGTGAAATATTTTTTATTCCATATTAGCAGGCTATCTCCTGATATGTGTGCTGAGTGATTGCGGTGATATTTCCCTTCTCGAATTTTCTTAACAGCTTTTAAAAGAGAAAAATCCTCTACGTTCAGCCAGGAAAGTGTTTCATCCCGGACTTCATAAAAATTATCTAAAAACGAATTGGTTTTTACGGAGGTTGAAAGCAAGTACGTGAGTTTTCCATTTAATGAATCGGATTTTAGAGATAGTATTGCATTTCCAGCCGGGAATAATCTAAATCCTGCTGAATAGTGTAATTCTTCCCCAACAAAATTGGGCGAGATTGCCCAAATGCTTGTGATTAAAAGGAAAAGTAAATATTTTTTATGTTTACTCATCGGTAAATATCGCTTTAATAATGGCATCGGAAGCCAGTTTTTGTTCGCTGATGAAATGAGCCATTTTCCCCTTATATTTTTCCAAATTATCTAGATTACTAAAAAGGGTGAGAAATTGAACGAAATCTTCTGAATTATTGATTACAGATGCTAGTTCATCCTCAACCAGAGAAACTGCCATATCCACAATTTGATAATTGGGACCAAAACTCACAACATTTTTATAAACAGCAGGCTCGATAACAGAATGAACTCCTGCTCCAAATCCTGCACCCACATAAGCTAAATCTGAATATTTGTATAGATTTGCCAAAATACCAATTTTATTAATAATCACCACCTGTGATTCTTTTAATTTTTCCTTTTCAGAGTAATATGCCCATGACAGCCCTAGCTCAGATAATTTATTTTCAATAATGTTTAATTCTGATTTATTAATTTCGTGGGGGACAATAATTATTCGGTGGTCTTTTTGCTCAAGGGAGTGGTTGCCATTAGGATAGTATTCTTTGAATCCTTCAAAAATTACAGGAAAGTCTGATGGAATAATACTGCCTAAAATAAGGGTATGGGATGAGGCAAAACATTCCGGAAGCAGAGGGGAATTATTTTCAGATTTTAATTCAAGTAGTCTGTCTAATCGACTATCACCTGTGACCAATATCTTTTTTTGTGAGACAAGATTGAGCAGATTGGATTGCAACCTTTCAGATCCAGTGAGTATGAGGTTGAAATTATCGAATATCTGTTTTAGGAAAAATATCATAAATCTAGAATTATAATGACGTTCTCGGTATAGATTTGCATTTATCAGAATCGTATTTATACCCAATTGCTTTGCAATAAAGAGGTGGGTTGGCCAGATATCATTTCTGGTAATGATATAATGATGGATATCAAATTTTCGAAAAAACAAAAGTGCAGACCAAGGAAAATCAAAGGGATGATAGCATACGGCGTCTGCTAAAGGGGTATTTTTTTCAATGTTGAAAATTGTGGGTGAGAAAAAAGTAAGTAAAATAAAATAACGGGATCGATTTACTTTTTTAAGAATAGGCTTTAATTGCTCAAACTCACCAGTAGATGCGGCATGGAAAAGTACAACCTGTTTCCCCACTCCGTTCTCCTTTTTCCTTTCTCCCGCCAGATGCCAAGTAGATTTCTGATTCGCCCAATGATGGCGTAATTTAGGGGTGAAGATGGCAAAAACTGGAAGAAGTATCCACAGTATCGGTGACAGAAGCCAATAAAGGGAAAGGATAAACACCAGTATTATTGAGCGTTCAGGATAATATCAGCAAATTCCCGAAAAGCACCATTTCCTCCATGGCGAGTTGTTATATAATCGGGTGTAAATTGATCAACAATTGGGCTGTTTCCAGCAAGTGCCGAAAATCCTACTGCCTTTAACACCTCTAAATCATTTACGTCGTCCCCTATAAATGCAACTTCATCCATGGAAATTTCATATTTTTTTGTTAGATAAGTAAGGCGTTTCAGTTTTTCATGCTCATCTACATACACTTCATCTATGTTTAATTTTTCAGCCCGCGCAATAACTATATCAGAATTTTCTCCAGTTAAAATAGCAACGATAATCCCCTTTTTTTTCAGCATTGCAGTTGCCATTCCATCATAGGTAGAGAATGCTTTCATCCATTCACCTTCAGGCGTAACATACATTCGAGCATCTGTCCAAACTCCATCGATATCTGTGCCAACCAATTTCACTTTTTTTGCCTTAGTTATTAAATCAGCCACTGAATGTTTTCCTTATTAATTAAACCAGTTTTCCTTCATTTCTTTAAAATAACTCCCGTTTCAACAGATAGAATGTGCGGAAGGTGTACAGCAATTTGTCTCCAGCTGTTCCCTTCATTGTCACTCATCCAGAGAGAGCCGGATGTTGTACCAAAATATACACCGGCATTATTCATATTATCTGTTGTTAATCCTCGCCGTAGAACTGTAAACCAGGCATTTCGCATGGGTAGTCCAATATCTTGCCGAAACCAATTGTCACCACCATCATTTGAGCAGTAAAGTGCTGGTTGACCTTCAGGGCTTACCCGAGACCAGGCTTCATTGCCATCAATAGGGAATACCCAAAGGGTGTTTGGATCTGCAGGATGTACAGCAATTGGGAATCCAATATCTCCAATATCTGCCGGCATATTATCACCAATTCTAACCCATTTTTTATTGGGGCGGTCAATACGATAAATACCACAATGGTTTTGTTGATATAACCGTCCAGGTTCAAAAGGGTGAAAAATTAAAGAGTGGGGGTCATGTCCAAATTTTGGTGAACCCTTCAGATAGTCTGCTTTCAGTCCACCATTTAAAGGCTCCCATGTTTTTCCCTGATCCTCAGATTCAAAAATTCCACCGTATGACATCCCAATATACATATGGTTTTTATCCATTGGATCTATTAAAATGGAATGCAACTTAGGAACTTTAGGGTATCCATCCGGACTGTTGGCTGTCCATTTTCCCCAATGAGGATTACTATTGAACCCTGCGACGGAATTCCAGGTTTCACCTCCATCTTCTGATCTGAATAACCCCTGAGGTGAAGTTCCAGCATACCATACTTTACCCTCACTATCATGTCCAGGAGCAAGATAATAGATATGATCTACTTTCCGTTTAAGTTTGTCCTGTGGAAATGCCGGTGGTTTTGTAGCTGGATTCCAAGTCTTACCAAAATCTTTTGACCGATAAATGGTTGTCCCCGATTGCCGGGATTGAACCGATGCCAAGAGGGTTTTGTTATCTCGATGATCCAAAACCAAATGATGCACAATCGATCCTAAAAAATGAGGACCATTTACATCCCAATGGCGCCTATCACTGTCAGAGTAATACAGAAATGCACCTTTTTCAGTGGCAACAAGCAGTATCAGTTCAGATATTTCATCCCGTACAAAGACTATTGCTTGTTTTTCTTCCACCATTACCATGGATTTACTCCCAAATTAATCTATGAATATAAAAACAACCGAATGGAAGGAAAAAGAGATATGGAAAGGAAAAATGAGAAAGGAGATAGCTAGGCATAATTGTAAAATCAAAATTCTACTACCAAATGACTTAATGAATATTTTATTTGTGTTAATACCATTAATATTGATTTTCCACAGCAACACTTATAATAATACCAAAAAATCAAAGTTATATTTTAAATTGGACGAATTCTTTAATTATTAATAGTACCCCCGCAAATTGAAGAGCATTCTTAATTCTAAAATCTTACATCTTCAACGAATCACCCCAGCGACCGTCTATAATACTCAAAAGGGGTTTTTAGTCCGTACCAATGAGGAAAAACTTTTACAATTTCAGTCTTTCCAGGAAATCGTTTGGATATTCCCTGCTCAACGTGGCCTGTTATATAATTATACTTCTGTTTTTTTGCCCAGTTTACATAAATCCGTTTTAAGGTTTTACCATATCCGCCTTTTCCTCTATACTTGCTATTGACAACAAATGCATAGGTATAAAGTGTATCCTTCTTTCCTAAATTAACATCAAAATGTGACCAGCTTTCCTGTTTAAAATATTCTAGGGGTACACCAATAATATAGCCAATTATTTCACCCTTTAATCGTGCAAGAAATGGTAGAGTCTCCGAATTGAAATATTTTGGGATATTGGTTTTTGTGAGTAGAGCTTGAGAACCAAATCTATCAGCCATGCAATGTGAAATATCTATTAATCCGGGGATATCATCTTTCCCTACTTTTTTCACCAGTTCTATCCGAAAGTTGAATGCACTTGCAGCAATCACTTTAACTTCCGATTTTTCATCCATTTTTAGTAAAAGTTGTTCCATGGGTGGGGAAGTAATTTAGATGGTGGATTGATTTAATACAAACTGCAAATTCATAGTTATCAGCATTTTTTATTCATGGGGAAACACCTTTATATTTAATGCTGTGGCAATATCCTTTACTCAACGATTAGAAACTGTCTGCAGAGATAAAAATAACTCACTCTGCATTGGACTGGACATTGATCCGGACAAATTTCCATCTGGAATGGATACTTCACTTTCAGGTATGGAATCCTTTGGCAAGGATGTCATTGATGGTACCATAGATTTTTGTCCGGTGTATAAACCTAATTTTGCTTTTTTTGAACGATTCGGTTCACAAGGGTTTGCATTGCTGGAAAGGTTGGTAGCTCATATCAATGGAAGAGCCATTGTTATTGCCGATGCTAAGCGAGGTGATATTGGAAATACATCCCGTCAATATGCATCTGCAATTTTAGATGGAATGGGATGTGATGCCATAACTATTTCCCCTTATATGGGAAGAGATGCTATAAAACCATTTATTGAAAATGCTGCAAAGGGGGTTTTTATATTGGCAGTAACTTCAAATTCCAGTGCCAGTGAAATTCAAGAGCATGAGAATCAATCAAACCCTTTGTATAAAAAAGTAATTCAAATTGCTATGGAATTAAATACGAATGAAAATATTGGTTTGGTTGTTGGGGCAACAAAAACCGAAGTGATGCAAGAGGTAAGGGAATTGTCAAATGGAATGCCTTGGCTTATTCCCGGTGTTGGAACTCAAGGGGGTGATTTGGAGACTGCGTTAAAAATCTCACATAAAAGTGGAATAGGCATTATCAATGTATCTCGAGGGATTTTGTATGCCGGTGATGGCAGCCTCAATAATGTTGTTCAATCCGCAAAAAATTATACTGAAAAAATACGGAGCATGGTTTGGAATCCAATAAGTTGCTAACTCTACTACAAGAAACTGGTGCTATGTTGGATGGTCATTTTCTACTCACGTCCGGCAGGCATAGTAATGTGTATATAGAAAAATTTCGAGTTCTGGAACATCCTCGTGCATTGGATGATGTATGCAGAGCAATGGCAGAAACCGTAGAAAATCAAAATGTAGAATTGGTTCTTGGAGCCGCCATTGGAGGGATACTTATTGCCGGAGGAGTAGGCAGGCATTTGGGTGTTAAACATATTTTTTCAGAGCGGGTGGATGGGAAAATGGAACTTCGTCGTGGATTTTCCATTATAAAAGGACAGAGGATAATCATCGTGGAGGACATTATTACCACAGGCGGGTCAGTTTTTGAACTGATTCAATTGGCGAAGGACTACGAAGCAGAAATTATTCATGTAGTGAATTTAGTGGATCGCAGTTCAGGGGGAGTCAATTTTGAAGTTCCCACAACCGCTCTTCTCACGATACCTTCCGAAAGTTGGGAGCCTGAAGATTGTCCACTATGTCAACAAGGGATAGCCATCACCCAAAGAGGGCGAACAGGCAAACAAATGGAGACAGTATGAAAAAAATAATACTAATTATTATTGTGGGATTTTTAATGGGTGAAGCCAATTCTGATTCCCTGAAGGTGGATGGTGAAAAACCGAAAATTCCTATTGGGTTCGATCTATCCAAGGGATTTAATATCCCAGGACTTATTCCAAAAAATCTTATTCCTGGAACGAAAACTTTCCTATTTCCTCATGAGATTGAAGTCATAAAAGAAGCTGCAAAAAACTTTAATCCGGAACCTGTTACTGAAGATGACATTGTCATTATGGAAACGACCCGTGGCACAATGAAATTAAAACTTTTTCCAAATGCTGCACCGAACCATTGTAAAAATTTTAAAAAGCTGGCAAATAGTGGTTTTTATGATAAAACAAAATTTCACAGAATTATTCCTGGTTTTATGATTCAGGGGGGTGACATTAATTCTCGAGATAATGATGGGAAAAATGATGGTCACGGTGGACCCGGGTGGACGGTAGATGCAGAGTTTAATGACATACCTCATAAACGGGGGATATTGTCCATGGCTCGATCTTCAGACCCTAATTCCGCTGGAAGTCAATTTTTTATCTGCGTTGCAGATGCCCCACACCTTGATGGCAAATATACCGTTTTTGGGGAAGTAATCGATAAAGTACATATAGTTGATCATATTGTCAATACACCAACCGAAAATAGTCAGGCTATCATGATGAGTAAAGAAAGTATTCCTGATGGAGAAGATCCAGATGATTGGATCACTTTAAAAGATCCCAAAACGAAAAAGAAATTATATTCAAAAATTCCAAAAAATATGAGAAAAACTGATTATGAATATGATATGAGAAATAAAATTAAATCTGATAAACCAGCAATTCAAGTTATTATTGAAAAAGTAAGAGTGGTAAACAATACAATGGAAAATAAAGAAACAGAACCTGTTACAGAATAATGGCTTCCAAAACAATTAAAATTGGATTAGTTCTGGGAGGTGGCGGTGCAAGAGGATTAGGGCATATTGGTGTTTTAAAGGCACTTAAAAAACATTCAATTCCCATCCACATGGTAGCGGGAACATCCATTGGGGCTGTCATAGGAGCCATGTATGCAGCAACTCAGGACCCCGATTGGATAGAAAATAAGTTTAAAGAATTTATTGATAGTGAAGCCTATAAAAAAATTGGATTACATCGGCTGGTTCCCACTGGTCAACCCAATAGTTCAATTTTTCAGACGGCTGCTACTTATATGAAAAACCAAATCATTATTAATTTATCAAACGAACGATTAGGGATCCTCAAACAGGAACGATTATCAGAAATTATCGATTTCATGCTTCCTGTTAAAACTTTTGAGGAATTACAGATTCCATTTTCCTGTCTGGCAGTAGACTTGAACTCTGGAGATGATGTCATTTTCAATTCAGGCAATTTAGTAGAAGCAATCGCGGCGTCATCTGCAATACCCGGATATATTCCTCCTATAGAAAAAGATGGAATGCTCTTGACAGATGGTGCTGTATCCTGCCCGGTTCCTGTGAAAACTGTTCGGAAAATGGGAGCGGATTTTCGAATAAGCGTGGATGTAGGACTCAACCATTTTGAACCTCTGGAAAACCCCAATTTGTTACAGGTGCTTGGACGGGCAGAACAAATTACATCCACTCGCCTGGGGGAAGTTAAATCAGAAAAAGCAGATATTACTATTCGACCAGACACTCTGAATGCATTTTGGGCGGAGTTTGATAAAATTGATCAATTGGTCAAATTAGGTGCTGAGGAAACAGAAAAACAATTTTGGAAAATTAGGGATAATTTGAAAAAGAAGAAAAGTATTCATCATAAAGTCATTCAATTTTTTGAGTATATTTCAGGAATAGAAAGGGATCAGGCAGCATGAAAATCGCAGGTAAATTAATGTTAATAGGTCTCTTTTTAGGGACTTTTATAAACGGGCAGAACGATTTTGAAAATGCTGTTAAATACAGCCTGAATTTAGATAGAGATGAGGTTCACAGCGGGGAAGTAGTAACACTTTCTGCAAAGCTGAAAATAGCAAAAGATTTCTATGTTTATTCTACCCATCCGGAGAAAAGTTTAAGCCCGTCATATATTGAATGGGAAGACAGCAGTTTTTTCAGTAATGTGGGAATTTTGCAAGAGCCTTCCTCAAAAACCAAATACGACCCCATGTTTAAAATGGATATAGGGTATCATACTTCTCAAGTGCAGTTTAGACAGGATTTAAAAATAAATGAAAATGTTAAACCTGGTCTCTACACATTAAACGGCACCTTTGTTTATCAGGCCTGTGACCCAACAAAATGCATCCCTCATTGGGATGATTTTACAGTGAAACTAACGGTTATGAAAGGGGAGGCTGATACAAAATATATTACCTCAGTTCAATCTGAATTTGAAAATATTGCAGGAAAAACTGATATAAAATCAAGTGAAAATGATGAGTTGAATTCTATTATTCAAGAAGGGTTGTTCTCATTTATTCTGTTTGCATTAAGTATGGGATTCTTGGCCTTACTCACGCCCTGTGTGTTTCCTATGATTCCTATAACCGTGTCGTTTTTTACAAAAGCAGGTGAGAAGGAAGACTCCTCGCCATTGTTTTCAGCTCTGGTTTATACCATTGGCATAATTGTTATATTCACCAGTTTAGGATTAATACTGGCCCTCACATTAGGAGCTGCTGGTGCCAACCAAATGGCTTCAAATCCCTGGGTAAATATTTTCATTGCAGCCTTATTTATCTACTTTGCCTTCAGCTTATTTGGACATTATGAAATCCAAATGCCCTCTGTTTTCCGTCAATTCAGTAGTAAGCAGGAACACAGAGGAGGTGTAATTGGAATTCTATTTATGGCACTTACTTTTACGCTCACATCCTTCACATGCACTGTGCAATTTGTGGGGTTATTATTGGTAGCTGCAAGCCAGGGAGCATTTTTCTGGCCGGTTTTGGGCATGGTAGTATTTTCCACCGCATTTGCATTCCCGTTCTTTTTCCTGGCACTTTTTCCCCAATATCTTGCCAAACTGCCTAAGTCGGGAGGGTGGCTGAATTCTGTAAAAGTAACCATGGGATTTTTGGAATTAGGTGCTGCCATGAAGTTTATTAGTAATGCAGACCTGGTATGGCAGTGGGGGATATTTACAAAGCAGGTGGTTTTAGCTGTCTGGGTTATCATTTCATTCATGATGGGATTATATTTGATAGGGAAAATTAAACTTCCTCATGATTCAGATATTTCATTTGTTGGTGTTCCAAGATTGGTGCTTAGCATAGTATTTATGAGTTTCGGCCTATATTTGACCGGAGGTCTTTTTGGGCAACCCTTACACGGACTAATTGATTCATATCTCCCGCCAGTTGTAGATGCCAGTCGTCAAAATATTGTGTTAGAATCTGGGGAGAAACACATGGTTTGGCTAGATAATCTCCCTGAAGCTTTAGAAGTTGCAAAGGTAGAGAAAAAACCAGTTTTCATTGATTTTACCGGATATACCTGTACCAATTGCCGTTGGATGGAAACCAATGTTTTTGAAGAAGTAAAAGTACAGAAATTGTTTAATGAATTTGTAATGCTAAGGCTTTATACTGATGGTGGAGAAAATTATCGTGAAAATCAAAAAATGGAAATCTCTCGATTTGGTACTGCAGCCCTTCCATTTTATGTGGTGTTAAGCCCGGATGACGAAGAGATATCTCGATTCCCTGGTA
>ERZ651768.3764-NODE-3764-length-10051-cov-4.395528_pt1 | contig 10051 bp, 8 predicted proteins | sample MGYA00514754_ERZ651768 | MGnify/ENA metagenome assembly ERZ651768 | reverse complement strand
AAACCTAGGCATGACGCAAACTCCAACCGAGAAGCAGGCCAAGATACTTTGGGCGTCGGTGACGGCGCTCGCCATTGGGGTGCTGATTGGTTTGACGGGGGTTTTGGTGCTGGGAATGGCGAAGCTGGCCAGCATGATTTCCTCGGTGTTGCTGCCCTTGGCCATCGCCGGCGTGATCGCGTATTTGCTCGATCCGGTGGTCGATTGGTTTCAGAAAAAACGGGGTTTCAAGCGTCAGAACTCGATCATCCTGGTGTTCATTATGGCGCTGCTGCTGGTGGGGGGATTGGTGGCGTCGGTGGTGCCGTCGTTGATTTCGCAGGTGGGCAAGCTCACGACCGATTTCCCGGAAAATGCCAAGAAGTTTCAGGACAGTGTGAGTTCGTTCGTCAGTTCGGGCGATCCCGCCAAGCCGGCCAACACGTCCACCAATGCACCGGCCAAGCCGGTCTGGCTCGAGACGCCGCAGGAGTGGATGAAGAATGTCGGTGTGACCAACGAGAAGGCGCGGGAGTTCATGGTGGATGCCGTGTCGAAAATATCGGGCTGGGCGCTGGAGCAGTTGAAGAAGGTCATGTCGTTGTTTGGCTTCCTGGCCGGCTTGGCCCTGGTGCCGGTGTATGTGTTTTATTTCTTGCTCGAGAAGCGGGGCATCAATCAAAACTGGACGGATTACCTCCCGGTGCGCGACTCGTGGATCAAGGAGGAGATCGTGTTTGTGTTGCGGTCGATCAACGATTGCCTGATCGTTTTTTTCCGGAGCCAGGTGCTGGTGGCGATGTGCGTGGGGGCGCTGCTGACGGCCGGTTTTCTGGCGATCGGCCTGGAATACGCGATCCTGCTGGGCGTCATGGCCGGGCTGCTTGGCATCATCCCGTATCTTGGCGTGGCGTTGAGCCTCATCCCGGCGTTCGTGCTGGCGATGATTCAGTTCGTGCCAGAGGATGGCTGGCTCAAGCCGGTTCTCATTCTCGTCTGGTTTGCCGCCGTGCAGGCGGCGGAGGGACTGTTCATCTCGCCGAAAATCATCGGCGACAGGGTGGGGCTGCATCCACTCACGATCATCGTTGCCGTGATGGTGGGCACCACGCTGCTGGGGGGCATCATGGGCGGCGTGCTGGCCATCCCGTTAACCGCCGCGCTGCGGACGCTGATGTTCCGTTACGTCTGGAAGGATCGCGTGCACGCCGGTGACGCGCCCGCAGCAACGTGAGCGACGAAACACAACAGCCAGAGCCAAGCCCGCCCGCCAACGGGGAGAGGTTGCACATTTATTTTCTGCCCAACCTGATGACGGCGGGCAACCTGTTGTGTGGGTTCCTTGCGCTGACGTTCATCGTGCAGGTGGTTCCCGATCCGACCGGGTCGGAGGGACCGGTTTTCAGTGCCACGGACATCGAGAAAATCAAGAACGCCCTTTGGCTGATTCTGGGGGCGTTTGTGTTCGACGGACTGGATGGGAGGATCGCGCGATTGGTTGGCAAGGAGAGCCCGTTCGGGCTTCAGTTCGATTCGCTGGCGGATATCATTTCGTTTGGAGTGGCGCCGGCGTTCCTGATGCAGAGGGTGATCCTGCACGACTTTAACGTCGAGATCGAACGGCTTGGCCTGGTGGTGGCATCGGTCTATCTGCTGTGTGGCGCACTGCGGTTGGCTCGCTACAATTGCCTCTCGGTAATGCCCGACTCAGGGAACAGCCGGGAATTCCTCGGATTCCCCATCCCGGCCTCGGCGGCGATGGTGGCGTCGTTGACGATGTTCCTTATCTGGCTCGAGGAAAAAAACCTGCCCACCAGTTCGTGGCGCTGGGTGCTACTGGCGTTGCTGGTGTTCCTCTCGGTGATGATGGTCAGCGAGGTCAAGTACCCGTCGTTCAAAAAACTGGATTTCCGGTCGCGTCGGCCGTTCATCAAGTTTGTCGCCGCCGTGGTGGTGGTGGCCTGTTTTGTGTTCTTGTGGACATACATCGTGCCGATCGTGCTGCCGCTGATCTTTACGGCGTATCTGGTTTATGGGTTTGTGCGGCCCCGCTTGTCACGAAAACTGAGGAGGGAAATTGAGGAAGACTGTGACGATGAATAGACCGGGGCTGCCTGCAAATGACCACTGCTGACTATGCAATGGCAATCGGCGCGGGGGTGTTGACCGGTTTCGTGTGTGCGGTGCCGGTGGGCCCCATCAATGTCGCCATCATGGAGGAGGGCATCCACAGCGGCCGCACACGGGCGTTGATCATCGCGATTGGCGCGCTGCTGATGGAGATGATTTATTGCGTCATCGCCTTTGGCGGATTTGCCAACCTGTTTGAGGATCCCACGCTGCTCCGGGCGACGGTGGAGCTGATCAGTTTTCTCGCGGTGACCATTTTTGGGATCCGATATCTGTTGACCGACACCGTGACCGTGCAGGGCAAGCGCGCCCGGATGATCGAGCAGCGGCTGCACCCCCACACGATGTTTTGGACCGGCTTCGTCCGGGTGCTGGTGAACCCCAACGTGCTCCTGTTTTGGATCATGATTTCCGCCGTGCTGCTGGCCAACGGGACGTTGCAACCCGCCTGGCAAAGCCGGATGGCCTGTGCCGCCGGTGCCGGCCTGGGCATTGCCGCCTGGTTTACGCTGCTCGTGTTGGGAAGTGCCCGGGTGCGAAACCAGTTCTCGGACAGGACGCTCGTGCGGTTTTCCCACGTATCCGGTCTTCTCCTGCTGCTGTTGTCGGTGGTGATTGCGGTGCGCCTGATTGGCACTGTGGCACAACAAGGCAGTTGAGCAAGCACCCCGCGCTTGGCCAAGCGGGATGGGATGCGTGGTCTAAACAAAAAAAGACCGGCGGTTGTTCGCCGGTCTTTGGTTTAAAGGGATTGAGGCCGGGCTTAAGCCAGCGCCTTTTTGGTGGTCTTGATGATGACGGCCGCAATTTTGTACGGGTCGCCGTTGGACGCTGGACGACGGTCTTCCAAGCGGCCTTTCCAGCCGCCATCGATGGTGGCCACCGGGATGCGGATGGAGGCGCCACGGTCGGAAACCCCGTAGGAGAACTGGTCGATCGCTTGGGTTTCGTGCAGCCCGGTCAGGCGTTGGTCGTTGTCGGCACCGTACACTTCGATGTGCTCTTGGATGTTATTGCTGAATTCCTCACAAATCTTGTTCATGAGAGCCTCGCCGCCCTGGTCGCGCATGGCTCCGTTGGAGAAGTTGGCGTGCATGCCGGAGCCGTTCCAGTCGCCCTTGATGGGTTTCGGCTCCAGGTTCACGGAGACGCCGTAACGCTCGCCAATGCGCTCGAGCAGGTATCGCGCAACCCACATTTCGTCGCCGGATCGGGCTGCGCCCTTGGCGAAAACCTGGTACTCCCATTGGCCCATCATCACCTCGGCGTTGATGCCCTCGACATTGATGCCTGCATCGAGGCAGATTTGTAAATGCTCATCGACGATGTCCCGGCCGATTGCGTTGGCAGCACCGACGGAGGTGTAGAAAGGACCCTGCGGGCCGGGGAAACCGCCCTTCGGGAAACCAAGCGGTAGATCGGTGTCGGTGTCCCACAAGACGTATTCCTGCTCGAAGCCGAACCAGAAATCGTCGTCGTCGTCGTTGATGGTGGCGCGTCCGTTCGATTCATGCGCGGTGCCGTCGGCGTTGAGAACTTCGCACATGACCAGCCAGTTGTCGGTGCCGATTTTGTCGGGGTCCGGAAACAGGGCAACCGGCTTGAGGAGACAATCTGAGTCGCTGCCTTCAGCTTGTTCGGTCGATGAGCCGTCAAATGACCACACGGGGCAGTCTTCCAATGTTCCACCAAAATCAGTCTCGACCTTGGTCTTGCTTCGCAGGCTTTGGGTCGGCTTGTAGCCGTCCAGCCAGATGTATTCTAGTTTCGCTTTACTCATGTTTTTAGGGATAAAAAATTACGCCATGCCGCCTGAAACCGTACTGGGCGACAAAACAAGGGCCTGTTCAAGGCCCCTGCCCATTAGGGGTGCTTATGACATGGTTTTCAAGTCTTTTTTCGCTGCCGTTGACTGCGTAATCCGTTTGCGATTACGCTCAACGCGATATTCGGCTTGGCCAAGCTGGCCGACAATCACTGGGTGTAGGCAATTACAATGCCAATAAGCGGAGGCACCTTGGCCAAGCGCTTGGGTGAAGGCACATTTTCTCTGTAACCGTTGTTCATCTAATGCGAAAGAAATCCGCCGGATGCCAAGCGTTTGTGTTGCGTCATTCTGGCCTGGACGAACAAAAAGAAACAATTTGCAAAAAAGGGGTATCACTTTTGAGAGGAGGCGTTTGCATGAAGGTTCCCTTTTTGATGCGCATAAGTCGTTGTGACGCTGTTCATTATCAAGTTAAGATAATACAACTAAACCATAATGGCATTTGTTTTGCTTTTAACCTGTTGGCTTTGAGTTAGTTAAGTTTTTGGAGCATCTGTTCGTTGAATCAGGTGAAATTGCTGGCTCGAAGGCAACAAACAACTAAGTTATCAATGAAGAGAGTCGCTTGCGTTCTATCGTTATTGGCAGGCCTTTGCCTGATCCCATCCACAGCTTTGGCCCAAGGGGCTGAGGTTGCCGTTAATCCGGCCAACACGGCTTGGATTCTTACGGCCACGGCGTTGGTGTTGTTTATGACCATCCCGGGGTTGTCGTTATTTTACGCCGGGTTGGTTAGGCGCAAAAACGTCCTGTCGGTGTTGATGCACTGTTTCATGATCATGGCGGTGATGTCGGTGTTGTGGTTGGTGTGCGGCTATTCATTGGCGTTTGGCGAGGCCAATCCTTACTGGGGCGGCTTGGCCAATGTGTTCGCTGGTGGAGTGGACGCCAGTTCGACGGTGGGCGCCTCGGGCAAGGCGATACCGGAGTATCTCTTTATGGCGTTTCAGATGACATTTTTCATCATCACACCGGCGTTAATGGTGGGGGCGTTTGTCGAGCGAATGAAGTTTTCGGCGATGGTTTTGTTTACGACGCTCTGGGCGATTTTGGTGTATGCGCCGGTCTGCCACTGGGTTTGGGGTGGCAACGGCTTTATGGGTGAGGCGGGGTGGGGCACGAAGGACTTGGCAGGTGGCATTGTGGTGCATATCACGGCTGGTATAGGTGCGTTGGTGGTCTGCATCATGGTGGGGCCGCGCAAGGGGTACAGGACGGCCCAGTTCCAGCCGCACAATCTACCCATGTGCGTGATGGGCACGGGCATGCTTTGGGTGGGATGGTTCGGTTTCAATGCCGGCAGCGGCTTGGCGGCCAACGGCGACGCAGCCCAGACTTTGTTCGTCACCCATATCTCCGCCGCGACGGCGACGATCGTGTGGTCGTTGGCAGAAAAGCTAAAACACGGCAAGGCCAGTGTGTTGGGCGCGGTGACTGGCTCCATCGCCGGCTTGGCGGCGATCACGCCGGCATCGGGGGATGTTGGCCCGATCGGTGGCTTGGCCATTGGCGCTGCGGCCGGGTTTATTTGCTGGGTGGCGTCAACCTCGGTGAAGTCGAAGTTCGGTTATGATGACTCGCTCGATGTTTTCGGAGTGCACGGCGTGGGCGGCTTGGTCGGCACGTTGATGGTGGCGTTTTTTGCTTCAACAACGCTGGGTGGCAAGACGGATGCGGAGACGTACAGCATGGGCGCACAATTCCTAGTTCAACTTAAAGCCTCGGCAATCGTCATTGTCTACACCTTGATCGTGTCGGTGATCATCCTCTATCTCGTGAAGGCCATCTGCGGGGGGAGCCTTCGGGCTTCTGAGAGCGAGGAAGAGGAGGGCTTGGATCTCACCGCTCACGGCGAGTCGGGCTACAACAACTGAACCGGCGGCCGCTTGGCCAGGCGCGATTCGGCTTGATTGATTTGGCGGCGGCGCGGACAACAGTCCGCGCCGTTTCCGCTTGGCAACGGGCACTGACATGAAGCAACAAACCATCGTCACGCTGGATCTTGAGGGGGTGCTGGTCCCGGAGATTTGGATCGCTTTCGCTGAGAAAACCGGGATCGAGAAGCTCAAGCTGACCACGCGCGACATCCCGGACTACGATGAGTTGATGGCCGGGCGCCTGGCCATCCTCGCCGAGAATGGCCTGAAGCTGGCGGATATCCAGGAGGTGATCGGCACACTCGCGCCGCTGGAGGGGGCGAGGGCGTTCCTCGACGAGCTGCGTACGATCACGCAGGTGGTCATCCTGTCGGACACGTTCGAGGAGTTCGCCGGGCCGCTGATGCGGCAATTGGCCTGGCCGGCGATATTGTGCCATCAACTCGAGATTGACGGCGAAGGGCGTGTGGCCAACTACCGGTTGCGGCAGCCGGATCAGAAATGTAGCGCCGTGGCGGCGTTTCGCGGGCTGAATTACAAAGTGATCGCCGCCGGCGACTCGTACAATGATACGACCATGCTGGGCGAGGCCGATGTTGGCTTTCTGTTCCGGGCACCGGACGGCGTGAAGGAGGAATTCCCGCAGTTCGCCTCGGCTGAGGAGTACGGCGAGTTGATGGCCCTGATTCGGGGCGAGATGGGGGCGTGAGCTTGGCCAAGTTGGTGCTTCAAGTTTTCAGGGTTGGTGAAGCGAATGAAATTTTGTGCATTAGAGCGGATAATCGTTTGACACGACTAAAAAGATTGATACTTTCGCCAGCGCCGCTCCCGTTCCTTGGGGGTGGTTGGGGCAAAATCATTCAAATTTCTCGATGAGCGAGACAACTGTTTCGGAGGCCAACAATGGGAGCAACTCCCAACCCTCCAATATTTCCGAGGTGACGATTCGCCTCGCTGGCAACTCCCAGGACGGCATCCAGTCCATCGGCGGGTTCCTGGCTCGCTTGGCCGGGCGGAGCGAGCGGGAGGTCATGACCATGATGACGATCCCGGCGACCATCTCCGGCGGGGCATCCATTTTTCAGGTGCGCCTCAGCTCCGGCGAGGTGCTCAGCCCCGGCGACAAGGCCGACGTGCTGTTCGCGTTCTACCAGCACTCCTACGACGGCCACATCGGCAACATACGCAAGGGAGGCGTCCTGGTTTACGACAGCGACCACGTGGAGCCGAGTGAGGAGCGCCTGACCGACTATCGGCACATCGGCATCCCCATCTCGAGCCTGACTGTTGAGGCGATCGGCGGCACCGGACGCGACAAGGGCAAAAACATTTTCGCGCTTGGCCTTGTCGCCGGGATGTTCAGCCTCGACGCGACAAAACTCGAGCGGCTGATCAATGAGCGGTTTGGTGCCAAGGGCGAGAGCGTTGTGCAGACAGCGCTGGATGCGTTCCAGGCCGGTTACCGCTACCAGTCCGACGACATCACGAATCTGTTCCACCTGGCCCGGGGCGGGGCGGAACGCGCCAACCAGGTGGTGATGTCCGGCAACGAGGCGCTGGGCTACGGGTTGATCGCGGCCGGGGTTCGTTTCGGCGCCGGTTACCCGATTACACCGTGGTCGGACATCATGGAGCTGCTCCGGCGCGAGTTGCCCAAGTACGGCGGCACATTCGTCCAATGCGAGGACGAGATTGCCTCCGTCTCGATGGCGATCGGTGCCGGCTACGGCGGGCAGGTGGCGGTCACCGGCTCGAGCGGGCCGGGCATCTCCCTAAAGATCGAGGCCATTGGCTGGGCGATCATGGCGGAGATGCCGCTGGTGGTCATCGACGTGCAGCGTGGCGGGCCCTCCACCGGGTTGCCGACCGATGTCGAGCAGTCCGATCTCAATATCGCCTGTTACGGTGGCCATGGCGATTCGCCTCGCGTTGTGCTGGCCGTTTCCGACGTGGAGGATTGTTTTTACACCGCCATCGAGGCGGTGAATATCGCCCGCAAATACAGCGTCCCCGTGTTCGTGCTCAGCGACCAGGCCATAGCCACTCGCATCGAGGCTTTCAACGAGCCGGACCTGAAAACGATTTGTCAGGACGTCAAGCTGGATGTGAGCCCCGTGGCGTCTCACAAGCCGTATGACTTGTCGTCCGGAGACGGGCTGAGCCGACACCGGGCTCCCGGCACGCGGATCGAGGACGGCCGTTACCCCGTGGTGACCGGTCTGGAGCACGACGAGACGGGGCAAGTCAGCGCAGATGCGGTGAACCATATCGCGATGACAAAAAAACGCCGCAACAAGCTCAAGACACTTGCGGATGAACTGCCCGCCCCGGAGGTGCATGGGGCGGACTCCGGTGAGGTGCTGCTGGTGGGCTGGGGCTCGACCAAGGGGCCGCTCCTGGAAGCGGTGGATATGTTCGGCAACAATGGTGACGCCTTGTCCGCGCTGCACATCAAGCACATCAAGCCGCTGCCGAACGGCTTGGAGGCCATTTTTTCGCGGTTCAAGTCGGTCTATGTCGTCGAGATGAACGACGGCGGCGTCTACGGCTACGGCCAGTTGGCCGGCGTGCTCCGCGCCCGGTTTGCCGATGCGCGCATCAAGGGCATCAACAAGACCGCCGCCCGCCGTTGGAAGGTTTCGGAAATCATCGAGCGCGTCGAGGCGCGCCGGGCAGAAGAGACAGCCACGGCCTGAGACAACTTAAACAAGATGAGTGACAACGCGACATTGGAGCAGCCCCCGCAGGACGCCGGGGAACGCCAACCGGTGACCAAGAAGGAGATCACGGCCAGCACCCCGACCTGGTGCCCCGGCTGCGGTGATTTCTCCGTGCTCTCCATCTACTACAAGCTGATCCAGAAGCGGAACATCCCCCACGAGAAAGTGACCACCGTGGCCGGCATCGGCTGCTCCAGCCGCTTCCCGTACTTTGTGCAGGCGCACGGCGCGCATTACATCCATGGGCGCGCATTGTCGTTCGCCAGCGGACTCTCCCTCTCGAGGCCCGACCTGCATGTGTTCGCGTTCGGCGGCGACGGCGACGCCTTCTCCATCGGCGGCAACCACTTCGTCCACACCGCACGCAAGAACATCAAGATGACCTACGTGGTCATGGACAATTTCGTTTACGGGCTGACCAAGAAACAAACCTCGCCGACCTCGCCGCTGGGCTTCAAGAGCAAGACTGACAACTGGGGCGCGCTCGACCAGCCGGTCAACCCGATGAAACTGGCCATCTCAGCCGGTGCCACCTTCGTGGCCCGCACGTCGCACACCCATCCCAAGCACCTGCTCGAGATGATGGATGCTGCGATGGATCACGACGGCTTCAGTTTCATCGAGTGCCTCAGTGAGTGCACCGAGTTTTTTAAGGGTGCGTTCGATGCATCCAACCCGCGCAAGGGGGGCGAGTTCAGCCTCGTGCCGGAGGATCACGACCCCATCGACGAGGCGGCGGCGTACGCCCTGGCCAGCGAGGATTTCCCGGGCCGCTTCGGCATCTTCTACCAGATGCAGCGGCCGACGAAGAACGCCCTCGAGGCCGGAGTCATCGAGGCCGCCCAAGGCAAGTTCGAGGGCAAGGACGCGCCGGACATCCTCCAAGCGACCTTCAACCGGATGAAGTGACCCCCTTGGCCAAGCGCTTGGCCAAGCGGCGGCGTGTCATTCACCGCTTTCCAGTTCCCAACCGGCGTTGACGAGCGCCTTGTGGCCGCCGATGAGCGAGTGGACGTTGGTGTAGCCTATACGCTGGGCCACTTCCGCCGTGAGCACCGAGCGAAATCCCCCGCCGCAGTACATGATCACTTCCGCAGCCTTGTCCGGCACCGCCGACTCGATGTCGCGCTCGAGGATTCCCTTGCCCAGGTGAATGGCGCCCGCCGCGTGGCCGGCCGCCCATTCTGTGTCCTCGCGCACGTCCATCAGGATGGCGTCGGGATTGTTGGCCAGGCGCTCGCGGGCCTGGGCCAGGTCGACCTCGTTCACCCGCGTCCGTGCTTCATCGACCACCGCCAGAAAACCGGGAGAATGTTGCATGGGCTGGAGAATGTACCCGCTCTTGGCCGGGGTCAACCACGGGCCAGGCACTTGGCCAAGCTTGCCCTCGCGTGTGGCTCGCCCCGATACTGGCGGGCCGAGGATGGAGATCGAACTCATCACCATTGGCACCGAGCTGCTGCTTGGCCAGGTGCTCGACACCCACCAGCAGTGGCTTGGCCAACGGCTCGCCGAGC
>ERZ651768.3763-NODE-3763-length-10054-cov-5.334570_pt1 | contig 10054 bp, 11 predicted proteins | sample MGYA00514754_ERZ651768 | MGnify/ENA metagenome assembly ERZ651768 | reverse complement strand
AGTCTATCCTCAGTGACGGCCGTCCATTTATCGGACAGAATTTCAAGATCGGGTTTCCCTTCATTAAGCATTGGCTCAATAGTAAAAACCATGCCCTTCTTAATCTCTATACCTTCGCCGATCGTTCCCATATGGAGAACTTGTGGGTCTTCATGGAAGTTTCGACCAATGCCGTGCCCGCAGAATTCCCTCACTATGGAGTATCCCCTGCTCTCAGCGATACCCTGAATAGTTGCACCAATGTCACCTAAATGAGCCCCTGGTCTAACCACTTCAATAGCTCTTTGTAGTGACTCCTTGCAGGTTTCCACCAAGCGCCCAATTTTTTTTCTGGCAGAGCCCACATAAAACGTTCTACTCGTATCACCATGAAAGCCATGAAAATAAGTGGTAATGTCCAAATTTACGATATCACCGTTACGCAACTTACGTTCAGATGGAATCCCGTGACATATTTCCTCATTGATGGACGAACAGATGCTCTTTGGAAATCCCTTATAATTTAAGGGTGAAGGAACAGCGCCATGAGAAACAATAAAGTCATGGCACAGCTCATCTAATCTATTGGTTGTAACACCTGGCTTAACATAAGGTTCAATCATTAGAAGAACCTCTGCTGCAAGCCTAGCAGACTTACGCATGACCTCTATTTCTTCATCTGTTTTTATTTGAATCATGCAGGTATCCCAGGTCACGTAGACTACGTTTATCGTCGCGCCAGTTATTTTTTACCTTCACAAAAAGATTTAGATATACTTTACAACCAAAACGTTTCTCAATTTCTTCGCGCGCTGGTCCTCCGAGCTTTTTCAACATGGCTCCTTTTGCCCCAATCAGAATTTTTTTCTGCGATGTGGACTCAGCTATAATCAGTGCATCAATAACCCAAACCCCGTTATGACCTTCGTGCGTCTGCTCAACAACCACCGCAATGGAATAAGGAACTTCCATGCGCGTTCTTTGCATAACTTTTTCCCGAACAATTTCCTCAATCAGGAACTCTTCTGAACAGTCGGTGATCATGTCGTCCGGGAAATACTGAGGACCTGCTGGCAAATAGTTAAGAACCGTTTGTCCAAGATCTTTCAGGCCATCGGAACGAAGTGCAGACACCGGAATAATTTCACTGAAATCGGATTTTCCATCAGCTTCGGCTATCAAACCGAGCAAATCCGATTTCGAAACAAGATCAATTTTATTAATAATGAGAATTTTGGGAAATTCTATATCCTTCAGGGTATCTAAAACAAACATATCATTTTCAGCAAAACCCTGCTTCGCATCAACAACAAACAAAATTACATCTACGTCCTTATAGGTACTAAGCGAGGCCTTTACCATCAGTTGGTTGAACTGAGAAGTAGTTTTGTGAATTCCCGGAGTATCCAGTAAAATGACTTGTCCGCCGGGAAAATGAACCACACCGGTAATTTTATTTCTAGTCGTTTGAGGTTTGCTCGATATAGCTGCAATTTTCCTCATAACAAGATGATTGAGAAGTGTAGACTTGCCCACATTGGGCTTGCCGACAATCGCAGCATAACCAGATTTAAAATTGTCTTCTTTTTTCAATGCTAGATAAATAGAAAAATAATTAATTTGTCAACCAAGAACATAGCGACAGGCAACCCAAAACCACAAAAGACATACCTTCCAAGGACGAAGAAATAACTGTAACATGATACCTTAAAGCAACCTTGGCGCATCATTTAATTTAAAATCACACAACCAAACTCTCTTAAAGTAAAATAATATTTTTAGCGCTCGGAGTTAATTAATAAACGACTTACGCCTAAATCAATGCACACAAACTGAAACAAATATCTAAAAAAATAAATACTGGAAATAATTTTAAAACATGGAGCAACAACCGCTAGGACTATACATTCATATTCCATACTGCATACATAAGTGCGGCTATTGTGACTTTAATTCTCATCCAATCAAACAGGATGAAATGAACCACTATATCGATGCTCTAGTTGCCGAAATGAAACATTATGCAAAAACTTACTCGAACACCAATATCATAAGAACTATTTTTCTTGGCGGGGGAACACCAACCACACTAACCGTTTATCAATTAGAGCGTATTCTTAAGGAATGCGTAAGCGAATTTACAGTAGCATCTGACGCTGAAATAACAATTGAAGCAAATCCCGCAACTATTGATATAGAACAATTGAAATCAATTCGCCAGACAGGATACAACCGTATCAGCATAGGAGTGCAGTCGTTTGACAAAGCTGAATTAAAATTATTGGATCGAGCACATGGACCTGAAGAAATCCATTCCACTGTAGACCGTGCAAGAAAAGCTGGCTTTGACAACCTTTCCTTAGATCTTATGTTTGCTGTTCCAAATCAATCACTTTCATCTTGGGAAAGCAATCTAAACAAAGCTCTGGAAAAAAACCCAGAGCATCTTTCTACTTATAACTTAACCATCGAACAGGGAACAGCTTTTTCAAAACTCCAGTCTAACGGAAAACTAATCATGCCCGACGATGACCATCAACTCGAGCTATACAAAAGAACGATAGAGCGCCTGACAAAGAAAGGGTTCCACCACTATGAAATATCAAATTTTGCTCGCCGAGGGAAAGAGTGCAAACATAACATCACTTACTGGGAAAACAAAAATACCCTGGGACTAGGTGCAGGAGCATCCTCATATATGAATGGCACCCGATTTAAAAATATTAATCTACCAGCTCATTACATCCGACAAGTAAAAGAGAAAAAAATCGCAGTTGAACATAGTGAAACTCTCGAACCTCGTCAAGCTATGGGTGAAACTATCATGTTGGGACTGCGATTACTTCAAGGTATCAGCATTCATCAATTTGAAAAGCGATTTCAAATTTCCTTTATAAACTTATTTAGAAATATTATTTCATCACTGAAAGAAAAAGAGCTAGTCATTATCGAAAAAGACTATCTACGCCTCTCCCAAAAAGGACTATTTTGGGCAGACTCGGTGATTTTAGAATTTATTTAAAAACCTCAAACCATTAAAGACACAATGAAAACCCTTCGAACCTTCGAAAATCAAATCGCCCTCCACTCAAATATATTAAAAAATACTACCGTACTCATTCTAACTCTTGCTGTGCTTTTTAGTACCGCGAGTTTCTCACTAGCCAACCAAGTGGGAACAAGCCAATTAATGCGCTATGCCGCTGGACTTAGCCAAAGCGGCAAAAACAAAGAAGCATTAAAAATATTCTTAGAAATAACACGCAGGGAACCCAATAATTTTTACGCGTACAACAACTTGGGTATGGTGCATAGCGAGATGCAAGAAAAAGACAAAGCGCTCAACGCATATGAAAAAAGCTTATCCATTAACCCTGCTTTCCCAATGACACTCAATAATATCGGCTATTTACACATGACAATGGGCCATTATGACAAAGCTGAAATGTTTTTAAAAAAAGCTTCATCGTTGTTCGGTTCATTTCATCTGGCATTAACGAACTTGGGAGAACTTTACCTGAAGCAAAAACGCTATAGCGAAGCCATGACGTATCTAAAGAAATCCTTGAAAGACATGCCCACTTTTGCTCCCACTCATAAGCTCCTGGGAGAACTCCATCAGGCTGAGGGGCGGAAGGACGAAGCAAAGAAAGAATTTAAACTTTTCAGAAAACTAAACCAGAAGGCCAAATAATTCCAATATAGAAATTAATAATTAATGAGCGAAACCCTAAATTCCCTCTCCAAGCTGATTAAAATCACAGACACTCTTATGGGAGAAGATGGTTGTCCATGGGATAAGGTGCAAACCCGAGAATCGCTTAAACCATATCTGGTCGAAGAAACATATGAAGTATTAGACGCATTAGACGCAAACGATCCAGAAAAAATCAAAGACGAACTAGGGGATTTGCTATATCAGATATTATTTCATTCCAAAATTTCTAGCCTGAAAGGTGAATTTAACTTTCGAGATGTCATAAATAATTTAAGTGAGAAAATGGTTCGGCGCCACCCGCATGTGTTCAAGGAAGGAGAACTAAACACTCCTGATCAGGTAGTCAAGCAGTGGGAAGAAATAAAAAGGAATGAAAAGAACCAAGCGAACCAAAAATCTATTTTGGACAACATTCCAAAAAACCTTCCCAGTCTACTCAGGGCACAAAAACTTCAAAAGAAAGCAGCGAAAGAAGGGTTTGACTGGGACCAAATAAGCGATGTATTCGACAAGCTCGATGAAGAAATCGCAGAGTTCAAAGAGGCTGTGCTCAAAAAAAAGAGCGCCGACATCCAAAACGAAATTGGAGATATTATTTTTGTTATCACCAACATCGCAAAGTGTTACAAGATCGATGCAGAGGAAGCACTTCGGTCGACAAATAACAAATTCATAAAACGATTTCAGTACATAGAGCAGAAAATTGAGGAAAAAGGGAAAACCCTTAAAGATTCCCCCCTAGAAGAGATGGAACGCTACTGGCAAGAAGCAAAAAATAAATAGGCTCCTGGTCTTTTTAAGCCAACTCGTATCACTGCCCGTAAATTCTTCCACGCCATTCAGTACGCTCAAGCAATAAGGTCTGCACCATCGAATTAAACATGATCACGACCATCACAATAGCGCCAAGAGGAAAAAGGAAAACGTTTTTCCTTTCTAGGCCGAGTTCATGACACAAGCCTAGGCCCGCAGCTAAAGATAACGCGAGCCCTAACAGCGAAATACCTAGCCACAAGTTCCCTGTCCCCATCCATAAATTACACATAACAACAATATAAGGAGTCAATAGAAAACAAAGAACCATAACCATGTAATAAAATGCCCTAAGGATAGATTTTTTCATCGCCAAGAAAATATTTTTTCTCCAACCAACCCAGATTTCTTTCATGGAGTGATACATGCGAATCGAAAACAAATGCTTTCCATCTGCTACCAAAATAGAGAGACCATTGAACTTTGCTTTCTTGGCAATCATTATATCTTCAAGAATTTCATTGGCGACGCTAAGATGCCCACCGATTTTCTGATAAGATGCTTTCTTAAATAAAAGAAACGCACCGAATCCCATAGCACTTTGATGGCTCTGGCTATTAACTTTCCTGAAGCTTGTAAGGGCGGCAATAAACCCAAATATTACAGGCTGAACTACTCGTTCCCAAAATGAACCAAATATTGCTGCGGGCATGAGTGTCAACAAGTCAAGATCTTTACATATCATTGTGTGCATAGCAGTTTTCAATGCGTGTGACCGGTACATAAGATCCGCATCAGTAAATAATAAATATTGCCCGCGCGACTTCTGGTAAGCTTGGTGCAATGCGTAAGGTTTGCCCATCCATCCTGGCGCCAACTGCGCGCCGGCAATAAATATCAAGTTGGGGTATTCCTCTGTCATTGAACGAACGATTTTTGCTGTATTGTCGCTAGAGTTGTCATCCACAACGATAACTTCAAAATTCGGGTAATCCTGGTTCAACACCGATTTCACACAGTTTTTTATGTCCCTCTCTTCGTTCCGAGCCGGAATACAAACCGAAATATACGGGTAGGCGACCAATTCCTCCTTAAGCGGAAAAAGTCGAACAAGGTAGATCATATTGATAGAAAGATAGGTCACTATAAAAATGACTAGAAATAACTGAAAAATCGTCACGAGAATCATGAATTTAAATTTGCAAAAACGTAATGATTAAGAAGAAATGTTATTCGATAAATATGTTAATATAACCCTGAGAACCTAAAATACTAGTTATGCTTATTCACATCTCAACCCCCTCAAAAACAAATAAAGCTTTTCTTTTTTCTCTATTTTTACTTTTCACCCTTGTTGCGTTTCTGTTTCAGAAAGAAATAGCGGAAGCACTTTGCGTAAAGGATAAAAAAGCTCATCTTCGTTCAGGGCCGGGAAAACATAACGAAAAATTGTGGACCGTACTAAAATACTTTCCCCTCAAGCAACTTGATAGAGAAGGTAGCTGGCTTAGAGTAAAGGATTTGGACGGTGATATTTACTGGATATACCGAACGATTACTACCAAGGCCTACATGTGCGCAGTTATTAAAAATAACAAAACAAATTTACGTCAGGGTCCAGGGCGCAATTTCCCTCAAGTCGAATGGAGCCCTCAAAAAAAGTATTTTTCAATGAAGGTATTAAAAATAAAAGGCTCCTGGGTTCATATCGAAGACAGCACAGGCGATCGGGCCTGGGTTCATCGCTCTCTTGTCTGGATTCAATAGCTACCCTACTTTTTGCGGATTTGAGACCCCTAATTTAGGAAGGGTGATCTTAAACTTTGTTCCTTCATCCAGTTTACTCTCTATGTCGATCGCTCCTTTATGCGCATCCACAATAAATTTGCAAATACTAAGTCCAAGACCCGTCCCCCCTTCTTGACGCGAGCGTGCTTTATCAACTCGATAAAATCGATTAAAGATGAGAGATAAATCTTCTTTAGAAATACCAATGCCGTTATCCTCAACGATTATTAACGCAGCATCTCCTTTGCTTTGCACGGATATTTTTACTTGTCCATCGGGTTGAGTATACTTAATTCCGTTTACCACCACATTCCATATCATTTGCCGTAAACGCACAGGATCCCCATAAACGTGCAAGCTCTCGAGATAAGCGATGACAATTTTTATATTTTTTTCCGAGGCAATGATCTCGGCATGCTTGCAAACCTCTTCAACAAGCAATTTAAGGTCGACCGACTCACAATCCAATGCGATCTGATTTTCATCAGACTTTGAGAGTAAAAACAAGTCTTCAAGAACTTTCGACATATACTGAACTTCCTCTAGATTACTGGAAATAACCTCCTGATACTCCTTTGGCTTTCTTTCCTTTCCCAAAGTAAGTTCGCTTTGTCCCTTTAGCACAGTTAGAGGCGTTCGAAGTTCATGCGAGGCATCACTGCTGAACTGACGCATTTGGGTAAAAGAGCTCTCCAGACGGTCCATCATCGAATTAAAGGTGAGCGCTAATTGCCCGATCTCATCCTTAACTTCTGGCACAGGAATACGCTGACTAAGGTTAGCACCCGCACCAATATCTTTTGCCGTCTGGGTGATGTTTGCCACAGGCTTAAGTGCACGCCGGGCTATAAACCTGCCCACCAAGGCTGTCAACAGGAGAACAGCTGGAACCGCCGTCCACAGAATAATCTGTAGATTATTTAAGGTATCCACCACCACCTTCAGCGAGGTACCCACCTGAACTAAATTATTAAGTTTAGCGCCCCTTAAAACTGGCATAGTAATAACTCGGATAGGGTGATCATCAGAGATTAGAAAAGTTTCGTAGGAAGTTCCTCCCTTTAATGCCGCTGAGTATGCGCGCTGGGTAAGAGGAAACTGCGAGCCGTCAAAGTTTTTAGAAAGAGAACCGATATTTCCAGACCCATCATAAATTTTGTAGGACTTGTTTGTACCAAACCCCATAAATTGATCAAAAAACAGATCAAGACCTGGAAGCGGGATTCGACTATTATTGATCTGAGTTGAACGAGCTACAATGCGAGCTGAAACGGTGAGCGAACTGTCTACACTTTCGTATAAACGCTTAGAAAGAAAGAAAAATAACAAGATGCTAAATAGGACAAGAATGATTCCTAAAAGAAGAACATACCATGCTGTTAATTTGGATCGAATCGATGTGAATGGCATATCATTCTTTCATGATATATCCAACACCCCGCAAAGTGTGCAATAGCTTAGATTGTCGATCTTTATCGATTTTTTTGCGTAAGTGATTGATATAAACATCTATAACATTTGTGAATGTGTCGAAATTATAGTCCCACACATGCTCTGCAATCATAGTTCGAGTCAACACTTTTTCTTGGTTACGCATAAAATATTCAAGGAGACTATATTCTTTTCCAGTAAGTTCTATTTCATCCCCTCCCCGGTTAACTTTATGGCTAACCAAGTCAAGGGTGAGGTCTGAAATCTGGAGTGTGGTTTTAACTTCGGCCTTACCACGGCGCAATAGTACCCTCACTCGCGCCAATAACTCAGAAAATGCAAATGGCTTAGTTAAATAATCGTCCGCGCCCTTGTTAAGTCCAGCCACCCTATCATCAACAGCATCCTTCGCCGTCAAAAGGAGAATGGGGACATCTCTACCTTGGTCGCGTAATTGTGAAAGAATTTCCAACCCATCCATTTTTGGAAGCATAATATCTAAAATAATCAGATCGTATTGCCCTCCTGACCCCAGGTGCAAGCCGTCTTCTCCATCATAAGCCACATCGACGGCATAGGTTTCTTCTTCCAATCCTTTCTTTATGAACCCAGCTACTTTTTTTTCATCTTCAACAACCAAGATTCGCATTTATGCATCCCATTTCTTTTGTTTTTTGTGTAGCTCTACTTCTCCTTTAAGCATGTCCAAGTGCTTCTCACAATCTTTGAGGATAGCCGAATACATCGCCCTACAACTATCATCATTAGCATCAATCATTGCCTGCCGGCATATGCCAGCGGCCTCTGAAGACGCTTCGATTGCTTTTATCAAATTTTCATTGAATTTTTTTGACATTCCCAATAATCTCTCTGACTTATAATCTTTCTCATTCTAACATTAAATTATCATCAACAAGGGCTACCTGCGACGTATTTTATCTTTCGGGTGGCTTTGTTTTGTCACCAACTACCTCAGGAAAGAGCCGATAAATCATTATTATTCCCAAAGCGAGCCCCATGTATGGAAGATTGGCGACCATTTCTGCTATAAAGCGACCCAAGACTCCATAGTCACGAATCATGTTAGAAATTACCCGATTCCCAGACTGTTCAAGAAGATAAAAAATAAATTCTATGACAGTACCACAGACAAACCCAATAAATGCTCCAAAACCATAGTAAATCCATTTCAAATTTTTCATGATCTATGCTTTTTGAATTAGTAGTGAAAATTCATATGGAATCTTAATCAAAGAATGAATTATCATGGTTTTGATTGAAGGTGAACTTACAAGTTATAATATTATTTATTATAACTATCGAACCAACTCATATCAATTGCCCAAGGAGACGGCGTGAGACTAGAAGACAAATCGGCCATCATAACCGGAGGGGGATCTGGCATTGGCTTGGCATGCGCCAAACTATTCTCTAATGAAGGTGCTAAAGTCGCAATTATTGGAAGAAGAAAAAATAGATTGGAGTTGGCCGCGAAAGAAACTGAAGGTCAGGTTCTACCTATTGTAGGAGATCTAACAAATGATAATGATCTCGATAACCTAGTATCCAAAACCCTGAATGCTTTTGGGAAAATTGATATCGTTGTAAATAATGGTGGCATATTCACTGGTTCTCCAATTCACGAAACCAACGATAAAGACTGGGATACTATCATGAACACTAATATCAGATCGGCGTTCCAATTAACTAAGAAAGTACTTCCCCATATGATGGAACGTAAAACAGGAGTATTTATTCATATATCATCGATTGCTGGACTCATAGCGATACCCGGAGTAGCTGCCTATAATGTCTCCAAAGGAGCCCTGCTTCAGTTCAACCGTTCTATTGCCATGGAGTATGGGTCCTTAGGAATTCGTTCCAATGCGGTTTGTCCGGGTTTAGTAAAAACAGAAATGACTGAAGATCTAATGAAAGACGAAGAGTTAATGCTAGAATGGAGCAAAGATTATCCCATCGGACGGTTTGGTGTGCCTGAAGACATCGCCAGCGCTTGCCTATACTTGGCCTCAGACGAATCATCTTTTGTTACTGGCGTCGCCCTTCCAGTAGACGGAGGCTTCACAGCTCATTAATGGTGAGGCTTGACGCACATTGAATCTGATATTACAATTAATTCACTTCCACAAATCCCTTTATCAAACCTTGCGAATTAAGGGGAACCTTTATCTAAGTCGGTTCCAGTAGGTCTTAGAATGAACTATGAAATGGTGATTGGGCTTGAAGTCCATGCCCAGCTGAAAACCCAGTCAAAAATATTCTGTTCCTGCTCAACCACGTTTGGCAAACCAGCAAACGAAAATACTTGCCCAGTATGCTTGGGTATGCCAGGCGTACTTCCGGTTTTAAACAAAAAAGCTCTCC
>ERZ651768.3762-NODE-3762-length-10059-cov-2.590162_pt1 | contig 10059 bp, 13 predicted proteins | sample MGYA00514754_ERZ651768 | MGnify/ENA metagenome assembly ERZ651768 | reverse complement strand
TCGTGTGGCGTTACTACTACGATTATATACTGAAACCCTAGCCAGCGTCCTCTGATTCCTGTTGATCTAGCGTACCACGCAACTCGGCAATCTCCTTGCGTAACTCCTGCTGCCGCCGGCTCACGAAGAAGGCATAGGCAAAGAAGGCGATCCAAGTAACCGCGAATGCGGCAAAAAGAAACGGTAGATTGTCCGGGGGCAACGTAGCCTGTAGTAGCGCTATTGGCATTTCATTCAACTCCTCAAGTCAGGAGACGAGAACGCGGACTGGCGTCAGCGCCCGGCTCTTCGCAGCACAAGCCGCATGCCTCGTAGCCGGTCCTCGCTGTTCCGCAGTGCAGTTCGCTCCGCCACCAAGTAGGAAAAAAGAATCAAGAACGTCACGAAGGAAAACAGCAGTATCCACCACATTATGGGTTCCAGAGCGTTAGCCTGGGCGAAGGGGCCCACCACCGGGGACGGATGTATAGAACGCCACCAAATCACCGAATAGTACACTATTGGGACGTCTACAAATCCCACGATTCCCACCACCGCCGAGTAACGGGCCGCCTGCTGTTGGTTAGAAGCGTATGAACGAATCATCAGGTAGGAAACGTAAATCAGCCAAAGTATCAGCGTCGTGGTCAGACGCGGTTCCCAGGTCCACCAAGTATTCCACAACGGCTTACCCCAGATGATACCGGTCAGCAGCGCCAGAGTGACAAACACCACGCCAACCTCGGCGCACGAGTGGGCGATTCGGTCCCACTTCCCGTCACGCCGCAACAGATAGGCGATGCTGGCCAGGAAAACCAGGAAGAACGCCAGAAATGACACGATGGCTATCGGCACGTGGAAATAGAACACCCTCTGAACGTGCCCCAAGACTGCGTCGGTGGGCGCCACCATAAATATGAGATATAGGTCCGCCATCATAAACAGACCGCTCAAAACCACCAGATAACCCGTCAAATTATGGCGGACACCGTTCCCCAACAATCGGTCCTACCTCCTGTTCCCTTCAACCGTCATTCTTCAACCATTATTCTTCAACGACTACGGCAAAGACCCACGGACATATTACTAAGAATAGAGCGTCGAAGATAGCTAAGAGAGGCAGCCACCGGTTCAATCCCACCCCGGATTCAGACCCCATGGATGCGGAGGAAGCTTCAACCGCTGCGATAATCACCGGCAAAATGACCGGGAAGAAAAGCACCGGGAGCATGATTTCCCGAGACCTTGTCTGGACAGCGATGGCAGAAAACAGTGTGCCGACCAGAGCGAATCCCAGCGTGGCCAAAGCGATGGTTAACACGAGGGTTAAAGACAATACTGAAAAATTTAGCAGTACACCGAAGACCGGCAGCAAAGCAACTTCCACCGAAAGCATGAATAGGAAACTGCCAAAGGCCTTGCCCAAGAAGATGGCGTCCCGGCTCACCGGAGACAGCAGCAATCCGTCCAACCCGCCCTGCTCCATCTCCCGAACGAAGGACCGGTTCATGGCCAACGTCGCCGCAAAGGCGAAGGTTACCCAGATTATCCCTGGGGCCAGCACGGTGACCCGCTGCGGCGTGACGTTCAGCGCGAAGTTAAACACAATCACAATCAACAAGCTGAAGACCAACACCGACACCACCAGATCCCGGGAACGCCACTCTAGTAGGATATCCTTCCCCACCAGAATCAAGACCGGCCTCAGTAACTGCATCATCGGTTGGACTCCAGGGACGTGGTAACGTAACGCCGGAACTCGGCATCGCCGTCCGTCCCACTCGATCCGGGGCGCTGGATTTTACCTTCAGCCAATAGGCCGACTTGGCCAGCCCATGAGAACCCCAAGTCGATGTCGTGGGTAGTCATGACCACGGAACGTCCGGAGGCTGTCCACTCTTGCAGTAGTTCCTTGAGCATTTCCACCGACCCCCGGTCCAACCCACTTTCCGGCTCATCCAGCATCAGGATCGGCGGTTGATGCAGGATAGCCCGGGCGATGGCTACGCGTTTCTGCATCCCGTGGGATAGACTGCGCAGCCGATATCCGGACCGGCGGCTCATCCCCAACCTGGAAAGGGCTTCGGCAGCCCGTTTCTCAGGGTCTTTGAGACCGAACAAGCGCCCGTAGTAGACAAGGTTTTCCAGGGACGTAAGGTCGTCGTAGAGAAAAGTGCGGTGGGCAACGACACCAACCCGGCTCCGAACAGCCTGTGGGTTCCGACGTAAGTCATGACCGGATACCAGAGCCGTGCCTGCGTCGGCCTTGGCTTGGGTGGACAAGATGCGCAGCAAGGTGGACTTGCCCGCGCCGTTGGCACCGAACAGGACGAGAAATTGCCCCCAGCCAAGGGTTAGATCCAAGTTCCAGAGTACCGGCCAGTCGCCAAAACTCTTTTCCAGTCCCTCTACCCTAATAGCGTCCCCAACAGGATTCACCGGCGCAACGATATTCTACTCCGCCGCTGCAGCTAACCCGAAGGGAGAGAAGGGAACCAAATAGAACGGTTCCGAATCAACAGAACCGTCGTCATAAGCCTCGCGGCCGATATGACCCAACGCACAACTCCTTGCCAACCTTCAGGTACGATTCGAATTCTCATGATATCCTTGAAGGAAGTGGCAACACAAGTTGAAAGGTCCTTAGGGGTCCTAAATGAAGTGAGCACAGAGGTAGTACACGCTGTGCAAAACCGCCCCCTTTCGTAAATGGGGCAGGGGAATCTCCACGGCACCCACTCACCTCGAGAGGGCGTCGCCATCAGCCGCCGGGAATTCCCCTAGGCGGCGTCGCGGATGTAAGTGAGGACCGCTTGGACCCGGGGATGAAGGTCGCCATTGTGGCCCAAGTGGAGTTCTTGGTATATAGCGTTGATATAGTTCTCCACCGACTTGGTTCCGAGAACCAGATTATCGGCGATGGCCGAGTTGTTGTAACCCTTGGCCATCATCGACAGAACTTCTTGCTGGCGCGGAGTGAGACCGGCTGTATCCGAGCCTTTACGCGGCTTCATGCTGTTGACCACTCCCTGGTCCATGACAACCAATCGCAAGCCACTCCCTCGATAGCCCGTACCAAGGCATCGGCATCGGTCACCGATTGTTTCAGAACGTAGGACCAACCGGACATCTCATCGGAAGCAATCAAGCTGACGTACTCCCGCTCCTTATGGGCCGACAAGAGAATCATACCCATATCCGGGTAGTTTGACTTGATAGCCTTGTCAGCCTCGATACCGTTGGGATCACTACCCAACTCTATGTCCATCAATACGACCTCAGGACGCATCTGGCCGGTAGCTTGGATGGCTGCATTGCCATCGCACACGGCGCCTACGATTTCCAGATTGGGTATCGCCGCCATGAAATCTTCAGCATGTCTCGAAAGAGACCTTCATTCTCAACGATAAGAACCTTGACCATCAATCCCCTCCGGAGCCGCGAATCGCCCTACCCTCATCCGGTGCATCGTCCCGGTATTCAAAGGCCTTATAACGGAGTTTGTGGAGGATGATTTCTTAACGCAATGTCATAGACACAAGATTCTTGTCGAGAAAAATATAGGGGATGATGAAGCGGTCCGGAGGGCTGAAGCAGCGAGCCCTCACCCTGCCTCCGATTTCATTGGAACCACCCCTCTACCGTGGTGAGCGGGGACGGGGGTGAGGGACATTTTTCGAGACAACCGAGTTGGCCGTAGCTGCAAACTCTCTGGAACTACGGTGTCTTGATACTTACTCCGCCGTCTACCGCCCAGGTGACTCCGGTGATGTACGCCGCTGCTGGCGAGGCCAGGAAAACCGACAGATAGCCCGGTTCTTTGAGCCTTCCGGTCCGGCCCAAGGGTACCTGCTTCGCAGCGGTGTCTTGGCGCGTCTGATAAGCCTCTGCGGACATCTGGTCCGGATCTGGAAACGAGCCCGGCGCGACAGTGTTGACCCGCACGCCGAAGGGCGCCCATTCTTGAGCCAAACATTCGGTGAACCGCATAAGACCCGCCTTGGCTGCGTCATAGGCCGAGTACTCGGGGCGGCCCCGGAATGACGCCCAGCCGGAGATATTGATGACGCAACCCTGTCGGCGCTCCAACAGGTGGGGACCGACGGCCCGGCACCCTTGAAAGGCCTCGGTCAAGTTAATGTCGATAACGTTGTGCCAATCTTCCTCGGTCATCCCTTCAGTATCGCTGCCGGGTAGTTTAACCACGGGCTTGTGTATGGAGTCGCCAACACAATTGACTAGCGTGTCGATATGGCCGAACTCTTTGAGCACCTGTTCTGTTATTCGGTCCATGTCGGCAGACTTTGTAGCATCGCCCGCCAAGGGGAGGGCGGTCCTTCCCAAAGCGCGGACTTCTTTCGCCACCTGATTGACACCGGTTTCGGTGAATCCCGTGATGGCCACATCAGCGCCCGCTTCGGCAAACACCATCGCGATGCCTTTACCGATACCCCGGCCCGCTCCAACCAACAATACCTTTTGTCCTGCGACGTCAAACTCTGGAATACTCATTTGGTTGAATCCTCCTCATAGTCTGGGTTAATCTTCGTCTCTGCTGACCGTGACCGGTTCCAGTAGCAATTCTCTCCAGTCTTGCCAGGAAGCCGGATCTACCTCCGGAAAAGTATCTGTTTGGTATTCTGCTTGCCGGGAGAGACTGATAGCAACTGGACAACGGAAGCAAGCAGGGGCTTTGGTGCAGACTGTTTGGGCGTGGAGCCGTATAATCTCGTGTAGGTCGACCATGGCCAAACCTCGTTGGTCCATCCAGGGACGGTGACTGAGGTACAAGCTCTTCAGCGACGCTCTGAGAAGTTGGACGGGAACCCCGGCGGCAATTCCGGAAACCCGTTCAACCAACCGGCAGGCATTGCCGTCCAGGGGTAGAGCCTCGCCTCCCCAGCCGTAGGCTATTACACATCCGGCTATCTTTTCTCCCACACCCTTGATTTGCTTCAATCCATCTCTGTCTCGCGGTACCACCCCTTCATGGTCCCTGATTACTTGAGCCGCTGACTCTATAAATGGCTTCTGGCCCACACGGACGATGCGGTCCAAGTCTCCGTCGGCCCAACCCTGCAACAAACGCTCGGAAGTTGGAAATCTCTGGAAGAAGTCATGGCACATCTCCACCAAAAGCCGGTCCTTGGTTCGGGCGCTGAGCCCGAATAGAATCAGCGTCCTATAGGGACTCCTGCGAACTCCTTGTTCTCTCCAAATTCGGGACTCCCAGGGGAACACGCGGTATAGCTCGTCCAAGCGGTCGAGCATCGACAAGATAGCGGCATCGTCGATCGGATTTATCCCGCCCTTGTTGTTGACCCCAGTTACCCTAATTCCTTCCCCAGTCTTCATGACGGCTGGAAGTGTAGCCCAGGGAACTAAGCCAGTCAATCGAAGGCCAAGCCTATTTTTTCCAAGTTAGGCCTTTCCCAAAGCACGGACACATGGCGGCGATTTAAGTCTACGTTACTGCAATAGTTGCAAAGGATGGTGTAGAACGGGATAATCCTTGAGACTCGCCAACCCGTGCCTGTTCACGCCGGACGGAGCCGGATGGCAAACCCCTTAACTCAAACAATCAGGAGAGATTTCGATGAGAATCGCCAGGTATCTCGCTCACGGTCAGATCAGCTACGGGGTCATCGATGGAGACGATGTTAAACAACTCACCACCACACCCTTCGAGCCCCACGAAGTAACCGACCATATCCATCCCCTGTCCGACGTCAAACTACTGGCGCCCTGCGTACCGGGCAAGATTCTGGCCATCGGCCTCAACTATTCCAGCCACTTACATGACCGGCCAAGCCCGACAATGCCGATGGTCTTCTACAAGACAGCCACTTCTCTCATCGGGCCGGGAGACACCATCATCCGGCCCAAGGGCACCAATAAACTGGACGCGGAAGCCGAATTGGTCGTCATCATTAAGGACAAATGCCGCAACGTTTCCAAGGCGGACGCCCTGCAGCACGTCCTGGGTTACACCTGCGGCAACGATGTCAGCGCCCGGGACTGGCAGGAGGAAGACCGCAACTGGTGGCGCGCCAAGTCAACGGATACCTTCTCCCCCGCCGGTCCATGGATCGAGACCGAACTGGACCCCCGCAACATCCGGGTCACCGGCCGCATCAACGGCCAGGACGTTCAGAGCGAAAGCACCAGTTACCTGATATTCGACATTCCCACCCTGGTGTCCTTCCTCTCGGAGTACATCACGCTGGAAGCCGGAGATATGATTTACACCGGAACGCCGGGCACACCCGGGGAGATGAAAGACGGCGACGTTTGCGAGATTGATATCGAAGGTATCGGAGTGCTCAGCAATCCCTTGAAGCTGGAAGCGTAAACGGCGTTAGTCTCGATCGGCACTGCGTTTGGTGCGTACGGCACACCCCCTCTCTAACTCGCCCCCATAACGGGGGCGAACACAAAATCCCTTCCCCCTTTATGGGGAAGGTTAGGATGGGGGTGTTGTGCTTTCAGCAACCGCGTTTCTTGGACCGGAAACTAATCCAAACCCACCTTACGCAGGATAAAAGCATCCGAGGCCATTATCTCGGGTATACGTGGCGCTAGATTTTCAAAATCGTCGGCTACGGCGTTGATTAGCCGCCCGCTGAGCTTGCCGGAGTCGTCACTGGCTAGGAACACGGCTAGCTCGGCGGCCCGGTCAATGGACGCGCCGCCTCCGCTGGTTACCCGTTTCCCCAACTCAAAAAGGTCTTGGTCACCGACCCGCTCCGCACCGTCCCGCAACTCCACCCACATCTGGGTATCGATGGAGCCCGGACCCAGAGAGTTGACCTGCACGTTTTTGCCGTCCAGTTCCAGCCAGATGTTTTCAGTCAAACGAACGACCGCCACTTTGCTGGTGCAATAAGCGGTGGTGTTACGCCAGGCCGCCGTCGCTCCGGCCCCGGCCAGATTGACTATCTTGCCCCGGTCCTGGGCAATCATCACCGGCAGCACTGCCCGGCAACACAGGAAGGTCCCCACCACGTTCACCTGGATGGTGTTGATCCACTCAGCGACGTCGTTGTCCTGAAGCAACCCTACCGGCCCCCCGATGCCTGCGTTATTCACCAGGATATCTATTGTCGTGAACCGGTCCAAAGTCTGACGAACCATCTCATCGACCTCAGCCTGGTTGGTTACATCCGTCGGCACGACATGAGTCGCCGCTCCCAACGCCCGGGCCATTCGGGCCGTCTCTTCCAATTCGCCGCCGCTCCGAGCTGCCAGGGTCATGCTAGCGCTTTCCCGGGCATACGCCAGGGCAATGGCCCGTCCGATTCCTCGCCCTGCTCCAGTAATTATCGCAACCCGGTCTTTTAGACGCATATCAAAGCTCCTCTGCTCTTCAGCTTCCCAGAACCCGAGACATGGAGTACCCGCACCTAATATAGGTATTTACTGGGGATTCCGCCAGGGGTAAACCATCGGCGACTGTCCTTGCCCTATGACCACCTTCCGGCCTTGCTGCCACTGTACGAGAACCGTAGAGCGTCCGATCTGACAACCGGTGTCCGGGTCGATCTTGAACCGCCCGTAGAACGTCGAGAAATCAAGGCGTCCGGCCACCTCCCGCAGCACCGCGTCTTCCAACGTCCCAGCATCCTCCGCGCAACGCTGAGCCACCAATCCGGCGGCATATGCCTGAACCATCGGATAATCGACAGCTTGATGCCCCTTACTCTGTAACGACGCCATAACCGCTGCCCCAGTGGGACCATAATCGGTAGGATAGCTTCCGGTTTCCTCCCACTGGCTAGGCCCAACGAAACCGTCGGCGGCGTCGCCCAGTTGATCCCTGAACTGCTGGATGGGGGTGGCCACTACCGCCACGCTTTTCAGCCCAAGTCCCCGCCGCGACAATTGGCTGGCAAGCAACAAATCGTTTTGGATTCGGCCCACACCCAGAAGCAGATCAGGCCTCGCTTGTTCCACTTCATCGAGTAGGTCGCTGAAATCGTCTATCGCCGCATCGAATTCCCTTAACAGTTTGATTTTGAACCCCAGTTGGGCGGCCTGACTTTCAACACCAGAGGTGACTGACTTGGGGAATGTTCCGGTACTGGCCCGCAGAATCGCCAAGGAACCGGCGTTGGAATCGGCATCCCGAACCGATGGTAGCCATTCTTCCAGGTAGCGGCTGGCGGGGGTGAGGATTCCAACTACCCAATTGAAACCCTTTTCGTATATTATGTCGGCTGCCCCGCCCTGGTTCCACAACAGCCTGCCGTGGGCCTCCGCTACCTGGGCGGCGGCAAGAGCTAGAACACCGGAATAGGGGCCGAACAGAAGGTCTACGCGGTCGCTGGTGATGAGCCGTTCGGTGGTCTGGCCTGCCTGAGCAGTCTTGCTGGCATCGTCATAATAAATGACCGAGACGGGCCGTCCTGCATCGGAGTGTCCAACTTTGACACCCCCGGACCGATTAACGTCCTCGGCCCAAGCCTGTAGTCCCGCCAGAGCCTGGCCGCCTTGCACTTGGAACTGGCCAGAGAGGGACACAGGTATCCCAACCTTTAGGGTATTGGAGCCTAACATTCTAATGCTGCGTCAATTTGATCGATGCACACTACCCGGCCGTCACATACTGTCATTCCGAGGAGCGCAGAGACGAGGAATCCGGGGATTGCGACTGCTCCGATTCACAGATTCCTCTCCTTCCGCCAAAGGATCGGAATGACATGATGAACGTCTCTCGGGCCATTATTGTCCTCCACATTGGAAGACTAATATCGGACACAATGCACAGAGTTATTGGAGGCCAAGACCCTAAGTTTTAGGCCGGAAGATGCCGAAGGAACTGGTGTAGCCATGGAGAAAGGTGGTGCCGCTTACCGGGCCGATTTCCCCGTTGCAGAAGAAGCCGCCCAGGGGCACTTGTCCCAATTTGTCGTGGAATATCCCGGAATCGTGGTTGGGCTTTCCGTACAGATACTCCCCCCGGCCCAGGCAGGAGAAGAGCAGCGCGCCATGGATCTGATTCTCCCGGTTGTCGATGGCGTACCGGTCCAGCACTGCGGTCAGGTCGTCGCTGGAGGTTTCAGCATCGCGCAGATGGAACTGGACGATCTGTCCTTCTTTCAATATCTCGCCGACTGCCAGGTTCCCGGTGCGCTCATCCATCCCCACAACGTTGCGAATCAGGAAATCGCCTTGCTTGGGTTCGTCCAGGAACTCGTCCATCACCACGCCGAGGAAAAGCGAGTTGCGCATAAGCCCTCGGTCCCGTTCACCGGAGCTCTCAAACAGCTCTCTAAGCACCGTCAGCGGCGTTTCCTCGTCCAACCCAACTAGGATGTTGCTGCGGCTCTCGGTTATCCGCATAGGGTGTCCAACGGGGCGGCAGCCCTGGGCCACCACGGTATCAACAGTGATATTCCCATGCAATGCGATGCCCACCGCTCCGCCATGAAAGGTCTCATCGCCCAAGAACAGCGCGTTTCCGCCCTGCTGCTGAGCGCCGCTGGCCAGTCCACCAATCTTGGCCGCCCGGCCGAAGGCAAAGTCCAAGCCCAGTATCAGGTTCTGTACCGGGAAGGAATATGGGTCCGCCAGTACGACGAATTGCGGGTCCTGGCTGTCGGTCACTCTAACCAGTTCTTCCCAGGAGCTTGGACCAGCGTCCAGGTCGGGAAGGCTATCGCTGTCCAGATGGAATTCAACAATCTCTACGCCGGGCAACACCGCGGCGGTGATAGACAACCCGGCCCGTTGCTCAACCTCTTCCCCATTTCCGATGATCCCTCCGCCGGAGCAACCAAACGCCCGAGCCGAAGGCAGCAATTTCCTTATCATGGGAACCAGATCATCGTATCCGGACTGGTGATGGGGCGAAGCGAAGATAACCGCCAGGTTGGGCTCTTCATCTCCCAGTTGAGCCCTAAGGCCGGTGACGCACTCTTGGATGGCGTCCTCTAAACCGCTGTTTTCCGAGATTGCGGAAGCCCACTTCATTCGGAATACCTCCCCCGGCTGGTTCAATATGCTGGGTTAAGTATACCAAGTGGTGAGGTTGGCGGCATTACAAGCCATCATCGAAGGGGTTGGGCAGCAGCAGCAAGG
>ERZ651768.3761-NODE-3761-length-10062-cov-9.573761_pt1 | contig 10062 bp, 8 predicted proteins | sample MGYA00514754_ERZ651768 | MGnify/ENA metagenome assembly ERZ651768 | reverse complement strand
TCCGCGTATTCCTCCACCTCCTGCCCTTGCTCCGCTCCCTCGGACCCGACGTTCCACGCATCGCGGCCATCCGCTTCGCCAAGGTTGCATGGCCCTGCTTCGAGCTGGCGGTCGTGACCGAGATCTGGAGCCTCTTCGCCGGCGAAATCGGCGACCAAGACACCGGGTATCTCACCGCCATTTTGGTGAAGCTCCTGCTGGTGGGACTCTCCGGGGTGGCGGCCGCCGTCCACGCCACCACCCGGAGCGTCGCCCTGCGCGGTGCCACCGGGGCCCTGGGCGGTCTAGCCGCTCTCGGGGCGCTCTTCGTGGGCGCGGTCCTGGTCACCTGACCCACCCATCCGGCCACCTGGCGCCGGACTCAGCCACCAATTCGGGGTCTCCTGTGGACGGTCCTGTGGACGCCGGACCGACCTCTGGGGAAATCCGCCCCGGAACTGGGGAATACCCCGAATCCGCTTGATCCGGATGCCCGGACACGACCACCATGCGTGCACGCCGAACACGGCGAGGGGATCCGGAACCGGAGAACCGACCAGCCGACCGAGGCAGGAGCTCAGGCTCCGGTCGAGGGAGGAGGGTCGAGAACCTGGGGAAGCCCCCGAGACGTGTTCGGGGAGGACCGCAACCACGCTGGCCCCGAGAGGGACCAGCGGTTCGGCCACCGGCACACGGGTGTCGAGGCCGGGCGGGACGACGAGGAGCCTTCGGGCGAACCGTCGGACCACCCGGACGAGGCCCCGACCGGAACCGGACCACTGCCGGTCACTCCGCCGCCGACGGGCGACGGGGTGGATCGACGGTGGAGCCGGGATCGGGGTGCCGAGTCGATCGGGTCGCTCCATAGCCGTCGGGCGAAGGAGTGGCACGGTTGACCAGGGTTCCGTCGGGAACCGGTGGTCGAGTCGGGTTCGGGAACGGAGCGTTGACGGATGTTCCGGTTCCGGGTCAGAGCCAGACCCTTCGGGGTTGGGCTCCGGGTCCGGATCGTCTGACGGGACGGTTCGGCAGGTGGACGTGAGACGACGAGGTGGCTCCGAGGAGTTGACCGGTTCGCCGGGAGGCTACTCGGGGCCACTTTCGCGTTTTCGTACGGCTTCCGCCGGCCCGTGGTCCGGTCCCGGCTGTGGCATCACGGGACGTAGGACCCCCACCAGGCCATGGCCGCCAGCGACACCATCGCCATCGCCGAGACGACCATGACCGGCGGGCCCAGGCGGGGACGTGCGGCCAGGGTGGCCACCCCGAGTACGAACGGCACCCCGTTCAGGGCATAGCGCTCGATGCTGTTGAGGTTGTCGGCTGCCAACGCCACCAGGAGGCACGCCGCGGCGAAGGCGCCGTAGCGCAGCGGCCACGACCGCACCAGCGCGACCAAGAGGACCAGCAGGGCGGCTACGGCAAGGACGTGCAGTCCATCGCCCATCGTCTCGCTCCCGAACAGGTCACCGACCCCGTCCAGCAGCCGACGGAACGGGTTCACCGGGTCGCCGCGGAGCTCTCGCTGCACGTTCAGCGGAATGAATGCCCGGTCGAAGTGCGCCGAGGCCCACCACACGAAGGCGCCGACGCCGATGGGGCCGCCGGCCACGGCGGCAATCCGTTCAGGGAGCCGACCGGACCCCGTGGACGGGCGCCACACCGCTGCCAGGACCGGCACGGCCAACAGGGCCCCCGTGGGGCGGACCAGCCCGGCAGCCAGCGCCAGGAGGGCCACCAACCACCACCTCTCCCGTCGGGCCGACAGGAGCACGCCGACCGCCAGGGCCAGGAAGAGGCCCTCCCCGTAGGCCCAGGCAAGGACGAATGCCGACGGGAACAGCGAGAGCGCCCAGACCGCCAGACGCGCCGTGGCCCTGTCACCGGTCTCGGCCATCACAAGGCGATGCAGCAGCAGCGTTGCCAGCAGCGCCGAGAGGTTCGCCACCACGATGAGGGCCACTGCCGGCCCGCCGGGAAGGAGCGCGTCGGCGAGGCGTCCCAGCAGGACGTATCCAGGGAAGAACCGCACTCCCTCGGTCGGCACGCCGTCGTAGCCGTGGACGAGGAGCGACTGGTACCAGTCGCCATCCCATGCCAGGAGGCCGCGGGTCGACGGTCGGGGGCCGCCGTCCGCCCGGGCACCCGTCAGGTGGACGGCGATCCACGCCGCGGCGACCAGCAGCCGAGCCGTCGTCCACGCGGGCAGGACGACAAGGAGGTCGTCCTTCGCCCGCCGGACTCGACCTCCGGTCACGGACGACCTGGGAAGCGCGAGAGGTTGGCCGCATCGTCGAAGGCATCGCCATCGGCACGGACCACCTTCGTGGGCCGACCCAGGCGTTCCGCCAAGGCCTGGCGGAGATCCCCGCACTGTCCACCCATGGTCTCGTACCCGTCCATCCAGACCAGCCACACCGTGGCACCATGTCCGGCCCGGAGCACGATCCCGTCGGCCACCGAGGCGACGTCGACCGACGCATTCCGCCTGGCGTAGTCCGCCCAGTCGACCCGTCGACCGTCGTCCAGCATCGGGTGGGAGAGGGTCATGAAGCGATCGGCCAACAGGCGGTGTCCTGCCGGCGCCAACTGGTCCGGGCAGAACACGACCACGTCGGTGGCAGCGCCATCGTCCAGGATCGCCTGGGCAGCCATCCCCACCTGGGTCCGGTCCCGGCCAAGCTCGCGGGCCACCGAGACCCCGGAGAGGAGGACCAGGAGCGCCAGGACGAACACGGATCCGGTACCGGGTAAGTGCCGCAGGCCCACTGCAGCGGCAAGGACCACCGGCACCAGGGCGAAGACTCCGTAGCGTCCCTGGAAGGCGGTGTCGGTGGCCAGGCTCACGGCAGCTCCCAGCAGCATGGTCGCCAGCCCGACACCGACGGCCACCCGGAGCCAACCCCGGTCCGTCCAGCCGACCAGTGCGCCGGAGGCGCCGCTACGGGTTCCGACACCGAGAACGACGAGGACAGATAGGACGACTGCGACCAGCAGCGCCTCCGAGCCCTGACCACCCCCGTAGGCCTCGAGGGTGAGGGCTGCCACCACCGTGGGGCGGGGTGCCGGCGACCACGGCGTACCCGTGTGGGCCAGCTGGTCGAGGAAGACCGGCAGCCAGGGCAGGAAGGCCACGCCGCCGGCGGCCAGGGCTCCGGCCAACCGGAATGCCCGCTCCCTGTCCCTGCGACGTCCGACCACCAGGAGGCCGACCCCGACCACCGCCATCAGGAAGAGCGACCAGTAGTGCGTGAGCAGCAGCGCTGCGGCGACCGCCGCGACCCCAGCGAGGCGGCCGATCGACGGTGATGCCCACGCACGGACGACGACGAGGTGTCCCGCCAGCAGTAGGACCAGGAGCAGCAGGTACATCCGGGCCTCGGTCGCGTACCGGATGGCGAACGGGCTGGATGCCATCACCCCGAGGGCGAGCAGGGCGCCCGTACGGTCGAGGTGGCGACGGGCCACCATCCACACCAGCGGCAGCGAGACCACGCCGAGGACGCCGGAGAAGGACCTGACCGCCACATCCCCGTCGCCCAGCACGGTGGTCCAGATGGCCAGCAGGACGTAGTAGAGCGGCGGGTGCCCGTCGTGTCGGAGGGCCTCCACAAGGGGCGACCAGCCACGACGGGCCTCCTCGGCCAGGGAGGCCGAGATCGCCTCGTCCAGCCACATGGGAGACGCCGGAACGAAGCGCAGCACCAGCCCGCCGACCACGGCGACGGCCACCATGGCAACGATCCAGCGGGTCCGATCGGCCTCCTCCACGGCGCAGGAGCGTACCTTCGGTCCCGGGAGGAGTCCGGTACGCTCGGTCCGTGCCCGATCGTCGCCAGGCCGGTCCGGACTCCCCCTCCCACAGATGAGCACGCCCCCGTACACCCGCCGCGAACCGTCACCCGACCACCTGCAGCCGGTAATCGTCGGCGCCGGGCCGGCAGGGCTGACCGCCGCCTACCAACTCGGGAAGGCAGGCGTCCTGGCCACCGTGCTGGAGGCCGACACGGTCGTAGGCGGCATCAGCCGGACAGCCGTACGCGACGGCTGGCGCTTCGACATCGGGGGCCACCGGTTCTTCACCAAGGTCCGTGCCGTGTCGGACCTCTGGCACGAGATCCTGGAGCCCGAGGACTTCCTGGTCCGACCCCGCATGAGCCGGATCTTCTACAAGGGCAAGTTCTACGACTACCCGCTGCGGGCCATGAACGCCCTCCGCAACCTGGGTGTCCTCGAGGCCGTCCGCTGCGTGCTCTCCTACGTCTGGGTCCGGATCCGCCCGCCCCGCGACCTCACCTCCTTCGAGGGGTGGACCGCCAGCCGCTTCGGATGGCGCCTGTACCGCACCTTCTTCAAGACCTACACCGAGAAGGTCTGGGGGGTGCCCGCCGACGAGATCCAGGCCGACTGGGCCGCCCAGAGGATCAAGAACCTCTCCCTGTTCAGCGCCGTCCTGAACTCCCTGATGCCCCGCCGGAACCAGAAGGACATCACCAGCCTCATCGAGGAATTCGAGTACCCGAGGTACGGACCGGGGATGATGTGGGAGCGGTGCCACGAGTTGGTCGTAGGCCAGGGATCCGAGGTGCTCCTCGAGCACCCGGTCCGCCGCATTCGACACGCCGACGGCCTGGCCCACCAGGTGGAGGCGGACGGGCCCGACGGCCCGGCCGTGTTCCCGGCCAGCCACGTCATCTCCTCGATGCCCCTCCCCCACCTCCTCCTGGCCATGGACCCGCCGATACCCGACCACGTGCGCCTGGCGGCCGACGGCATCGGCTACCGCGACTTCCTCACCGTGGCGCTGGTGATACCCGACGAGGACGGCTTCGAGGACAACTGGATATACATCCACTCCCCGGAGGTACGGGTCGGACGGGTCCAGAACTTCGGCCGCTGGTCGCCCCACCTCGTCAAGGAGGGAAGGACCTGCCTGGGCCTGGAGTACTTCGTCGACGAGGGCGACGACCTCTGGACGGCCACCGACGAGGACCTGGTGTCGCGTGGGAAGGTAGAGATGGAGCGACTCGGCCTCCTGGACCCGGACCGTGTCGAGGCCGGCTACGTGGTCCGGATGGCGAAGGCGTATCCGATGTACGACGCCGACTACCAGGCCAACGTGGCGGTCCTCCGGGCCTGGCTGGAAGCCCATGCGCGCAACGTCCACCCGGTGGGTCGCAACGGCATGCACCGGTACAACAACCAGGACCACTCCATGTACACCGCCATGCTGACCGTCGAGAACCTGCTCGGAGCCTCGCACGACATCTGGCAGGTGAACGTGGAGGAGGACTACCACGAGGAGCTCCGGCCGACCGACGCTGTCGGAAGCTGACCGTGTCGCTCCCCTCCACCCACCCCGGCGAGGCGGTGGCCCGACGCGACCGGGACTTCGCCCGCAGGCTCTCGATCATCGTCGCGCTGGGCCTCATCCTGCGGGTGGCCTACGTCCTGCTGGTCGAGCGGGGCGACCCGCTGTCCGGGGACGGCGTCTACTACCACGAGGCTGCGAACCTCCTCGCCGACGGCCTGGGCTTCACCGAGCCCTACCGGTACCTCCACGGTGGCGCCCAGGAGTACCTGTTCGCAGCCGATCCCTCGACCATCGGGGCCACGGCCAACACGGCGCTGCCCGTCGGTCACGTCGAGCCGACCGCCGGCCACCCTCCGTTGTGGGTGGTGGTGCTCGGGTTCGCCTCGATGCTGGGCTTCACCGGCGTGACCGCCCACCAGCTGCTCGGGGCCCTTGTCGGGGCAGCCGGGATCGCCGCCGTCGGCTGGGCCGGCCGGATGCTGGACGGACCCCGGACCGGGCTGGTCGCCGCAACGCTGGCCGCCGTCCACGCATGCCTCTGGCTGAACGACGGCCTGGTCATGTCGGAGAGCCTGGTGGTCTCCGGAACCGCCCTCCTGGTGGGATGCGCCGTCCTGGTCCAGCGGTCGCCCGACCGACGGTGGCTCCTCCTGCTGGGCCTGGTCGGTGGCCTGACAGCCCTGGTCCGCGCCGAGGTGCTGCTCGCCCTGCCGGTGTTGGCGTGGCCGGTCCTGCGGTCACCCGGGATCGACCACAGACGCCGGCTGATGCATTACGCGACCATCGGGCTGATAGCCGGAGCGGTCCTGGCACCGTGGGTGGTCCGAAACATGAGGACCTTCGAGGAGCCCGTGCTGCTCACCAACGGCACCGGGATCCTGTTGGCCCAGACCAACTGCGACGCCACCTACTACGGGGACAAGCAGGGCTCCTGGGAGTTCGAGTGCGGCCTCCCCCAGCCACTCCGCAGCGACGGCACGCCGGGAGACGAATCCGAACGCGACCTCGTGTACCGGCAGCGGGGCCTCGACTACCTGACCGACCATCCGGGCCGCCTCGTCACCCACGTGGTCCCGAAGCGGGTAGGACGGTTCTGGGGCGTCTACGCCCCGATCCAGCAGTTGCGCGCCGACATCCTCGTGGAGGGTCGGGAGTTCCGGCTCTCGGTCCTGGGCCTGGCGCAGTTCTACGCCTCGGTTCCCCTCGCCGCGGCCGGCGCCGCGTGGCTGCGGCGACGGGGCCAGGGACTCCTACCGCTCCTGGCCATCCCGCTGGTCGGCACCCTGGTCGCCGCCCTCACGCTCGGGGCGACCCGCTACAGGGTCCCCACGGACGTGGTCCTCGTGCTGCTGGCCGCGGTGGCGATCCGTCGCCTCCGGGACCGCCGGACCGCTGCACATAGGCTCGCCTGATGCCCCCCGCCGTCACCATCACCATGGACGTCGAGGACCTCCGGCCCACCCCCGACCTCCCGGAACGCGTGGTCACCATGACCCACCAGGTCCTCGACCTGCTGGCCGCCGCCGATGTCCGGGCATCGGTCTACGTGGTCGGCGACCTGGCAGAGCGGCGGCCGGGGATGGTCAGGCGGGCCGCCGGCGAGGGCCACGAGATCGGACTCCACTCCTGGTCCCACGTCCCGATTCCCACGCAGCGACCAGTGGAGTTCCTCGCCGCCATCAGGCGGGGCCGTAACCTGCTCCAGGACCTTTCCGGACAGGAGGTCTCCGGCTACCGGGCCCCGATGATGTCGCTGGTCCCGGCGTCGGCCTGGGCTGTTCCCCTCATCGCCGAGGCCGGTTTCACTTACTCCTCCAGCGTGCTGCCTGGACCCAGTCCCCTCTACGGCTGGGCCGGTCTGCCACGCCGCCCGTTCCGGTGGTCGGGCGGCCCCCTGGAGCTCCCATGCCCGATGGTGGGCTTCGGCGGCCTGGACATCCCCTACCTGGGGGGCACGTACCTCCGCCTGCTACCGGCGGCAGTCCGTCGGATCGGCCTCCGGCGGGCGGCTCCGGAGGAGGCGTTGTGGGCCTACTGCCATCCCTGGGAGTTCGACTCCGACGAGGCGTTCCACCTGCACGACCACATCGGCATGCTGGCCAGCCGGATCGCTTGGCTGCGACGGTCACGCATGGAGGGCCAGGTTCGCCGCCTCCTCGAGGAGCCGGTGGCTCCCCCACTCTGCGAGGTGGCGGCGACCCTCGCCGGTCGGGACCTTCCGGTGGTGGATCCGACCCGGCCACCTCAGCTCGGACCGGTCGCCCGTTGGGCCAATGGCCGGCTCCGCGGACGGTGAGTTCCCGGCGGAGCACGTTCCGGCTCCCCACCACCTTCGGCGGACGACTGGCCGCCCTCACCGTCCTGGGCCTCCTCGTCCGCCTCGCCCACCTGTTCCTGATCGCCGCCGACAACCCCCTCAGCGGTGACGCTGCCGGCTACCACCTGGCATCCAACCTCTTCGGCGACGGCCTGGGCTTCCCCGAACCCTTCCGCCACTACTTCGGTGCCGTCGACGTCGTCCCCCTGGACTCGGGAGAGGTCGTGGTGGAGACGCCGATCGGCCACCTCGAGCCGACCGCCGGGCATCCACCCGTCTGGACGATGCTGCTGGGTGCCTTCTCCTTCCTCGGGTTCACCACGGTCCTCCAGCAACAGGTGGTGTCGGTCGCCCTGGGTGCCCCCGCCATCATCCTGATGGGCCTACTGGGTCGCGAGGTCCGATCCGAGCGGGTTGGCCTGCTGGCGGCGACCGCCACCGCCGGGTACGCCTTCATCTGGGTCAACGACGGCCTGCTCATGGCCGAGACGGCGGCCATCGCCATGGCCGCGGCGACCATGCTGGTCGGTGTCCGCTTCTGGCGGGAACCCACCCGATGCGCCGCTCTGCTGCTGGGCCTGGTGGGCGGCTTGGCGGCCCTCACCCGTGCCGAGTTGGCACTCTTCCTCCCGGTGGTCGCCGCCGTGGTCCTCCTACGGTCGCCGCTCGGATGGCGGGAGAAGGGGGCGCGCTACACCCTCTGCGGGGCCGCCTCGCTGCTCCTCTGCGCCCCCTGGTTCGTACGCAACATCACCACCTACGACGCCCCGGTCCTGTTCTCCAATGGGATCGGCACCGTGCTGGTCCAGGCCAATTGCGATCAGACGTACTACGGACCGGACCTCGGGTACTGGCAGATCTCGTGCGGGAACCCACCGCCGTACGGACCGGAGGGCCAGGTCCTGGGCGAGTACGAGCGCGACATGGTCGTGCGGGAGCGGGCCTCCGCCTACATGGCCGCCAACCGGTCACGTCTGCTCAGCGTCGTGGTCCCGGCCCGGATCGGCCGGATGTGGGGTGTCTACGAACCCATCGGCCAGCTCCGCCGGGACGTGCACGTGGATCGCAGGTCCATGGCCGTGTCGCTCCTAGGTCTGGCCCAGTTCGTCGTCCTGGTGCCGCTGGCAGTTGCCGGCATGGAGTTGGTCCGCCGACGGCGGGGACCCCTGCTCGTGCTGGCCGCCTGGATTCCGATCGCCACGTTCACAGCCGCCACGGCTTTCGGCACCACCAGGTATCGGACGGCCGCCGAGACATCCCTCGTGATCCTTGCCGCCATCGCCGTCGACGCCCTGGTGGAACTACGCCAGCCGGGGCCAGTTCATCCGCTTCAGTCAGCAGACGCGTCGCAGCCCCCGGGCGGATCGTCGTAGCGGGCATCGCTGGTCCAGGCGTCCTCCCACCACCGTTCCGACGGATCGCCGATGTCGTGGGCGGCCCGAACGGCGCCGAGCACCAGGTCGCCCAGCAGGGCGGCTCCCCCCGGACAGAGGTGGCCGTCGTCCCGTCCGCCACGGACCTTGCGCACCTGGACCACCGTTCCTCCCAGGCCGACCCGGAATCGGGTGAAGCCACCGCCCGGGTCTCCCAAGGCCAGACCGGTGTCCAAGTAGTGGACGTCGGAATGACGCCCGGCCAGTGCGGCGAACTGTCCGTTGGCGATCCGGCGCGCCGCTTCGATTTCCTCGTGCGGAGGAGCGGGTGGCATTCCCAGCCAGAGCACTGTGGCCCCTCGCCCGGCGATTCGGTCGGCCACGTCGTCCAGACGCCGTCCATAGGAGGCGGGGTCGGCGACGAGCCCGTCCAGGTCCCATCCTCCCAACATGACGACCACGACCTCCGGTCCGCCGTCCAGGATGTCGTCGAGGTAGTCGTCGAACCCGGGTCGGAGCAGGCCCACCCCACCGAACGACCGGGTGTCGACCCGGGCGGCGCCTGTGGCCTCCAGGGCCGCACGGATCCCCGGATCGCCATCGAACGCCACGCTGTCCCCGATGGTGACCACCCGCAGGCGATCCGCGCCACCGGTGGTCGCGACGAACAGGAAGAGGAGGGTCGCCAGCAGGAGGACGACCATCGGGAGCCACCTCCGGAGGTCGGAACGACCCACCCCTGGCCTGGCGGTGGGATCGTCGACGTTGTGGCCCGAGGACATGAAGACCGAGGGTACCGGTGCGCCGACGACCGGTCCGGAGGCCGCCGGTAGGCTCGGCACCCCATGTACCGGTCCCCCACCCGACGAAGGTCCTCCCGACGCCGGTGGACCGCTCTGACCATACTGGTACTCGGCCTCTGGATCGCCGTAGCCCCGTTCACCCGACCGCTTCCAGGTGGCGCTCCCTTCTCGTTCGAGTCCACCCCCGAGGTGGGCTGCCGTACTCCGCTGGTGGGCGCCTTCATCGAGGACCGTCCTACCGCCGACACCTTCTCGACGCCCCGCCCGCAGGCCGAC
>ERZ651768.3760-NODE-3760-length-10065-cov-4.947036_pt1 | contig 10065 bp, 10 predicted proteins | sample MGYA00514754_ERZ651768 | MGnify/ENA metagenome assembly ERZ651768 | reverse complement strand
ACGCGTGTCAGGACAGTCTAACTAGCCTAAAATGACCTGATCCTACCACTAGAGGAACTTATGTCTAGCAACTCAAAGTTCAGGTGTTTTTTTCTAGCACTGTTACTCTTAGCCATATTATTCGCCTTCGGCTGTGCAAGTATTTTTTATACCCCAGTCCAAGAAAACGAACCATGGTTTGTAAAGGTCGGCCCTAAGGTTTTTATTCATAAGTTTGATTACGAAACCATCGGGGATGAAATATGGTCTAGAGAGAATTACGAAAAGCAATTTGATCGCTCAATCCGTATGGGTTGATGGGCTTTCTTTCCTTGGTATGCTAAATTGATTATTCCTCAAAGCAGGCTCCCAAAAATCTCAAAAAACTATCTAGAACGTCCAGAACGCCTATTTTGTGGGACTTTTAGTGGCATAAACTGTCCACAATTATTTAAAGATGTATTTACCGAAGAGTTTCAAGCCTTAGGTTTGCAAGTCGTCGAAAATATAAATGAGGCTCAGGCAATAATGAGGGGAAGAGTATTATTGTTTGAAAGTATACCTCGACTAGTTACGAAACGTTGTTAAATTTAATCAAAAATTACAATATCAAGTTTACTGATATGAATATGTGTGGCAATATCTTTTTCAGATCCTCTCCGAAAAATATTTTTTTACTGTTTAAATCTTTATAAATTTAAGGTACCATTCGTCCTTAACTCCAAGATTAAGCGATTGCGTTTTCCCACGGAAACCTTGAAAAAATCCTGCATGACCGAGCAATACCCTAAAGTAGTCATCTTCATTCCTGCCTATAATACGGCTAAGATTTTGCCGAAAACATATCGCGATCTACCTAAAGAGGGGATCATGGAAATTATTATGGTTGATGATGGTAGCAGCGATAATACGGCTCAGGTGGCAGAAGATTTAGGAATTAAAGTAGTTAGGCACCAAAAAAATCATGGTTATGGTGGTGCTCAGAAAACAGGTTACAAAGTCGCCCTAGAACATGGAGCCGATATTGTTGTTATGGTTCATTCTGATTATCAATATGACCCGAAAATGACATTGGAAGCTATTGAGCTCATTTCATCTGGAAAAGCTGAGGCGGTGACTGGTACTCGCTTTATCCCTGGGTATAATGCCATGAAAGATGGGATGCCGTTCTGGAAATATTACCCAAATCGTTTTTTAACCAAGTTAGAAAATCTGGCGCTGGGTACCAATATTTCTGATTTTCATAACGGTTTTAGAGCCTACTCTAGTAAAGTTTTGAGAGCGATTCCTTTTGAGAAATTCAGCGAAACATTTGTTTTTGATTCTGACATTTTAGTCCAAATTGCCTTACGTGAATTCACAGTAGCCGAGATTTTCCGCACCGCTCGTTACCGGCAAGAAAACTCACAGATGCCTTTTAAAAAAGGGATTGAATATGGTTTAAGTATTCTCTACCTAATTGCTCAGTTTAAGCTTCATCAATGGAGAATTTGGCCCAATCAAATTTTTGATCCGCCAAGTGTGCGCGATAAAGATTTACCGTAGCTTGGGCTATGAATTCGCGGTACTACCGGAAAATCCGGACTTCAATCCCTATGACTTGGAACAAAAAAAACAAAAAAATCCCATCAAATTTTGTAAGAGACCATGGATGGAAACATTCATCAACTGGAATGGCGATGTCTTTCCTTGTGGATGCGTGGCAACTGAAAGTAAATATTCGATGGGCAATGCATTTGAAACTGATTTCAAAGAAATTTGGAATGGAGAAAAATACATTGCAGCACGAAAGGAGCTTTTAGGCCAACCTAATGATCTTGAAACAATTTGTCACCTTTGCAAGGCAAATGGTTATTACACACCATAATTTTAAACCACTTCTAACCTGAGAGATAATTGTGTTTCAAAAGTTCATCCGCCGTTGGGACGGGCGTCTAAGGAAATATGCCAATCGCTATTTCAACTTCCCCGATCTTATAAAAGATAAAGACTTTCAAAATATTTATTCGAAAGTTGGCACAAGGAAATCAAAGTATACCTTAACATCTATGGAGAGATGTTATTCTCTTTACAAGACGATCCAATATATTGCCAAAGGAAATGTTTTAGGTGATATCGTTGAATGTGGTGTTTGGAGGGGTGGTAGTGCTATGTTAGCCGCATTAGCTCTAATAGAAAATAAACAGACACATCGAAAAATATACCTCTATGATACCTACGAAGGAATGTCAGAACCTACCGATAAGGATATTGATCTCCACGGAACGCCCTATCGCCTGATATGGGAAAAAGAAAAAGAGAGGCTAACAGTTTCTCTGGATGAAGTTAAAGAAAACATGTCTTCTACAGGCTACCCTAAAGAAAACATAATATTCGTGAAAGGAATGGTGGAAGATACGATTCCCAATACAGTTCCAAACCAAGTTGCCTTGCTACGTTTAGATACAGATCTATATGAGTCAACGTACCACGAACTAATTCATCTTTACCCAAAAGTTACTCCACACGGAGTAATTATAATTGATGATTATGGACATTTTCAAGGCGCTCAAGAAGCGACAGACAAGTATTTCAACCAAGAATCCCAAAAGGTTTTGTTCCATAGAATTGATTATTCTTGTAGAGTAGGGATAAAACCCGCAGCCCCACCGAAGATTTCATAGTCGTAAGGATTGCTCTATAGCATCAAATAGATCTTCTACTTCAATCACTCGTTTACATTCAGCATCACCTTCATAACATTCTGGTTTGCGTGTATGCTTATAACAGGGACTACATTCAATATTTTTATAGATTACCTGATCATGTTTCCCCAGAGGCTTCCACACTCCTGGATGAACAACGCCAAAAAGTGCAATAACCGGCGCACCCAATGCAGAAGCTAAGTGCATATAACCTCCATTGTGGCAAATAACAAATCTTGCTCCTTGAGTAACAGAACCTAACTCCTGAAGACCGGTTTGAATATATGCTATTTGGGGACCTTGAACTAATTTCATAATATGTTCGACTTGAAATTCCTCCCCTGGACCACAAGTAAAAAGCACTTTTATTCCATATTTTTTAGGGATAATTTCCGCTAAGCGGGCAAATTTTTCGTATTGCCACTGGTCATAAATATTTTTAGTCCCAGGGTGGATCACGCAATATTTGTCTCCACCTTGTATCCCATTTTTAGAAAGTAGGCTTTTTGCTTTCTGACTTGCACAATTAGAAATATAGACCGAAGGAGCTATGTGATCGAAAGAAACACCTATTTTTTTTATTAGCGCGACCTGATAATCAACAGGAAACTTCGGCTTAAGATCTGAAAAATCAAGTTTAGTGTTATATAGAAAAGAGCGTTTTGCATATTTATTGCCAATTCTTATTGGAGCACGCGTTAGGAAACACATCACTGCTCCACGAGTTCCTTCATGCATATCAATCGCTACATCGTAACGTGTCCGAATCAATCGAATATAAAACTGGACCTGTTTCCAAAGCGGCTTTTTGTCAAAGCACAACACCTCATCAACATATGGATGATCGCAAACTAGATCGTATGATGGCCGTTCAACCAACACAGTTAAATGCGCATCAGGAAAACATTTTTTAAGAGGGCCGTATACGGTAGTGTTATACACCACGTCACCGATCGAGCGTAGTTTTACTAAAAGAATCTTTGCTTTTTGGGGAATATTTATCATTTTTAAATTTTTGCGGCCTGGACACTATTCCAAACTTTTATCCTTTGTTAATTTCAGGCCAAAACCTTTTCTACAAGTTTACTCAAACCAAACTCCAAGTTACTAATATCATACATCCGCCGACATCTTTCTCGCGCGGTCTGTCCTTTAGCGCGCGCCTCATCAAGGTGGCTTAAAATATATTCAATTGCCTCCGCTAACTGAGCGGGCTCATTGGGATCAACCAGATAGCCACAGCCATCTAAAACTTCCGGAATATCTGACATTCGAGTTGCAATAATTGGCTTAGCCATGGACATTGCATCGAACAATCTGGCCGGTATTTGCCCCACTGAATCAGAGGTCCGTCGCTGAGGAATGGCTATAATATCAGCGGCCGACAATAATTCAGGAAGCTTATCAAAAGGCATTTTTGGTAAAACCACCACACGGTGTCTGATCGATCGATCAATTCTTTCTAAAAATTCTTGATGATTATCAGCTCCAATAATTGCCAAATTTAAATCCGGATTATCAATTATTTTAAAAGCAGTCAAAAGATCATCAACTCCTTTATGCGGTCTTGGGGTTCCAAGAAACATCACGACCTTCTTATTTTTAAAACCCATTTTTTCTTTTATTTTATTCGGATTAAATTTTAGTGGATCTAAAACTGTAGTATCGCGGCAATGTGGCAACAAGACACCTCCAAATTTTTTCTGTAAGAACCGATTACTAACTGAAACCGCGTCGGCATAACCAACCAAACGATCCATCCTCCAAACGTAAGGCAAACCATTTGGGTTAGAAAAGTTTAGAAACCGCCCGACCCTTCCCCAAAATCCAGAATGATAAAAAAAACCAAGCTCCCAATCATCAATATCCACAAGCAATGGCTTCCCGCTAGAGGCTTTTTTTTGAAGACCAATACCGAAGCTAGTCGGCATAAGTTTTGAAGCCAAGATAATATCGCCATCAATGGCATCTAAAATATTTTTTTTAATTCTAGAAAACTTCGGATATCGATCCCACATGAATTCTTTTACAGGAATTTTGGAATGATCCATCGGAGCCCATGTGCCACCCCTTCTTGAAGTCCCAATAATCTCAACATCATAAACCCCAGAAAGTGCTTGAGCCAGAAGCCATGCTCGCCCAAAGGCATTACTTGAAAGATCAAAACACAGGACTGAAATCTTCACGAGCGTTTACTTTGAAAGTTAAAAAAATTACTAGAACAGTCAAACAACTTAACAAGAATATTAGCTAGAGTGCTGCTAGGCGGTAAAAAAGCAACAAAAAACACATTACAAGCGTAAAATAAATTATAATTCACGACTCGAGATTTTGCACCTAGAAAACTTTTTCAAGTGTATAATATTTTCGCAAGCTAGTTCCAGCTGACATTTTAAAATCAATCCTCTCAAAATCAATTTCCTCGCCAGTTATGCAATCACAACTTTCGCCTAATAGCACTCGCATCAGAGAGTACTTGCAACTGACAGCTTTCACTCTTCTCTGCTTTCTTGCATTCACCTATAATCTCAGTGCAATCCCCCCATATCATTCCGATGAAAATTTTTATGTAACCAGCACCCGTAATATGATCGCGTCTGGTGATTATGTGACGCCCGTTTATCATGATAAAAAACGATTCGCCAAACCGATCCTATTTTACTGGATGGTTGCCGCTTCCTACAAAATGTTTGGGGTTAATTTATTTTCAGCTCGATTGGTGTCTTCACTTTTTGCCTCACTCTGCATACCCATTGTATACATAATTGCTCGACGCCTATTTGACCCCAAAGTAGCACTTATTAGTGCTCTTCTGCTACCTGGTTGCTACCTCCATTTTCAAATTGCTCGTTGGGCCATAACCGACATGGCATTTAACTTTTTTATTCTATCGACTTTCTATTTTTTTATTCGCGGATCGCAAGATGAGTTAAATAAAGAAATCTCCTACTATTTTGCATACATTTGCATGGGCATTGGATTCATGATTAAAGGACCAATCGCCATAATTATTCCAGCACTTGTCATTGGGGGATTTATTATGAGCTTGCGTAATTGGGAAGAATTATCTCAATTACGAGTTGGCTCTGGAGTCATGATTCTCGCAATAATTATCCTCCCTTGGTTTGTCACAATGCTAACCATTCATGGTGATGAATTCAAAAATCATATCTTAGGAGCAGAGTTACGCGACCGAATTGTTCACGACACTCCATTCAGCCTATATTATTTTGGAGTAATTTTTCGTTACTATCTACCATGGTCCTTCTTTTTTATAGCAGCGCTCGCGGTAAAAATTGGACCAACTTTAGCAACACCAACCTCTTTATCGTCAACTAAGAGTTATTTTTTATTATTATCTGAGAAATTAAAAGTTTGGCATGGCTATATAACCCAGAAAGATAATCAGTCTTTTCTCTTTTCTGTTATATGGGTTATGTGGCCTCTAATACTGTTCACCTTATTTCGCATTGAGCACAGCAGATACATGTTGCCTGTATCCGCTCCGATTGTAATGATAACGGCACATTTTTTATCTCAACTTATTGAAACCCCCAGAAACTTCCAGCGTAAAACATTTAAAGTCCCATTTTATCTGACCGTAATATTTTACATTTTGATTGTAACTTTGACCTGGACTGGAATACTTTTCTTTCTTCCTTTTTCTCAGCCACCTGTTGGGTTGCTGTCCCTCTCAACCCTTAGCACCTTCGGGCTGATTTTTCTATTTCTGTTTTATAAAACAAAAAAATATTTTTCAATGATTATCGCTTTATCTATCATCCAAATCATTACCCTAACTTCCCTGAGTGGCAACTCTCTTTCTTTTTTTAATCGATATCCAATGAAAAAATTTGCCAATCAAATTCTAGCTGACTCTCAAGTCGAAAAACGTATCGGACTTTATCAACTAGGTAACCATCGAGCCCGGATGGGGGTAATGACAGGTCTTCCATCTATTTATCTAAATAATCCTGAAGAACTGAAACTGTTTATTGAAACTCAAAACAATGTTTATATAGTTATGCGTCAATCCGATTGGCAAAGTGAGTTCCGCAATCTTCCAATAACTATAACTGCAACGGATACCGGTTGGGGGGAAAAATCTCTAGACAAAGAGGAAATCGAATTACTTCTTCAGGATGGCCTAAAACCTCACTTACAAGAATATTCTGAGAGTTATGTTTTGCTGAAAGCTAAGGGTAAAAGTTAGCCTACCTAACAATCGGAAGCTTCACATGAGAAAAGTTATAAGTAATATTTTCTTTGTTTTTTATTGACGTAAAGTAAGCAAATTTTTGATTTGCATAAATCAAATAAAGCTCTCCTGGAAATTTTTTCTCTAAGTTTTCGAATTCCAAAACTGGAGACAACCATGTTCCCTTTGGATTCTCCTTTAATTTTTGAATTAAAGTTTCCGCGTCTTTAACAGGACCTTCTAGAAGTCTTTCTGAATAGAACCCCAGTACCTGCGTTGGGTTCCAGTTCGTATATCCGTAATTGAAAATTGTCTCACTAGGCTTCGTATTTATGTGAACAAAGGGGGCAAGGTTTCTTAACTCAGCATTATTTTGCTCAAGTGAAACCTTAACTTGAATTGGAGTAACGTTTACCACCAAAACAGTTGTCATAATAATCCCTACCATCCATGGCAACGCTCTTTCTTTTTGAGTATCTTTCAACCAACCAGCCAAAGTGTGGGCCGTTATAATTCCAAAAGCAGGAAAGATCATAAAAAGATAACGTAGAGTTTGGTTTCTACTGGTACTCATAATAACAAATGGGATAGAAACCCATAGAAAGAGAAACATTGACCGATAATCTTTCTCCTTAAAAGAGCTTTTTGCAAATAAAAATACTCCTGCTACTGTCACCGGGAACCAGGGCCAGTAGTTCCTCAACATATCTTTTAGATAACCAAATATATATAATGCGTTATTTGAAAAAGTTTCGTTAGGAATAAGCTGCATATGCGGTGTCTTGAAATGTCTATCAATAAATAAATCGCCAAACATCATCCAATTAACTAAGTACCAACTGCAACCAACTATTATAGATAACGCTACTCCCGCCAAAAATCGAAAGTCAAAAATATTTCTCAAACCTCCATACCAAAATATAAATACAAAGCCTATAACGATAGGGAAGAATCCAAGTAAACTTTTTGTCAACACGGCACACCCTGCCATCAGCCCAAAAACTAAATAAAATTTTTTATTTTCTAAAGCTTTTATCAAGCAATACATTGACGCGGTAACAAAAAAAGCAAGCGTGATATCTAACATTGCTCTACGTGATGAATCTAAAAACAAACCAGGAAAAAGAAGCACAAAGGCAGCCAAAAAAGATGTCCACTGATCTTTATATAGGTAGTTACAAAGAGAATACGTTAAATAAACAATCAAAACACCAAAGATAGCCGAAGAAAAAACAGCTGCATACCCAGACACACCAAAAATCTTATAGGCTAGACCTGTCAACCAGAAAGGCAAAGGAGGATTATCAAAAAACCTTGTTTGTCCCATCCATGTGACGATCCATAAGCTATCTGATGAGAAAATTTCTCGCGCCTTAATTGCATAATATGCACCATCGAAGTTTGTGATTCCGCGATCCAATTGACGACCCAAAAAAATAAGTACGGAAGAATAAATCAGAAAAACAACTTGAAAGGTTTTACTAGAAAGTATACTGGACAAAGAATTTTTCAAGAGACAAATCCTTTCCTAGTTAAAAATACGAAAAAACATACCGAAGGTGGGTACTTCCCAAAAAAATCATGCGAGGAAGAGGAAAAAACTATTCCGTATAATTCTCTATAAATAGCTATTCAAATGATCCTTAGCCTGGTCGCTAACAATCTCTGGAGAAAAAAGGAACCCGAACGTTTCTAAGCGCCAAATTAGGACCTCAGGCCCTTTTAAAAGACGATACCAATAAAAAATAGCACGGATAGGCGACATTTGATTTAATCCTGCTCGGCAAAAAATAAAACTGACCAGTTGCTTTCGTGAATGACCAATAAGTTTCCAGTTTCCTCGTTCTCTTAGAATAAGAAACAACTTAATCAGGTTGAAAAATACTTTGATCATTTATTAGAAACTCAAAAAAATTTGAACTACCAAACTCCTCTAACCAGCAAAATACGATACGATATTTTTCTTGATTTCATAAAACGTAATCATACTATATGATCTAATAACTTGTGTAAAGGTATGCTCTAAAGAAACCAATTGGTATCGATGGGTTTCTTTAAATAAAATTTATACACCAACCAGCCTATTCCACTTAAAACATCATTCAACTCACAGTAAATTTAAAATCATGATACATTTAAAAATAAGATTCGACATAGACTATCCACTGGTTTTTAACCTACCATGACAAAGTGCGAAAAATTTTTAAACTATTTTTCACAACATTGCCAGATTTATTTTCCTGCCATAAAGAAGGCCCAACTCAATAACCTTAGTTCTTTTGAAGAATTAACGGAGATTATGCTCAACTGGGCAGAAAACTATATAGGAGAAAGCTGGGAAAAGGTTCTAGCTGATGGGTACCTTCATTTCTTAATGGATGTCAATCGCTCTCAGCTTGAATATGAGCGACGTGGAAATTATTTAAATAAAAATTATAGCGATGTATTCAATAGTGTTTACAACAACTCTGAATTTATGAATTTTTATCACTGGGGAGTGTATGTAAGCACATTTACCTGGGAACACCATATCAAAATCTATGATTTTTACAGGGATTCTTTTTTACCTCTCCTAAACCCTAAGGGTGGCCGCCTTTTAGACTTGGGTTCTGGTTCGGGAATCTGGAGTCTTCTCACCACACATTTTTCTCCTCATTGGACTTCCCAGGGAATAGACATCAGCGAAAAATCTATAGAGCTCTCAACTGCGATGGCGTTGAACTCTGGTTTGAACAATAAAGCGACCTTCAAAGCATATGATGCGCTTAAATATAAAGGAAACAAAAAATACAATGCTGCCATTTCTGCTTTTCTTATGGAACATCTAGAGGACCCGCAACTCTTACTCCAGAATATGGCTTCTAACCTTGAGACCAAGGGCTATGTATTTATAACTGCCGCATTAACAGCTGCAGAAATAGATCACATATCTGAATTCCGTCGCGAATCAGAAATTGTTTTAATGGCTGAAGAGGCTGGGTTTCGGGTTGTTTCTATGTATTCAGCTGCGCCTCCTTCCCATCCTGACTCTCATAGATTTCTTCCTCGTTCACTTGCTTTAATTCTTCAGAAACGGAAAAATGACATCTGGTAAAGTAAAAAATATTGTTTAGCGAAGAAAAAATAGCTTAAATTGGTAGCTGTTTACACAAAGCTCAAAACAGATTTCCCGTCGTGATCGTGCGTAACATTAAAATCGACTAT
>ERZ651768.3758-NODE-3758-length-10067-cov-3.072873_pt1 | contig 10067 bp, 8 predicted proteins | sample MGYA00514754_ERZ651768 | MGnify/ENA metagenome assembly ERZ651768 | reverse complement strand
AACAGGCATAATAGCTTTAGTTTTTGAGGTAATCGCTGATTCAATAAGATTAGGATCAATATTCAAATCATCTCCACAATCAACAAAAACAGGTGTTGCACCTGATGTGACAATAGCCCCTACTGTTGCAAAGAAAGTAAAAGGAGTGGTTATAACTTCATCACCTTTATCGACTCCCAGTACTTTTAAACTCAAAAATAAAGCATCAGTACCACTTCCAACACCTATAGCATGTTTTGTTCCAATAAGAGATGCGTATTCTTTTTCTAGACTATCTACGGAACTTCCCAGAGTATAATCTCCGCGGAGCACTACCTGTTTTATTTTTTCTAGAATCAAATCATGATCAGAAAATTGTTCTAATAAATAATTATGATTTATTGTTAGCTGAGAATCTTTGTTGTATTGATCCGGGTAAAAATTACCTGTAAATTTTTCAGTTTTATTGTCCATGTTCTATTCCTTATGTAGGTACTCTAAACTCAAATTACTAATTTCATCTAAATTGGATTTAACCCAATGAACTGTTTGAGAGATTCCATTCTCGAGACTAATATTTGTTTGCCATTCTAGTTCACTACTTGATTTGGATGAATCCATTAGATAGGCAAAATCTTTTCCTGGTCTATCTTCAGTAACTCTTGTGCATTCATTAAAGTCTGCATCCATTAACTTGCAAATCATCATTACTAGATCTTTTATTGAATAAAAATCATTTGGTGAAAAATGGTAAGAACCACCTGTCTTTCCCATATTTATCATTTGCATAATCCCTCTCGATACATCATCAGCATGTATAAATGCCCTGATAGACTTACCTCCGCCATGCAGATCTAGAACCTTTTTATTTAAAATAGAGATTATTGTCTTAGGGATAATCCTGTAAAGCTGTTGATGAGGTCCATAAAAATTAGCAAATCTTCCTATCATAATAGGCAACCCGAAGTTTTTATGGAGTGCTTGCATGCTTAAGTCAGTTGCCATATGAGAAATAGCATAAGGGGTGGCAGGGTTCATGGGGTAATCTTCTGTTATAAGATTTTTATTACTTCCATAAACCTCAGGGGTAGAAATCCTAACGTAATTCTTTAAGTATGACTTGTTAATCAAGTATTTATGCAACTTAGCTTTAGCAACTATATTAGTTTGATACCATTGATGAGGATCTTGCCAACTTTCAGCAACCATTCCTTGACCAGCAAAATCAACAATATGTTCTGGCTTAAATTCACCTATTGCATCCGTAATTTCTTTTATATTTTTATTGATATCTAAATTTAAAAATTTATAAGCTGCATTCTTAGAATTATTTTTTACAGGTAAAAAGATCTTTGAAGTCTCGGGAGATCTATTGATACCTAAAACCTGATTATCTAGACTAATACAAGAGTCTACAAAGCTAGAGCCAGCAAAAGAATTTGATCCTAAAATTAAAAACTTAGACATTTGAGTGTTTTCAATTTAGATTCTCAGGCATTATCCACCACATCTTCATTACTTAATCCAACACTTTTAACTAATTAATAGGATCGATAATCATATTTGCATTAAACATGTCTCTCGGCAATAAAGGACCCATATCTTCATTTGGTCTTCCAAATTTTACCTGGGGGGTTACTCTAAAATCATTATCAATAAATACATTGCAAATAAGAGCCTTCGGATACGCAAAGATTTCTTCAACTAAATGAAGGTCACTATCATCCTTAAGTTCAAAATACTTAAAATTATAAGCTTTTGATAGTTTTTGAAAATCTGGAAATGAAATTCCACCCTGCTTTGAAGATGCATAATAATTTGAATCTAACCATTGATCCTGTGTTTGTTGAATCATACTATAGCCCTGATTATTCATAATAAATATTTTAAGTGGGATATTATTATGCATAGCAGTAGCTAACTCGTATGATGTCATCATAAAGCCACCATCCCCAACAATCGTGATAATTGGTGATTTACCCAAATCAGCATAATAACCACCAATTGACGCTGGCAGGGCCCATCCCATTGCAGTATTATTAAAATCATGAAAAACCCTTACAGTTTTTGGGGTTCTAATTGATTGCATAAACCACGCAATGGAGCAGCCAGTATCAATGAAAACTTTAGAATTTTCTTTTAAGTTATCTGAAATTCTATCTACAAAATTATATGGATTCACTTGAGTTGTTGAAAGGTTTTTTCTGTCATCAAATGCATTAAAGGCTTCTTGCCATTGATTAATTTGATTAACCCAATCATCATGTTTATTAAAAAACTTTTGTATATTAATTTTTTGTACTTCATCAAAAAAATCTTTTAAATCACAATGTATTAATTTATCAAATTTCAAATCAAATTTTTTAAATTTATTTAGCTCATTAATGTCGATTTCTACCATTATTCTTTTTGCTTTTCTTGCAAAAGTATTAACTGGAGATCCAGTTGATTTAGTATCCAGTCGAGAGCCAAGAGAAATAATTAGATCTGCATTTTGCACTGCAAAGTTTGCATGTCTATTGCCATGAGTTCCAAATGTACCGATATAAAGCTCATGATCAAAAGAAATCAAATCAGCCGCACCCCAGGTTAAAGCAATTGGCAAATTAAGATCTTCAGCAAACTTAATAAAGTCACTCTGAGTCTTGCTGAGATGAATACCCCAACCTGCAATTATTACAGGTCTTTTTGATTTTTTAATCATACTCATTATGCTGAGTATTGTGTCTGTTAAATTGCCTTTTTCCTGCTCTATGTCTGGTTGAAAATTTTTTAGCAGAGATGACTCAATATTAACCCTTTGGAGATCATCGGGAATATCTATTAGAACTGGCCCTGGCCTCCCACTTCTTGCAATATGCAGCGCTTTTTGAATTTGATATTTAATTTCACTTGGGTGATTAATAGTATATGCATATTTAGTAATCGATTTCACAACATCCACAATAGGAGTCTCTTGAAAGCCAATTTGTCTAACACCAGTATCTCCTTTCATTCTAAATGTACTAACCTGACCTGTTATAAACAAGGAAGGAACAGAATCATAATAACTACAGCATATTCCTGTAATAAGATTAGTTGCACCTGGTCCACTTGTAGTTAAAGCTACACCAATATTACCAGAAACCCTTGAGTATCCGTCTGCAGCCATTGCTGCAGCTTGCTCATTATGATTACAAACATATTGAATATTCTCATTATCTGCAAGAGAATGAATTAAGTGAAGACTAGCACCACCAGAAATAGCAAACACATGAGACACTTTCTCCTCAACAAGTACTTCAGCAACAATATCAGAGACTTTTTTTAAGTTAACTTTATTTTTCATTATTTAATTTCAAAAAAATCATTCCCATATCTTCTGAGTTTAAATAAGTTCGAGTCATTCAATATCAGCTCGATACTATCACTTTCCCATGGATCATTCACTGCACTAAAATTCCTACCTCCAACTAATTCTCTTGGGGAGGACAGCAACCAATCACAGCACTCTATAACTTTTTCAATTGGGTAACATGCAGCTCCATTATTTTCGAGCATCTGAATAGTTTTGTGATAATTCTCTCCAGCCCTTTCAGGTGCATTAAGGGTGGAGTCATGAATTTTGGTCTTAACCCACCCAGGCCCCAAGATTGAAAAAGTTGTATCAGAAATTTCTTCATCAAGCAGCTCCACCATTTTTATTAATGCAATTTTTGAAATTGTATAGGCAGAATAATCAACTGTTGCATTATTAGTTCCGCCTCCAGCAAAGAATAAGACAGAGGATTGGAGTGCAGATTTATGATTCATCAAACCATGCACAATTTTTAATTGATTGATAAAGTTAACATTTATGGACTGATGCCAGCTTTCAAAATTACAAGTTAGAAATTTGCCAACAGGCTCCTGGTTACCTGTTGCTATGGTTAATGTATTCCAATGCATTCCTGATTTGATACTAGTAATTGCTGAATTAATTGAAGTCTTGTCTTCTAGATCACAAGGAACTAAGTTCGCGCCCATATCTTCCAACTCATCACATAATAGTGATCTAGTACGAAATGTTCCGGTGACTGAGTGACCTTCATTAAGCCATTTCTTAGCTAATGCAAATCCTATATCGCTTGAGATAGAGATGATAATGTGGTGGGAGCTGCTCATTTTATAATTAATTCGAGTTGAATCATCGAGCTAGAAAGGTCCTTTAAACCAATCACCTGGAACATCATGAGGATAGTTTTGAGCAAATATTTTTCTACTATTCACTTTGGGTTTATTAAAGACAGTCAGTACGCTATTAAAAATTTCTTTAGAACCAATATAGTAATTTTTTGTTAAGCCAAAACTGGTTGGAGCAGGCGCATCTTTGATCGCAAGCCGCAAAGGCGCGGATTTCAATTCATTATGGCATTCGATAGACGCTTTAGCGATTATTTCACTTGCGACAGAAAAGCTTTCAGAAGAGCTATCAACCGCTAAGAGTCTTCCAGTCCTCAGCAGAGATCTTTTGATGGTCTTCCAGTCAAGCGGAGATGTAGATCGTAAATCAATTAAATCACATCCAATGCCCAATTTTTTTAGTTCTTGAACAGCATGAAGTGCTTCCACTGACATATAAGATAACGCAACTATCGTAATATCTTTACCTCTATTAACTAGCTTGGCTTTTCCAAGAGGCACTCTGTAATCACCTTTTGGAACATCGCTCTCAAGGTTATGGAGCCATCTGTGCTCTAAAAAGATAACAGGATCATCATCATAGATGCTAGACAAAAGCATACCTTTTGCATCATAGGCAGAGGTAGGCATAACTACTTTTAAACCTGGGATATGAGAAAACATTGCATGAAGATTTTGAGAATGAGTTGGACCTTGGCCCCAACCATGGCCAACAATTAATCGAATTGTTATTGGAACGGAAGATTGACCACCAAACATAAATCTCCACTTGGCAGCATTATTGATTAACTGATCTAATGCCAAAAGAAAAAAATCAACTCTCTGGTGAACCATCACAGGTCTAAGGCCATTTAACGAAGCCCCAATTCCTACTCCTGTCATCCCATTTTCTGAAGTTGGCATATCAAAAACGCGATCTTGCCCAAATTCTTCCTGTAGGCCAATCGTTGTCCCAAAAACACCCTTGGGATCTGGGACACCTAAGCCAAAAGTAATAACATTTTTACTTTTTTGCATAGCAATAAACATTGCCTCGTTTATCGCATTCGCATAACTTAATTTTCTCATTTATGTCCCTTGAAATGCTGCATTGTACTCTTGCAAAGTTGGAAATTTTGAATCATCCGCAAATTGATGAGCATCATCTATCTCTTGAGAAATTGTATCTATTTTTCTATCTATGTATTTTTGTGAGTTTTCAGAATAGAAATTCTTTAGGGGGTCCTTTTTTTTCCATTTCAAGAATTCAGATTCCTCTCGGTATCCAATATTATTATCAAAATTAGGTCCGCAATGCTCTCTCCATCTGTAAGTATCAAATTCTAAAAATTGTGGACCTCCAGATTTCAGAATCATTGTTTTTGCATGCTTCACTTTTCTTGCTACCTCTTCAACGTCATTTCCATTCCCATGCTGAGCTGATATGCCCATAGCCCTAACCATTTTGTAGATTTTTCTATCCACTGGCTGCCTGACCTCTAAACCAGAATAAACTGAGTAAAGGTTGTTTTCACAGATAAATAAAATTGGTAAAGAGTGAATTATTGCAAAGTTAACAGACTCATAAAATGCTCCTTCTTCAGTAGCGCCATCTCCAAAAAACACGCAAGCAATACTTTTTTTACGAGTTAATTTTTTTTCTAGAGCGAGACCAACCGCAACTGGGATTGTATTAGCTACAATTGCTGTGCTGCCCATGAAACCAACAGAAGTATCTATCAGATGCATTGATCCACCCATTCCTTTTGAACACCCAGATGCTTTGCCATAAATTTCAGCCATCATGCTATTCAAGCAGCCTCCCTTTGCAAGATAATGAGCGTGGGCCCTGTGAGTACTTAGGACTTGATCTTGTGAAGTTAAATTAGCGCATACGCCAACAGCAATTGCTTCTTGGCCAATAGAAAGATGCGTGGGACACCTCATTTTTTGCTCAGAATATTTATTTGCTATCGATTCCTCGACTAGCCTAATTCTAAGCATGGATTCAAATAGTTTATTTTTCATAAAAATACTTTGGTCATTCCTGTAGATTAAGAGCTTTCATTGTTTTAACAGTAAAATATTCATCTTTCTCTTCTAGATCTCCACTATTATATTTTTCAATAATGTCATCAATTGCATGCTGCACAGAGAATTGTTTGATGTAATTAGTGCCTAATAATTTATCTGAATTTTGCCGATAGGATCTTGGGTCGTTAGATTCGGTAATAATAATTTCAGCAGGAACTTTTTTTGTGATCATTTCTGCTATTCCAAGAATTGAAATATTTTCAAAGCCAGCATTATAATTTCCGGATTCAATATCACTCTGATGCTCTAAAAAATGACTGTATACTCCAATCATATCCTGTATATGAATATTTGGACGCACCTGATTCCCTCCAAAGACCGTAATCTTTTTATTTTTTAAGGCTTGAAAAGTAAGCATATTAACACTTACATCAAGTCTCATTCTTGGAGACCAACCACATACAGTTGCTGGTCTAATATTATGGATTTTTATAGAGTCCTTATAGCTTAAGGTTACTCTCTCAGAAACCATCTTCGTTTTGTTGTATACAGAAATTGGAACTAACTCAAGATCTTCTGTAACATCTAACTCATCCTTGACACCATAAACACTTCCTGAGCTTGCGAATATTAATTGCTGAACCCCAGCTCGCAAAGCATTATCTGCAAGTTTCTGGGTTGCTAAAACATTAACTTCCCATGAGAGGTTAGGATTTAACTCTACACTGGGATCATTGGCTATATTAGCAAGATGGATAACGGATTCAATGTTTTGAAAAAATGTTTCATCTAGATCACGGATATCCTTCTTGGTAAATTCTAGATTTGGATGTGGGTCAAGATTATTACCAAACCATTCGGTATCAACAGCACGTATATTGTGACCTTGAGAAAGAAGGTAAGGGGTTAGCGAGGACCCAACATAACCACATGCTCCAGTAATTAATATATTCATTTTAATAGCTGCTCCATTAAATTATGATTTATGACTGTAGTCCATTGGTAAAGATTGGAGACATAATAGGTTATCGTCAACCCAACTTAGAGTTTTCTTGATGCCTACTTCAAGGGAAATCTTATCCTTCCAATCAAGCTCTTGTCTTAATTTAGTACTTCTTAGTAAGTAAGATTGGTCTTTGCCAAGTCTGTCTTCTGTTTCTTCTACTAAATCAGAAAAGGGAGTGTCAGTCATTTTGCAAATCATTGCCACTAGATCTCTAATGGAGACCGTGTCATTTGTAGATATATGGTAAGTGTCTCCTATCTCACCATTGAATGCGATTTTTAAAGTTGCATCAGTTACATCATCAATATGTATAAAGGATCTTACTGAGTGGCCACCACCATGCAATTGAAGTTTTTTTCCTAATCGAGCAAATAAGAGCGCTCTTGGGATTATTCTATAAAGCTGCTGACCTTCGCCATATACGTTGGCTGCTCTTGTAAAGACTACAGGAAATTTATAGGCACGAAAAAAGCTTAGCAAATGAAGATCGCACGCAGCTCTGGATACGGCGTATGGAGTGCTTGGACTAAAACTATAGCTCTCAGTCACCCACCCATCAGTGCTGCCATATGCTTCTGGAGTAGACACATGCACATATTTTTTAATGCAGTCTATTGTCCTAAGATAATTATGAAGTTTAACCTGACCCACCACGTTCGTTTGATACCAGTCCTCTGGTGTAATCCAGCTTTCTGCAACCATGCCTTGGGCAGCAAAATTAACCACATATTCTGGTTGAAATTCTTTCATGTAAGTTTTGAGCAGTTCTAAATCATTATTGATGTCGACTTGATGAAACTTGAAGCCTGAAGGCCCATTTTCTAACCACTTATATGGGAGATAAACTTGATGAATTTCTTCAGATCTACTTACACCCATGACCTCATGATCTTCTTTTAACAAGTGCTGTATAAATGATGATCCAGAAAATGAATTACTACCAATAACTAAAAATCGTGACATTTACTGACTCTCTTTTTCCATAGAATCAAACATAAAGTCTAACTCACCATAATGTTTTGGCTGGCAACTAATCATTTTATTCACACCTCTAATTACACTTACTATTCTTGTAAATTTTTAAACCTCGACGATAAGACACGATATTTCGAATGAGTGAGAATGGATTGATGCTTGTTCGACGATAATAAAAATATGACTTCACAAAGAAAAATTTGAACACATCTAACATCTTTATTATTGAATATACAAACTTATCCAACAAACTTTCAGATTTTTGTAAGCTCCTGGTAGTCTTCATATAATCAATCATTTCATTATGCATTTTTTTTAAACGCATACTCTGAACAGCATGCATACATTTAGATATGTATTGCTTCACAACATCACGTGGTACAAATAACGCGTATTCTTTAGAGTTCATAATTTGAACTATTTTATCCAATGCTGAATTAGTTTTTGCTTCCTCAGAAAGAAAGTGAGTATCTGCGTAACCAGAGAGACCAGTGTAAGTTCTCCAAGTTGCCAATATCTCTGGTATAAAACAAACACCATGCTTTGTTGCTACAATCATTGTTACTATATGGTCGGCAAACTGATATAACTCAGGATCCCAAACATCGGTATCTTTATCTTTAACAATACAATCTCGTCTGAAAATAACTGTATGGCCAGTAAACCAAAAACCATGCTTTAGCAATGTCTTTCTTACTTGATCGGCAGAAAGAAAACATTCAGTTGGCGATATTACAGGAGTTTTGGCCCACATCTCATCATTTCCATCTTTCCCAATAATTTTCAATAACGCAGAACTAAGACCGGCTTGAGGGTTTTGATTAAGGATTTTTACAGATTTCTCAAAAAAACCTGGACAAACTCTATCATCTGCTGCGCAAAAATAAATATATTCACCTGTAGCTATTTTTGCTCCTTTATTAGATGAATGCCAAACCCCCTCATTTTCAACATTCCTATAAAACTTTACTGTAGGATTTTTCTTGGCTATGCGTTCTATTATTTGCACACTATTGTCTGTTGACCCATCATCAATAACAATTACTTCTAATGGCGAAAACGATTGACTTAAGATGGCTTGTAATGCTTCCTGAATGTAATGACTATGATTATAGTTACACATTACTACAGACAATGTTCCTTTATTTTGCATATACTTATCCTTTCTCTCTTAATTTATTCAGTAGTTGTTTAGTCTCATAATCGAACCCATGAAGCAGGAATAAGATCGTTTGTATTAAGCGTGCTACTTTTAAACCATTTTTTTGGTGCAATTACCTTTTTATCTGAATTCTGATTCAGCCAAGCTCCCCACCAACTAAAGGAGCTATTCGCAATAATATTGTGCTTGCACTGACTCATTAAATACATTTCCTCATGATCTGGAATGTCAGATTCAAGCACTATCAATGTCTTATGATCAATAAAATCAAGGTTATTTTTTACCCAATGAATATCATCACTAAAAATAAAAAAGTGTACCTGTTTATTAATTTTTAGAATTTCCATCACTGCCTTTTTGTAATATTCCATATCACAAGTGTCATGAATGCTATTAATATAGTCTCCGCGCCTAATATGCAAACTTACCGATTCACTTTCGATAATTTTCTGCTGATATTCTTTAGTTTGAGAGTGAATATCTTTTAACTTAAATATCTCTAATAGTTCTTTACGATATTTTTTAAAATATTTTTCGTTTTGCCAATAACCATAAAAATAAGTATTTGTTGTTATATTAAAAACACCTTGGTCAAAAACAAACTCCTCTCTCTCTTGATAATAGAACTTGGTTAATCTTAATAACCCTCTTAATAACTTGCTAGAAGCTTTACTTAGAAGAGAGTTATGCTTGCTATTAATTTTATTTAGAAGAAAATCATAGGATGAATACATATTATTTTTCATTTTTAAATTTAGAGTTTTCAAAAAC
>ERZ651768.3757-NODE-3757-length-10069-cov-5.976781_pt1 | contig 10069 bp, 8 predicted proteins | sample MGYA00514754_ERZ651768 | MGnify/ENA metagenome assembly ERZ651768 | reverse complement strand
ACCGAACGGGCCATCTTCTGCAAGAGAACTGTTTTTCCTGCTCGTGGCGGGCTCACGATCAAGCCGCGCTGGCCAAACCCGATCGGTGTCACCAGGTCAACAACCCGCGTAGAGATATCAACCGGATCGGATTCCATCATGATCCGTTTGTCCGGGTGCAAGGGCGTTAAATCATCGAACTGAATTCGATTCGTCCGCAGATTGGGGTCTTCAAAATTGACCGCCTCCACACGCAGGAGGGCAAAATACCGTTCGTTCTCTTTGGGTGGTCGAATTTGGCCTGAAACCGTATTGCCAGTCTGTAAACCAAAACGGCGAATCTGGCTCGGTGACACATAAATGTCATCTGGACAAGACAAATAATGATAATCCGCACTCCGCAAAAACCCAAAACCGTCGGGCAGGATCTCCAGCGTTCCCTCCCCAAACATCAGTCCGTTCGATTTCACCCTTTCCTTGAGAATCTCAAAAATCAACTCCTGGCGTTTGAGCCCTGACACCTCCTGCACCTGGTCGATCCGTGCCTGTTCAATCAACTCGGGCATCGACAAATGCTGCAGTTTCGTGATGTGGGCCTCCCCCTGCTTGAGCTGGTCATAGCGATGCAGATGTGTTGGTTCATGGGATTATTGATGCCATGCTAGGCGCCCTAGCCTTGGGAACCATTGGCTCTTTTTTTCCTGATTCATATGCCAGGCCATTTGGTTTGCCAAGCCTGTTATTATTTTTTGTTGTTTTGCGGGAAAACTGTAGCTTTCTTTTGAGTCGATGACCAATACACCTTCCAGTTTTTTGTGAATTACCGGTAGAGCAAGAAAACTTTTCAAGTCCTCTTTGTTTTTATAAATACAAAGATTCGCAGGATTGCGTTCAAAATGTTCTTCAAGGTAAGGTTGTTTGCTTTCCGCTACTGTGCCTATAGGACCCTCGCCAAATGGGATTTTTGCTTCTGAATCGAAGTTAGCGCTTAGGGAAACATGATGGTGTAGAACTAGAGCATTGTCATCTAGATCGACCTTATAAAGAGCGATAGTAAATGCGTTGCTGGCATTACCGGTCAGTTCTACGAGTTGGTTTAGAAGATTTGGGACGACCATTTTAGGAAAAGGTGTTTTGATAGTTTATATGAAAACTATAGTGTGGACTTGTTTTCGGAAGAATTACGTGAAAAGGTGCTTATTTGCCTCGATTTTTAAGCATACTTCGATAAGCTTTAACCGCACTTTTGTCAACTGCCTGTGCCGCCACTTCATACATGATACCGTCTTTAGATGAGATTTCTTTAACACGCATTGCCTGACAGGTGATGACTTTTTTTTCCCCATTAGATGGTAGGCGAAAGGTAACAGCCATAATATCGTTTTCAATTACGGTTGCAGGAATTGTTAAAGTTAGCCCATTCGTGGACATTTCACGGATGTTAATTTTATGGGTTTGATCAAAAAACTCCTTTTCTCTTTCGATCTCTACCGTACCAGCGATTTTAACATGGGCCCTATGACCGATTCGTTTATCTAATGCAACTTTCTGTGCGTACTCTTTTTTTTGGATCAACAGGTTAAGGCGGTTTCTAAGCTGATGCAAATCATCCAAAGAATAATTTTCCAAAGAACTCAGGATTTTGCGCCACATTGTCTTGAAATAAACCCAAGTTAGAAACTTCGGAGTTCAACAGGCTAGATATTAAAGAGAAAATGTTTATTAATCCCTTTAAAGCCTATCTTATCGTCAGTACAATATCGTGTCAATCTTTTAAAAACAATCGTTTTGAGTTGGTTTGGCGTATAAAGACATGAATAATCTTGACATGGGTAAAACCCATTTATATACTCCAACCTCTCTTCGCATCTGGACCCGATTTGTAAGAAAATCGACAGAGGGCGGGTAGCTCAGCTGGAAGAGCACCGGCCTTACAAGCCGGGGGTCACAGGTTCGAGCCCTGTTCCGCCTACCATTTATTTGGTTATTTAAACGGTTTCGATGCTGTTTTTGATATGAAGGGTGTGAGGCGAACGGGTTCTGGTTTGTTCGTGCGTGCTTGGGATAGGGTTATTACAACGCATGGTTACACCTAAAAATTTATCATAAAAGCGGGGTCGTAGTTCAGTTGGTTAGAATGCCGGCCTGTCACGCCGGAGGTCGCGAGTTCGAGTCTCGTCGGCCCCGCCATTTCACAAAGGACCTACGCCTTTTAAGGCGCAGGTCCTTTTTTTATAAAATTATGCAGGGGTGTATGCTGCCGTCAATACAAATATCTACTAATACTTGTGGATTAAAATTACCGCTATCAGAAGGAGCGCAGAGCCTGAAATACGCCCAAAGCTTAATTCCCGAACAGGAAAACCGAGCCATCCATAATGATCTAAGATTAGCGAAGCTAGCAATTGTCCAGCTAGAACAAGAGCAACCAACGAGAGAAGTCCGATTTTTGGGCCAGAAATAATACTCCCAAATACAGCAAACGCACCTATCAATCCGCCTAACCATAACCATTTTGGGACTGTGGTTATTGTGTTTAAGTCTGGCCAGGGGCCTCGTAAAACCCACAAACAGATCATAAGGCCAATTGTGCCCACAGCAAAAGAGAAAAATGAGGCAGTAACTGGACTCGATATACGTTGCGCTAATTCTGTGTTAATGCCGACTTGAATTGGTAAAAGCAACCCAATGGCTAGTGCTAATAGTATGTATAGTTGTCCCATTGTTTCACGATGTCCCTCATAAAAAAATTATTGGTACCTACTTTAAATAAAATTTATGAAAAAGACCTAGGGGTTTGTAGTCTTTTATTTAAATAGGATTATCCATCAATCTGTCTTAGCGTTTTTAACGGCTTGTTTTTCAATACATCCACACTAGAAATAATTCCGGTAAAAGTTGTAAGAAAAATAGAGAGCGCTAGCGTCCATAGCATTACATCTAGCCTAGGATGCCAGGGTGCTTTAACAAGATACTTCATTACTGCCCAAGATAATCCGGAAGACAATCCTACCCCAATAATACTAGCCAATACGCCGACAGTTGCGTATTCGACTCCCAAAATCCCCGCTATTTTATTTCGTTTGGCCCCTAGAATTTTTAGTACTGCGGATTCCTTTAATCTTCTGTACTTAGTTGATGCAATCGAACCAGAAAGGATAATTAACCCCGCTATGATCGTGAAGGCAGACATAAAATCTACTAGTGCTTTCAATTTGTTAACAACACCTTCAATTGTGTTTACAATATCGCGGGTTGACAGGGCAGTGATGTTTGGTAAAGCGTTAACCACAGCGTGCTGCAATTCTAATTCTTTGCTCGCAGGAACGTTCACGGTGGCCACATAGGTTATTGGAGCATCTTCTAATGCTCCAGTTGAAAAGATCATATAAAAATTTGTTCTCATATTGCGCCAATTTACCTTGCGAATACTTGTTACTGGAGCAGTTATTTTGATGCCCTGAATATCCATTGTGAGTTGTGACCCGATTTTGGCCCCGAGTCTTTCTGCCGCGTCCTCCTCTATGGAAACTTGAGGAATTGATGCGTCGTTTTTTTGCCACCAACTTCCCTGAGTTATCACATTATCCTTAGGTAGCGTACCTCCTTCCATAATAGTGGTCACGAAATTTCTAGTGATAAACCACTCTTCTTTACGCTTATTTTTATATGTCCAATTTTTAGCAAGGTGCCCATCGATTCCATAAAACTTTGAGCGTATAAGTGGGGTAAGATTGCGCTCGGCTTTCGGAGCGATAAGGTCGAGAGTTTTAGTAAATGTTTCAGTCTGATCGGATTGAATATCTATGAAAAAATAATTTGGAGGATTGATTTCTTTGTTTTCCTTTAGCATAGCTATCATATCCATTTGTACGAGTCTAACTGTAAGCACTAGCATGATTCCCATACCTAGGCAGGTGACAATGGAGCTTGTTTGGTTATTTGGACGGTGTAGATTAGTCAGCCCATAATGTCGTAACATATTCACAGAAGAAGGAAGTTGCTGTAGCCCTTTTATTAGAAGCACTGCAAAGCCTGTCAATAATAAGGCAGAAATTCCCAGAGCAAGGATAAATATAATACCGTGTTTGATCGATCCTGCCTGCCAGATCACGATTGCAGTGATTATAAAAATAAAGAAAAGGCTGAATGTTCTTCGTTCCCATAAGGTTCCGAGTGAGAGCTCTTCTTCAAAATTACGTCGAAATAAACGTAGTGGTTTAGTTTTGCTAGCGCGTAATAGAGGCAATGTGCAAAACAGAATTGTAGTGATCATTCCTAAAGCAAATGAATGTAGGGCGGGAGTCCAATAAAATTCAGGTTCAAGGTTGAGTCTGGTCAGCTCGGAAAGCTTGGAAGGTAATAAAAATTGTACCCCATAACCAAGTACCACTCCGATGAGGCTACCTAAAAACCCTAGAAGTAATGATTGGAGAAAATATATCCTTAGGACTACGCGAGGAGATGCCCCCAGACAATTTAATATAGCTATGGTATCAAGTTTTTGCGCCATGAAAGTTCTAATGATCATCGCAACACCTATGCCCCCCATAAGGAGGGCAATGATTCCCAATGCTTTCAAGTACTGTCCCATACGCTCTATCGAATCATTGATAGAAGACTCCATATTTTTGTAGCTACGTAGACTCAAAGATTTATCTGTAAGTCCTTTTTCAAGAATAATAAGGGCGTTTTCCAGTGGAATAGTTTTAGGTAATCGGATCAAAGTGCGATGCTTGACGCGGCTTCCTACCTGAACAAGGTCTGCTTTTTTAAGTGTCGGATGAGAGATAAAGACGCGCGGGCCAATGCTAAAAGCTCGAGTAATCCGATCAGGCTCTTTAGTTATGGTTCCATTAATACGGACTCTTATTTTTCCCAGTTGAAAAGAATTTCCAATTTTTAAATTTGTACGAAGCAAGAATGCAGGATCGACGACAGCACCGTAGTTAGCAAGCATATTCTCGAGTGGGTGAGGTGGGGTTGATTCAATACTTCCGTACATTGGATAAAATGGGGCTTGCGCAGGGACCGACTTTAATTCTACCAGTAATGACGCTTTCCCCCCATTTGTCTCGGAGTAGAGGGCCATAGCATGTAATTCCTTTATAAACTGGAACTGAGTTTCAGGGGGTAAAGCAGCTTTTTGAAACTTAATGTCATCGAGGTTTTGTTCCCAACGGCTTTTTATTTCAAGGTCTGCAGCCAATAACCCTTTGGATTCTCCCTGAATAGCTGTACCAATTAAGGAAGAGAAACTTTTGACGGTCATCATTGCTCCGACACCTATAGCAATACACACGACAAAAAATACAAATCTACGCCATGCGCCCCGTGATTCTGCTAAAGCCAATGAGAATAATTGCAGTAGCGAAATTTTTTTTTTTATCATTACAGAGTAGGCATTGAGTCTTGAATTATTTTTCCATCATCCATGACGATGATACGTTCAGCTTTTTTAGCGACGTCCGGTTCGTGTGTTACAAGCGCAATAGTCGACTTTTTATTGCGATGCAGGTCAATCATCAGATCTAGAATAAGTTTACTATTTTGTGAATCAAGATTCCCTGTTGGTTCATCTGCTAGCACAATACTGGGTTCGTTGATAAAAGCCCTTGCAAGACAAAGCCGCTGCTGTTCTCCGCCAGAGAGTTGTGCCGGATAGTGATGGTTGCGGTTTGCAAGTCCGACAAGACTGAGAAGTTCGATAGATTTTTTCTGCGATCCATTAGTGCCATTCAGTTCCGCTGAAAGTGTAACGTTTTCTAGCGCGGTCAATGTAGGTATGAGGTTAAAATTCTGAAAAATAAATCCAAAATGTTGACTCCTTAGCTCGGCCAGTTCATCCTCATTGAGTTTCGTGATATCCTGATCATTGATGACAATGTTTCCCCCGGTAGGTTCGTCTAACCCAGCAATTAGGCTAAGGAGAGTGGTTTTGCCGCTTCCAGAAGCTCCTGTAATGGCTATAAGCTGCCCACTGGGAATAACAAGATCGATGCCATTTAGGATATCTACTTTGTGTCCGCCTCCAAAGAGAGATTTGTTGAGCCCGTTGATTTGAATCACAGTAAAGCCTTCGGTAGTTGTTTGCAGAAAATATGAATATACGTTATGTTCTTACTACCCGCAAAAATTTTAACACCTTTGTGCCTTTTATTATTTGGGTATTGTTCTTATTTGTTCCCACCACTTTGGCTGGAGGGTCATCTCCTGTGATTCTTGCTTTTGGGGATAGTCTTACAGCAGGATTTGGGGTACCGGATGCTCAAAGTTACCCCGCGAGACTTCAGAAAATAATCATTGAAAATGGATATCCACACCAAGTAGTTAATGGGGGAGTGAGTGGAGATACTACAGCAGGTGGAGTTCGACGAATTAAATGGTTGATGAAACATAACCCCGAAATCGTTATTTTAGGATTGGGGGCGAATGATGGGTTGCGTGGACTCTCGCTTAAAGAAATGGAATCTAACTTGGAACAGATTATTGTTATTTGTAAGGAGGGTGGCGCAAAAGTATTGTTGACAGGAATGAAGGTTCCTCCAAATTACGGCGAAGAATATACCGTTGAGTTTGAGAAAATTTATATCCGTTTGGCAGAAAAGCATAAATTATCATTGGTGCCCTTTTTGTTGGAAGGTGTTGCGGGGAGAAGAGAATACACTCAGCCTGATGGCATCCATCCTTTAGGATCGGGATATGAAATTGTTGTGCAAACGATTTGGAAATACCTGAAGCCGTTAATGGATGCTGGTTCCGAAACTAAAGCTTAGCTTTTGATGATCAGAATAAGTTGTCTATGTGTTGCATGAGCTTTTTATAGCAGAAGCCCTCTTGTAATAATTTGCGGGCGGTATCGTAACCTTCCTGGAATGAAAGACCAAGGCCGCATAAATGAAATAAAGTTCCACCTTGGCAGGCGATAAGGGGAGCAGCAGGGCCGGTTCCACTTTTAAGAGCAGATTCCCCCCACTCGACGAATTTTGGTAAGTCGTATTCTTCTGACTTTAAGGATTTGTAGGCGTCTTCGATTTCAGAGTTGGTTTCTTCAGAAAACATTGTATTGATTTGGCAAAGAAGCTCTTCAGCTTTTTCTTTTCCAGATTCAATAAAAACTTTAGCAGGTTTATGCACGCCATAAAGTGTGGTTCCTTCAGCGCCGTTTCCTATCACCGTAAGGTTAAATTTACTCAGCTTCGCTACCTCGATCATCGATGTTTCGTACCCACGGTGGAAATAACTTGTGGCAAGGTAATTACCTCCAGCCTGGGCCTCCAGAGGCATTAGGATTTTTTCCATAGTTGATAGCATGGTACGTTTAACAATTTCTATTCGCAAATCTCGTAACTTTTCAAGTAGAGGATGTGTTTCTTGCATATTGATATATCCAAATTGGGACGTTTTTATCAGTTCTAACCGCTGTCTGCTGTTGCCCTGAGGGGTGACTCCATAATGTTGATTGAGAATATCCTCGAAGGTGATTCCAAACTTTGGTGGCAGTGATGGTGCTGAGTGTCCATAAGTAGGTAGCCCCATAGCAGCAAGCACTGGAATAGTGTAAAAACCAAAATATGGGACCCGGTTGAAACCATCGAAGGGATCGGCGATTTGCAGCAGTTGGGCCAGCTGAATTGGGTGTCTAATTGTAGTTTTATCCATAGCCCTCCAGTAGCCAACATTTTCTTCTAATGTTTCCAGTTTCATTCTGGCTGCAATCAGAAATATTGCTGACCGAACTTTAGAGACTTCTCCTTTTAGTATTAGGCTTAGAGCATCTTCCGCTTCCATCTCGGTCAGATCTTTGCTCATTTTGGGTCCTGTTGCTATCTTCTGAAGGTAGGACTTCATTCGGCTATCAACGAGACCTGATTCGTAGAGATTTTTTTTCATTTTTTGTAGGGGAAATGGTTATGTTTCTGTACACTAAAGCATTATAAAGTGAACTCGTGATGCAAAAAAATAAAAATGACGGAAACCGATAGCACTTATCAAATAAATGCACCTGCTTTTTGCCCCGATTTAGTTCGAGTGTTGCTGGTTTATCCAAACTCCAAAGACGTTGCTCTGGCTAATCTAGGGTTTCAACGAGTACATACCCTGCTAAACCAGATTCATGGGGTGGAGTGCGATCATTATAGTCTTCCTGTGGGTTGGTCTTCAGATGTTCTAAAGTTGGAACCATCTTCCATGTTATCTCATGAGTGGAAGTGGTCTTTAGACCGGTTTGATGTCATTGCGTTTTCCATTTCATTTGAGCCAGATTATTTAAACGCCGCCCTTATTTTGAAGTACTTTGGTATACCTTTAGAACGAAAAGAGCGAAGTGCAGGGCATCCTTTGGTTCTCGCTGGAGGCTCTGCAGTTTTCATCAATCCGGAACCTTTAGCCGATTGTATAGATGCTTTCTTTATTGGAGAAGGTGAGGGGCTTGCCGAACCATTTTTTAGATTATTTAGCGAAAACGAATTTAGCGATGCACGCGAGTTACTGGAACCCGCTGCAAAGATCCCAGGTATTTATGTCCCTCAATTCTACCATCAGGAATATCAAGGGGGCAGCATGGTTGAATTCAAGGCCGGACCAGAAGCTTTTGAGAGAGTGGAACGGCACTGGGTAAAGGAAGGTTCTCTGGATTTATGCACGCATTCGGTATTGCATGATGCTGTTTCCACCTTTAAAGACATGTCCTTAATGGAGGTGACTCGTGGGTGTATTTGGGCCTGCCGGTTTTGCACGGCTGGATTTATTTATCGCCCTCCTCGCCTTCCCGACTTAAATCTTACTTATCGTTCACTGGAAAATGTGTTGGAGGGGCAGGGGAAGTCAGTTTCGACGGTGGGTCTTGTGGGGCCATCAGTTACGGACCACCCTGAAATTTTGCCTTTAGCTCAAAAAATTGTAGAAGACGGAAAGAAGCTGTCTTTTTCTTCCTTGAGAATGGAAACTCTGACCGATGAACTAGTCGACCTGATCCAGAAAAGCGGACAAAAAACTTTAACGGTTGCGGTCGATGGCCCATCGGAAAGAATGCGCCGGGTTATTAACAAGCAAGCGACCGATGATTTCATTGTAGAAAAATGTCAGTTCCTGACGGAGAAGGGTATTCTTCATTTAAAAATCTATTCTATTATCGGCTTGCCTGGTGAGACGGAAGAGGATATTGATCATTTCATTGCCTTGGTCGAACGGGTGATGAAAACATATGTTGCTACTTGCAGTAAGCGAGGAAATATTGGACAGGTGACGATTGGTCTAAGCCCGCTCATACCTAAACCCGGGACACCTTTTCAGTGGCATCCGATGGAATCCGTGCAAAGCTTGAAAAAAAAGTTCATGAAAGTGCGTAAGGCCCTCGGGCGGCTACCTCATATAAAACTGAGCTTTGGTTCCCCTAATGAAGCATACCTGCAAACCTATTTATCTCGCGGAGATCGCAGGGTTTTGTCTTTTTTTAAAACCTACCTTGCCAACGGACACGATGCAAAAAAAGCATTGGTAGAGAGCAGCCCATCAGCGGATTCATTTGTCTATAGGCAATATGAAAAAAATGATTTTTTGCCGTGGGATATTGTTGACCATGGGTATAAAAATGATTTTCTGTGGAGCGATTACCAACGCGGATTAAAAGAGGGTGTAACGCCGGTATGCGATACCGCAGTTTGTAAAGTTTGTGGAATTTGCTAAGCGGAGCTTTCTTTAATAAAAATTCCTGTCTGCTTTAATAAACATCAAGCCAAATTTTGAAAGATCCATTTTAAAATGCCTTTTGATATTGAGAAAATGAACAAGCTTCCACTGGAAGCGCGTTTTTTTGATATTAACAATTTTTGGTATTTTCCCAACCGCTGGGTTGTTAGGTTTTTATACCCACTTCCTGTTACCCCGACACAAATTACTATTACCTCTTTGATCGCTGGGCTTGTTTCAGTTGGCTGTTACATGATTGATTCGGATGCCGGATTAATGCTAGGGGCATCATTTCTATATTTAAAAATTTTTTTAGATAATGTTGATGGGAATCTAGCTCGCGCTAGAGGAGAAGTTTCTCGACTTGGGAGATTTTTAGATTCGCTAACGGATTTTATAG
>ERZ651768.3756-NODE-3756-length-10069-cov-7.634207_pt1 | contig 10069 bp, 9 predicted proteins | sample MGYA00514754_ERZ651768 | MGnify/ENA metagenome assembly ERZ651768 | reverse complement strand
TCGGGCTTCGGCCTCAGGAAAACGTGCCATGCGGGCGCCGTAGAGGACGCAGTTATAATGATTTGTGCAAAAAATCGCGTTAAACAAACAAAAGAACTAATAAACAAGCTCCCAATGACTTATCATGAGTCTATGGCCCAAATGGGCGAATCATGTTCGAGGTTTCTAGCAATTGAATAGAATTAAGACATGCTTGGAATATCCGCAAACGACAATTGTCTTTTCCTTTGGGGGAGGAACCTAAGATAGTGGTTTTTCTATCCGTATTTACACCATTAACAGACGGGCTGGAAAGTCCGGAATTACAGTGGGGCAGGATTGCATTTTTCCTTTTCCTAGCTTTAGGTGTATCTTTTCTTTGTTCTTTGCTAGAGGCGATTCTTTTGTCAGTAACCTGGTCGCACATAGAGATTCTAAGCAAGAATGAGAAGAGCGGTGGAGACAAACTTAAAAGACTAAAAAATGACATTGACCAGCCTCTAGCCGCTATACTAACATGGAACACTATCTCTCACACTATCGGTGCTGCAGGAGTTGGTTCGGAATTTCATAAATTAGGGAATGAATGGTTTACTGTGGCATCAATTATCCTAACTATATTGATCCTGATCTTTTCTGAGATAATACCCAAAACCCTAGGAGCTACTTATTGGAAAAAAATGGCCCCAACCTCAGCCTATGCCTTGGAGGGACTCGTGTGGATTACCTGGCCCATTGTAGTAATACTGAACAACTTTTCCAAGAGGATTGCCGAAGGGAATGAAGACCAGAAGGAAATGACTCGTGAAGAAATGATCGCGGTAGCTGAGATTGGGGAGACACAAGGGGCCCTTGAAAAACAGGAAACCCAAGTAATAAAGAATCTTCTGACCCTAGACAAGATACTAGCGGAGGATGTTATGACGCCCAGTACTGTTATGATGACTTTCCATAGGTCTGAAACTGTCGAAAAAGTTGTGCAAAAGAATGCTCCGTTTCCTTTCTCAAGGATTCCTATTTACGATGAAAATATTGATGATATTATTGGAGTGGTTTTCAGAAGTACAATAATGGAATTGCACAGTAAAGGTGAGTCCAGTGCCAAGATGGAAGAATTGGCATCTAAATTATCTACTGTTGGTCCAGAAGACTCGGTCGCAACGTTATTAGATGAGTTCCTCCGAAAAAGGGAGCATATTTTCTTAGTGGTAGACGAATACGGTACCACTCAGGGAATAATAACTCTGGAAGATGCAGTGGAAACCCTGCTAGGTGCCGAAATCGTGGATGAATCGGATTCGGTAGAGGATATGCGCCAGCTTGCAAGAGAACTATGGGAAAAGAGGCGTAAAAGAAAGACTAATCTAGCGTTTGACTAGAATACCACTCTTTTATTCGGTTTGAGGTCCAAATTAGACTAGGTAGGACGAAAATCGCAATCATAACGGAGTATACAATTGTGGCTGCAGTTATAATTCCGAAGTTGCGCACCAAAGGCATAGGGGACAGAAACAGAACTGCAAAACCACAAACTGTTGTAAGGCCTGAAATTAATAATGCTGACCCTGTGCGTTTGATTGTAGTCTCCATCGCCTGTTTCTCACTTTTATGCTCTATTTCTTCTCTAAATCTCTCTACAACATGGATGGCATAATCAATTCCAAGACCTATTGTCAATGCTGTCACCATCACAGTAAGCACATTGAGAGTTATGCCCAACACAGTCATAGTTGCCATGATCCAGATAGTTGCCAGAACGGTGGGTAAGGTTGCTAGTGTTGCCATACCAAGATTACGGTAAATAGCAATCAGTATGAGAACTGCCAAGACAATGGATGTCAATGTTGAAGTGATCTGGGTAGATTGTATCTCGTTCACTGTGACACTTGTCAGCACATGACCGCCTGTGAAACGGATGTCATAGCTCTCCATACTGGACGGAATGTTATCCTGAAGTTCGGCTCGCATGAATTCCAGGCCGTCATTGTCAAGCTCATGAACAGTATCGGGTCCAATAAAGACTCGAATTACCGATGAAGCATATTGACCGCTATCATCTCTGTACAAAACATGTTGTATTTTGTCAGAATACGAATCGCCAGTAAAGGAGTCAGCGACATCAATATCTCTCTGATAAAGATAGTCGTAAAGATTTTTCACATCCGAATCTGAAGTCTGACTGAAAGACTTAGATTCGTAGGTAAGATTGAAAGTATGTTTCAAGGACTGAACATAAATATATTCATTTATAGAATTCTGTACCGCTGAATACCTAATTTCGCTTTCATTCTGAAGATTAGAAAACTTTATACGTGATTTTTCAGCATCCTCTGGTACATTTGCTGAGACGCTTGAATCTGATGAAAAATCAGAATCAAGAGGACTACGTAATATCTGTTCCCCAATTTCTTCATCGTTTTTATCATACCAAAAAATCGTTACCTCTAATGAAGGAGATGTCCCATTCCAGGTCACTTCCAGAGTGTCATTCGCAGTCACACTAAACAGATTCGTAATAATCCATTTGTGCGTTGTATCTTGTCCTTTAGCAACACTGTATTGCTCTGAATCTACCGCTTTTTGAACAATCTCATGAACTGATTCAAGACGAGCCTCAGAACCTACTTGGATAATATACCTATCGTCGTTCAGGCCGTTATTATCACTTCCTTGTTCACCTTCCTTGAACTCATGGAGACTATCCAAGAATGTAGTAGTTGCGACTGGCCCCTCTATAAAGATCTGAGACTGTGAATAGCTTGCGCCTCTAAATTCATTTTGAATGTTCTCACCTGTCACCATTATTTCCAATTCATCTGAAAGAAAATCATCCAAAGTGAACGACGTACTGATCTGGGAAGCGCCACCTATTGCCAAAAGCGTGATAATCACTACAGTTGAAACTATTGCCTGAGGATGCTTGTCAACTAGTTCAGAAGCTCGGGAAATCGTGTTTTCAATCAATTCAGAACCTTGGACTGCGGGAACCTTACCATCAGAACCGGAATCTAAAACGTACCTAAGAGATGTGTAAAACAAAACGGTCAGGATAAATGATGAAAATATCCCTGCGGCACACAGCAAGCTGAAATCACGTACCGGACCAACACCTCCACTTATTCCAGACAAGAAAGCAATCACAGTTGTTATCACAGCTAAGGACAATGCTCTCCCTGTGTGGATCTGGGAATCAAGAAGGGATTCTTCAATAGAATTTCCCGCATTTATGCCCTCTTGATATCTGCGACTTATATGGACTGAAAAGTCAATTCCCAAACCTACTACCAGTGGTACAACTGCCACATCTATTGCGGTAAATGTAATGCCCATCAGGACACCGAAAGCGAATGTCCAAATAACTGAAATCACCAAAGTAGAAAGCGGGAGAACAACGTAACTCCAATGTCTAAATGTAAGCCACAGGAGAACAACTGTAACAACAAGCATCCCTAGGGCCATTAGCAAATTGGTTTCCCGTGTTGACTCGTCAACATCATAGGCGAGAAGATGTACAGAGAAGGCTTCAGCCTGAATGCCACTTCCAGACTTTAAATTGTGATTGTTAGCCAGAATTCTTATTTCCTGACCAACTTCCTTTTTTTGTTGGGTCGTCAATTCAGGATCCAGATAAATCATTATGATTGTTGAATTAGCAATCGGAGCGGCTTTGTCATTCTCAGGGAAAAGAAGTGGGTTCATATTCATATCGCGATTTACAAGAACATCCATAACAAAGACAACATCATCCCAAGTATAATTTCCCTCCTGATTGGATGTCTTTATTGAATCCCAGACCCTATCCCAGTTCGAATAACTGCAATTCTCGTCTGACTCATCGTATTTCCCGTTACCATTAGAATCGTCATAGTCCAGACATCTTTCGCTATTAACTTCATCTAATGAAGTGCCGCTGTCCCTCAGTGCACCGTCAAAGAAACCCGCAACGGACAATACATCCTTGACTCCCGCAATCTTTGAAGATTCTTCATGTAAAACGAGAATGTCTGCCAAATTCTGCATGGTCAATATATTGTCTCCACCTACAGGTGTAATGTACAAGCTTACCACACTAGAATCCTGCCCAAATTGTTCCGTTATTTTGTCATAGGTCTCTACTTCATCTGATTGAGGGAGGAAAGCCTGGACATCCGTCGCAAATTCAACCTCTAAAAGCAAAGGGCATGCAACAAGCGTCAGTAGCACTACAACCCATATTATTGGTCTTGGGCTATCGATTGGAAGACGTGCATAACGCTCTAACATACTATCTTGCATGGAAGAGCCGGGTTAAAAATTGTTTTCAGCGTCCTAATCGCCTCTTACGCTGCTGAAAAGAACGAATTGCTCGCAAGAAATCAATCTTTCTCATCTCAGGCCAAAAGACATCTGCAAAATATAATTCGGAATAGGCTAATTGCCACAACAAAAAATTACTAATCCTTTCTTCACCGGACGTCCGCAGTATCAAGTCCGGATCTGGCAAGTCACCTGTGTACAAATTTTCGGATATCATAGCGATGTCAACCTGATTACTGCTTATTTCACCACTTTCTATCTTTCTGGCAATCCTCTTCACCGACCTGACGATTTCTTGTCGACCTCCATAGGCCACGGCCAAATTGTAATTGTAATCTCTGTAATCCTTAGTGCGGGATTCTGCATACTCTATAGCTTCAACTACTCTGTCTGGGAGTAGCTCACGATGACCAAGGGCCCTGACTCTGACCTTATTCTCGTGAACCCTAGGATCATCACCTGCACTCCGGAAGGACTCCTCGAATAGATCCATCAATGGTTCAAGCTCTTCATCTTTGCGGTTGAAGTTCTCTAGAGAAAATGCATAAACCGTCAGGTAACGGATATTTAGGCCTCGACACCAATCAGACAAACTTTCAAGGGTGTTCTTTCCAACGACATGTCCTTCATAAGGGGCTAAGCCAAGACTTTCGGCATATCTTCGGTTGCCATCCATGATCACAGCCAAATGTTTCGGCACTGGCCCTTTCCTGACTTGTCTTAGCAACCTCCTTTCATACAACTTGTAAACAGGAGATAAGAACTTCCTAGCTATCTTTTTCACAAATCACTATGTGCATACAACATTATAAAATAACTTTACTGGACCCCAGTGAGAATCAAGTACTTGTTTGAATTAGGTGGCGAAAACAAAGAATTAGCCAAAATCGAAGCGATCGAAATGCTGAAAACAGAAATGTACGAACCGGAACGGGTTTTTAGTGAAGAACAAATAGCTATAATCAAAGTCTCCAAAAAGTTAACACTTGCAACCATTCGAAGATTGGGGATGACCAAACGGGTCTCTAGAATCATACACTCATCAGAAGAAAAAGATATTGGAAAAGTCATAGAACAATTGCCAACACTAGATCTGGGAAAAAGCAGTTTCGCAATACGCCAAATTCGTAGAAATGTGATTTCAGAAAGAAAAATAGCCATCAAAATTGGACGGAAAATACCAATCGAGAATGAAATTGCTCTAGATAATCCTGACGTAAAGATACTTTTCTACACCGGTTCAAGAACAATAATCTCTATTCTTGAAGAAAACTCAACGACATCCTACAAAAGTTGCCTGGAACATCATGTGAGATACAGACCTTATTTTTCACCTATAAGTATTCACCCCAGAATAGCAAGGTCGATGGTGAACCTTGCTAACTGTTCGCCAAATGATACTGTCCTTGATCCTTTTTGTGGCACTGGCGGGATCCTAATCGAAGCTGCGGACATGGGAATGAAAGCAAAAGGTATGGATCTCTTGGAAAAGATGGTTGTGAATTCAAAGGGAAACCTCGAACATTTTGGATTAGAAGGGAAAATTAAGAAAGGAGATGTAGAAGAATCAAAAAACCAGAGCTTTGAAGCAATTGTCACGGACCCCCCCTATGGAATCGCAAGTAGCACGGGGGGTGAGAAGATCAGTGAACTTTTGCAGAGAACCATGACTATTTTCTCGGAAGCAATGGAAAAAGGAAAAAGAATTGTAATGGCTATTTCTAATCCTGAATTAATACAAACCACTAATTTCAAGAAAATCTACCAATTCGAATGGTATATCCACAAATCACTTACTAGATATATTATGGTGCTGGAAAAAACTAATAACTAACATCAATAGTTACATCGTAAGACATACTACCATCTTCGCCCTCTATTATAAATTCATAATCACCTACAGCATCTAATCTTTCACTGCTTATGGACCATGAACCATCACCTTCCTGCACATCCGTTTCATTTTCAAGATTATTTCCTTGTGCATCATTCAGCATAAGGTTTACACTAGAGGGATTAATTGTACCTGTGATTTGTTGGTTATCATCAAGTTCCCACGTGATGTATAAACTAACAACCCCAGACTCTACAGGAAATTCTATTTGATCGCTTTCGCCTTCATCAACATCACCGCTTGCTTCTCCATGATAATCCTCTACCACACTTACTGTGGTTTCAGCTTCATCAGTCAAACCGGTTGAATCAGTAACCAAGAGATTGACATAAAAATCACCTCCATCGGGATAAGTCCGTTCGATTGTCTCACCACTGTATTGTTCACTATCTCCCTCAAAGATCCATGTAAAAGTAAGTGTATCTCCATCTGAATCTGAAGAATCAGAAGCAGAGAAAAGAATAGTTTCATTAGCTTGTATCTTAGGATTGGAGGGGTTTATCCTTGCAATGGGAGGACTACTGGACTTTGGATTGTCATCAGTATCATCTGCATCATCTTCAAGAACAATGACATAATAGCCATAACCTCCAGAAGCACCCATAACGAGGAAAAGAATCAGCAATAGAAGTGTGACCTTTTTCATTTCTGATTCCAACTTGATTATGCCATATTAATAGTTACCCGTGCTTTCAGTCGTCGATTATTTAAAGAAAAGCATATAAATAGGCCGCCTGAATGGCGCCAACTCTGGATTTTATTCCTAAGAGGTACATGTGTCAGACGACTCAGATTTCAAGTACATAATCCGTATAGCAAACTCCGATGTCTCGGGTGAAGAGCGACTAGCAAATGCCTTAACTTCAATTAGGGGAATCGGACCCCGAATTAGCAATGCCATAGTCCAGAAATTAAAACTCGATCCCAATAAACTGGCTGGAAAACTAGACGATAAGAATGTAGTGGATATTGAAAATGCTATAATGAATCTGAATGATTATGTTCCTGACTGGTTGCTTAACAGGCAGAAAGACTACGACACAGGGGAGGATATACATCCAGTTAGTGTTGAACTGAAAATGACACATGATGAAGATTTAAATCGAATGAAGAAGGTCAAATCCTACAAGGGCATAAGACATGCGTCAGGACACAAGGTTAGAGGGCAGAGAACCTACTCGAATGGAAGGAAGGGATTGGCCTTGGGTGTTAGTAAGAAAAGGGCTCAAACCTAGTTATGGGGCATCCCAAGTTTCCTAGTAAACACTATGACACACCATCCCATCCTTGGCAGAAGGTTAGAATAGAAGAGGAGAGCGGATTAATTCATCAGTATGGACTTAAGAACAAAAGGGAGATTTGGAGAGCTAATACGAAGGTCAGAGAAATGCGGAGGCAAGCTAGGAAACTAACCGCTAACTCCAGCGATGAACAAGCTCAGAAAGAAAAGAACCTCCTCCTAGCCAAACTAAACCGCCTTGGGATGTTAGAGCAAAATTCAGGTCTTGAAGACGTCCTTACAATGACGCCCGAGAGTGTTCTGGATCGCAGGTTACAAACTCAAGTTTATCTTCAAGGATTATCATCCACAGTCAAACAGGCAAGACAACTAATAGTTCATGGCCATATATCTATCGATGGAGCAGTAGCCCGGGTTCCAGGAATATTAGTTACCAAATTGCAAGAAAAGAATATCTCTTATTCACCAACCTCGGCGCTGAATAGTGATCTTCACCCAGTAAGACCAGGGATCCAGGAAAAAACTGATGATGAAATGGAAGAGCCTATAGAGGAAAAGGCGGATGAGAAAGGGGCTGAAGACGCTAAGACTGAAGATAAAGCTGAATCCAAACAGGTTGAAGAAACCAAAGTGGAGAAGAAATAATGAAAAAGTGGGCTATAGCACACATTTTCGCCTCACACAACAATATTATCATCACAGTTACTGATTCAACTGGAGCTGAAACTATAGCCAAATGTTCTGGAGGGATGGTTGTAAGAGCGCAGAGAGAAGAATCACGACCACATGCAGCCATGTTAGCGGCCAACCAAGTGGCTGATGCTTTGAAGGAAAAGGGTATTGAAAACGTCCATGTAAAACTTAGAGGTGCTGGAGGGAAAAGAGGAGGTACACCAGGTCCTGGGGCACAGGCTGCAATCAGAGCTTTAGCAAGGGCTGGAATACTCATAACCAGAATTGATGACGTTACACCCATACCTCATGATGGTGGAAAACCCAAAGGTGGAAGAAGAGGGAGAAGAGTATAATGAAAGTAAATGTCAGAAAAATGGAAGACTATTATGCACAGGTTGAGTTCAAGGACGTCAATTATTCGTTTGTGAATTCGGTAAGGAGATCTTTAGTTTCAATGGTACCCTGTCTAGCTATACATGAAATTGATTTTCACATGGGTTCCTTAGGATCCTATGTAGATGAAGAAAGCGGAGAAGAACGTGAATACGAATCAATCAGCGCGATGTTCAATGAGATTATATCCCATAGAATTGGAATGCTTCCTATACCTACTGACAAAAAGACAATCGAAGCCTTTGGCAATTCCATAAATGATGACTCCAAACAGCCAGATATCATGTATTCACTCCATAAACAGGGACCTTGCACTGTTTATTCTGGCGATTTGGAACCGGTTAGTGGTGATAGCTCTCTAACCATACCTGAGGCAAAGGTTCCAATCGTAAAATTAGGAGAGGGACAGGCAATTCTGGTCTATGCCAAGGCTAAAATGGGAAATGCCGGAAAACACGCAAAATGGCAGTGTGCGGTGGCTCCGAGATTCTATCAGGCGCCAACTTTGACGGTAGCTTCTGGAAAGGGCTCAAAAGCCGTTCTGGATACTGTTGGCAAAAGTAAGTTTAAGAAAAAGGGAAAGGGACACGTCATAGAAGACCCCATAGAAGCTCACGAAGCACTCAAGATATTGGAAAAGTTGTGGAATGATGAAGATGCTCAAGCAGCTATGGAAGTATCCACAAAGAAAGATCACTTTGTTTTCGAATTTGAAACTAATGGCGCAATGAAAGCCAAATTGGCTCTAGAACAAGCCCTTAAGGCGCTAGACAAGCATTGTAACGAGTTCATGTCTGGTATTGACGCTGCCGCATAAAGCGGGGGTCGCATAGCCTGGCCAATTGCGCTAGGTTGAGGGCCTAGTCCTTAGTGGTACGTGGGTTCAAATCCCACCCCCCGCACCACCTATTCCAATTTTATATCAATACCAGAGGATTTAACTAACTCAAAACCACCATTAGGTAGTAACTTCTCAATTTCAGAAATATCCCTCTCAAAAATATTTGACAAAATCTTAGAAAGCTGTTTTCGATCTGTAAAACCAGGCTTGAAAACCGCATATTTCTTGGATTGATTCTCTAAAGCCATAACTGGACCTCCCATCAATTTCTCAACGCCATTATAATCAATCAATCCAATTGCCAGTTTAAGTTCCAAGTTCTTATTCCAATTACGCTTGCCTCTAATAACAAATGAGCCTTTAGCTAGGAACTCACCGGTATTTGGAGTCTTTGATACTTTATCGCTCTCGACCCAGAAGGAATGTCCACTCGAAACCCGGGCTGCCCAAGCCTTGCTATAAGCTAAACTGAAATGGCAAGCTTCCAGCATAGAATCGGATGAAGGTGGGGCCCCATTATTCTTAACCACGACACTAGGTGCTCCATGAACATCTGCATGGGCATAACGATCCATATTTTTCAAGTATTTTTTGACTGCTCTTTCATTTGTTGTAGCATCCTTTCCACCAATTGCAACCTCTCCCTCTGATGTTATAAACCACCTATAATTTTCGAACCATTCCAGATTCTCAGCCTTGATTTTTCTTCTCCGGGGTTTCTTTAGCGGTTTAGTGTCCAGGATTTCTCTAG
>ERZ651768.3755-NODE-3755-length-10073-cov-23.429272_pt1 | contig 10073 bp, 9 predicted proteins | sample MGYA00514754_ERZ651768 | MGnify/ENA metagenome assembly ERZ651768 | reverse complement strand
TCAAGGATGATATCGAAGGCGAAGTTACAATACTACCCGATGAAGACACAAATGCCCTCATCATTCGAACCAGCCCTAGAAACTATCCGGCTATTCTCGAAGTTATTAAAAAACTAGATCTGTTACCTCAACAAGTACTGATCGAGGTTTTGATCATTGATCTTAAAGTTGATGAAACAACTCGCAAGGGAGTCGAATGGATTTTAGAAGGAGAAAGACTGGGCGATACTACGTTCAATAAGGTAGGTTCTCTAGCAACATCGGCAACTACTAATACCATTCTCGGGACTTCTTTAGCTGGAGCAACTGCAAGCCTGATTCCGGGGGGCAGTCTTCTTCTGGAGAATTCAGACCGACTAAAGGCCAAACTGGAACTATTTGCATCGGATGCACAAGCTGATGTCCTGGCAAACCCTATCCTGGTTACATCTGACAATAAAGCAGCCAGCATTTCGGTTACCGATGAGATCCCCGTCGCCAGCTCCACTCTAACCACGAATTCAGCGGCGCCTGTAACCTCGACTTCAATAGAATTTAAAAAGGTGGGCGTTAAGCTAGATATTTTCCCGAAGATCAATTCGGATAACTTTGTGAATATGAAAATCCGACAGGAAATCAGTTCAAAAGGTTCAGATGTCACATCTGGAGGAGTCACGACCGCCTCTTTTAATACTCGCGAAGTCAATACTGAAGTGGTACTCAAGGACAATCAAGTCCTTGTTATGGGTGGCTTGATGCGAACTGACACATCTCAAACTGTAGAAGGGGTCCCAGGTTTGATGGACATCCCTTATCTGGGAAAACTGTTCAGTAGTGAAAGTACTACCAGCACAAAAACGGAGTTGATGATTTTTATTACGCCGCATATCATCTCCACGGTGGAAGATTCAAAGATTGCCACTGAAGAAATGAGAAAACGCATAAGCAGCCTAAAAGGTCATGACCTGCGCAGCTAAAACACACCTTAACAAATCATTAAGAATTTTTGCCTAGCTCCTCCCTGCTAAAATTTCACCCCAAAAATACAAATGATTTATCAAGATAAAACTCGACTCCCTCTGTAAAGCAAATCTTAATTGAAGTAGATTAGAGAGACTCACAACACAAAGGTTAAACCAATCCCTAAAAACGGATTATTAGAACTGTGAGTGTTAACTGTTCGGAAGTTGACTATACAACTAAATTACATAGCAAGTGGTTCACCTGCCAAACCAGAAAACCCCCTAATCCACAAGCACTTATACGGTTGACTTGAGACATATCCATCATTTATAATTCCTAGTTTGCTGGAATCTTCGTAAAAAAACTCATGACAACAAATTCGCTCACCCAAGCTGGACAGAACAGTAATAGTTTGCAACTAGTTGGCTTAACGCCATTAGTCAAACTAAATAATGTGGTCCCTACAAATGGGGCTAATATTTATGCCAAGCTAGAGTGTTTTAATCCAGGAGGAAGTGTAAAAGATAGGATCGCCAAAGCAATGGTGGAGGATGCCGAACATCGAGGCATATTGAAACCTGGTTCCACAATTATTGAAGCGACTAGTGGAAATACAGGAATTGGCCTTGCTATGGTCGGAGCGGTAAAAGGTTATCAAGTCATTCTTGTCATGTCAGAAAATATGAGTGCTGAACGTAGAATGATTCTTGAAAGTTTTGGCGCTAAAACAGAATTAAGCCGTGCCGAATTTGGAATGGAAGGTACTATTGAAAAAGCGGAAGAACTTCTGGCCCAAAACCCAGATTATTTTATGCCGGAACAGTTCAACAACCCAGCCAATCCTGCCATCCACAGAGAAACCACCGGCCCAGAGATTATCTGTGCAATGAATGGAGAAAAAGTTGATGCTTTTGTAGCTGGAGTTGGTACCGGAGGAACCATTACAGGTGTTGGCGAGTGCCTAAAGCAGCATTATGGGGATACTAAAATAGTTGCTGTGGAACCTGCGACTTCTGCCGTTTTATCGGGAGAAAATCCAGGACCCCACAAAATTCAAGGTATAGGTGCTGGCTTTAAACCAAAAGTCCTTAATATGGATATTCTCGATAGTACTAGGCCCGTTTCTGATGATGATGCTTATCAGTACTCCAGAAGACTAGGAAAGGAAGAAGGCGTTTCTGCTGGAATTTCAGCAGGTGCTGCCTGTTACGCAGCATGCAAAGTAGCCGAGGAATTAGGGCCCGGGAAAAATGTTGTTGTGATCATACCGGATACCGCTGAAAGATATTTTAGTTTTTACCAATATTTTTAAGGAAGTCGATTGAATGGGATATGTAAAAGGATTGAAATGTAAAGAGTGCAAGAGAGTGTTTCCTAAGGAACCGATTCATGTGTGTGAGTATTGCTTCGGTCCTCTTGAAGTAGACTACGACTATGAAAAAATCAGCAAGCAAATATCGCGCGAAACCATATTATCAGGGCCTCCCTCTATGTGGCGCTACAAAGAGCTGATGCCTCTGGATGAAGAAAACAAAGTCGGCGACCATGTAGGGTTTACACCTTTGGTACGTGCAAAAAATCTAGGTAAGGCACTCGGTCTAAACAATCTTTATCTCAAAAATGATTCCGTAAATCACCCTACTTTTTCATTCAAAGATAGGGTAGTCGCAGTGGCGATATCCAAAGCGATGGAATTTGGCTTTGACACAATCTCGTGTGCTTCAACTGGCAATCTGGCTAACTCGGTTGCTGCACACTCCGCAGAGGCCGGACTAAAAAGTTTCATATTTATTCCTGATGGACTCGAGTCTGGAAAAATTTTGGGAACCATGGTTTATGGAGCGCAACTAGTTGCTGTAAATGGTTCCTATGATGATGTGAATCGCCTTTGCAGTGAAATTGCGGCGAATCATAAATGGGCATTTGTAAATATCAATATTCGTCCCTATTATGGAGATGGATCCAAATCATACGGCTACGAAATTGCTGAACAATTAGATTGGAAAACACCTGATAATGTAATTGTTCCTGTAGCAGGAAGTTCGCTCATAACAAAAATCTGGAAGGCATTTCATGAATTTGAAATGCTTGGCCTTCTGGAAGGAAAAGTAAACTCAAAAATATTCGCAGCACAGGCTACTGGATGTTCACCTGTAACAACAGCCATAAAAAATGGCACTGATGTAATCACACCTGTAAAACCCAATACCATTGCAAAGTCGATAGCCATTGGGAATCCAGCTGATGGCTATTATGGTGTAAAAACCACAAAGGATAGCGGTGGCTATGGTGAAGATGTGAATGATGAAGAAATTGTCCTTGCGATGAGACTTCTTGCTGAAACAGAAGGTATTTTTACTGAAACTGCTGGTGGCGTCACAGTTGGAGTTACAAAAAAACTGGTCCAACAAGGCCGCATCAAACCAGATGAGACTACAGTGATTTGCATAACAGGAAATGGGCTTAAAACTGTTGAAGCTTTAAGTGGGCAGTTTACCGATCCCATGATCATTGAACCCAAGCTGAATAGTTTTGAAGAAATATATTCGAATCGCGTATCAACCGCATAACAGTTTTAAGGAGATTTAAATTATGGCAATTAAGGTAAGAATTCCCACCCCTTTAATGAAACTGACGGATAACCAGTCTGAAGTGTCAGCTGAAGGGGAAACTATTTCTGATATTATCAATAACCTGGAAAATCAATTTAACGGAATAAAAGATCGGATTTGTGAAGAAAATGGGGCACCTAGACGATTTATAAATATTTATATAAACGAAGAAGACATTCGTTTTCTCGAAGGTGAAAAGACAACCGTGAAAGATGGGGACGAGATTTCAATTATCCCAGCTATTGCAGGTGGAGTTGGAGCTTAATGATCGAGTTCACCGATGAACAGATAGAGCGCTACAGCCGCCATATCATCCTTCCTGAGGTAGGCGGATCTGGCCAGCAAAAAATGCTGGAAGCAAGGGTTCTTCTTCTTGGGGCTGGAGGACTAGGTTCGCCTGCTGCGTATTACCTTGCTGCCGCAGGTATAGGCAATCTTGGGATTGTTGACTTCGATCAGGTCGATCTCAGTAATCTCCAAAGGCAGATCATTCATTCGACCGAACGCATTGGTATGCTAAAAACAGAATCTGCAAAAAAAACTATCCAAGCGCTTAACCCTGATGTAAACGTCACTCTCTATAACGAAAAGATGGATTCAAGTAATATCATGAGTTTGATAAAAGACTATGATTACGTTGTAGACGGGTCAGACAATTTCCCAACACGGTATCTGGTGAATGATGCCTGCGTTATGAAAAATAAAACTCTAATTCACGGCAGTATTTATAGATTCGAAGGACAGGTCACCGTTTTTAAGCCAGGTGATGGGCCTTGTTACAGGTGTTTATACCCGGAACCCCCGCCCCCAGGCATGGTTCCAAACTGTCAAGAAGGTGGAGTTTTGGGGGTTTTGGCAGGAGTAATAGGAAACCTGCAAGTTGTCGAAATCTTGAAACTTATACTTGGAATTGGGAAACCACTTGTAGGCAAGCTCCTTATATATGATGCTCTCAACACAGAGTTTAGGAACCTACGATTGCGCAGAGACGCAAATTGCCCTATATGCGGTGAAAAACCAACTATCAAAGAGTTGGTAGATTATGAAGAGTTTTGTGGGTTGCAAAGATAGGAATAAAATACATCAGAAACCGGTCCATTTTATCTGAGACGTTTTTTTTATTATGACATCTAATTCTCAATGTCAAACACCAAGATGAAACTATCACTTCCAACAGAAGTCCAAACTCCTACTTGTCCAGTCATCGCTGACACTTCAGTACTTAAGACAATAGGTAACACTCCTCTAATTAGAATAAAAAATATCGGCAACGAATTTAAAGACGTCACCATCTTTGCCAAAGCCGAATGGAAAAATGCAGGGGGATCAGTTAAATCACGTCCCGCCCTCAAGATGATCGAGGATGGAGAAAAGTCCGGTAAGCTAACAAAGAACAAAATTATACTCGACTCAACGTCAGGAAATACCGGAATTTCTTATGCCCTTATTGGGAAGATAAAGGGCTATAAAGTAAAGCTGGTGATGCCTGCTAATGTTTGCAAAGAAAGAAAAGGCCTAATGGCAGATTTTTACGGTGCTGAGATTGTCACATCTAGTCCATTTGAAGGCTCTGATGGAGCAATTATTCTTGCAAAAAAAATCTACCAGGAAAATCCTGATATCTATTTCATGCCAGACCAATACAACAACGACTCAAACTGGCAAGCTCATTATGAAACTACAGCAAAAGAAATCTGGGCACAAACAGATCATCGGGTTACCCATTTCATAGCTGGAATTGGGACAGGAGGAACCATAATGGGGACTACTCGAAGACTAAAAGAATTTAACCCCAGCATTCAAGGGTACGCACTAGAGCCAAAAGAAGAATTACACGGACTAGAGGGTTTAAAACATATGGGAAGTTCAATTATCCCGGGAATATACAAAGAGGAACAACTTGATGGGAAAATAAGTGTCTCAACAGAGGATGCATACGACATGGTAGAGACTCTTGAAAAAAAAGAAGGGATTCTGGCCGGGCAATCATCAGCGGCAGCCCTTTGTGGTGCATTAGAATTAGCGCGAAGAATCAAAAAAGGAGTGATTGTAACCGTCTTCCCTGATAGTTGCGATCGGTGTTATGTGAATTTCGGTAAATTCAAGGAGTACTACGAACAAAATCAATCCCACAAACTACCTAAGGCTGATGGATAAAAAAATCACATATCATGCCTCGATTTCAAAAACACATCTTTATCTGCAACAACAAACGTACAAAAGATGATCCCCGCGGTTCATGTTCTGAAAGAGGTTCGGACGACCTATTAGATCATGCTAAAAAACGTATCCATGAATTAGGGCTAAAGGGAGAAATTAGGGTCAACAAAGCCGGGTGCCTTGATGCCTGCCCCCATGGGCCTGCCATGGTTATCTACCCGGATGATGCCTGGTACTCTCCAAAAACAAAAAATGACATTGAGATGATTTTAGAAGACCACATTCAAAACAATCACATGGTGAAAAAACTCGTTATTAATTTTAAAAAAAATAACGACTCCTCTTGATCCCCACTCCTGTTTTTATTCATCCTCTATGATCCCAAACTAGCCCAAAGGTAAATTCACGCAAGATACTAAGCGGTATTTTCTTTATAATCACAATAGGAAATAGTCTCAATCAATAATGGATTTTTTTTGAGGAACGGGTTCGTTCGCCAAATCAAACGCCACTGAACCAGCAGAAAAGGGCTAAACTACTTTAAAAACCAGGAACTTCAAATGAGCTCCATCAAAGAAAAAAGGTCATCACTCCGCGTCAGAATAAAACGATTAAATAGTATAATACTGAATGCCGGGAAATATGTTGTGGTACCTGGCGATGACAAACCAATGATCACAAAAATCGAGATTGTAGATATTTCTCGGGGGGTTATGCATAGAATCAAAATATAATCTTAAGTCAGGTGTCGCGTTTGACTTAGAAATATTGAAAATTAAAAATCTCGACGCCGCAACATTGCGATGCGAGACCACTCGTTCGATTTTCAGAGAAGATCCGCTGTACCACACAAATTTGGGGACAGATAAAGATAAAAGCTACTATGAAATAGGTCTAAAGTTCAAAAACCCAAATACTGAATATATAAATCAATTAGTCGAACTAGCTCTTGCTAAAAAAATATAACTTTAACTTCGGTTCAAATACCATATATTTTACTAAGTCAGAACAAAGCAAATTCCCTCCAATTTGCAATTAAAATAATTACGGGAAGTTGTGCACCGTAATTCGAACCTCTAGCCCATCCTGCAACCAACCGATATTGCTGTGTCCCGCAATGGTGGTTATCACTCCATTAACATCAACTTTTCGGATACGGTTGTTGTCTCGATCAGAAAAATAAAGGCTCCCTTCCTTATCGAAATCCATGCGAAACGGACCTTTAATTTTCGCTTTAACTGCAAGCCCTCCGTCACCGGAAAATCCATATTTACCGGTACCTACATATCCAGTAATAATCCCACTTGAATCTATTCTGCGAATACGGTGCGTTGTCTGCTCAGCAATATATAAGAATCCATCTGGCCCAATTGCTAATCCCCCAGGTGATCTAAGACCAGCTTCCAGAGCTAGCCCACCATCACCGTGATCATCAAAATCACCAGTTCCGGCGATTAACGTGATAGTGCCACTTGCATCTATTTTGTAAACTTTGCCGCTCCCTGAATCCGAAAAAAAAATACTGCCTGCTTTGTCGACCACAATTCCATTTGGGTGAACCTCTGTCCCCAGTGCCTCTAAGCTGTCCTCGGCAATCGTAGAAATGATTCCCCGCTTATTGATCTTACGGATATTCCTGTTGATTGAATCCGCGACATAAATATTACCTCGCTCATCCGCGGCTATGTCACTGATAGTATGAAATGAGGCTTCTATAGCGGGCCCTCCATCTCCTATATTTCCTTGCCTCCCATTGCCAGCAAAATGTGTAATAATTCCATCAGGATTGATCTTACGGATGATCCAAGCATTCCCAGAGCGTTGAGTTAAATAAAGATTATCTTCATGGTCCATTATTAAAACCTCCGGGAGGTGAAGCGTTGCCTCAATACCCAGCCCCTCATTGCCTTCGTTTCCCTGCTTTCCATTTCCTATGACGGTTTCAATAATGCTATTATTTCTCCCAACCTTTCGTATTCGTTGGTGCAAACGATCAGCAAACAACACGTCCCCTTTGCTATCTACAGCAATTCCTGATGGTGCTTCCAAAGTAGCACCACCACCCGGGCCTCCATCTCCTCTGAATAAAAATTTTCCATTACCTGCTACTGTTTCGACTTGATTACCTTGAAGTCTGACCTCTCTAACTCGAAAGTGATTACGATCCACAACCAACAAACGATCTTCTCCATTAAAAGCCAACGCAAAAGGGAGGTGTAAAGTCGTTTCTGCTGCAATTTCATTGTCCCCGTTAAATTCTGCCTGATTTATTCCCATCAAAGTCGTAATAACGCCCAACCGATCAATTTTACGCACACGATTATTATTACGGTCAGCTATATAAACTACTCCCAACGAATCGACGATTACATCAGTTGGAAATGCTAGGCTTGATTGATTTGCTGGGCCGTAGTCTCCACCAAATGAATGGGTGCCATCCCCAGCTATGGTGGTAATGATCCCCCTCTGGTCAATTTTACGCACACGGTTATTACCTCGATCTGCAATGTAAAGATTCCCTTTACTATCAAGGCTAATACCGAACGGGTATTTCAAGAGTGATTTCTCCGCTGGACCAAAATCACCCCTATAACCAGGTTCTCCCGATCCAGCAATGGTGGTAATGATTCCTTCAGAATTAACTTTTCGAATACGATTATTAGACCGGTCTGATATATATAAATTTCCTTCTAAATCGATATCAACATCTGAAGGAAAATGAAGATGTGCCTCTTTGGCAAGACCATTATCGTTGCAGCACCCTGGTTTTCCTGTTCCGGCAACCGTAGTAATGATTCCATTCGAATCAATTTTTCTTATACGATGATTATTACGATCAGCTATATAAAGGTTCCCATTTTTGGAAACCAAACCAGCGGGGAAGCTTAAGGAAGCGTCCAAAGCAAGTCCACCGTCACCAGAAAACCCGGCAATGCCATTACCAGCAATGGTAGTAATGACACCATCTGGACTAACTTTACGGATGCGGTTTTGAGAACGGTGAGAAATAAAGATATTCCCATCTGAGTCAGTTGCAATACCATCTACCAGCGTCAAGACTACGTCTGTCCCTAATCTGCCATCACCGATGGATGGGTACGGATATAGTTCTGACGCCTGAACCGACATAAGAACACACAACTTAAACACCAAAATAATTGGTACGATTAATTTTCCTATCAGAACCATAAGTTCAGTGTGGGCAACTCGCTTATCGCTAACCAAAATCTGCGTGTGTTAAGGATAGGCACTTTAGGCTACTTAAATTTAACGAATAATAATTTGAATTTTTTTCTTTTTCCGGTACTCAAAGGCAGTAATTGTTGTTTCTTCACTCAAGTGATTCTTCACCATATCCAGAGTTTCAAGATTCGGAAATGAGTTTGATTTAATCAGGGCTATTGCCCCTTTATCTGTAAGATTATTTTCACCAATATAAAAAGACTTTAGGTTAACGAATGGTTTTGAACGAGAAAACGCAAAAGCGCCCTCGTCTCCAATTTCGTTACGAAACACATTTAGTGTTTCCAATCTAGGAAATACATCCGGATTTGCCAAATAAACCGCTCCAACTGGAGTCACCATATTGTCGTTTAACATAAGAGTCTTCAACTGTTTAAAATTAGAAGACTTAACCATTAATTCCAAACTATCGTCCCCTATTTCATTTTTCCAGAGTTTGAGCATCTCCAGCCCCTTTATATAACTTGACTCGGAAAGTACTTTTAACCCCATATCTCCAATCATATTGCCCCATAGATCAAGGTGTTTGAGATTGACAGAGTGGGGCGATTTTGCAAGTGATTTCATTCCTGCGTATTTGATCTTGTTTCCTTGCAAAAGAAGTGTCTCTACATTCAAAAGCAGACTCATACCCGCCAAGACTTTAGCTCCACGAGTGCCGATATTCGTTCCACTTAAATCCAATGTCTTCTTATCTGCACTCAGCCTATCGCGTATCAACTCTTCAATGGGGCCAGCCGCATAACAAAAATTTGGAGCCACCCAAATAACCAGTGCCAAGAAAAGTGCGTATTTTAATTCTGACAAGGATTTTACAGGACAGGGAAACATCTACACTCAGCTCTAAAATTTATAATACTTGAGTAACTAGGTTAACAAATATTTAAATATGGTGAAGATTATTTTAATTCCAGCCTTAAAGGTTCCTGATATAGTCCCAGTAATTTTAGATACCCCTATCCGCTTTCTGTAATGGACTGGAATTTCCATAATACGCAAACCATGCTTTACTGCCTTTATTTGCATTTCAACTGTCCATCCAAAGTTTTTATCAACCATATGTATTTCTTCTAACGACTTGTAACGAATTGCTCGAAATGGCCCAAGATCAGTAAA
>ERZ651768.3754-NODE-3754-length-10074-cov-13.608082_pt1 | contig 10074 bp, 8 predicted proteins | sample MGYA00514754_ERZ651768 | MGnify/ENA metagenome assembly ERZ651768 | reverse complement strand
ATATCTTCCTTAGGGCTTATTTCCCCCTTGCTTTCCGGATCAATCAAAATGTCTTCTAGAATCAATGAATCCATTTTACTGCCTGCAGATACGGCAGAAGATGAATCTTGAGATTTTCGCACTGAATCACGAATTGCATCAACCCCTTGGCTATCCGGATGTGACTGATCCTGATTTTGTTGTTTGATATCTTTCAAATCGCTGTCAATACTGCTCATATCAAAAGCAAAGTTATCATTTTCCTTGTCTGGTTCAGCTCCGAAATTCTCATCTAAAGAGATGTATTGACTTATCTGCTCTTTTAACATTGATGCTTCAAAAGGCTTACGAAGCATCCCGTTAATCTTTAGTTCTCTCAATGCATCTTCGTTAATTTCGTCTTTGGCATTTACTAATAAAATTACAGGGATATTTTTAATTGCTGGATCTTCACGAATCTTGCGGCATGTCCTGTAATTGCGCTCACTGTCTGAATTACTGAGAAAAATTAAATCAGGATTCAGATTTTGAACCTGTTGGAAAAAATAATCCGGGTCTAACTCCTGATTGATAAAAACCGGACTGTCCTTCAGCGATGCAGAAATTACTGCCTGGATTTCGGGATTTTCCTCAAGTACGAGAATTAATTCGTTCATTCACTTCTCTAAGGCTTTCCATCCTATCACTCATATTAAGAAAAATAATCTCTGTATGATATTAATCAAGTGCTCACATGCAAAATAATGCCCTTATTTCTGCGCAAATAAAATCTACTCCTGTTTAATTACTTTGCACCTTATTTGAAGAAACCTTATCTTAGAATTTTTCATATGGAGAATTTTATCCATGATTGATTAAAAATTCAGTCTTACAAAATGATTTCAAAATACATTGCCTCAGAATTCATTCGCTATTTTCTGTTGTTTCTCAGTGCTTTTGTATTGATGACAATGATTGGGAATTTTTTTGGCAACCTTAGCGGAGTTTTTTCTGACTGGTTAAGTTTTGTGGAATTTCTTAAGGAAACAGCATTGTTGTTCCCTTTATTACTTGAATTGATTATACCAATAACTGTGTTATTGGCCACGGTTTCCACATTCAGTACATTTAACAAGAACGCCGAATTAACAGCTATGCGCAGCTCAGGTATTGGTGGCTGGAGACTGGCTTTCCCTGTATTAGCTGTTTCGGCATTGATTGCTGTTTTTGCATATTTAAGTCAGAATTATGTATATACATGGATGCATCAAACTTGGGTGAAACCTGATAATACTGCGCGCTTAATGCCCCTGTGGAAAGTAGGTGAGGAGCAAAGTATATTTTATTTTGGAGATCGTCGACAGGAGGGGCGTTTAAGTTCTATTACGTCTTTTCACTGGCAGAAGAATCCTTTTCAACTTGTGGAAAAGACAGAAATTGAAAGTGGCAAACAACAGGAAAAATCATGGGTTTTTCAAAATGTTCAGAAGCACTTTTTCCAGGATGAGAACATACAACTGAAGTATTTGGATCAATGGCAAATTGAAAAAGAGAAATTACCTACTGTACCCTTTGAAATACCAGCTTCACCTCATCACAAACCTATCTTTGATCTGTATGAGGATACTCTCAAACTTCAAAGCGAGGGTCAGGATGTGACACAGCATCGTGTTGAATTATTACAGAAAACTGCTTATCCATTTCAAATATTTATCATGGTTTTGATTGGTTTGGGGCTGTCTGCATCATATAACAGACGTGGAATGGCAGCAGAATCACTTGCAATAAGCTGCCTGTTGGGAATATTGTTTTGGATGCTCAATCAGATCTCTTTGGCAGTTGGGGGTGCGGGACTGATAACTCCATTTTTTGCAGCTTGGAGCGGAAATCTGATTTTCCTTGCACTGGCACTCTGTCTTATATCATATAACCGGGTGTAATAAAGTGCTTAGTATCGGAAAAAACAGGCAAAATCAAATTACTATGAAAAAATTGATTTCGTGAATTGCTGCGCATCAAATGGACGCAGGTCGTCTACTTGCTCACCCAAGCCTATGTATCGTACTGGTATGTCAAATTCGTTGACAATCCCGATAACCACTCCTCCCTTTGATGTTCCGTCTAATTTAGTGATTATTAACCCTGTTAATTCTGCTGCTTGCAAAAACTCTCGTGTCTGGAATATAGCATTTTGACCGGTAGTGGCATCCAGTACCAACAATACTTCATGCGGTGCGTCCGGAATCAATTTCCGAATAACCCTCACCATTTTTTTTAATTCTTCCATTAAATTCTTTTTTGTATGTAAACGTCCTGCAGTATCGCAAATTACTACATCATAATCACCGTCTATTCCTTTTTGCACAGATTCGTATATCACTGCAGACGGGTCAGTTCCTGCGTTCTTCTGGACAATATCACAATCAGCACGCTTGCTCCATTCGGCCAACTGTTCAATTGCTGCCGCGCGAAAAGTGTCCCCAGCACCCATCAATACTTTTTTACCTTGCTGGCGATATTGTGCTGCAATTTTTCCAATGCTTGTTGTTTTTCCAACTCCGTTAACACCAACAAAAAGCAAAATTAACGGCTTACGATCAGAAGTCCCCGGGACTTGATATTTTTTACTCATTATGCGCTGAATTTCCTGCTCAATTTCTGACTGCAGTGCTTGGGGATTATTTAATTCTTCACGTTCCACTTTTTTAGTGATTGCCTCGAGAATACGTTGTGTGGTTTCTGGCCCGATGTCAGAACTGATCAGGACTTCTTCCAAATCATCCAGTACTTCATCATTAATTTCTTTTTTACCTAAAACTGCATCGGACAGATTGTTTAGTATTTGTCTTCTAGTCTTATCTACCCCTGCGCGAAGGCGATCAAGGAAAGAATCTGATTGCTCAAGCTTTTCTGGGGGTTTTTGTGCATCAGTTAAATCTCGCTGTAAGACCTGAATACTTTGATTTTGTTCTTCCAAAGATGCAATTTGATCTTGTATAACTTTCTCACGTTGTTGGGCTTTTTCAAGCTGAGCGGCCTGTTTACTTTCCTGAAGCTTTTTCTCTTCTTTAATCCTCAAATCAAGTTCTTTGTCACGCTCTTTCTTTAGTTGTTCAAGATCTTTTTCATTCCGTGATTTGCGGCGAAGCAAAAGCCACATAGAAAAAATAAAAATAAATAGCAGGGCAATACAGACTGCAAAAATAAAGATTGTCATTTCATTTGATATTGGCACTCCTTTGTTAAATATTCTGCTGAACAGTAAATTAACCTCTTCAAGGAATGGAAATAATAATTGTTTGAATTCTTCTGCAAACATGTAAATTATTTTGCTTGTTTTTTTATTTCTTAGCTAAAATTTAAGGTGTCAATATATACTGTTTAATACAAATAAAGATTGATCTGCCTTATAACAAAATGACCTATTGTTCGACTGAAACTTTAAACAAAGCACAGAAAAAAATTGTTGCTCATAAAAATGGTCCGGCATTAGTAATTGCTGGTGCAGGTAGTGGTAAAACTCGAGTTATTACTCATCGGGTAGCACAACTTATTCATTCAGGTGTTCCTGCATCTTCAATACTTCTGCTTACCTTTACCAACAAAGCGGCTGACGAAATGACACAGAGAGTCGGAAAAGCCATCAATAATTCTACAGATCAAAATAAAATTATACACGGAACTTTCCATAGTGTGGGTAATCGTTTTTTAAGACAGCATGCAAAATTACTGGATTATAAGAATAATTTCAGCATCCTGGACACTTCCGATTCGAAAGACATGATTAAAGCAGCAATTGCAGAAACAATGGGTAAACCTGGAAAATTCTTTCCTAAAGCTGCAGTTTTGCAAAATTTATTTTCTCTGGCGTTCAATCGTAATGGCAGTCAAGATATGATTTTGACGGTACCTTATCATAAACGGAATTTCCACTTGGATCAGCTTATTTTTTCTGATTATCCTCATTTTGAAGAATACCTTGAAACAATTATCAAAGTATTAGCCACATACCGAAAAAAGAAAAAACGCGGACAAGTTATGGATTTTGATGATCTTTTGGAAAATTGGCTGGAATTGCTTGTGGTTAATGGGGAGGAACTTCCTCTTTGCAGGCAAATTAAGTATATTCTCGTGGACGAGTATCAGGATACTAACAAGGTTCAAGCTGAGATTTTATTATTACTATCCGGTCAACAAAATAATTTGATGGTCGTCGGCGATGATGCACAATCGATTTACAGCTGGCGCGGAGCTGATTTTGGAAACATGCTGGAGTTCCCGGAAAAATATAAAGCTGTGACTTACTATATGGAGGAGAATTATCGAAGTTCACCAGAAATATTAGACGCAGCAAACCGGAGCATAAATTATAACACACGTCAGTTTGAAAAAAACCTCTTTAGTTCGCTGCCAGTCGGAGAAAAACCTATAGTACATCATGTCTGGTCTTCTGAAGACGAGTCAGAGCTGGTGTTGAAAAGCATTTTAGGCTACAGGGACCAGGAGATCCCTTTGAACGAAATGAGTGTGCTTTATAGAAACCATGTACAATCTGCAGTTCTTCAAGTAAAACTTACACATGCAGGAATTCCTTTTGTCATTCATTCAGGGGTTAAGTTTTTTGAACAGGCTCACATAAAAGACATAACTGCATTTCTGAAAGTTCTTTATAATCCTCTCGATGAAATTTCATGGATGCGTTTACTTCGGCTGCTTCCTGGGATAGGTAATAATACTGCTTTCAGGATTTTCAGTGTTTTCCTGGATCAGCAGGCTGTCAGACTTACTAAAGAAAATGACTCTCTTAACAAATTGATACCTAAAAAAGCACTTCATAGTTGGAATGTTTTGCAGGAGTGTTTTCAAAAAATGCTTGAGGGAAAAATATCTCCGTCAAATATGATTGGAATTATCTATCAAAACTTTTATCGGGATGTACTTTTCAGCAGCTTTGAGAATGCCTTGCAGCGTGAAACTGATGTTCGTTATCTGGAAGAATTTGCAGTTAATTATGATAAACTGGAAACATTTTTAAACGAGCTATCATTGGTTGGTTCAAGCATATTGACTGATTTGGAATCTGAGCAGCATGATAATCAGGAGGCACTCACATTGACTACTATTCATCAGGCCAAGGGACTGGAATGGGATGTTGTAATTGTTATTGGCCTGACAGAAGGATTGTTCCCTCATCAACGTAGCTTGGAGACAGAGGAGCAAATTGAAGAAGAACGCAGGTTGTTTTATGTGGCCATGACAAGAGCTAAACGTCATTTACTTCTAACTGCACCTCTTATATCTTCAAGTTATTTCAAGGGTGCCAGTCAGCGTTCTCGTTTCATTTCCGAACTTCCAGATGGATCAATCAATAAAGTTGTTCATAAACTTGATGATTACTCCTATATAACCAGAAGGAGTAGCACTCAATTTTATTTTTAAAAATAATTATTCCATGTTTAATTTTTCAAGTTTTGGACGGATGATATAAGTGCAATAACCTGCATCAGGGTTCTTTTTATAATAGTCATGGTGGTAATCTTCTGCCGGGTAAAACACGTCAAGTTCATGGATTTCCGTAACTATTGGATTATCAAAGAAACCTGAAGAGTCGGCATCTATTTTTGACTTGTGTGCTATCGATTTTTGGTTCTCATTTTCATAATAAATTACAGAACGATATTGTGTACCAATGTCACCTCCCTGGCGATTAAGAGTAGTAGGGTCATGACATCTCCAAAACCATTCAAGTAAAGTCTCGAAACTTGTTTCTTTTGAATCAAAATTTATTTTTACTACCTCAGCATGAGAGGTTTCTCCAGTGCAAACCTGCTCGTAAGTAGGATTTTCCACGTTGCCACCTGCATAGCCAGAAACAACAGATTTTACACCCTCCAGTCTTGTATAGACTGCTTCTAAACACCAGAAGCAGCCGCCGCCCAAAGTTGCTGAGTCTAATTCTTCCATGAGTTCTCCTTCAGTAGTGAATATGATTTTAGATTTCGCCCAAAAAAATGACTAAAATATAAATTTAATGCCTGATCCAGCTCTTTCAAATTATTTTGTGTTGGTTTTATTTTAAATCCATTTTTCCTTCCAGACTGGCTATTATATAAAAATGACAGACTGCCTGGATGCAAAGCAACAGTATAAGTACTATTGATGCAACAGTCTGGGCAGCGTATCCCTCCTTGAATTGCGTCCAACTGGTACGCTACTGAATATTTAGTTGACATTAATTCTCCTGAATTCCTCTTCCATAAAAAATTTTCACATACTGTGCATGATATCAAACTTGGTGAGATGCCAAGCAGTTTGAGCAATTGCATTTCAAAATTAAGTTTTATTTCTGCACAATTGTCAAATTCTGAAAGTTGAGAAATTGTCCGTTTAAGCAGGTTAAAATAATCTTCAGATTCAACCACAGGAATTTCACAAAAAAGCAATAATTCAGAGAGATAGCAGGCATGGAGAAATTTTGAGTAGTTTTGACGTATTTGAGCATGGCTTACCAGTAATTCACATTTTCGAATCCTGACAAGTTCAGCACCTGTTTTTATACTAAACTCAAGATGATTTGTTACAAACAGTTCTGTTTTTGCAGAATTTCCTGAGCGGGTACTTTTTCCTCCATGTAGAACTCCTGCTATTTTACCTGCTTCAGGAGTCAGGAAGGTCAAGATACTGTCATTTTCCTTAAAATCCATTGTTTTGAGAACAATTCCATCTGTCTCAATTACTTTCATATAGAGGTTAGTTCAATATTTCTTCTTCCTGCAGTAGCGTTTTTGCTTCATTCAATGCGTCTTCTGAACGTTCTTGGCGGATTGCAATTAAAAATCGAATGGCATGATTCAATTCACTCCATTTTTCGTTCAAGTGCGGACCATTTTCTTTAGTTCCAAAGTATGTTTTTTTATCCTTGTTTGTAATTGAAGGAATGTTTACTTGACCTAATACCTTGGATGCTTCTTCAAGCTGATTTCCTTGGTAAAGCAGTTTTGCGTAGAGAAGCGAAGCAGGAATAGCTCTTTGCCGTGATTTGTGAATACCACCAATGATTTCCAGAATTTGTTCTTCAGCTCCACTTTGTCGATAAACCACTTCCAAGGTTTCCAGCAATTCAGGATTGGCGGTGTTTTCAAAAGCTTTTTTCAGCACTTTAGCTGCCTCCAAAAACATGCCTGATTTTTGTAATTGGTTAGCTTCCCCTATAGCCTCAAAAGGTTTGTCATTTTTTCTGTCTCTTTTTTTAGAAAGATAGCGGAAAGACCAGTTTTTAAGGAACTTTGGATCCTGGCGAATTGCTTTTTGTATATGATCTTCATGCTCCTTTGATACATTATAAGTTATTAAACTCCCACTGTAATTGTTCAGCAGTTCTTTCTCCTGCTCAACGCATGCAACCCAGTTTTGTCTGACTATATGAACCTGGCGCAGACCTGTCAATGCATCAGGATGTCCCGGATAAATCCTGAGAATCTCATGACTTAATCTCTCAGCAAGATCCCATTCGCTAAGTTCGCAAGCCAGTTTTAAATAAGGTAATAAAACCTGCAAATTACCCTGATATTTATTTCCCAGTTCAGCAAAACTATTAAGCATTTCTTCAGCATTTTTTTCGTAACGCAACAGTTCGAGATATTGTACTCTAATTGACAATGGTGTTTCCTGGTTGTCCAATTTGCTGAAGTTTTTTCTCACTTGTTTAGGATCACGCAGTAATGATGCGTTTTCGAAATTTTGAGTTAACTGAAGTTTTTTATTGTCTTTATAACGTGAAAATTTTCCGAGGAAGCTTTGCACAAATCTTTGAGGATGAGAAATGAATTGCCATATCTCTGTTATCACCCAACCTGCTACAAATGATCCTGCAAGCACCATCCATACGGATAACTGGATCGAAAAGTTGCCAAATAAATTAAGGGTTACACTATGACTGTTTTGCATGGCAAAATAGCCCATACTCCCCAAAAGCAGCAATGCGAATGCAATTAATATTAATCTTTTCATAGTGTGATTTAAGATTATGTGAACAAATTCAGATCAATAGTTATGGTATGGTTCTCCACGAATTATTGTGAATGCCCGATAAATTTGTTCCAATAAGAATAACCTCACCATTTGATGTGTAAAAGTCATTTCAGAGAGACTCAAATATTGTATCCCTGAAGGCAGTATAGATTTGTCTATACCATATGCCCCGCCAATAAAAAAATTTACTCTGGATATTCCAAGCGACATTTGTTTTTCAAACCATTGTGCTAAACCTTTTGAGGTCTGCCTTTCCCCGTTTTGATCCAGGAAAATGTTCAATTCAGATGCATCCATTTTTTTCATCATATTTTCAGTTTCCTGCCGGCGCCACTGAATTACAGTTCCTGAGCTGTATTGTGCAGGCTTGATTTCATCAGAATCAATTTTGATGTAATGGGAGAGCTTTTTAATATATGCATTGATACCACTTATCAAATAAGGCTCCTGAGTTTTACCAATCCAAATCAAACGAATGCTTCTCATTAAAACAGTTATATTGACACATTTGGTGTAGACGAATTAATACGTATGTGCTGAATAATATGGCAGTCATCAGGTAAAAGACAACGCAAAAACATCTACAAAAATGGATTGTGATTGTCAGAAAATCAGCTATCTTTTAATGTGTTCTAATTAATGTAATTGCAGACTGTGTCATGCTGTATCCCAACTTTTTAAATTGAATTCGAATGTCATATGAAAAAGCAAACAAGTCTTTAAAATTTGGGGAGAGCAGTGTGCTTGAAGAGCAGTTGCTTTACCAAGGACGCTGGTCAAACCTGGTGGAATTCAGCTATGAAGATGAAAAAAAACAAATACGTAAATGGGAAGGATTGCACAGGAAAAACAACGCTGAGGCAGTTATTATTATCGCCAAGATGGAACCTTCTGAACGGTACATAATAATTCGTCAGTTTAGACCTCCTACAAATTCATACATATTAGAATTCCCAGCGGGGCTCGTTGATAGGGGAGAGACTCGTGACCAAACTGCGATTCGCGAACTTTCTGAAGAAACAGGTTATGTTGGAGAAGTTGAAAAGATTAGTCCAAGGTTATACTCATCTCCGGGAATTCTTTCGGAAGCAGTGTCTTTTGCACATATGCAGGTAGACGAAAATCTGCCTGACAACCAAAGGCCAAAAGCTCGAAATGAACCAGGGGAATTTATTACAGTTTTCAAGAAATCAGTGGATGAAATTTTAGAATTTTTCAACCAGGAGTTTAGTCGCGGTGTTAAATTTGACGTTAAGCTTTACTCTTATTTTCTAGCACAAGGAGTCTTGTAATTCATTCTCCATCACGAAAAATGAGTGATCTTACAGGAGCTGAAAATTCACACATAGCATTACCACCGGTCATGGGTGCTGATTACTCTGAAGTTGAGGTCAGTATCAAAGACTTTGAGGAAATATTTTTATCAACTCCGGAATCTGTAAAGCTTTTTCAGATCTGGTTTTCAAAGCAAAATGATCCTGATGAAGCAAATGCTTTTTTAAACAAACTAAAATATTTTTCTTTAAGCACTTCTACCATAATGGCTCTGTTTCTGTTTATGCTTTATCAGAAAGAAGAGGACATACCAACTGAAATCATTAAAATGAATCCGGATAGTTCCGGTATAATACTTTCTGAATCAATTCAGCTTTACCACAGGCTGCTTAAGGTACATCGCATACCATTTTCTCCGAAAAAAAAATTACAGGCTGAACTGGCTATTCGAATGTTATTAACAATGATGACAGACGTGCAGTTGCTGACTGTATTCCTAGTGTTACAGCTCCAGAAACTGGAAAGTTTGATGTCCCTTTCTAAGGATGAGCAGGAAGCAACATCATGGACAGCTCTCCATATATACGCACCTTTGGCCGGAAGATTAGGAATTTTTTGGATAAAATCAGAGCTGGAGGACCGTGCGTTTCGTTATCTTGAATACGAAAATTATCAGAACTTAAAGAAAAAAATTGCCCGGAAACGTTCTGAACGCTCTGACAGTGTTGAAAGGATTTCGAACAATATTCAGAAAATGCTGAATCAGGCTGGGATTTCTCATGAAGTTCAGGGCCGTTACAAACGTTTTTA
>ERZ651768.3753-NODE-3753-length-10075-cov-3.820564_pt1 | contig 10075 bp, 10 predicted proteins | sample MGYA00514754_ERZ651768 | MGnify/ENA metagenome assembly ERZ651768 | reverse complement strand
CCGGCACCTTTTAAGCGACCCACCGATGCATCATCGTTGACTGCAACGACAAGTCGGTCAGCTTCTCGAGCAGCGCCTAACAGGTAGCGCACATGGCCAACGTGAAGGACGTCAAAACATCCGTTGGCAAGTCCAACCGTTTCACCAGCTGCTCGATACTCCGCGACGCACTTTACCAATGCATCCAACGTAATAATTTCTCCCACAATCCCTCATGCTTACTTTTTTAATGGTCCGTTGCTTTCAACTACCCACCAGAAAAATCGTGATCGGATTTTACAGCGGCCCGAAGTTCATCACTCGAGACTGTCGCAGTGCCACGCTTCATAACGACTATACCTCCAGCGTAGTTCGCAAGTCTTGCGGCCTCATAAATTGAGGCGCCCGCGGTAAGTGCCAGTGTGATAGTTGCAATAACCGTATCACCGGCTCCAGTCACATCGGCAATCTCGTCGGTCCCAAAAATTGGAATTTCTACAGCAGGCTTCGACTTCTCAAACAACAGCATCCCCCGACTCCCACGCGTGACAAGAACTGACGCCATCTGGGTGCGTTTTAGTAACGCTCGCCCTGCCCGTTTGAGAACGGCATCGTCGTCGACGTGTACATCGAGTAACGCTTCAATCTCTGATTCGTTCGGTGTGCAAGCTGTAAAGCCTTTAAAGGCAAGGAGGTTATACCTGGAATCTACTAGAACTGGAATTGGCCGACGGCGCTTCGAACGACCGTGGACGGCTTTTAGTACCGAAGCGGCGAGTGTTGACGTCACTAGTCCTGAACCATAGTCAGAAAAAATGACACCATCACAATCCCGTACGGCACGCAAAACTGATCGACTGAAGGAACGATGGAATGCAGCGTCCAAGTTGAGAGTGGGCACACGATCTATACGCACAACTTGTTGCTTGGCCGAATGCGCACCGCCAGCGAGAATTCTGGTTTTTGTTGGCGTCAAATGTTTGGGCAGTTTAACTAGACCTTTGCTATTCACACCTGGAGCAAAACCCGCAACGGTGCGCCGGCCCGCTTCGTCACGACCTATGAGCCCGAAGATGTCGATCTGTCCACCGAGTGTGGCTACATTATTTGCTGCATTGCCAGCTCCTCCGGGGACGATCTGAGTGGAGTCGTAAGAAAGAATTAAAACTGGCGCCTCACGCGATACTCGTGAAATTCTTCCAGAAATAAATTCGTCAGCGATAACATCACCTATCACGACGATACGACGATTTGCCAGTCCGTCAATGAGTTCCAGAAATCTGGTCATGCGATCTTGATTTCCTGGAAGTGCTTGAACTGGTGGAAGTGGATACATGAAAAACCTTTTCTCGCCTACATGGTCACGTGGAGTGTCGCAAAATCCAAGCAACAGCAGTCATCAATTCTGGAGCTGTGTAAGCAACTTCAACGTCATCAGTCAGTTCTCTTGCTGTAGTTTCACCATAACCCGTCCGAACCAGCAAACTTCTCGCGCCGACCGCTTGCCCGAGCCGCAGGTCACTCAATCTATCGCCAATGACGAAAGAATGGCTTAGTTCCAACTGTAACTCCTGAGCAGCCTTCCAAAGCATCCCAGCCTTAGGCTTGCGGCAGTCGCACTCAGAACGATACGCCTCGACGGACGCCTCTGGGTGATGCGGGCAATAGTAAAACTTGTCGATCGTAGCGCCCCCATCACTGAATTTTTGATCGAGAAATCGATGGGCTTCATCAATAAAGTCTTCGTCGAAGAGGCCGCGTGCAACACCAGCCTGATTGGTTACTACAACGACCTTGAAACCAGCTCGGTTGAGTAACTTAACTGATTCTATACTCCATGGGTACAGCACGATACGATCAAGATGACTGAGGTATCCCACTTCCTCAATTAAAGTACCGTCACGATCGAGAAACACCGTCGGCGCAAGGTGAGTTCCGCTCACGAAATTGCCTCGACCAGTTGTTGTTCAAGCGCTTCAATGACTCGGTCGCTAGAAATTCCAGACATGCACCGATGATCAATTGGACACTCACGGAGTAAGCAAGGCCGACACCGAACCGGGTTTACAAGAATGGTGTGTCGACCAAGTGGCGATGTTTGAAACTCATCAGAAGAACCAAATACGGCTGTGACAGGAATGTCCAACGCAGATGCTAGATGCATGGCACCCGAATCATTTGACAAGAACACTTGACATTGCGACACAATCCCGATTAACGCGGAAATGTCCGTCATGCCAATAAGATTTACAAATTTCTGAGAACGCATAGGCGTCTTCTGGCCGTCATGGTCAAGCGTCAGTAAGGCGGATTCTATCGCACTTCCAGCATCACGATCAGCGTTGCTACCTACCAGTACGCAAGTCGCATCAATTGATCGGTAAAGGCGCAAGATAACCTCAGCAAATCGTAATGGAGACCACCGTTTCGCATGTCCGTAGGCAGCACCTGGCGCTATACCGATAAAAGGCCCACTGTCTCTTGCAACATTGCGACGATCAAGCAAGTCAGCACCCAACACCTTCATATCTTGGGAAGGTATTAGTCGAGGATTTGTCTTGTTCGAATCAATTCCAAGACCACGAACAAGATCTTCGTAGTAGTTCACCTGATGACGCTGACCTGTTCCTTCGTGTTTGAGTTTTCGAATTGCGCGTGACAGGAGCCATCCACGGAAATCCGACTTATAACCCCACCGTTCTCGTACCCCAGCACGATAAAGGACCCACGCCGAGCGGAATGAATTCGGAAACAAGATTGCGGTGTCAAAATTTTCTTTAGCAATTGTCGTAATCTCTTGCTTTGTTTCGATAAAGCCATGACCGGACAAACCGATAATTTCATCGATCCCCTCAACCGCCTTGAATAACGGTGCTAGCGCTACTGGAGCCGCCACACACAAGGTCGCCGATGAAAAATGACGCCTGATCGCAGTAGTGGCCGGCAACGCCATAACGATGTCGCCTAGCCAATTCGGAGTTCTAATCAGAACACGCATTTCAGTCCCAGTAATCTCCTGTTACAGATCAGGCAACTCGTCCTTGACGAAGTTGTTTTGACCTGAGGTAGCCGACTTCCCATCGGAGCTCGTCGTTGGAGATGCACTTATCGTCTGATCCGGGTTCGGCTCGCCATCACGCCATCGTCGATGCATCCACAACCACAAATGAGGATGTTGATGAACGTACGTCTCAAGCACATTGGTACATCGCTGCGTAAACGCTTGCATCTCCTTATCACTGTTATCCTCTGGAGGCTCAACAGCGTGCTCATAAATCATCTGGTAACGCCCGCCCTGAAGAGGAAGTGCAAATAGTGGGATCACCTTTGCTCCAGTGCGCGCGGCCAGCGCAGCCAGAGCAGAAGTCGTCGCCGCGGGTCGATTAAAAAAATCAACAAAGATGGCATCCCTGCCCTGTATGTGCTGATCAATTAACATGCCTACTCCACCCCCTTCGGCAAGTTTACGCAGCACCCGCCGAAGAGAACCACGCCGATAAATAACTGAGTTACCTGTGGAAGTCCGAATAGTCTCCAAATACTCGTTGAGAAAAGTATTGTCTAATGGTCGCGCCAGAACGGCCATCGGTTGAAACCGTAATGCATGTACTAACGCCTGTAACTCCCAGCATCCGAAATGTCCGGTGCAAAATAAAATTCCTCGGCCTTCTGTCTGAGCTTGCTCAACATGTTCACTCCCAATGAACTCAACCCGTGCACTCATTTGTTCAGGTGAAAACTTCCAGAACTTTAAGAGATTTAAAACCACCTGCCCAAAATGCACAAAAGTAGCACGTGCACAGGCTCGGCACTCCTGCTTGGATTTTAAAGGAAACGCAGCTTGCAAATTCTCGTGGGTCAGACGACGATGCGGTCCATCAACTACATAGAACACCCAACCCAGTGCACCACCACACCAATCGAGCACGGTCCAAGGCAGTACTGCAACTACGCTTGCCACACATTGGACAATGAAGTACTCCAGGCGATCAGAAAAACTGCTCTTACGGCGCACCATCCGTTTGCTTTCTTTTTTCACGCGTTGCGGCTAACTGTGAGGTAATCCACGACAGAAATTCCCCTTCTTCTTCGATTTCAATCTTGAGCGGAACAATCGCAACATTAAACGCAAATGGCTGGTAACGCTCTAATCTGACGTAATCTTTTTCTGTCGTTAAGACGAGGTCAATGCGTAAAGCCCTGACGAGTTCAGTGATTTTCACGATGTCTTGCTGGGTGAATTCGTGATGATCAGAAAATGCTAAGGTCCGAACTACTATGCCGCCAAATGTTCCTATCTCAGAGAAAAATCGATCTGGCTTGGCAATACCGGCGATAGCAAGGATACGACTCGACACCGATAATGGCACAGGGCTTTTCCCAGAGTCTGTCGATCTAGGAACGTCCAATACCCGCTGCATTTGGTAGATCCGTGATAGCTGCAACGTGTCTATAATCGACTTTCCTGTTCCGGACATATCCCCTGAAACAAGCAACGCGTCAGCTCTTGCGGCAGTTTCCAAAGGTTCGCGCAACGTACCAAACGGAAGCACCTGTGGATCCTCAAACTCATCACTGTGCATCACGAGTAAATCAATATCACGGTCAAGCTGTAAGTGTTGAAATCCGTCATCGAGCAGGTGAACGGAGCAACCGAGTCTCATTTCAGCAAGTCTGCCTGCCAAATAACGATCTGGCGCAACGACAACCCTGACACCATCCAGATTACGAGCAAGCATGAGAGGCTCGTCTCCGGCACGAGCAAGCGGAGCTTGTACACCCTCCTCGTCACGGACCACGACAACTCCGTCAGCAGAATCTTTCCGTCCATAACCTCGACTCAGAATGGCTGGGCGCTCACCTCCGCCCGCAAGCAATTTGGCGAGGTGTGCTACCACAGGTGTCTTTCCACTGCCACCAACCGACAAACTCCCAACGCTGATAACTGGGCAGGCAAGCCTCCGCCGAGCAGTCGCATGTCGGTCGTACCAGCGACGACGTCGCTTAACAATTTCACCGAATAGTGAACTCAGTACATTCAAAGTATTGGTCTACGAGTAATAAGAATGGGATTTCATGTTGTTCTAAGATGTCCCAGTTCCGTTGACGATACGAAATGAACGCTACGAGATAGCAGTTTGATCATCGCTCGGCAGCAGCATTGATATTACATCTAACGTAGCATCTTTAGCCCCACGGTTGGCTTCGACCAGGGTACGCGCAGAAACTCCAAGGCCAGCCTGCCGAACGGGATCGGCGAGGAGCTTAACTAGCATGTCTTCCAATTCTTGACCCGATTGAACTTGGCATGCTGCTCCATTTTCGACAAACGTATCTGCAATTTCCTGAAAATTCTCCATGTGAGGACCAAAAAGAATCGGCTTACCAAACACCGCCGGCTCAAGAATGTTGTGCCCGCCAGCAGTAACAAGGCTTCCTCCAACAAAAACAACGGTGCCCACTTCGTACACGCGCGCGAGCTCTCCGATAGTGTCTAGAATCACGACATCTACTCTAGGTTCGCAATCAATCGTTAAATCACTCCGTCGCATTGTTTCAAATCCAGCCTGCTCGCTTAACTGCACAACAGCCATGAATCGCTCTGGGTGTCTCGGAGCGATGATCAAGAGTGCGTCAGGATTGTTTCTCTTAATTCTACTAAAGGCACGTAAGACTGAGGACTCTTCCCCTTTCAGCGTACTCGCAGCAATGACGACCAGTCGCCCATCAGTGATCCGAAAGTGTCGCAAAACTCGATCACTCGCTGGCAAGCCACTGCGATCCGACATCCCCTCAAGTGAATCAAATTTAAGGCTACCCGTTACAGTTACCCGAGTAGAATCTGCGCCAAGCTTGATTAGCCGGCGTGCTGTTTCCTCGCTCTGAACACAGAATCTGTCAATGTACGCAAGCACGTGTCGAAACAATGGACGGATTAATCGATACCGAGGGTACGAACGTGACGAGATTCTGCCATTAACAAGAATGGTCTTTACACCCCGTTGACGACACGCACGCAAGAGGTGTGGCCAAATTTCAGTATCCATCATGATAAAGAGACGCGGCCGAACCAGGCTAAGCGTACGATTTACAATGAAGCCCAGATCAAACGGAAAATAAAACACACCATCAACTTCACGAAGGTCTTGGCGTGCTAATTGCTGACCCGTCATAGTGGTCGTCGACAAAAAGATACGAAGACCGGGATACGTCGCACGGAGCGCGGGAACCACTGCACGTGCCGTCAACACCTCACCTACTGAGACTGCATGAATCCAAATGGACGCTTCCCCATCCAAATTGAATGAAAGGGGTAAATACCCCATTCGCTGCCAGAAACCGCCAACATATTTGCGATACCGTAATGCCTGGTAGGCAAAATATGGTGACACTACAGCGAAAAACGCCAAGGTTAAACAACTGTACGCGAAGTACATGGTGGGAGTGCGCTCGCGCGGAGTATAGCCTGCAGTTTGACGCTACGCAAGAGCGTTAATTACAATAAATACAGACAAGGAAGAGAACCTGATTCTCAAGAATCAGCCACTGCCACAGGAGACAAGTTGATGAGCATTCGCGTCGGAATCAACGGCTTTGGTCGAATCGGCCGAAACATCATGCGCGTCACAATGGGAAGACCCGATATTGAAGTTGTCGCGGTCAATGATTTAACCAACACCGATACGCTTGCTTACCTTTTAAAGTATGACTCTGTCATGGGCAACTTGCCGTCGTCTATTGAGGCGACTGACGGGGCCATCGCCATCGATGACACTCGTGTACAGGTCCTCTCCTCTAAGGACCCCTCACAACTGCCTTGGAAAGACCTCGGTGTTGATATCGTGCTGGAATCAACTGGCCTATTTACAAAACGCGACGATGCCAGCAAGCATCTAGCGGCTGGAGCTAAACGTGTCATAGTAACCGCGCCAGCCAAGAATCCTGATGTAACTGTGGTGCTTGGAATTAATGCAGATTCTTATGACCCCGCAACACACCGAATTATTTCAAATGCCTCATGCACCACGAATTGTCTTGCACCAATAGCAAAAGTGCTGCACGAACATTTCGGGTTAAAGCACGGTTGGATCACGACGGTTCACTCCTATACCAACGACCAACAGTTGCTCGACCTGCCGCATAAAGATCTTCGTCGTGCCCGTGCTGCGGCAGTCTCCATGATCCCAACAACGACCGGTGCGGCCATCGCCGTCGGTGAAGTACTGCCTGATCTTAAAGGTAAACTGGATGGTATCTCTGTGCGGGTTCCTACACCCAACGTGTCGATTGTTGACTTAGTGGGAACATTAAACCGTAGTACGACAAGTGAAGAAATTACCGATGCCTTTCGAGAGGCCGCAAGTGAGAATTTAAAAGGCATATTGGAAGTCTCAGACAATGAACTTGTTTCGGTGGACTTTAAAGGTAATCCTCATTCGTCAATCGTTGACGCGGCCTATACAAAAGTTATGGATGGCAACTTCGTGAAATTACTATCCTGGTACGACAACGAATGGGGATATTCCAACCGTTGTGTCGACCTCGTGGAGTTTATCGCCGCGAAAGGTCTGTAGGCATTTAATGGCCACGGGCTCGTATTGCAAAAACAAACGATCACCGACCTCGACCTTGCTGGTAAGCGCGTCCTTATTCGCGTTGATTTCAATGTCCCGATCAAGGATGGCGTAATTAGCGACGACACACGTCTTCGCGCCTCCCTCGGAACAATTCAATACGCATTAGCGCAGGGCGCAACCCTCGTGCTTGCTTCGCATCTCGGTCGTCCGAATGGAACACCGAGCGATACATTAAGTCTGAAGCCCGTCGCTGATCGACTTGAGAAACTATTGAATCACCCTGTATTTTTTTCACCCGAAACGATCGGCACTGCTGCCATCGAGACTGTCCTTGAAGCCGGCAGTGGAGGAATCGTGCTTTTAGAGAATTTACGTTTTCACTCAGGGGAGGAGAAAAATGACCCTGAGTTCGCAAGAGAACTTTCTTTGCTAGCAGATATCTTCATTAATGATGCATTTGGAGTCGCACACCGAGCTCACGCCTCCACTGAGGGTATTGTCAATTATCTTAATCAGTCGGCTGCCGGTCTACTAATGACTGATGAATTAAATTATTTAGGTGATGCGTTATGGAAGCCAAAGCGTCCGTTCGCTGCGGTTCTTGGTGGTGCAAAAATTTCAGGCAAGCTCGAAGTCGTTCAGAATCTTCTTTCCCAGGTTGATGCGGTTTTCATTGGTGGGGCCATGGCTTACACCTTTCTTAAAGGGCGTAATATTCCGATCGGTCGTTCACTCGTGGAAGACGAATTGGTTGATATAGCTGTCGGCCTTATGAAAGATGCGGAAGCCAAGAATGTTCGCTTTGAGTTGCCTGTTGATCACGTGGTTTCAGAACGGTTTGATACAGCTGTCGCGATGGACACGCTTGCAGTCGGCGATGTAAATATCGGACAACGTCTTGGCGTTGATATTGGCCCCGGTACAGTGAGCCACTATGCACTAGGTTTAAGAGACGCTGGGACGATCATCTGGAACGGTCCCATGGGAGTATTCGAAACACCAGCCTTCTCAACTGGAACAAGAGGGTTAGCACGTGCCGTCGCTGACGCATCAGGTGTTACGATCGTAGGCGGCGGTGATTCAATCTCAGCGGTAAGACAAGCCGGAGTGTTGGATCAGATTACGCATGTTTCAACAGGTGGTGGAGCCGTTTTAGAATTTCTTGCTGGGAAAACACTGCCTGGACTCGCCGCACTTCCAGATCGAATCACGTCAGATTTCTAGAAAGGACAATGCAGTGCGCACGCGACTTCTAATTGCGAACTGGAAAATGCATAAGACCTCTTCCGAAGCGCTTTCGTACGTCCGTGATTTCCGAAAATTGATTATGCAATTCCACGACGTTGAAATTGTTATTGCCCCACCGTTCACTGCAATCGGTGTCGTCGCTGAGGCCATAAAAGGGACAGCGCTAGAGGTTGCAGGGCAGGACCTGCATTGGGAAAAACAGGGAGCGTTCACTGGTGCTATCAGTGCCACGATGTTGAAAGAGTCTGGCGCAAACTGGGTCATCCTAGGACACTCGGAACGCCGTCATGTTTTCGGTGATTCAAATGAAGCCGTCAACCGGAAATTGTCCGCAGCGTTAACCGCTCGCTTGAAACCGATCGTGTGTATTGGTGAAACGCTGGATGAGCGGAAAAATGGAAAGACATTCGAAGTCCTCAAGCGACAAATCGCCAAATGCTTGGAGGGCTTGGCACCCGAACAAATCTCCACAATAGTTTTGGCATACGAACCTGTTTGGGCTATTGGAACAGGCCAAAATGCCTCACCTGAGCAAGCCGGCGAGGTGCACAATTTCGTCCGGGAACATCTGAAGGAAGGATACGGAAACGACAGCGCAGAAGGCTGCAGAATTATTTATGGTGGCAGCGTCAAACCTGAGAACGCAAGCAGGCTCGTTTCGCAACCCAACGTCGACGGTGTCCTCGTTGGTGGCGCGGGTCTTGACCCGACGAGCTTTTATGAGATTATCGCAAGAACTCGAGAGGCCGAAGTATAATAGAAGAATACGATGTATTACGCACTGTTAGCTGTTTACGTGTTGGTCTGCCTCCTGCTGCTGCTCGTGGTTCTTCTACAGCAAGGCAAGGGGGGTGACATGGCGAGTGCATTTGGTGGCAGCGGCAGCCAAACGGCGTTCGGCGCACGTGGAAGTGCTACAGTCTTGACCAGGGCAACGACCGTACTGGGTGTAGGATTTATCTTGGGCGCTCTGGTGCTGGCCATTATTGGCCGGCAAGGGCCCGGCTCCGTTGTGAGTGGCATTGAAGGTCCAGCACCATTGGACATATCGGGTTCACCAGCGCTACCGTTAGAAACGACTGTCCCGAATGATGAACCAGCAACCCCGGGAACGACGCCGACAACCACAACGCCAACACCTCAAGAACCCTAATCGCATGAATACGACGATTCGTTCTACTTCATTCATGCAAGGTAGTCCACACGCGGAAGTGGCGGAACTGGCAGACGCACCAGCTTGAGGGGCTGGCGGTGGCAACATCGTAGGGGTT
>ERZ651768.3752-NODE-3752-length-10078-cov-2.970003_pt1 | contig 10078 bp, 8 predicted proteins | sample MGYA00514754_ERZ651768 | MGnify/ENA metagenome assembly ERZ651768 | reverse complement strand
TTGGGGAAGGTCCACCTCTTTGCAGTGTTCCAGAGTGGTCAAGAACCCGCCCTCGGAAAAGTCGAAGGAGTGGTTGTTGGCGGTGGTGACCGCGTTTATACCCATCCACTTCAGTTCTCCCAAGTTACGGGGATCGGACCTCGTGTAGGTCGCCCCGCTCCATTGCCAACTGCTTTCGTAGTCGTGGAACAGCATCTCCAGATTCACCACCGAAACGTCGGCAGCCCTCAATATCTCGATCAGCTCGAGGAATTTGGGCTCGGTGAAGGACTGCATCCGCCTGGTAATCATCGCGTCGCCGCCAACGGCGATGGAGATGTCTCTTTTCTCAGCGTTGTAAATCATGTTGCCTCCTAAGATGGACACTGGGATGGCGCCGGGACTAGTCTCAGGCGTCAGGTGGGCCGATTATACCACCGGCGTGCGGAGTTTGGGTGGGGTGTCCAGAGGGGTGTATCGACGCGGAAATATGGGGATTGCTGTTGAGTGGAAAATCAGTGACGCGGCAACGTCTGGGATTCCGGCTTGGATACAGGCAGAGGATTCCCCCTCTCTCCGTCAATGCTCGGAAGCCTGGCGATGTAAAGAAGTCTGGGACTGAGAGTCAACGGGTCAAGGAATTAATATCATGCGACGAACGAAGACGGAGTACACGCCAGCGAATAGCTCTAAGAACTGCGCTCCGATGGATCTGAACATGCCCATCATGGATGGGTTCCAAGTGCTGCACAAGCTGAAAAGCAATCCAGAGACCGAGCATATCCCGGTGATTATCTTGACCGCCAGGATAGACATCGAATCGGAGCGCCGGTGCCTGCAGGCGGGGGTTACTGACTATATCAAGAAACCCTGGGATCCAGCCGAACTCCAGGAACGGATCGCCATCATCGTCGGCGCTAGGGAACTGGAACGTGAGGGCTACGTAACGAAATCGGCCAAGTCGGGAGACAAGTGGGGGGAGCTACCCGTTCCCGAAGTGTTCTTAGAGGCGCATCAACGATAATTTCCCTAGGTGAAAAGGACCTCCCTTTTCGCCCAGATGTTAAAATCCCCTGGAGATGGCCCAAGGTTGGCTATCGAGCCCTGTATTCAAGGCGAAAAGGGAGGTACAACATTGCCGGTCACCAAGCTTGAGATAGCCGATCGAAGTCAGTTCGCTCATGGAGAATCCTTCGGAGAGACCGGTTCTTACGAACTGATCGAAGGAAAAGTCCATTTCGCGGTGGATCCTCTCAATCCCCGGAACCAAGTCATCACAGATCTGGACCTTGCGCCTCGAGACTCGGCGGGCAAGGTCGAGATGTCCGCCGACTTTGCGGTACTTAAACCCTCTGAACTTGGCCGAGGCAATCGGAGGTTGTTGTTCGACGTGGTGAACCGGGGCGGTAAAACTGCCTTTGGCTTCAACAGTATTCCTTCCATCGAGGATCCAACGGCGCCTTTGGCGCCTGGCAACGGGTTCCTGATGCGCCATGGCTACACCGTCGTCTGGGGCGGTTGGCAAGCAGATATGCCGGATGTTCCTGGCTTGATCGGATTGCAAGCTCCGCAAGCCATCGGCCCCGGCGGCCCCTTGGCTGGGAAGATTCTCTGCCAATTTCAGTCAGATATCCCGGTACAGAGTTTTCTGCTATCCCATCGTGGGCATACGCCTCATCCTCCGGCGGACCTGGACGACCCGGACGCCACACTAATGATCCGCGATCACCCCAACGACCAGGCGGCGCCCATCGACCGGGGAGATTGGTCTTTCATCCGCTCCGAAGACGCCAAGGCGGGTTCCGAACCCAGCCACATATACATGCCGTCGGGCTTTCTGCCGGGCAAGATTTACCAGTTGGTGTACGTATCCAAGGGAAGCACCATCGTAGGCCTGGGCCTCGCCGCGGTCAGAGACGTAGTGTCCTTCTTGAAATACGCTGATGGCGATGCGGGTAACCCCTGCGCTGGTGACATCGACTATGCCTACGGGTTCGGTAGGTCCCAGAGCGGCCGGTTTCTGCGGCAGATGATTCACTTGGGATTGAATGACGACGAAGAAGGCCGCATGTCTCTGGACGGCATCATTCCCCACGTTGGCGGCGGGATGCGGGGTGAGTTCAATCTCCGCTTCGGCCAGCCCTCTCAAGACATCTGTTTCATCTGCCCAGAGATGTTCCCCTTCACCGATACTACCCAAGTCGACCCCATAACCGGTGCTACCGGCTCCTTGCTGGATAAGTTGGAGGAACAGGGCCAAGTGCCCAAGATGATGTTCACCAACACCTCGGGGGAGTACTGGCGGGGCGACGCCGCATTGATTCACACCGACTTGGAAACGATGCAAGACGCAGATGAATCCCCTTCCGTCCGCCGCTACCACTTCGCCGGGTGCCAGCATGGTCTTGGCGCGTTCCCGCCTCTGGAAGTTAGGAGCGGTGGGGGAAGACAGGGGCAGTTGCCCTTCAATAGCGTCGATTACGCTCCCTTGCTTCGTGCCGCCCTGGTCAATCTGGACCGATGGGTCACCACCGGTGAGCCCCCGCCCGCCAGCAGGCACCCCAGATTGTCCGACAGAACCGCAGTCGATTCCCAGTCGGTCATGGACAAGTTTGCTAGTCTGCCCGGTGTTCCGGTGACCGCCAAGACCACTCGTGCGCTGCGCTTGGATTATGGGACGGAAAGTCATCTGAGCAGGCTAACTACCCTGCCTGCGGAAGTAGGCCAGGAATATCCCGCCTTGGTTTCCGACATCGACGATGACTTCAATGACCGAGCCGGCATCCGGCTGCCCGACCTGACAGTTCCCGTGGCGACTTACACGGGCTGGAACTTGCGCCATCCCAGCATCGGAAATCCCGATCTGTTCATCGGCATCACTGGGGGACTGGCGGGCTGGACGCTGCCATTTCAGAAGAATGCCGCCGACCGGGAATCCGCCGGTGACCCGCGCCGGTCGATAAGCGAACGCTACTCCGGCCGGGAGTCATACCTACAGCAGGTGCGGGTCTCCGCTCAGTCATTGGTGGATGAGGGCTACATGCTGGCGGAAGACATCCCCGGAGTGAGTGAGAGAGCCGGATTGAAGTACGACTATTTCATGGGTGAGAATCGCGCTTCTTGACCAGTCATGTAAGCGTGCCGGAAATCGATCCTGCAAAAAGGGAGTTATATCCTGAAACTACGTAAACACCTGGCCTCGGTAGTAACTCCAGCCGCATTGACTCTACTGGTGGCGGCCGTAGCCTGTGAGCTCGCCGGCCAACAGCCGTTGGACGAGGGACGTATCATGCAAGCGGTGGAGGACGAGGTCAGATTCCAGATCGAAGCGGCCAAGGAGGAGATGTCCCAGGACTTCGACCCCAGCCAGGGTGATTTTCAATTCGAAATGATGCAACCGTTGGATGACCTGCGTATTGAATTCGATAGCCTCAAGAACCAAGTGGAAGGGACCGATCCTGTGTCCAGGTTCGATCTGGAGACCCTGAGTTTGGACATTCACCAGGTTAGGTCCAGGTTTGACGGTCTGGAGTTCGAATACGCCCGGTTAGAAAGCCTGAACAATCTGCAATTTCAGGTCGACGACATAAATAACAATCTGGCACTAAGAGACCTGGATGCGGACCAGGGCTTTGACCTGGATCAACTAAGATTCTAAATCGACGAAACTAGAGGAATGATTGAGGATGCCTAGAGCGAAGCTCATTTGGAACTTGAGCAACTTCGCTTGCAAGTGGAGGATTTGGAACGGGTCTTGAGTGATTTCCAAGGAGATTTTGGCCTAGAACTGGAAAGGCTCAACTCTAGGATAGACTCAGTTCAATAAAGCTGGCCGTTGACCTTGCGGGTTCGGTATCCTGACGATGTAGGGGCAGGTTTCAAACCTGCCCCTACGCTGGTGATGGAGCCCTGATACCCGGAACAATCCCTCGCCCTATTCGGGAAGTATGGCGATGGCCTCTATCTCTATCTTAATATCCGGCGTCCCCAAAGCGGCAACCTGCACTTGAGTGCTGGCCGGGAAGCCGTCTTTAAAATACTCGCGCCGGACTTCGCCGCTGGCGGCTGCTTCCCGCAGGTCCGTGACGAAGCTGGTGACTTTGACGATGCTACTCATAGACCCGCCGTTGGCCTCCAATATCGTCTGAAACTTCTGGAGAATCACCTCAGTTTGGGCGGCGATGTCTCCCTTCTCGGCGGGGGTGCCCCTGGCGGTGCTGCCCGCTATGAAGAGCATGTTGCCCCAGCGGACCGAATGGTGGAATGCCCCGGCTGGTTGGGGCAGGTCGGGGTAATCGCGGCGGATGATATCCATGTTATTCCTCCCTTTTGGGTTAACGCCTTTAACGCTCTTCTTTCGTGGGGAATATCAGCGACTTAACCGTCACCGGAACAACTTCGGATATGCCCATTGGCAGGCCGATGTCCAAATAGTCCAGGTCTCCCACGTCTATGCCGTCAACCACCACCACGTCTTGGCTCAGCTTCAGTTCCTCTTTCAGGATGCCGCCAAGGGACTTGGCAACGTCGGTATCGAGAACTATGAACACCGGGACATCTGTAGCGTCGCCGTTGTTGACCACGGAGGAGATACCGTCGGCCAGTCTTTTCAGGGAGCGGTAGTTGGGTGGCTCTTCAACTTCCAGGGCTAGGGCCAATCCGGGGGCGAATTCGGTTAGATCGAACTTGGCCAGGGCGCTCTGAATCGCCCGCTCCACCGACCCCTGACCGTTCATGTAAGGGCGCACCACCTGTAGCCCGAAAGCCGGAAGTGAGTCCAATCCGGACAGATGGCTGGTGCCGCCGCTGGCTTGCACCGTGTACTCCCCGGCCCCGATGACCGTTGCCCGGATGCCTTCAGACGCTTCGCGCACTACCCCTTCTTTGAACACGGTTTTCAGGCTTTCGCGGATGTGGCGGGCGAACTGGGGACCCAGGTCTCCGTAGGAGGCTGCGTCGTGGTCGTAGATGTACTCGGACACGCCGCCGGAAAACACGACATAATCAACTTCAGAGGGACCCTGATAGTCTTCCAGTGGGTCTGTAAGTAGGAAGCGCTCAGCGATCCCGGTCAGGGGAGCGTTTCGAATCACCAAGGCGAGAATCTCGGACATGCGGGCGGCGAAGTCTTCTTTCACGGATTCGCTGATGGCTCGCCCCACGGCTAAGATCCGGCCTATTTCATTGAGCAGGTCTAATGCCGGCTCCTCCAGCCTAGTTATCTGGTTCTCTTCATCGAAGGCGATAAGCCGTGCGCCAACGGTGACGGCAGCAGTGCTTGTCACCACGCCGTTACGTATCAGGGACAACTTGGTAGTGCCGCCGCCCACGTCGATGTTTAGGACAGTGGCGCTTTCATCCTTGGATAGGGCCACCGCTCCGCACCCGTGGGCCGCCAGCAATGCTTCGTGGTTGGGTCCGGCGGAGGCGCAGATGAACTTGCCCGACTCCTTGGCGAAAAGCTCGCTGATGGGCCGTGCGTTCTCCTTCTTCAGCGCCTCTCCGGTGATTACCACCGCCCCCGTGTCCACGGTTTCCGGGGTGAATCCGGCTTCCTCGTAAGACTGGCGAACGAACTCCCGAATGTTGTCGGTGTCGATCAACGTTCCGGATACGTAGGGCGTCAGCATGATGGGAGAGCGGTATAAGACCTGCCGGTCAGTTACCCGGAACCGGCTGGAAAACGCAGCCCCTTCTCTTCTCAGTACCAGTTGGGAGAACACCAGATGCGACGTGGATGAGCCTATATCGATGCCCACACTGCGAATGGTGAGCATCTCCATGCCTTCAATTTCCTCCGCTTCGCCAACGTCACCGAAGTCGTCCAGATCGTCGTGAGGGTCGTCGGGGAAATTGTCATGGCTATGGCTGTGACCGTGAAGGCCGTCTTCGAATTCGTCGTGGTCCATTAAGCTTAATTCTCCCGGTAACTTATTGAGCTGCCGTCCGGTAATCCCATTGGTAGTCTCGGTCTTTGTAGGCTTCGTCGGGCATGAGACTGGTCACGCCGTGTTTGGCCAGTTCCTCCTCGAACTTCTCGCGTACCCAGGGCTCTTCATCAACGTATTCGATCTGATCGTTGGACAAATCTCCCACCGACTCGTCGGTGTAGCCGTGGAACTGGCGTGGCGGATGGAGGGCCAGGTATCGTGCCTTGGAGCCGCCGACGTTGAAGTGCTGGTGGAACCACCGGTTGGGTGGGACCAGAGCGCTGCCTTCCTGCCAGGGCACGACAATCTTTTCCTTGCCCTCTTCCCACAGGATGGTGTAGCCCTCACCCGCCGGGATGACTATGACCCGGCCGGGGCCGTGGCGATGCGCCTTTTTGTAAAGTTGAGGGGCGAACACGGACATGTGGGAAGACATCTCCGAGCCGGGGAATTGGATGTAGACGCTGTGACCGCCCGCTCCCCTTGTTTCGTTGCTGTCCAACTGATCCCAGCTCTGCATGTCCGGGAAGAAGTTGCCTCTCCACAGGAATCCCCGGCGGCCCCGCCGGTCGGCCCTAGGCACGGCCTTGGCTTCGGAGTAGAACTCTCCACCTGCGGATTCCGGGGCGTCGTAAGGATTGTTGAAGAAAAAAGCTGGGTCTGGGATGGTGGACATGGCCAAGGGCAGGTAGTTGTAATGCAGCAACCGGACGGGGAGATCCCCCCGTGTGTTGCTGAACTGGTGGTAGCGGTTCCGCTCCAGCAGAAAGATGCTATGTTTCTGCCACTCTACCGTCTGCCGCCGAGAGTCTTCTGCTCCCCAAACGCTGGTCAGGCCTTGACCCTCGACGACGTAAACGACCTCGTCTACCGACAGTTTGAGAGGGGGCAAGGACTCGCCGGGAGGAATCTCACTAACGCGGGCTTCGATGATTCCTTCCTGTCCCATTAATTGGATGAAAGCGGCTTTACAGCCCCGGTCTTCCCACCATTCTAACTCCAAGGTCCGGAGGTCGGAAATGAAGAACCCGGTGTGCACGGGAATCCCCACCGACCGCATCCAGGCGTCGTAGGTGTAGACGTTCACCCCGATGTGTGTTGTCGCGACTTCCGCGGAACTGTCTATGGTGCCCCATGTTTCAACCAAGATACTTCTCCTTATCGCCGGCTTCCGGGCCTGCTCCGGGGAGCGGCAGCCTTCCCTGGGAAGGTCTGCCTGTGTCGGACGGATTCTAGCAAGGCTGCCAAGATGGGTCAATTACGTTGGATTCCGATCGAAGAGGCGGTAATGAAGCCTTCTGAATCCGATCCCAGGATGCGTTCCTAACCTAAGGCCGGTAGGGTTGTTATAATGCGGGCTGATTTAACGCAGGGTTAGGTTTCTGGGTCCGGCTCCCTGCTGCTCCCAAAGTCAACACCCCATAGGTGGAGGGGCCCATGGCATCGGTCCTTATCGCTGTATTTGACGGGCTTCAACCGGCTCAGGTTATTCCTGAGTTGATGCCTAATCTGGCGTCGTTGGCCGCCCAGGGTATCACCTTCACTAACCATCATCCCGTTTATCCCTCGGTCACCAGGGTCAATGTCTCCAGCGTGGTCACCGGACGATATCCAGGGGGACACGGGTTGGCGGGGAATAGCCTGATGGTCCGGGAATTCGATGCCACCAATGTCATCCCGGCACTGGAAACTCAGCTCGCCGAGGTTGAGGCGAAAACCGGTCAGGTTCTGCTGGCTCCCACTCTGGGGGAGATACTGTCCCAGAACGGTCAGGAGTACGTGGCGATAGGAGTGGGAACCAGCGGCAATGCCTATCTGCAGAACCCCACGGCGGAGCGTAGCGGTGGTGCGACGATCCATCCCGAATTCACCCTGCCCCACGGTCTTCATGAGGACATAACCGCCCGGTTCGGACCCTGGCCGGACGAGACCAGGCCTAACACCCCACGGATGGCTCAAGCCGTCAAAATTATAACCGAGTACATCCTTCCCGAGCGCAATCCTCCTGTCGCGCTGATATGGTCCTCGGAGCCGGATAAGTCCCAGCACGATGAGCCGGTGGGGTCGGACCTTTCCAACGGCGCTATCAAAGAAGCCGATCAACAGTTTGGAATACTTATGGACTGGCTAAGCGAGTCGGGCCGGGCTGCGGACACCAACGTTATGGTTGTCTCCGACCACGGCTACTCTAGCATCATCCACCCGATAAATGTTGAAGCCTTGGTCCGCGAGGCCGGCTTCCCCCCGTGTGGCGAGCCCGGCGGGGTGGCGGTAGCTAACAATGGTGGCTCGGCGCTGTTCTACACGACGGACGGTGACCCGGAGACTGCTGAACGTTTGGCAATCTGGCTGATGGGTCAGGAGTGGTGCGGGTCCCTCACCGTTTCGGATAGCATCGGTGAAATGACCGGCACCTTCCCTTCATCGGTCGTCGGTAACCAGGGGCCACGCGGACCGGAGATTACGATGTCATTCCGGTGGAACTCGGCCACCAACGATGGCGGCTACCAGGGAAAGGTGTACTCTACCAGTGGCCGGGCGGGCCAAGGACAGCATGGCTCCATGAGTAAACACGAGATGAACAACGTGATGTTTGCTTGGGGTCCCGGGTTCAAGCGGGGCGTCAGCGTGGACGTCCCGTCGGGCAACATCGATGTTGCCCCCACGATATTGAACCTGTTGGGCCTTCCGGGTGGAGAGGCCATGGATGGCCGGGTGCTGGCCGAGGCGTTGGTTGGCGGTCCCGACCCTGACTCTGTTGAATGGTCGAGTGAACTTCACAGCACCGAACGGCGGCTGAAAGAGAAGGTATACCGTCAGCAGATCAAGCTATCTGTCGTGGGCGAAACAACCTACGTAGACGAAGGCAACAGCACGTTGGGATGGAGGTGAGCCGAATCACTCCCATTCTAACCTTCCCCCGTAAAGGGGCTTTGCCTCAAAAGCCCCGCCAGTAATGTCACCCTGAGTCCTTCGGCGGAAGGACGAAGGGTCTGAGGCGGTGGGCTCACGTTCGCGCGGACAACCCCACCCCAGATTCTTCGGCCTGCGGACCTCAGAATGACAGCTTTGGGGCAAAGCTCCGTAAAGCGGGAAGGGACAACTACTAGCTATTTCGACAGTTACGCTACCCAGGTCGGAAAATTAATTAGAAGGATTAAGGAGTAATCATGCCAGCAAGCGACGTAATCAAAACTTCACTGGAACGCAACTGGGGAATGGTGGACCGGGCGGTGGATAATTTGGACGATGCCATGTTGAGCCGCCTGATAGACGGTCAGGTCAACTCCATCGCCTGGCTACTCTGGCACATGACCCGCGTGGTGGATGTTTTCACCCAAACGCGGCTCCGGGGTATACCCCAACTGTGGGTTCAAGATGGATGGGTCGAGAAGTGTGGTCTGAGCGATGACCCGGAAACGACCGGACAGGGTTGGTCTCCAGAGCAAGTAGCCGCTTGGAAGGCACCTACCAAGGCCGTTTTATTGGGGTACTTCGAGGCAACCAAAGCCGAGGCCAGGAAGTATCTGGACGGCCTATCCAATGCCGACCTGGACACGACCCGCATCGTGCCTCCGGCCACCGAACCCCGTTCGGTTTCAGAGATGCTGGGCATCCTGCTATACGACAACATAGTCCACGGGGGCCAGATCGCTTTCCTGAGAGGCTACTTCGAGGGTAGGGGCTGGTTCGCTCCCTAGCCTCCGGCAGTGGGCGGGTCCAGCGCCGGATCCGCCCACCCATTCCCGCGCTTTCTCAAACACCTCCAACGATAAGGGCCTCCTATGTCATCCAGCCAAAACATCCCCACCGTTGTGCTGCACAACGGCAAAGTACTGACCATGGCCGATGATGGCGTGGTCCAACAAGCCATGGCCATCATCGGTGATTCGATACAAGCCGTCGGCAGTGACCGGGACATGCTTGCCCTGTCGGACCCTGGTACCGAAGTCATCGATCTTCAGGGACGCACGGCTATACCAGGAATCATCGACATCCATGCCCACATGGACCGGGAAGGCCTGAAACGGGCTTGTCCGTCTTTGGAGGGTCTCCGGTCTATCGATGAGATTCTGGCAGCGGTGAAGCTACTGGTGGACCAAGCATCTCCCGGCGAGTGGGTGGTCACCATGCCGGTGGGAGGCCAGCCCAGCTACTTGGACGTCCCC
>ERZ651768.3749-NODE-3749-length-10083-cov-3.667200_pt1 | contig 10083 bp, 6 predicted proteins | sample MGYA00514754_ERZ651768 | MGnify/ENA metagenome assembly ERZ651768 | reverse complement strand
TCTATAGAATACAGGCCCGACGCTATGGACACACGAGAAAGATGGTCCTATTAGAATAATGTGCAATATTAGGAAAAGAAAATGGTTACTGTCCGGTCGGATCATTATTGTTAGAAGATATTTTATTGATGACAAAGATATTAGAATTGCACTGATATGAATACAGAACTATGCTGATAATTAACTGTGACAAGATCCTTGATCATGATAATGTCCTTTCCTTGAAAATAAATTTTTCCATTCATATACTATTCTCACTTTTATTGGTGCTTACTTCCTGCGAAACTCCAATGGAGTATGATATCGTTCTCCGTAATGGGACCATTATCGATGGGAGAGGAAGCGAACGCTATATAGGAGATCTGGCGATCACCAAGGACAGGATCGTTGCTGTTGGAGAGGTAAAGGGGTCAGGCCGGGATGAGATCGATATAAGAGGGAAGATAGTAGCGCCAGGTTTCATAGACACTCACAGCCACCATGACACCAAAATGTTCGAGAATACTGACATGCTTGCCGCACTCAGCCAGGGGATAACGACCATCTTCATCGGTCAGGACGGCTCCTCTAACTATCCAATATCAGATCTAAGAGAAAGACTTTCACAGATCCCTGTCTCCATGAACATAGCCTCCTTCTCCGGACACAATACACTGCGCGAAAAAGTGATGGGCCTGGACCATAAAAGACCCGCGGGAGATTCCGAGGTCCTGGCCATGATCGAACTATTGAGATCGGATATTGAAGCTGGCGCCTGGGGCCTATCATCGGGCCTGGAGTATGACCCGGGGATATATTCTACCACGGATGAGATAATCTCCCTGGCAAAGATAGTGTCCGCTGTGAACGGTAGATACATTAGCCATATCAGGAGCGAGGACAGGAACTTCTGGAGCGCTATAGATGAGATCATCAGGATCGGTAGGGTTGCACGATTACCGGTACAGATATCTCATATAAAGCTGGCCATGAACCATCTTCATGGAAGGGCCGATGAATTATTATCAAGACTGAATGAGGCAAGGGATAATGGGGTAATGATCTCGGCCGACATTTATCCCTACACCTACTGGCAGTCCACCATGCAGGTATTGTTCCCAGACAGGGATTTCGATGATCGTGGGTCGGCTGATCTTGCACTCTCAGAGATCACATCCCCGGATGAGGTCATAATAACCCAGTATGACCCGGAACCGGACTATATAGGCAAACGGCTAAGTGAGATAGCAGAACTTAGGAGAGAGCACCCTTCTGTCACTCTGATGGGACTGATATCTGAGACGAACTATGATGATGGTTCAGAGAGCATTGTTGCAAAGAGCATGACCGAAACAGATATCATAGAGCTACTTGAATGGCGGTACACGAATGTTTGCACTGATGGTGGATCGGATGGCGGGCACCCGCGCGGGTATGGTACATACCCACGGATCCTCGGGCAGTATGTCAGGGAAGATCGTTCCATGGATCTGGAGAGCGCGGTCCATAAAATGACCGGGCTTCCAAGCCTGAACATGGGTCTGGAGGATCGTGGGATCCTGGGGCCTGGAAAGGTAGCAGACGTAGTGGTGTTCGACCCCCTAAGGATCATAGATAGGGCGACCTTTGAAGATCCCAGGGCCCTGTCCGAAGGGATCGACAGGGTCATTGTCAATGGGGTCATGGTATATGCTGGTGGTAGGGTCAACGATGATAGACCAGGAAGATTCTTGCCTGGTCCTGGGTATATTGCGAATAGATAATGCTACTGGTGATCGGATCCCGGCGTACTGAACTGATTGTTCCTATACCTCCAACGATCTGAACATGGTACTTTGATCTTAGACCTGATCACGTTGATATGATTAAAAAAGAAATTTTCGGATTCATAGGTACATTTTCCCTGGTCGCGATAGCGATCGGATCTGGTATAGAGGATGGGACATTGGTGAATGATGGAACGACCATGTTCGATCCCGGGCTGACCTATACCGATCACACTCCCGATGGTTCTGAGATCATTATCTCCAGATCAAGGTATATGGAACAGGTCCAAGGTTTCTGGCTCGCTCAGTGCATCGCGAACTGGACAGGTCTGGTCACAGAGATGGATAGGGTCGGGCCCCCTTTTTACACGGATGATGACTGGGGAGAAGCGGATAAAAGAAATATCTGGGGGCATTATGGACCCTCACCAAATGGTATGATCGAGTACGTCTTTGTTCGTGAGGGAGACACCTGGTACTCTGATGATGATACCGATATAGAGTATATGTACCAGCATTTGCTTGATCTGCATGATAAGAGCGTGCTGTCGCCTGAACAGATCAGGAACGGATGGCTCCGACATATCCACTCCAATGAGAGTGCCCCCAATGGTGAGAACTACCTTTGGGAATCGAACGAAGTGGCCTACTATCTTATGTTGGACGGTGTGCTGCCGCCCGCAACGAGCGAGCCTGCTAATAATCCTAAGTACAAGATGATCGATGCACAGTTGACAACAGAGATCTTTGGTCTTTTCTCTCCGGCAAGACCCGATATAGCTCTGAATATGGCGCACCTTCCCATCCGGACCACTGCGAAGGACGATGCCGAGTGGGCAGCAAAGTTCTATGTTGTCATGTATTCACTCGCATCCTACGTGGAGAGTGGACTGAGTATGAGGGAGAAGGTATTCTGGTTGGCTGAGCGGGCAAGGGATATATTACCAGCTGGGTCCTTTGTTGCAGGAATGTATGACCATATAAGGGCCAACTATGATCATAACCCCGATAAGACCGATTGGGAGTCCACACGGGATGATATCTATTCAGTATATCAAAAAGGCGGTGCTGATGGGTATGTCTATGACCAGCCCTTTGATGCGGGGATCAATTTCGCATCAAGCCTGGTGAGCCTCTTTTATGGGGAGGGTGACCTGCTCAGAACGATACGGATAGGGTCCCTTGCAGGGTGGGACTCTGATAATCCTACGGCAACATGGGGCGGACTCTTAGGTTTCCTATTGGGAAGGGATGGTGTTGAAAAGGTGTTCAATGAATATGATCTCTCTGACACCTATTGGATCCATAGGACACGAAGGAACTTTCCCGACCGCACACCTGATATCGATGGTGAGGATACCTTTCGGTCCATGTCAGAAAGGTGTATATATATCATAGACCGTGTTGTCATGGAAGAGATGGGAGGTGGTGTTGATATAAAGAAGGATGTCTGGTACATACCTGACAAGGGTACAGCCTATTAGGCAGGAACATCAGGTTATGTTCGGCACGGTCGGTCCGTAGGGTAAGATCTTATTATAGTATGGTGCGAGTCCCCATCACACAGATATCAGACCGGTCGTGATTGGCAAAGAGATAGGATCTAATTGATCAGTTGCACCCTTCATAGTATTGGATCTCCGGGGTGAACCTGTGACTGATAAAGGTCTCGGTGCAGATGTGGGTATGATACCGGTTGGTAAAGTGGACGGTGGTCCCATCACTGATATCGTGAACATGACCGTTCTGGGAATCAAAATCGGAATTATCAGGTGTGGAACCATCAAGCTCTGTGCAACCCATAATGAGGGTACCATCGCACATGATCCCGTAGAGCTCGATCTCTGCTGATCCCACAACAGGTGTCTGGATCAATCCCTTATGCTCTAACACTTCCAGCGGACCCTTTGTGGTGGTGTGATAATGATAATTGCCGGTCATTTCCGGGTGGCCGCTATAAAGATCGAACGAGTATTTTTCATCTTCGATGTCATCACCGGGGCCCGCCAGAGGATTGAACAAGGAACACCCGTCAAGGGCGATCCCGACGGTGCTCATATCATACTCGTAGTTACTGGTCCCAATCTCGCCATCAACCAGTGACCCATTGATCGTGAGCCCGCGGGACGTAGGCTCATTAGGGATCGATATCGTGAGATCCTGGGTTGAGATCATGTTCGGGTTCAGGTAGTACCCGTCTCCCTGACTGGCCCATTCAATATAGTTCCCATGCTCATCGCTAAAGTACCAGGACTCGTGTGGCGGAAGATTATCTGAATTGATAAGGGTGTTGGTCCCTGAGACGGAAACGGTCACACAGCTGAAATAGGTCGAATAAAAAGCCTGGACATCATCCCCAAAGGATGTTTCACAATCGTCCAATGTGATCGCATCTCCTGTCGCGGCGTCATTTTCATTAACCGGGGGACACCCTGTAAAAAGGGCTACCGCAAGAAATAATGTGATCGATCTAATACATTTCATCTGGATCTCCTTTGAAATGAATGGTTTATTTTATTCTGTTTCATCTAGTGGTACAATGCCATTCTCGTTCGTTTTCAGGAGCCAGAAATCATATTCTCCTGCACCATAGGATGATGTCTGTCCAATGATCGTGAACCCGCCATCCGATCCATTCTGAATGATCGCCCGGCCAATATCGATCATGGTCCCGCCATAGATCTGGTCCCAGATGATCTCACCATCCAGGCCTGTTCTTATTATCCAGAGATCATAGAACATGGTTCCATAGGATGATGTTGACCCGGTGAACACGTATCCGTCATCAAGGACTACCACATCGAACCCGTACTCTAGTGCTTCTCCACCGTACGTTTTCTGCCACTCGATATTTCCGGCATTATCCAACTTTATTACCCAGATATCCTTGTCGCCCATTCCCAGGGAAGTGGTGGTCCCTATCAGGATATAACCATCATCCGTCTGTTTGATGGAGTAGACCCTGTCATCGTTCGATTCAACAATATACCGACGCCATTCTTCGGTCCCTTCCGGATCTGTTTTTACTATGATGATATCATTGTTCGTGGTGGAACCGCGGGTCTCACCGGCCAGGATGAAGCCTCCGTCCGATGTCACCTGCAGATAGTTTGCCGATTGGCTCATGCTGTCCCCGTAGGTTGCGGACCATAGGGAGTCACCGTTCGAGCTGGTCCTTACCAGCCATATATCCTTGTCCGTTCGACCCTTGAGAATGGTATACCCGGTCAGTATGTACCCGCCATCGGGTGTTATATCACCATATAGTCCTACATTGGCTTCTGGGCTGCCATAGGTCCTTTCCCATTCCTTTTCCCCGTTAGGACCGAGTTTCACCAGCCAGAGATCGTACATTCCTTTTCCTATGGAGTTAGTGTATCCGGTAAAGAAATAGCCTCCATCACTGGTCTGCCTTGCGTTATACGCGGACTCGTATAATACTCCGCCATATGTTCTGATCCATTCCGGGTCACCAATTGAGTCGACCTTGGCAATGATCGCATCAGTGACACCATGCAGGTTCCCTGCTATCCTTGGAAGTGAATCAGTTGCCCAGTAGGATGATGTGGCGCCAGAGATAATGAAACCGTTATCATCCGTGGGCTGAACACTGTAACCCATCTCGGCATCGTACTCACCGAATACCTTTGAAAAATAATGGACAGGTCTTACTTCCTGCTTTTCATCCGGCTCATCACAGCCTGATATGATAAATAGGGTGGCCCCTATTATTACCCAATTCTGCATCCGGAGAATTTAAAAAAAGAAACCCCATCCGGAAGGACGGGGTTTCTTGGTAAGAGTAAAAACTTATACCCTATTTAAGTATGAGCATCTTCCGTGTCTGGGTGCCTTCATTGGTCTTCAACTGATAGAAATACAGTCCTCCGGCAACGGATAGCCCGAGATCACTGGTGGCGTCCCAGCTAACGGACCTGAAGCCAGGGTCCTGGTGACCATGGACCAGGGTCCTGACCCTATGGCCCAGGACATCATAGATTGCCAGGTCGACCGGTCCGCCTTTTGAAAGGTCATAATCGATCGTCGTGGTCGGGTTGAACGGGTTAGGGTAATTATCATACAGAGCGAATGATGCTGGAACCGCTTCTATATCTGAGCCGAGAACCCCATCAGGTTCAAACGGTGTGTCCAATGCCATACAACGATCGTGATGTTGTCCGGGGAAATCTATTCCAGGCGTTTCATAGTAAGATATCTCAGGAGTAAACTCATGGTCCGGGTAGCCATTACCATCAGCATCATCGTCCGATATATCAGTGTAGCAGATGTGCGTATGATAACGATTTTCGAAGTAGACCGTTCCATCCGTCCCAACCATATCTTGAACGTGTCCATTCTGTGCGTCCCATTCTGTTGGATCAACTGCTGATCCATCAAGCTCAGTGCATCCCATAACAACAACCCCATCGCAGTTAATTCCAAAGATTTCTAGCTCGGCACTTCCAGGGGTTGTATTTGTAACAACGTCTGGCATTTTATATGCTAGAACTTCTAGGGGTCCAGGCGATGTTGTATGATAGTGATATGCGCCTCCACCTGGGTGACCATTGTAGAGATCGAAAGATAATGCTTCATCCTCTATTACATCTCCAGGAGCGGCACAAGGATTATACATTGTGGCACCATTTAGTGCGCACCCAATATAGTTCATTGGATACTCATAATCTGATGTGTTCACAAGACCATCAACCGCTTCCGCATCGATCGTTAGACCTGTGCGCGGAGTTGGATCAACCGGTATGGAGATTACAATATCTACCTCTGCAATGACATTCGGGTTTTGATAAGAACCATCTGCGAAAGATTCAAATGGTATCCAGTTTGGATTAGTTGAAGATGTGGCACCCTGAACATCATAATACCAGGACTGATATGGTGGGAGGGAACTAAAATATAGATTAACATAGTTTCCACTCTCTGATAGTCTCGCTTTCACACAATGGAAAAAATCCTGAAAGAACTGCGGAACATTGTAGGCAATGTCAGTCTCACAGGTCTCGAGGGTATACATCTCCTGAGCGTTAAGCGGTCTAAGTAGCAAGATCGCTAACAAAATAACGAATGGTCTCATACTGGTTCTCCTTACTTATTATTGTATTTTGGGGGGGGGAGGATTTTATTCAATCTTTTTGAACGTAACAATCCTAATAATCCATGTCCATGTCTTTTTCTGTTCTCGGAGCCTTTTTTAATTGATCCAGGGCATCATCCTCCCATTTTTTGAAACCCAGATGATATTTGAGAGAGATGGATATGAAACGGCCATCCTGGGTCCTGGACGCATCCAGGTGCTGGGTATAGTTGTACCCAGAGGTAGGATTATATATGGACTGGTCCGTTGTTATATTGAAGGTTTGTCCATTGAATATATCGTTCACTGAGAGTATAAGAACAAGGTTCCTGTCCCGGAATCTCTTGCTGAGCGCAATATCCATATAATAGGAGGGATCGACCGTGCCAGTGGGTATCCTCATCTTGCCTCTGTAGTTTGCGAACAGTTCGGAGTGTATGTCTTTTGGCAAGAGCATGGACAGATGTGTTCGAACCAGATAACCGGATGAGTTCCCGTTCAGGTCCGGCTCACCCGCGGATGATGCACTGGTGTTCCAATTATTAGCGCTCAGGTCAATGGATACTGTCTCCATCGGCCTATAGTTCAGATGAAACTCTGTCCCAAAAGAGGTAGCGGTGCCAGCATTGTCTGCGGTGACCACCTCATAGATCCGGTCATTAATGTTCACGAGGTCCCTGTCGTACCAGCGTATCAGGTCCATAATGGATTTATAGAAGATATTACCATATATCCAAAAGCTCCGCTGTTTGTAGTGTGCTCCTATCTCAAGGATATCGATGAACTCTGGTCTCAGGCCGGGATTGCCCACTCTCGTATGGTAGTCATCGATCATACTGATCGGGAACGGGTTCAATGATGATCTCTTTGGACGATTGGTCCGACGGCCATAGTTGAGGTCAAGGGACACCGTTTCGAAAGGCTTGATCCTCACTCTAAGGCTCGGATAGAGTCTTGAATATGTCTGGGAGAAGGGGGAATTAGTGATGGACGAATCGATCAAGCTTGTGAATGTGTTTGTCGTGTCCAGGTGATGGTGATCATCAGGGAGCATGATCTCCCTGACAACACCTTTCGAGCCAACCGTCTCAAGCCGGAGTCCTCCCTCTATCCTGAGTCTTTTGCTACCAAAGAAGTGTGAATCGAAAAAAACAGCTTGTATCCTTTCCTCGTGGTCGAACCCGAACGGGAAATGGAGATATTCTAATTCCTGGTCCGTTGTTCGGTGCACACTCTCTACACCGGTCTTAAGGTTCATTCCCTTTTTTATTGCATGGTTGTAGACAGAGCGCACACTGATCGTGCTGAACGCGTCGTCCTTATAGATATGGCTATGGTCATCGGGGCCTGTCCCGCTCACATTACGATCGTTCACATCCTTCTCATGCTCCCCGGACCGAGAAAAAAAGAGACTTGTTACCAGAGATCTTGATCGATCACGAATGTTCCATGCATGTTTCCCGGACAGGTCGAGTGTCCACCCGCTCCTATTGTCCTTTGTCGCCAGGTCATACTCGACAGGCGATATATGGTTTATCGTGTCCTGTGACCCATGATTGAAGATCGAGACCGTTGAGAAAAGATCAAGTTTGTGGTCCTCAAGGACCCTGTGGCTCCCGCCGACCCTTATAACGCCCGCTACAGGTCGAGATAGATGGGTCTTTCTTTGTTCACTGGTGAGAGTGAAACCGGGATAGTCCCAGACAAAATTCCTGTGGCTCAATGTTCTCGAATAGCCTGAGTTAGCGCTCGCGCTAAGGTGAAGGTTCAGGTCACCCTTTGAATGGTCAAGCCCCGCTGAAGCGGAGGATCTTCCATGGTTCCCTACTGAGAGCAGGGAGCTGAACCCTGTCCTAAGGTTCTCTTTCAGTATGATATTGATGATCCCGGCCATTCCCTCGGGGTCATGCTCGGGTGAAGGGTTTGTGATCACTTCGATCCTCTCGATCAGACCATTGGGCAGAAGATCGACCCTGGTCCTCCTGTCCTCCTGACCGATACCGGTCGGGGACCCGTTTATCAGGAGTCTCACGTTCTTATCACCGCGGAGAGAGATGATACCGTCCATATCAACATCCACTGCAGGAATATTTCTTAGAGCATCGGACGCAGTTCCCGCGGTGAGTGAGATAATATCACTCACCTGAAATGTTTTTTTATCTAAACCGATACTATAGACCGGTCTCTGACCGTCTGCATCTACCTGGTCAAGCAGAATGGATCTTGGGGATAGAAGGAGAGTATCAAGCAGGACAGGGACCGGGCCGGTCTCATCTGAGAATGCAATATCCAGGAACCGCTTTTTATCATAGCCGATGTGTTCAACGGTGATATCATAGTTCCCGGACAGCCGATGCTGGATATTAAAGAGTCCATTCTCACGGCTTATACCACCATCGACGATCTTTTTATCACGGGGCCGGGTGATAGAGATGGATGCATACTCTAAGGGTTTTCCATTAACAGAATCCATTACCGCGCCTGTCAGGGTTCCGTATGCCGATCTGTCCACTGGTGGATCATCAATGGCGTACAGGGCAGTGAACACTGCCGAAAGGATGAACAGGGTATACCGTGTCATACGTGTGTCAGTGGTCTCGACCGTTGAGACCTATCCATGTTCGTGTTTGCCAAGGGCCCTGAAGCTGCTCTTATAGGGTACAATAATGATCATCAGGCTCCCCAGAAAAATTATAGGTGATGGTCAGAGAAGGTATCAGGAGAAAGTATCCCAGAACTTTCATATTTCTCATTGATCCTTATTATCCATGTCTGATGTTTCATGCTATCATAATAAAATCGAATAAAATCCGATCATCCAATTTAAATGAATGTTCATTTATTGTTTGGTATAATATTCATTAGTGTGTTCGTTCAAATGATCACTTCCTGATCGGTAGAGTGGTTTCTTATTTATTATAATGATGCTAATTTCCATATAGTCGGGGGATGATTTACATCTACAGTATACATTAATTTTAAGTTCAAGGAGTTCACCCTATGAGAGAATTAGTACGTTTGTTCTTTCTTTTTCCTGCCCTGCCCATTCTTGTCCCAACAGCAGACCTGTTCGGGAGCGATGTCTATGGTCCGAGACCATTTCATCAAATATTAGAGTCAGATCTCACTGAAATATGGTCGCCTGCTCCTATCAGTGCGATACAGAATCGCGAGCATGTGCTTCTTGTAGATGCCGAGACCATGTCGTACTGCCTGACCGTGGACCCATCAGACCCATCATCATTG
>ERZ651768.3747-NODE-3747-length-10086-cov-3.691078_pt1 | contig 10086 bp, 8 predicted proteins | sample MGYA00514754_ERZ651768 | MGnify/ENA metagenome assembly ERZ651768 | reverse complement strand
AGCTAGCAAGGTGAATCCTCCAGTACCCGACGCTCGGTTCCGTACATCGCCTTCGCTCCGGTGAAACGCGCCAACTGCTACGATCAAAAAAGAAGCCAAGGCGATGAGCGCGATGCAGAGTACGCTCCGACCTGGGCGGTAGCTGGAATTTCTCACGCCAAGTTGAACAAGCGGCCAAAGCCCTGGCTCAGTAATCGAACCCGGGACCATTCGACGCAGCCAAGTCCACGTAAAGCCCAGCAGCGCGCACAGCAATAGGGTGCCAGCACCGAAGAAACCAATAGTCGCGTTCAGTGCCCCTGTGCGCGCCGCGATGACAAGTGTGAGACCACTCGCTACAAGCACCACCGGCCCAACCCAGCCTGAGATGTGCGTCCAGACCGAGATTGCACGCGTCTGCTTCATGCCGTGAGCAAGCTGTGGCAGCGCCCCGCCAAGGAGACCACGCGGTGACACGGCCTTGAGTGACCGCAGGCTGACGGCAATCGTTAGCAGAGCCGCGATAACACCGCCCGCTGCACCGACACCCAGTGTCTCCGGAGTCAAGTGCAGACTCAGCAGTGTCGTGCCTACCGCGTCAACCCACCAAGTGCGTAGCCCGTACATGATGACCTGTGCATACCCAACAGCGCAGACCATCCCAAACAACCCACCACCAAGACCGAGAACGATAGCTTCACGCCAAAACAGCGACCGGATCGTCTGAAAAGGAAAACCGAACGCCTGAAGCATGCCGATTTCTTGCAACCGCTGCTCGATGCCAAACTGGAAGAACAAGCTAACAAGTAGTAATGCAGATACAACGAGGAAAAAGCTAAAGTATGCGAAGTACTCCCCGAAGTTGGTCGCTCCAACCGATGCCCTGAGCGCGACCGCCCGGACTGGCGTCACACCAATGCCGGCCGCAATCGGGTCAATGTTGGCGACCAAGGTTCGGCGGTAGGTAACGGCGGTTGACGCTAGATCTTCAACATTGTCAGCGAGCAACCGGATCGACGTGAGCTGCCCGTACCGGGATCCCCACAGGTCCTGGCCGTCAGCCAACTCCACGAATCCCTTCGGTGTGGTTCGGTAAAGGTCCCAGTACTCCTCATCACGCGAGTCGATAGCACTGAGATCAATTGGAAACGGCGGATCCCAGTCGACCATGCTCTCCGCATCAGTCACCCCTTTGTAGACAGGGGCAAGTTCTCGATCGGCGGCGTCACCTGCGATCGACAACACTCCGTGAAGCTGAAAATCAGCCTGCCGCGTGGCTAGACTGCCAGTGTCTTCCCAGACGTAGTACTCGGCTCTGATGATGTCTCCTTGACGCGCACCTAGGTCACGGACCGCCCACTCGTTTAGGAGGATCGGTGGATATTCGAGTGCTTCTGGCCAGAGTCCCGATCGACGTTGAGCACGGGATGACAACGCCGAAAATGACGAAAAGTCGACACCAGTGACTAGCGAATACGGTACGTCGCGAGGTCCAAGGCTCAACCGATTGATGAGATACGTCAGAATCGGCTGTGGGCGCAGCCCCATCTCGCCAGCAGACACCCACACCGCGTCGGCCACGACAGCAGAAACCATTCCGGCGCCTGCTTCAACCACTAAAGCATCGCGTTCGGGTAGCTCCCTAACGGTTACGGAAAGATCGTCGAGCGTGGCCGTCGTGCGTAAGGCTGCCTCCACACTAGCAACCTGAACCGCTGGGGACTCCAGCGCGTCCACGCGATTCGACAGTAAGATCGTGTTAACTTCACGGTTGATACCCAATAGTTCCTGTAAACGCGAGAGTGAAACGAAAACCGCGCGCGCGGGCCCTTGCAGCTGACGAAGTGAGAACTCACCGAGCTCCGAGGGCGACAAGATGGACCCGACCGTTAGTCGGACGGTCCGACCGACATCGTCGCGCCGGCCGTGCAACGAGCCGAGTGGTACCTCCGATGGGCGCGCCACCCGCACGAGCAGTGCCGCACCGATGTCCACTTTGAGTTCACGCACCAATGCTTTACCGAGAAAAATTTCGTTTCGTTCAGGAGCCGACTGTGTTGTGCGCTTATGAAATCTCCAGAACCGATCGTCGACTCCGTACACCTGTACGCCAGATACTCGCCGGCCGGTGGCTGGGTCAGCGACAAAACCATTGAGTGCAATAAGTGGCACCGATGCATCGAACAGGTCAGACGTTGGTGGACCTGCCGCGAGCTCAGCAGAGAGTGCGTCACGGAAAAATGTCGGTGACGTGATGACAGTGTCGGTCTGCCCGAGCCGACCGAGCGCGAGCGCGCGCAGAGAACCGCGTACCGATTCCCCCACGAGCAATGCGCCCCCAAGGACCGCGACAGCAACCGCAACACCCGCAACGACCGTAAGGTTCACTCGCCAGTAGTAGGTTAGGCTGCGCTTGACCAAGCGTCCGAGGGTCACGTCGCGCTCCTACGGGGCAGGAGCTGTTGACCGCGCAGTTCGAGCTTTTGGGTGAACCGGTCGGCGATAGTCTGGTTGTGAGTCACCACAACCAATACGGTCTGCTGCTCACGATGCAATGTCAGGAGTAAGGATGCGACGGTATCAGCAGACTCACGATCGAGGTTGCCAGTCGGCTCATCGCAAAGTACGAGCGGTGGATGTCGGATGAGCGCCCTAGCCAGTGCGACGCGCTGCTTTTCACCACCAGATAACTCGGCGGGCCGATAGTCAAGCCTTTCGCTGAGGCCCACCCGGTCGAGAAGGTCTCGGGCACGTGCGTGGCCATCTGGCAGAGGGTTCCCAACGAGCGTCGGTAATAGCACATTTTCAAGGACGTTACATTGCGGTAGCAATAGGTGATCCTGAAAGACGAAACCGATCGCCCGATTCCGAAACTCCGCCAGAGCCCTCGGCTCGAGCGTGAATGGGTCATCACCATCGAGGAATACTTGTCCCGAGGTTGGCGACTCGAGGGCGCCAAGGATATAGAGAAGCGTGCTCTTACCACTCCCCGACGGCCCCATGATCGACGCCGACTCCCCTCGCTGCATCGCGATACTAACGTTGGAGAGCACTGAAAGCTGCCCGCTAGGTGCCGGGTATACCTTAGATAAGTTGGACACTTCGAGCAACGTTACAACCTCTCGTTTCAGGATACGGCAGTAATTCCGGCTGACGCGATCATGTGCCCATACAACTCAACCGCGCGGTCGGCCATCCGGGACACACTGTAATGTTTTCGTACACCGTAGGCACCTTGCTCACGCAACTGTTCCATGCGCTCAGGCTGACAATATAAAGTAGCTAACTCGTCAGCCAGCAGATCTGAACGGTTCGCCTCGAACGAGATACCTCCACCAGTACGCTCCAAGATTTCTGGAAATGCTCCGTGTCCAGGTTGGACAACCGGCACGCCGCCGGCCATCGCCTCTAGGACAAAAATACCTTTGGGATCCGGGTAGGTACTAGGCACCGACAATACATCTAGGGTGCTCAGAAATTCAATCTTCTCGTCACGATTGAGCACACCGCGATAGGCGAACTCACGACCAAGCCCCCACTCCACCAGATGCTGCTCGACCTCAGCGAGATAACTCCGGTGCTGGGGTGCCAGATACCCCGCGACTTCAAGGCGGGCATCCGTCACACCGAGGTGTTCGCGCAACCTCCGATAGGCTTCCGCAAGCAAGTGAAGTCCTTTCTCAGGGGCAACGCGAGCGAGGTAGCCGACTGTGAACGGCACTGACCGAGTCGATGACGTCGCACGGTGCTCAGGGTAACCTTCGAAATTGATGCCGAGCGGTAACACGTCAAAACGATCCTGAGGAACCGCAAGGTAATCAGACATAAAGTCGAGGTAGTATTCGCTCACTGGGAAAAAGCGATCGACATCGTTCGTGCATCTACGGATGAGATCAAGCGCAGTGTCGCGTTGGGCACGCGGTAGTGCTTCGAGAAACAGGTCTTCCCCTTGCAACGTACAGCACACCGGACGTCCGAGCGCCGCGCGCAGCGGTGCGGCCAAACCGATTAATAAAGAATTTGGAAGCACAATTAGATCCGGAAGCGGTTGCGTTCGCAGCCAAGCGATCAGTTTATGCAGCTCCTTACGCTGGTGACCGTTTTCCCCTTGCAGCACTGAAATTGTCAGAGCGCCGAGCTGAGCTGGATTAACACTGACCGCGCGATCCGCGAACGCGCGAATCACCGACGGCGCGTCCCATAAACGATCAAGAAAGTGTGGGGTCTTACGGAAAAGTGGCAAGAGTTGCTGAAGGTAAACGCTGATCCCGCCATAAAACACATGCCCATCACTGACGTTGCGCTCGTCAGTCAGCGTGGGAGTGTAAAGTGGAAGCAGAAGCACTTGATGACCACGCGCAATTAGTTCGGCGGCCAAGGCGTTGTCGCGAAGACAACTCCCGCAGTACATGTTCGCTGCCCCCGCCGTGATCGACAGGATTCGCACCGCGCCTATGCCATTTGAAAGGCTCTCGCCCGGAACAGAAAATCGACGATGTTCCCTTCGTGGGGTGCGAGCCAGTTGACCTGGGTCGTCGGAATGGGTCCCAGGTTGAGACGATCAATGTTGGTCGCCTTTAGTAAAGACTGACGGAAGGCCTCATCATACGTGATGCCGGTGGCAACGAGCGTCGTCCCAATTGATGAGGTCATTTTATCCTGAGGACATTCCACGACGGTGACGTAGGGAAACATGTACTCTTTGCCAGCTGCGGCCAGCTGCGGCGACTTACATCGGATCACGGTTGGCCGAAGATAGCCGTAACGCTCCTGACTCGTTAGGCGGCCGCCACCATGGTAGAGCGCAGTCGCATCCTCAACGCCATCTTGCTCAAGCGCACGGTCAATGTCGACGGAAATAGCCTCAGCCTGTCCCGGCACTGTGAAAGCGGCGAGTTCGGCGTTGGGGTCATCTGGTGGCAAGGGTTCGATCGGCCCGAGACGCTTGGCTAGTGCTTCGGCAATCTCCCGTGTATGGCGTGACGCCCAGATGCCGGAACAGTTGATACAGCTTCTCCCGCTATTCACCAACACACTCTGGACCATTAGATCAAGATATTGTTCCCAATTGTCCACGATATCGTCGCCGAGCAGAATCTTGCTGAACCCAGGCCCATGTACCTGAACCGCCGGATTAGTTCGATAGTGATCAACGGTCGCGGTACCACCAAATATGAAACTGCGCGGACAGTGACTGAGAACAGCTGCGCCAACCTCAGCCTCACCAGGGTAGAAGGCAATTGCTTGTCGCGGGATGCCAGCCTGAAAGAACGCTTGCGACAGCCGCCACGGAGTCCACGGTTCCTGAGGTCCGGGTTTAAGCACCAGCCCCACCTGGAGCGGCACCACTGGCAGCCAAAGACTGTGTACACCTGGCGAGTTCGACGGCAGAACCATTCCGAGCACGGGCGCAGCCGCTTGATAACTACGCATAACCCCGCCCTCGTCGCCGAATCCTCGCGTAAGAATGTCGAGGTTTAGCTTGCGCGTCAGCGCAGCGAGAATCTGGTCGAGCTGCGCCAACACGCCGCCGAGCTTCTCCATGTTCATCCGACAAAGCTTCTCAGGTAGTCCGGTTGTCGCCGACTGTTGCCGCACAAAATCCTCAGGCGACTGTAGCGCGTCTCCGACTGGCAAATCGGCCGACTGAAATAGCTCACCGGCACGCTGCACTATACGGATAAGTTCCGTACACGGAATCTCTCGAAGCGCATCGCGTGCTTGCTCGGCTTTTCGCAGATCCCTGGCTACTAATCCGCCGTTGGCCTGGCTCACCTCGGCCACAGGCTCACCAGTGACGAAGTGCGACATGGAATTCACCTCGAGACTTCGATATGGTTCGCCCCATCGAAGGATAGGAAAATGAATCACGTCAATACACTCCTACCGTCGTCGCTGACGACAGGCGGCTAAATGGTCGAACACCGCTTACGCCGTCCCACGCATAACGCTCGTCCGGGCGTTCGCGCTCACCCTCGTCCCGTTCAAGAAAGCGAGGCAGGAAGAACTCCTTTGTGAGAGTCGTGATCATCACCCTCCCGGTTGCGCCATAATCAACAATCCGACCTGTATCGTCAGCCTCAACCACCTGGATAACTGCCCTCGGTTGCGGAGCATAATACGTGATCTTGTAGTTGTTTTCAGGTGTACTCGGTGCACTTGGAGCCAACCCCATCAGAGTATTACCGTAGGTCGGCGTCATGTAAACTCCATCGAGTAGTTCTTCATGCGCAAACCTGTTCCACTGCGGGGTGAACTCGGTTCCTCCAGAAAAAATGCCTGTGATCCCTACGTCTTTGAGGCTCGCCCCATCGGCCTCAAGACGCTCAGCCAACGCTTCGAGTAACTTCGGGGTGGTAAATAGACATTTGATGTCGTGATTCGCACCGAGGATTGTTACAGCCTGTTCAATCACATGCGCTTGATAGGCTTTCAAGTGTTCCATCCAGTTCTTTTTGATTAGCTTGATCACCCACCGCGGGTCGAGGTCCACGCAGAAGCAGATACCACCCCGGTGTTGAGCGAGATGTTCAACGGCCAACCGTAAGCGCCGAGGACCGCTCGGTCCGAGCATCAGCCAGTTTGAACCAATTGGAAAGTGAGTGGCCGGTAATGTCTTGGAAAATAGTTCATAATCGACCCGAAAATCATCGATGTTGATTCGACTCTTGGGCACACCGGTTGTGCCACCAGTCTCGAAAACATAAGTCGGCCGATCAGCGTAAGCCTTTGGCAACCACCGACGAACTGGACCGCCGCGGAGCCATTCGTCATCGAAGTGTCCGAACTTGTTAAGGTCGGCAAAGCCATTGACCTCACGCCGTGGGTCCCAGCCAGCGCGTTCAGCCCACTCTAGCCAGAAGGGACAGCCTGTCGACGTATCGAAGTGCCAACCGACAACGTTTCGAACCCACTCATCAAGCTCCTCTTGCGCTTGACGAACTACATTTACCATCGATTAAAGCATCCTACACTAGTGTTGTTTGAAAACGAGGAAAACTCAGTGTTATAGACTAACCGCGAACGGTGGGCCTTTACGGAGGAGAACTATGAGCGGACGGGTCGAACGAATCTGGATCAAGCGCTCTAAACAACACAGCATGGATGAAATCCGTGAAGTGCGCGTCGAAGCTGGCAAGGGGATCGTGGGTAATGCTGACCAGGGTGGGTGGCGACAGATCACACTCATCACCCGCGAACGCTGGGAAGAACTTATGCGCGAGCTCGGGGTCTCGTCTGATCCTTCGAACCGCCGTGCCAACTTGCTTTTGTCAGGCATCGAACTCGCTAACACCGGTGAGCGTGTACTCGAAGTTGGCAACACCCGTCTACGGGTGCGGGGAGAAACTCACCCTTGCGACCAAATGGAGCAAGTGGTCCCCGGGCTGCGCGACGCCATGGATCGCGGGTGGGGCGGCGGTGCGTTCGCTGAGGTTCTCATCGACGGGTCAATCGCGGTCGGCGACATAGCACGTTGGAGCAACGAGAGCAGTAAGGCGTGAGAACCTTGGCACAACTCACGGCGGCGTTTCCGTTTTGGGTGCTCGTCGCCAGTGCGATCGCACTTTACCACCCCCCGTCCTTTACCTGGTTCAGTGGAACCTCCATCACGGTCGGCCTCGGCATCATTATGCTTTGCATGGGAATGACATTGGATGTCGACGACTTCCGCCGAATCGCAAAGCACCGGCGTCTGGTCGTGCCCGGCGTGGTGCTCCAGTACACCGTCATGCCCCTGCTTGGGTGGAGCATCGGTTATCTCTTCAACCTACCCACCGAATTCGCAGTTGGGCTCATACTGGTCGCGTCTTGTCCAGGTGGTACAGCATCGAACGTTATCTCGTTTCTTGCCAAAGCCGATGTGGCACTGTCTGTCACAATGACTACGGTATCGACGATACTTGCTGTCGGCATGACCCCAATGCTTACGGCCCTTCTCGCCGGTAGTCGAGTGGACATACCTACCACCGACCTGCTACTAGACATTGTGCAGGTCGTGATTTTTCCCGTTGTCCTTGGAGTGAGCCTCAATCGTTACGCACCGAAGGTTACGCGGGCTATTCTTCCAGTGGCACCTTTCGTGGCAGTCATCACGATTACCATCATCGTGGCTTCGATTATCGGCGCAGGAAAGCAACAGGTGTTGACCGCTGGCCTCAGCTTACTATTCGCCGTGTTCACTTTACACATTGGCGGTTTCGTATTGGGCTATGCTGCCGGCCGACTGATTCTGGGGCAGGAGCGGGCCGCACGCACAGTGTCCATTGAGGTTGGTATGCAGAATTCGGGTTTAGGCGTCGTACTTGCCCGTCAAAATTTCGCTAGCCCGCTCGTCGCCATCCCGTGCGCGATTTCGGCCGTTTTTCACTCGCTCATTGGCAGTCTAGCTGCGGCTGTCTGGCGCCGGAGGCCGTAGTGTTCGCACGAGTCACTACTTCCAAGTCACCTCCATTCCAAAGAAGTGGTCAAAGACCCTCCGGGTTGGATTGTTATTCGCATCGTTTTCAGGGCTCCGAATGAAGAAATCGATCTGCTGAGTCGCCGGGTTGACCGCGCCAGCCGGCGAGCGCTTGCCTACCAACGGGTAGTTCACCGCAAGCGTTTCACGGTCCCGCATTCCTTGCGTGACCATAAAGTGAACCTGGTAATCGTTGTAGAGGGTCTCTCCGTTCAGGGTTGCGCGGCCGAATCCCCACCCGGCCAGAAAAATAAAGGTCTTCGGCCAAAGCGTGTCGCCGCATCCGGAATCGCCATGCTCGTAGATAGATGCTGCGATGCCGCCATCCTGACAGGGACTGAATTCATTAAACCGGTCAATTTCGAGTACTAGCTCCCCAGCCGTTAGCTGCAGCCGAGCAATAAATGTGCCCGTATTCTCGATTTCGTTGACGTCGATCTCGACTGTTCCGTTAACCGCGTGCACATCCGACGCATCATTATCGATATGGTCCCACCCCGAAGGGTCGTCTAGGCGACCAACCTGATAGACCCGAGATGCTGATAGCACCCAGCGTCCATCGTATAGGTCGTGTTGCTCTGGCGCATAGAAACTAACTTCGGCACCAGGCTGCTGGCGAGGCGTCGATTGCGCAGAGGTCAGATGCTCCCCCACGATTGCTGTTACCAATATCGCAAAGAGCACTATTAGCATCCTGTGCACCGCCGTTAGAAGCATGTGTTGTCCCTTTCTCGAAAGTGCCTCGTAATTCATTGATAATCGTAGCTCAAAGTGACCTCCGTGGTCTGCGCCGGCTCAATGCGTATCGACCGGTGCGCCTGTCCCAGACGTTCGTGCCAAAACTCAAGGGTGTAGTCACCAGACGGTATGTTGTTAATGCGAAACGTGCCGGTAGCGTCGGTGACAGCATGAAACGGATGCGGGTCGATTCGAAGAAACGACTGCATCCAACCGTGCACGTCACACTTAATGACAACCATGCCTACCCCTTCGGCCACTCGTGAGACCCTGAGGCCGGCCGTCGGCAGCGCGAAATTCGTCTCCATCGCACCGTAGAGATGCGTCGTATGCAGCACCGGGTCACTGTTAGTGGCTTCAATCACCGTGCCTGCCGTCACTACGCTCACGTGTGGCGCAAACCGGCAACCTCGGTTGTCAATTGTGAGCGGTTTGCCGACCACTTGGGGAATACGAGCTTGTGGCACGTCTACCAGTGCAGCAATGACGTAACGAATTCCACGATCAGGTCCCACAATCAGATCTTGAAGTGTATGCTGCCGGCCACAGATTTCGGGATCTGTGCTGTTTTCAACAATGGTCGGTGTGGCAACACCATTGCCGCTTAACCGTATAACACCGGTCAAAAATCCCAGCCCTGCATCTTGAGCCCGTGGCAGGGAATCTTCGGCTCCAGAGCACCCGAAGACCAGGCCCATGAGAAGCGTGCCAACTGCCCTCATCAAGATCGTATGCACCTTCACTGATGATACACGGTCGAACAGCTCTACCTTTTGCTAAGATGCACGTGTCTCTAGCCTGGCCACCCTACGGGGGGGGGCAAATTCGTGGCAGAAACTTACCTGAGGAGGCACTGTGGACACAGGTACTCTCGGCTGGCTCTCGGTCATTCCGCCGGTTCTCGCGATCGG